>Ga0214923_10000385_pt1 | contig 67963 bp, 63 predicted proteins | sample LL1510_MetaG_FD_177993 | JGI IMG/M metagenome (GOLD analysis project Ga0214923, IMG submission 177993) | Freshwater microbial communities from Lake Lanier, Atlanta, Georgia, United States - LL-1510 | ecosystem: Environmental > Aquatic > Freshwater > Lake | place: USA: Georgia | collected...
CCCTCCGCGCCGCCCCCGGGCCCACCGCCCATCGGGCCACCGCCGGGACCACCGCCGGGACCACCGCCGGGACCACCGCCCATCGGGCCACCGCCGGGACCACCGCCGGGACCACCGCGCATCGGGGGACCGCCGGGGCCGTCTTGATCGTCCTGCGGACCCATGGCTTTGCCAAACTTTGGCATAGCCGTGCTCTGCTGCGACCGCGTCTTGACCTTCTTCGCAGTCTTCTGCTTGTTCTGCGGAGAGTATTCACCCGCATATCGGGCAAGACGCATTTCCCCCGATGCCTTTCCAGCTCCGGGAATTGCAGGTGGATCACCAAACGGATTCTTGACCGCTTTCGCATTGAGACCGTCAGAGACCTTCCCCTTGGCAAGCTCAATCAATCCGCTCACAGCCTTGTCAAGCACTTGCAAGGCATCAGGAATGTTGTGCTGGCTAAGTTCCTGATCCAGTCGCCTTCTGGCAATTGACATATCACTGGCCATAATTTCCTCCTTAATTGCTACGTTGAGATTTTAACATGAGAATATGATCCGCCAATGCTTCTGCAGCATCAAAAGGATCAATTCCTCCACAATATACCAAATGATCCAATGCTCCCTGATGCCCCTTTCTAAAAGAATAACCAATCTTGCAATTATTCCCCTCTTTGCATGGATTATAAAGTATATCAATAATTGCTTTTTTCATTGATCTGTTTTCTTTTTCTTGTTCGTCAATATGATGATTTTGCCGAGGGTGCTTTTTCTTCTTGTTATAAGCCAGTTGCTCAAAAAGCAGGTTTCCCGCCCCAGATCCGGCATCGCCAATTGCAAATGTCTTTGAAATTTCATGATCCTCGCTTGTTGCAAAATACAAGGATTTCATCATCTGGTCATAGCTCTTGAATATGAAGTGAGGAGTATTGTTGTCAAGCGTATCAATCAATACCGAATCTTGAACGTTGAACCCTTGGCTTTTGGCCAACACGCACCGGGCTACTGCCTGAGCGTTGACCGGCTCATGTGTCGCGGCCATGTGCCGCACAATGGTCTCAATAAGGATGTTTCCATTGCGAACCCTTACTCCACCTTCAACCGAAAAGCCAAGAAACCGATCTTCCCCGTACCCTGTAGTTTCCTCCAGCGCCTTGGCAAGATTCCATACAGCCTCGGAGCGTGGCATGCTCTCAAACAGCAATGCGCGGAAAAACGTGCATGGGAGATTGTTCGGAGTGTTCGGACCCCCGGGAACCTTGACAACCTCCAGAGGCTTCCCGATCTGATCCTCGGGAGCATGACTGTGATTCCAGTTCAAATATCCTTTTTCGAGCAAGTATGAGCAATCCATCTTGTCTTGAATGACCACTTCTCCTTGCTGGTCTTTTCCTTCAGTACTTGCAATGCCTTCTATGATGCGGCCTTTCTTGATATCGCCACTGGATGAGGTATAGTCGCCAACAAAGGCCTTGCTGAAAGCAATGGGAACCTGAAAGGTTGCCTCCGCACCTTCAGCAAGAAGACTTTTCCTATGAAATTTCAATTCGTCGTTTGTAGGCATATTTTTATTATATCCCAGAAAAATAAAAGCCGCCGTGTTGGACACCCTTTGCTGAATTAGCAAAGGCATCCGCAACGGCGGCCCTGTCGCAAAACGCTGGCCCTTTATTGCATTACAAGAATAATAGCAGAAAATATTTCTGCCGTGGGCTTTCTACATTTGCGTATTTTGAGAAGCCTCTTTGATTTGACGCACAACTTCTGCTGCCTTCTCTCGGGAAAACATTTTCGCCTCCTCGAAACTGTACGAGGTAAGCGAAGCGATTCGCCTTGCGGCATCATCAGACACCGTCCAGACCTCGGCAACCTTGGCTGGCAATGCTGGCATCGCTTCACGTTGCACGGCGGAACGCTCTGCAAAAACCTCATCGCGAATGCTGTCTTCCAGACCATCGCCACGCCCGAGAGCATCCATCCATGCGCGTTTCTTTGCACGTGACTCTGCAATATGCATGTAGAAAGCAGGATTGCTGACTCCGTGGATCACGTTTGCGCCGTTTTTCCGGGGATATGCCACGCCCATGCCCGAGTACGTGCGCAACGGATCTCCCTCTCGCAACGAGGGCATCACGACCTCGGCGCGAATGACGCAAAGATACTCGTTCGCCGCAGTCGGAGATACTTCCATCGTTGTAGTCGTCGAGATCATTCCGGCATTCCGGATGTCGTGCAAGACCTGACCGTACGATGGGCCGGAATCGCGTCCGCCAAACGAAGGTCGTGATGAAGGGTAAGGTTTTGACGCTGTAGCGACCATGGTTTCCTTTCCTCGCCCATTACGCCCAGTTACTTACTGGCCACGGCAAATGGACTTTTCTCAATAATACACGATACCCAAGGTCTCTTCCACGTTCCCAGCGGGGAGATGGCGGCGTCCATGAGACAAATTCAAACCGTGGCTCGTAAAGAACGGAATACGTAGACCCAAAGGATGGTCCGCGACCGTCAATCCACCTGAATGTGCGTCCATCCCCACCGTCAAGTATGTAGTCAACATCTTGCTCCCAGACTTGCTCGGCTGCAGTAAGGGGATTGATCTGCAGCACTTTGTGTATGGCCCCCACAGGCAGATACAGCAGCCGGTCTTTTTTCCCGCGCAATAACAATTCTCCACTATACGGGAATCCGTGTTTCCACTGTGGAATAATCTTGTCGTAATCTTTTATTCTTCTTTTTATATTTGGCAAAGGTGAACAGGACATGTCTTCAGGAAGCGCCATTCCTGTCTGCAACCACATTCTTCCAGCGCGATCCGAATCAAGCCCTACGATGATGGCCGTTATGGTAACCGGATCAATCCAGAACACTCCAAGGCCATTGCATTTCTGACAGGTAAGATCCGCGTCTTCCGGCTTGGCGGTAGAAGAGCAGGAGCACAATTGGCCTTGGTAATGAACGACCTTTTCACCATGACTCAATATCAAGCGGTTATGCTGAGGAATATTGATCGGCATTCCTAGGCTCCAATCATTTGCATCATCAATCCGCCCAGCCGCGCCTTGATCTTCGGCCCTTCGGTCTGCACCCATTGCTGGTGCTGTTGAATCGTGCTGGCGTACGGGCCGCCCGGATTAAATGAGCGGCTATTGGATAGACCGTCCCGGCCAGTTGATTCGCTGCCAATTCCGCCTTGATACCCCCGCTGTGCTTCTATCAGCACGGAAGCAGCTGCCGTACGGGCAATCAGCTCCCGTACCGGTGCCCGTTCTCCTTGCGACAAGTCTGGCAAGCCAAACACTCCGGTGTATTGCCAGAATGCCGGAACGCTATATGGAAGGAAAAACGGAACAAGCATCGGGTGTGTATATACCGTCCATTGAACAATGGATCCCAGCGATGGCACAAGCGACACCAGTCCGCTCATTCGGTCCACGGTGATTTCAAACCAAGTCCGGTCAACCTTGATGATCTTGTTCGTGGAATGGAATCCGTACAGGTCTTCAACCCGGAGACACCATTGATACGGCAATCGCAAACTAGGCCATCTGTCCATTGGCCACGTAGGAACAAAGTCGACACTTCGGCCAATTTTGTCCCAGTGGTCCTGAACAGCAACTTCCCTTTCGGGCTGTCCTTGTTTCTTTGGCATGGTTGTCACGATGTAAGGTTGCACATAAAACCCAAGCATGGATTCAATGGAATCCACGGCCGCTTGTATTCTGTTCTGCAGCAGCTCATCGGTCATGCTCATCTGCGTCACAAGCAGCGATTCCGTGACACTGGCAGCAGGTAACTGCAACGGATTGATAGTCACCACGCAGTAATCAACGTTATTCTCGTCCAGAAGAAGATGCTGCGAGCTCGCCAATCCTGTGATGGTGATAGGCGTCCCCAGATCCATGCGAAGCGTCCATGTAGGCACAGGTTGTCCGGAATAAGACAAGGCAAACTTTTTCACGCCCGGCGTCATTTCCGGGGAAATTTCATCAATTGTCAAGCCCGTGATCAACTTGGGAGGAAACTTAACACCCAAGATTTCGTTGGCGCGAAGCGGAACTCCGTAGCACCATTCATTTCGGATTTCCGAAGTGGGAAGCAAGGTAACAACAATTGGAGAATCTTTTTCCCAGAACGCATCATTGGATTGCTTTGTGACGCGAACAATATACTTTCCTGAAATCATCCGGGCAATGATGTGTTCATCCACATCGTCCTCGCCAAGAACAAATGACGCAGAAATATTATTATCTGTAACGTTTTTTTCAGAAGCGACAACGGTTTTCGACATGATAGCCGCATATTCTTCCGGCCAGTTATGGGTAACCGGTCTTCTGATCGTTACCTCGAACGTTTCTCCGACATCCAAGGTCCCTGAAGTCACCGAAGCAGTCACGACAATAGTCCGCAAAGATGCGGTGTATCGACTGTATTCTTTCTGGTCAGTTGTAACAGCCATCGATAAAACACTCATTATGAAAAACCTTTTTCTAGCGCATTTCCAAGATCATATCTTGTTCCACAGATGCATTCTCCAACGATTGACTTTCCGATCAGAAAAATTTTTGTCTTGCCGCTTATCATGACGGCCTTGTGCGCTATGGAATTGATCTCCAAGGTTGCATTTGACTTGATCATCCTTGCCCTGCAGTTCGGGTTGACACATACGGCATTTCCTCCACTTGAAACATGAGGAAGCTGAAGGCTTTTCTGAAGCCGAACAAGAAGTTCATCCTCTCCTGAATAAGGATTCTCCTCTGATCCACTTTTCGTATTCGGATTCTTCTTGTGTCCCGGATTCTTCATCTGGCTCTTCTTCCATGTCTCCGTCGTATTTTCGCACCAATGGTTCCCTTTCCGCATTCTGTGATTTCTGTTTTTCTATTAATTCTATAATTTTTTCTATACAGAAATCAGGATTATGTTCAATCTGCTTGCCAGCAAAGTGCAATACCTCAAAGCCTTTTGCCTTCAGCCAAGCGTCCTTTCTTCGGTCTTTCATTTTTGTCTTGAGATCACTGTGCCAGTATTCGCCGTCTGCCTCAACAACGATCTTGTGCTCAGGAAGAAGAAAATCGATTGACCATGGACCGATGTCAGCTTGTTCGACGAAATCTATGTTTTTTCTCAACATGGCGTATCGAAGCTGATTTTCTATGTTCGTGGCTTTTGGTGCGCGGGGATGAGCAGATTCCTTGAACTTGTTGATGCTTTCAGAAGCATCCTGCCTGATGCCCACAAGATTTTTCAACCCGGACGTAGGATTCGTTCTTTGGGACCGAGCTCCCACACGGCCCTTATTGAGCATTTTTTTCCTCGCCTATGTTCCGCAAGCGCTGCCCTACCTTACGCCAGCTTCGACGCGATTGAGCTCTTGGATAACGATGCGTCCCCTTGTCAAGATCGCTGATATCCGCATCCCTGTCTTCAGGAGGATCGTCATGACGATGTTTTTTTTGCCTGTGTTTTTTGTGCTCAGGGTTCTCTGCAATTCTGTATAATCCATTAGGAAGTTTTTCCAGTATAACAAATCTTCCATTCAGTGAAGATTTCCTATTGTTTATAGGAAGAATAACGAAACTTTTTTCCTTTGGAGAATCCCAATCTGGAAGGCCGTGAGCAGTCATGGGCATTTCCATTGGGGAAAAATATGAGGATCCGTCACTCTTTCTCAAGCGATTCTTCTTTGGAAAAAAATTGTTTATTGCATTCTCAAGGCGCGATTCATTATTGTTCATTTTTTTTCCTTTTGGTCAAATGGGAAAAACTGGGGCTTCCCGCTTGGAATCATTTTCTTCCTCGGGATCATCAAGTGTAGGACCTGAGCTTCTTCGCCCCAGCATTTTTTGTGCAGTTTCAGGATTTGCCCCTGCATTTCTTGCGGATTGTGTGAGTGAATTTGAGGCGGCGGTTGTCACTGCTTCGACAGCATGGCCTACGCCAAAGGGCATCAGGTTGGCAGATATTCGTCCAATAAGTTGCAAAATCAATGATTGTTTCTTAATTCTCGGATGCACAACCCTCATTTCGTCTTCAGGATCTGTTTCAGGGTCTATAACATCATAAGTGGGAGAAATGGGAGTGCCCCGATCCTCTGGAGCTATGAAATTCTCATGATGACCAGCATGGCTGATGCTTCGTCTGGGGGCGTATCTGTTTACACCTTGTCCCGCCATTTGAGTTCTGGTAAATGATTGGTTTTTCCGCAACGTTGTGGTGTCAGCAGAAGCGATGCCCTTTTGCATTTTTGCCAATCTTTTTGCGATCAGCAGTTCTATCGAATCGTCCAAGGGTTTTCCGTCGCTGGTGACTAGGCCAAACGAGTCGGCAAGAACTTGCTCACTTATGTCTCCTCGGAACAACCTTTGGAAATCTTTTGAGGTGACAATTTTGCCTATTTTTGGTTTTGAATAATTAAGATATTCTTCAAAATTTTTTATGGAATTCTTGGTCTGTTTATAAATTTCAGAATTGTCTTTGTCTGATCTTGTGTTTTCCACAATTTGCGAAAGCAATCCGTTGGAATTGTTGTTAATGTAATCAGACCAGTTCCATTCTTTTGCTCGAAAGTCTTCAGGATACTTTTCTTTCATTTCCTTCATCCTTTTTTACTTTAATTGAGCTTGTGTCATATTTTTGCGCCTTTATGGTAGGTAAATGATCCAGAGTAAGATGAGGAAATTGTTTTTCATTTACAATGTATCCTGATTGCTTAAGGTAGTAAAGTTGAAGATAATAATATACCAATGAATTATGGTAATCCGCAGCATTGGCAATTTCACTTGAACAGGAAAATGATTCAACTTCTCCTATTGCAGGAAGTGTTGTTGAAACAGGATTGTTGCTAATTCCAAGTTTAACAAAAGCTGCCCAAACAAACATGTTTTCCGAAAAACCCCTTGTCTTTTCCTGTTGCAACCTGTTTGCGTCAAACCCTGCGTTCCAATACGGGCATAATTTTTGGTTTTCAAAATGCCTGACAAATTCTGTCCTGTTTATTTTGGGATGTTCGCACACCTTGTTTTTCATTGACGCATCAGACATGGACAGAAATATGCAAGACGTACATGTCTTGAATTGAACAAAGTACCACCATTCACTCGGTTTTCCACTGGGAAGACGGGGCAGGTCGACCCTTTCAACGCGGAGCAGCGCGGCATGATCCAGCACTTCTGCGGTTCGAAATATGACATCCGAAGGAATTATCGAAGAATATCGATCAATTTTTTTCTCTATGTCATTGAGAAAATATTTTTCCCAATCATCTCTGTCCTGAGGATCGATTGTCGAAAGGACGGAACTAATTATTGACTTGTGATGATTTATTTTATATTCGCTGGAAATAGAAAATTGAGAAACTGGTTTGGGATTAGTCATGCTGCTCACCGTCTTTTGATCCTGTATACACCGAAGCTGGTTCACCATTCCAAAGGGTTCTGGCTAGCAATATCCGCTGTGGCTGACACACATGAAGCTTGTGACTTGTGTCAAGGAACACTTCGCTCCTGTCGATCTCTGGAGAAAGTACCTCTTCCTTTCCGCCTCCCGAAAGACGCATTGTCAGATGCAGCGGCGTGATTGATGCGGATCCTTTCTGGTACGGATCAGTAGTCTTCTCATATTGATACGCGCCAATAAGGGCAATCCGAGATGGATCAAGGCAAGCTATTGCCATCACTGCAGCGTCATTTGGATCTGATTTCTTTGTCAATATGGAAGAATATCCAAAATCCATTGCAATTTGCGGATTGGATATGTCTGCGTTTCCATTGTAGTTCAAGGAAAACACTTGTGCTCCGTATTTTACGGAATTCCATTTGCGCCATTTGTCCCCAAGATACTCAACATCATCTTCCGTCACGTATTTTCCTACGTGGTAATCAAAAACAAGAAGTATGTCCTGTGGAAATTTCTTGAAAATGGAAATTTCCCTAATATCAGGTGCGTTGATCATCGCGTTTATGGAAAACTTGTCAGCCTTGTCGTAGGCACACAATCCGTTTTCCGACATGTAATCCATGTATTGTGGCGAAGTCCAGTAAAATCCTCGGACAACGGTTCCTGTGCATCCATCGTAGGACATGCCCAACGCTTTTGCGAACGAAAGATCTGGCGATTCGGCCATTTCGTCATAGATCTCTTGCACCATTTTCCAGTATTCAGGATTGTAGGAAAGGGCTTGGTATTCCTTTTGATACATCTTGTTTATGTTCCCAAGATGGATAGTCTTGATGACTTTTTCTCCGTTGCTTATTTTCACGCTGTTTGCTTGTCTTGTCTCTCGAAAACTTAATTTTTTCGAAGACAAAACTGAAGGAACTCCAACATCTTTTGAAACTGCCTGAAACGTGCTGTTTTGTATGTAGCTTATGACCCTGTCAATAAGTTGCCGGGAAGTAAGGTTGGTGTTCCCGTAAATCTTTGTCGACTCATCCGTGGATTGTTGCTGAAAAATATGCACACTATCGTTGTCACACCTATGCATGTGATAAAGAAGTTCAGCGTATAATACGGTTCCGCATATTTTTCCGATATGAGAAATTGTCCTATCCGTAGGACCGAATATCCCTTTTTGTGCTTGCGCAATAAGGTCTTGGTTCTTAATAAGAAAAACAGCGGTTTTCTTTTGCTCATCAAGCAATGAAAGGGTTTCCAAAAGCGGAACTGCTAACTCTACCGATTTTTTCACATGGTCATTGGAGTATCCGCCAACGCCTCCATCCTGAGGAGCGGCTTTCCCGATATCATGGAGCAGCAATGCGGCTCGAAGCGCAGCCATATCCGCACCGTTTCTCAATTCCCTTGCCGGGCAATATCCGTCATCACGCGGCAAATCCACAAGAGTCGTGGAATTCAGGAGATGTTCCAACACCGAAACTGCATCATGTACCGGATTCTGGTTCATGTCGTGCAATGAGGGAAAGTATGATAAAAGCCAATTTTTTATTGACGAAGCATGTGAATTGATAAGAGACGAATCAAATGGAATTTTTTGTATTGTGAGGTCGGTAAGCTTTAGACTTGCTGTCCTAACGGAGTTTGTTGCAATCTTGTGAAGATTCACGCCTTCTGAAGACATCCAGCAGATAAAGTCCGGAAGATATCCGCAAATTATTTCTTCAATGTTTGCACATCTCGGAACACTTATCTGACCAAGTTGATAATTAGGACAATATTTCACCATGGGATTTCCTGCGTGATCTACGCAAATGATCTCAAATTCAAAAAGCCTCAAGAAATCATCTTTTTTTGATCCCGGATCTATTTGAATATATTCTTTTGTAAAAGAATTTTCAACTTGCGGCCAATGCTCGCCTTTTAAAATAACACTGTATGATAATCCGTGAGGCTGAAGCATGATGTTGCAATATAAAAACGCATCTCTATTTTTATCATTGCTTTTCATTCCAATGTTATTAATTCTTGACAATCTTGGAACATAGTTTTTTGAATGTTTTTCCTGTGCTATGACTTGAATTGCCGAAGATATTTTTTCTGAATGCAACAATTCTTTTATAGTTTCTTTATTGTGAATACTGTCAGAAACATATTCGCTAGTAAAATACATGCGGCATTTTTCTGCGAGTTCATCAATGTCAGAGATGGCTGTTTTGGATTCCTGTGTATTTTCAACGGTTTTTTTGTCAAACCATGCAATTTTTTCAGTAAGGTTTCCGTATATTGCGTTTTGATTAGAGTATTTATTTATGATTATTGATGAAGAATTCACGCTTGAGGATTCCCAAGAATTTCTCAAGGTTTCTGTAGCGTAGTAGTTGCCTGCAACGTTTCCGACAATCGAGTCGGTTCCTATTTGCATGTTTGAATCAATAAGTACCGGCTTGACGCAAAGAATCAGTCCCAGATCGTGTGGCTTTGGCCTTCCGGCAACACGAAGGGCGGATGCCAAAATCACTGTTCCTGCTTCTCTAATGTCAATATCGCTTGCGCACGTGAATGCCGCTTCATCAATGAAATCGCCGGAAGCATTGCATAATGTTGCGTGAAGAATATTGTGAATATTGTAATGTGTTATTTTGATATAATATTGGTCTGGAGAATAAAAAACATTGCAAGAATTATGTCCGATAAATATTGAAACGCAGTCTTTTGAGAACGTATTCCAGTTATAGAGATGAAGCAATGATGGAGTTAATGAATTCTGTGCTACGGCAACTTGCACGAGCCCCTCACGAGGAGGGCCTTCAGAATCACTCTTGAAAACAGGTCTGAGCACACTCCCGTTCAATGCGGCTTGGCCAGACATGAATGGCGGTATGGATGAGCACGAACCGTTTGTGCGAACGGATGCCCATGCACTGCCATTGGGTGGCACACTGGCAGGATGCGGAACGCGCTGCTTTCTGATGCAGGAAACCGCATACGCAACCATTTCCGAAGCAATGTATTCGGCTAGTTTTTGCGACAAAAACTTATCGTGTGCATGATCTTCCGCAGATTCGTCATCAACGAATTCGTATTCGGCAAACTTTCTTCCGCGTGGATCAATGAATTCGGTATACCAAACCAAAGGCGATCCGTAACTGGTCTTCATTGCAAAGCATTTGATAAAAATAAATTTTTTTTTCTTGTCTCCAAATGAAATGTAAATAGATTTTCTTTTACGATTATTGTCTTCGTATACAATCCACTTATTTAAAGAATTTGTCATTTGTGTAATAATATCTGTGTAATAAAATAGTGAAAGTCTTGCTTTTTCTTTCTTGGAAATCAATCCATTTTTTTGAATTATTATTCCTTGCAAAGAATTTTGATTGTATAAAATATATGAATCTTCCGTGCTGGACTTTAAAAATTTAAACTTCATCCCGTATAACGGATGTACAATATTTGCTCCTGTTTGCGCATAAAAGTTCGGAATAGATGGAAGTGACTGGTTTCCGAATTGCCATTCCCCATTATGATCATATGAACCAATGCCATAGTTCATCAACGATGATCTGTGTATCGGCTGATTATTATTATTCAATTGCTTTCCGGAAATTATGCTGGGATTTTTTTGTGATTTTTGAAAAAACAAATGTTCAATTTTTGTTTCACAAATGATATGAAATTTTGCGTATATCTCACAAACTACTTCATATGTCATTTGTATGGATTTTTGAGTTATTCCGACGCTTGAATCAAGGCAAATAAGCACCACATCTTTTGAGTGAATGGATTTCTTGTCCATAACAATCGCCATGCACATGAGATGCCACAATTTTGTACCAATAGATGCCTTTTTTTCCTGATCAACGAGCGGCTCGATGATGGCGCTAATAACCTTGTTCAAGAAATCATCTTTCAGGAGAAGAATGTCCTGATCAGAAGAAAGCAGCGATGGCAATTCGTTGTCAGATATTTCAAAAGGATGCGACTTGTCGGTGGAAGTGTTTTGATTTTCCGCAACATCTGATGCAATGCGCATGAGCATGTCGCCGGTAGAAACATCGTATTGCTCTGGGATTTCTATCGAGGAAATGTTTTTCATGGTTTATTCCGAAATTTATTTAGAACAAGAGGGGTTGTAAAAAATATTTCCATTTTGTTATTAGGCCAATACTCCAGAGGTGATTGAAATGGAGGAATATGATCCGGTGCATGGCATAGCTTATGATCACCGTGTATTGCAATTGAAGCCCGATGATGTTCGTGAGATAAATATTCTGCTATGTATCGAGATATTTTGTTCAAGGAAAACGTATCGTCATTAAAAATTGTCGCTGCAACCGGATGATCGTTTGCATCTACAAGCACCATGAATTGTACATTATTTGCTAAAATTATTTTCGCTTTTATGCCTGTAAGATCCGAATGAACTTCCTGAAAAATATCTCCGAGCATTCCATGTTTGGTTTCGATTTTTAATGTAGGCTCTATGTGCTTTTGTATTTGTTCAGACAATCCATGAGTATTTCCATGTTTCAAGTTCAAGCCATTTATCTTGTATCCCCCATTTTCCGCATGCATTAATGAATACTTGTGCATTTTTATATTTTGAACATTCTTTACATTTGCAAATAATTCTGAAATTTTTTTGTGAGGATGATATGAATCCATTCCGTGTCTGCTGAATTCAATGTCACCATTTTCAGAAATCTTCCACTTTCCGTAAGAAGGCAAATGTTCCGGGTATCGGATTATTGAACCGCTCATGTCCGTGCAACTTTCTTTTTAAAGTATAAAAAGGACATCGATCTTGCTAGCGGATGCTCAAGGGGATCATCTTTATCGTCGGCCAAATCTTCCCCTTGCGGATTAATTTCTTCCAGCATTTGAACCAAGGCTTGTTCAATCTGTTCTTTTAAATCATCAAATCTTTCTTTTTGACGTGTTCTTGCGCGTCCAAGAAACTCTCCAGCTCTTGCTTGCGTAATGTCACCAACAGGTTTCCTCTCGTTAAGCAGGTAATGCGCACGTTGTTCGGGCTGTTTGCGCAATTCTCTGAGAATGCTTTTCGCAGCTACTTCATCATCATTACCTCCCCCTTTTTCTCTAGAGCCCAGTAAACGATGGTTGTTCCGTTTCCAATACTCTATAAGTTTTTTAGCGACGCTTATTGCCTCATCACTTACTCCAATTATTCGTTCTGGAATATTTTGTTTATATTTTGGACCCATAGTCATTTTTTCCACAAAATTCATGTATCCTCTATTCGCAGGACGACCAAAATGATCCATTACAAAATCGTTAAATCTTTTTACTCTTTCCTGCTCTTCAATCTTTTCTTGATCGATTTGTTCGTTTTTTGTCATTGCATTCATGTCTATGTATGCATGTTCATAAAATTCTGTTATTGAGTTGTAGTGAGGAGATGTTGGATTATATATATATTCTTCAGTTATTTTTCCTGTTTCGGTCATTCCGTAAATAACTTTTTCATGCTGCTTGTTGTTTATAAGACGCTCAACCTCATCTTTTAACTCGGTGTTATTCCAAGCCGGAATATTGTCAACATCGTTGGAAGCAAATTCACGAGGGGATGAAGGTCGCGGATTTTCTGACCAGCTATTCGGATTTAGCGTTAGTGCCGGAGAATCAGGCACACGGCTGAGACTCCGGTCGTCCGCCCTTGACGGCAAGATAATGCGGCTAAGCTTGCGATATTGTGAAAAAATCCAGCTTCTCATAAGATGCGAAAGGTCAATGGGGGCGGATCTGTTCGACAACAAATGCTCGATTGACGTGATGTCTGCTGGCGGCTCAGGACTCACGCGCTGATCAGGACTCAAGCCAAAAGCATCGGCGGTTTTTCTGATAACGGAAAGATCTGGAGTATGGACAATGTCCCAAATATCGCCTGTAGCTTTTTCATAAGCAGTACCATCATCAAAAGTTGGCCATGTGTTTGGAGGAAACACCTTATCCTGCACACGAGATTTTTTCTTTTCTTTAATATCTTTGTATGTTTCAATCAATTTATCAGCTAGGTACGCAGAAATCATTCTTGCAGACAAATCTATCAACATCCTGTCGAATTTTACATAATGAAGCTTTGCCTCGCTTACTTCATCTCCTTCATTGTCTGTACGTTCAGACCAATGTTCGACAGGAATGTCCATGAGCGGAACATTTCTTGACAAGGAGGAAAAAAGCCGTACCCTTGCGACGCTATAAGGTTTCAAGCTAGGACCTGACTGTCTTGATCCATGCTGATACGTTGCTTCGGCATGAATGTTCGGAAAAAGGTTTGATTGTATTCTCATGAGTGTTTCCGGGGTTTTTTCTAGTCTCTTTATGAGATTCCACCTATATGCATCTTGTCCGGTGCCAATCGATTGAAAATAGCGAGCTGTCGGGACGGTTAGGAATCTGTACAGCCCAGCTGCTTGAGACAGCTTGCCTACGCTTGTCTGCGAATCCCCCAGTTCGCCCCAATCACTGAAACTTTCGATATCTCGTCCTGACGCAGAATCCGGATTGATGTCAACGTAGGATTGCGTGTTCATTGGAATTGCTCCGGGAAATTGAAACGGAAATCTTTCTTCCCGCGCAAACCCCTCAGAAGATTGCGATGACCCAAATGATGCAATGGGAATATCTCTATCCCTAAGTAAAGATTTTCCTTTCAAAAGAGCCCAGTTTCCACTTCTGCTATCTGCAGGATACAGTGATGATGGTTTTTCTTTCAGCAAGTTTTGTCTGCTCGCATACCGATATTGAAGATATGCTGACTTTGACTTTGAGTCGAGGACGTCAATGAATCTGGCCATCAAGTCAAGTGGAAGATTTCCTGCTCCACGGGCTTCCGTAATGATTGAATCAGGATCATATTTATACACCCAGCCATCAGCATTACGTTTGTGTGGAGCAGCAAGTACTTTTTCCAGACCCGCTACTTTCACTGTACTTGTTACTCTGCCGTGCTTTATGTCATCATTTAATGATTGAACATATGCATTTATCAATTTTTGAATCGCTTTGACAACGGTTGCCTCGTCGTCATTCAAACCCGCTACTGGAACGTGATCAACGTTCGAGGTTTGTAGAATCGACCTCATGCTCACGGGCAGGAAGCGGTTTTGTATCCTAGCCAATGATTCGGAGTTAAATCGCTCCGAAGCATCAAGGCCCCTCTTTGTAACGTCGATTACCCTTGACGCAGGCTTTTCACGATCAAGCACACTCTGCTCGGAATCAATTGATCCAGCCCAGCTGGGCTTGAACACAAAAACCTTTTTTCCTGTATCGGCAAAGGCAGATGCCAATTTGTATTGCAAGCTATTTGCGCAAACATGCCCAACTATTCCTGAAAAACCTAATGCTTTTTTGATATTTTCCGATAACATTGATCCTTGCTGCAACGCAATTCGTGTAAGAGCCCCCCTTCCCGGACGAACCCTTATCCCTCCGTCTTTTGTCATTGCATCCAAAGATTGCGGAATCGTGTACTTTTGCACAGGATCTATTTGGCTGAGTTCTGACTCGGAAGGGACCCCAACAGCTTGACTGGGATCGCTGGGCGGGATAGTCATTCCCATTGCGTTATCCGGAAATTTGTACGATTGCTCTGTTGGTTGAAATACTCCACCAGTTACAGAAGGCGCATACGGAGAAAGCACACACACGTTGTTGGCTGAGTTGTCCATCCCGCCGATTTTTTCCTTATTTCGATCAAGAAAAAAATCTTGCCAAGAAACAGATCGGTCATCTGCCATTTTGGTAAATTGATGATTGGTTGATCTTTCATTCATTTCGTCTGAAAATTCCATGAAAGAACTATCATTCTTGGAAATGTTATCCCATGAAATCTGCGGAATATCAGAAGCAACTCTTCGGGACGGATCTGCTAGTATCCCAGCACTCAATCGAAAGGCAAGTTGCGAATTTTCATCTTTTCTTTTTTGGCTATCAGGATTATTGCTTGAAAAAAAATTGAAAGGGTGTGCTGAAACAGTTGCACAATTGGCAACTGGTCGTAACCTGTCCTCGGGAGATCCCACAATTATAAAATTTGTATCTTTATTTCGTTTGAAAAAATCCATCAAATCACTGTACTTGTTTCCGAAAATATTGTAAAGTTCCGACTTTTCAATGACGATTGTCAAGTCTTTCGCAACGCTGGAATCTAAAAACAATTGAAGATTGTCCTTGCTTACATTGCGAACAAGAACTCTTTTTGTAGACTTAAATATTTTACTTAATTTTGAACCATCATCGTTTTTTGAGACAAAAAGAACTTCTGGAGCAGAGGACTTTATGTCACTGGTTTTCAGAAGATCTGGATATTCCACATCATGGGTCGTAATAACTCTTGCAGACGCATCTGGACTATCCAGAGCTTCCGCCAGTTCCGCTGTTCCCATTGACGAAGAACCAATTGGTTGATTTATTTGAGGATAAATCTGATCTCGCTCTTCATCGTTTAACCCTAGCACGTACGACTGAATCGCCGATTTCCTTGATGCCGAACGTGGAAGATTTTCCATCATGTTGCCCGAATATCTTTCCAGTGAAGGAATAACAATGATTCCAACATTCATCGGCTCTTTTTTTTCTTTTGCAAATTCTTCAAGTTTCTGTGCAAGAAGCTTGTCTGATTGCATGAAATATTTTCCGGAATTATCTGAAAAACCATTGTATTCCGTAATGTACGGATTATCTGCAACCAATAACGATATTGGGGCATCGGCTGATTGATAATGAAGGTTTTCTGCAGCTTTGAAAAGTTCTTTGATTCTCTCTTGAATTTTCGGCCTTAACTGATTAAAAAACAACATCAATCGCTCTGGGGTTAGAATTCCATTGTGTTGACTAGTCGCCTTGAATGTACCGTTTCCGGTGATATGATTCAAATCAAGATGTCCATGTGTCACAGAAAAAACATTTCCTGTGTCAATACCGTATAAATTTAATTGCGCGAATAACGTTGTCATTGCGCTTTTGAATTGTGTCGTATATTCCGTACGACTTACCGAACCTAATTCACCAGATGGAATTTCGATTTGCCTTGAAACTCTTGATTGGTTGTGCGAAAAAAAACCAAGCACGTCATTTTGCAATTTGTCAATATCCAAGATTGGATCATCGTAAAACGCTATGCGGTTTGCTGTCTGAAGGACATGTCCGTTGCCTCCCACAAAATATACCAATGGAGCAGAAGCAGATGTGGTCGTTTGTCTTCCATATACTTCATCACGCCTTGTAGCCGGATCTTGGGACGTTGCTCCCATTTCAGGCAAATACGCCGGAATAGAAGTGATGGGAACTGGCGAAATGTTCAGTCGCTCGCATTCCTGAGCCTGAAGAACAGTTTTTTGAACAAGCGAAAGAATTACTTGGGGGTCTTCTATGCCTCGTATTCTTGACTGTCCGTTGTTTGTCAATAAGTTCATAAAATCTTTCATTGAAATAAAAGTTGATGAAGATTGAGAATATTTATCCTTTAATGCATCAATTACTTTTCGTAACGATCCGTTTGTATTAAAAGGGTTTGCGTCACTGTTTTCTCCAACAATCGGGTAATCATCTTCGTCAAAAGGCAGGTGTTCGCCTAGAAGTGCTTTTGCTATGTGTTGCAACGTAATGATTACCGGTGCTGATTGTCCGGAAACGTCATTGCTCACAAACGAGCTTCGTGCTTGTCCGGGAACAACGGGCCTGCTGCTTGCTTGGATCAATTGCTTAAAAAAATCTAGATTCCAATTTTTCAAATCAATCTTATGTTCTACGCTAATTGCCAAGGGATCGGCAATCAAGTTTTCAGCATTTGAAGAAACAGATGATGCGTTTCTGTTCCACCGAGCAATTTGCATGTTTTTGTCAAAAGGAGGATTATCGCCCCTGCTGCCAAGCATTCTGGTATTAATGCCATCAGAAAGACACAATTCAGGTCTTTGTGATTCTATCGGGCCTTTTCCAAACATGCCCAATCTTTTAATAAGCGCGTAATTTACATTTTCTATATTTTCTTTTTGGTTATAAAAATGAACCTTTAGCGCATTCAGCACTGGCACAAATTGCAATTTCATGTTTTCTATTAATTGGCCATATTGAGCGTCAAGATCCTTGTCACTTACTTGTGTTGCTCCAGAAAACAACGCTCCTCCTGTTGTCAAGTTCTTTTTTAACGTTTCAACAAATGTGATTCGTTCCGCTAACTTGCGAAGGGTTGCAACAAATCCGGCAGAGTCCAAAGCGGCAATCATCTCGGCAGGAAAGTCCGGATGATTGATTTTTTCCGATCCTTGTCCAGCCAGCAAGGCTTGAACAGTCGGGTGGTCTTCAGAAAATCCTCCTTGCGCCACTGTCTCCAGAATGTTGTTGCTATTTACCCAATTAATTTTCAGATGCAGCAGTCCGGAATCTCCCATGTATATTTTCCTCCATTGTGAAACCATGTCCACATATGGACTGTAATCTTTACCGTCAATCATGGGAGATTTTTTAATTTCTGAAAATTCCTTGTTGGTCATTTTCGCCAATTCAACAATGAGTTTTGCGCCTTCTTCCGTTATTTTCTTACTTGGCTCACTTGACATGTTTGATAATTCAAATGATAATTCAGGACTTCCCGGACTTTTCTTTTTTCCTTCGTATAAAAGAAAATGTTTTTTCAAGTCTTCAATATAGTTTTCTTTGTATGAGCTTCCAAGTTTAGCAAGGCCGTCTAAGCCTCCAAGGTCGTCGATGTTTCTTAATAGTGATTTCCACATTCCGTCGGGAGTGATGCCCAATACATACGCCATGGCGTTAATGGCAGACAAGGCTCGTTGATACGGAGCATCCGTCTTCCCTGTTACATGCTTGTCAGTCAACGCATTGAAAGCGCCAATTATCGGCACACTATCGACAGAACCGAATTGGCTAATGCGCACAGATCTTGCATTGCCATTCTTGACAAGCATCATATTTTGTGCTTTTTCATATTGATCCCGTTCGACACCTTCGGTACTTGCGGGAGACAGAAAATTTCTTATGACATCATGTATTTCCTGTTTCTGATAAGATTCGGCAGGTGTATGCGAAAACAATGCTTGCAATATTTGGTTTGCCCTAGATTTCACTAGCGTAAAAACTCTTTGCGCCTGTTCTTTGACAGATTCGGTTGAGTTTTGAGCTGCATGCTCATCGATATTGTCAGAAGTCATTTTGGGACGCGATGTGTCTCTGACATACTCGTCGCTGGAAGGATTCATTCCCAAGTCTTCAACGTCTCTGGTCTTATCCTCAGGTGCCGAATCCCATCCCTCCCCCATCGCATTTTGACTCAAATGACCTAGGTCGTTTATGTTCAGTTGGCTAAGATCGTCACCATGCTGCATCCATACTTCTGCTTGGGTGTTCAAAGCAGCTTGCGCATTAAGTTCAAAATCACTTTGTGGAAATTTTTCACGAATAATTTGAGCCAACTTGCTCAGTGTTGCTCTAATGGAATGTACGCTAATTGAATGGGAATTTATCATGGTGCTTTGCAAGTTTTGCAATACCATCATTGCGAATTCGTGAGTAATATAATGATTGCCAGCATCATCTTTTTTCGGAACATGGCTCTGGGCCTTTTCAATCAAGCCGGAAATGCCCAAATGGCCAGTTTCAGAAAACAAGGGCATTCCATCACTGTGATCCACTCCGACGACCAGTCCCCCAAGCAGGTTTAGCACGTCCTGCATGTTTCCCGGATTCACGCCCTCTTGAGATGCATAATCGTAGTAGTCGCTATTGAGCAAGTTTCCCACAATCATTCGGTGATTAAACAGATTGATAATAGCCGAGGCCCCTGATGGATCACCGCCGTTTTCTACAGATTCCTGTGCGTGATCTACAAGTGGTCCTATTCCCTCGATGTCCTCGGTGCCTGCCTCCGCGCCAGATTCCTCCTTGTTTTTTTGCAAATCATTGATGAATTGATCGAACACGTCGTTGTCTACAGGATCGGTTTGCTGACTCTTCAGGTTTTGCAGCGCAGTATGTATTTGGCTGTACGTTCCATAGCAATAAAGGACTTGTCCCTTGAACTTTCCTTTTGTCACAACACGGAAGAAGCCTTTTCCTCCTCGTGATCCCGGACCACGCAACACTGACAATGGTGACTTGTGCGCGGGATTATTGGGGTTGCTCGTAAAGCTGGAACTTTGCTCCCCCATTTGGTTTGCTGAAGCCGGAATTAAATATGACATTTACCTCATTCCCATGCGTTTTTCAAATGGCATTGCGCTTGTCAACGCGTCTTTTTGTCTTCTTTTCCGAATGCAATTCATCAGTCTTTCGATTTTTTTTGGACAATTTAAAAAAATTACTGTTTTCCTGATCAAGGCCTCTTTTTTGTCTTGTTTTCAACAACGAGGAGATTTCCCATTCCAAATCCTCATCAAAAAAATCTTCAGATGCATTTTTTTTCATGTGCGCCGTCAAGCTCCTTTTTGGGCAGATATTGCGGAATTAAAAACAATGCCCTCTTTTGACAGCAGTTGTCTCATCTGCTGGTGTTCTTCTCTATATAGTATCAATTCTGAATTCATTTTTGTAATTTGCAGTTGGAGAACCTCAATTTCTTTTTCGTAGCTTGCCTTAAGTTCCTCAAGTTGCATCTTGCTTAGTTGACTCATGGAGTCCATTTCTTTTCTCAATCTTTCCACATCGGACCTGAGCTCTTTTCTCAAAGATTCATTTGCACTAAGAATCATTTCGATCCGTTTTGTGGTATTCAACCTTTCGGAAGCAATTGTTACTTGCTTTTCTTTTTCTGATATTTTGTACCTATCATAAAAAATTTTTATGATAGAAACAATTATTGACCCAGCTACAGCTGGCGGAATCATTAAGATGAGTTGATCAAGATCCATTATCGTGACGCTCGAATCAATTTACTTCTGCTCATCTCTCAGATCCCTCTCATCCCGGTAATAACTTGACGGTTCCGCGATATTGTCCAAACCCAATCGTTGCACCAACGGGTTATTTTCGAAACCGACAAAACCCCGTGGCATCCAAGCATCACCCCGGCATGGCATGGGGAGTTGCAATTCCATTGGTTCGGACTCAACCCATACTCCTTGGTTGTTGCGTTGCATATTTCCAACCCCGGAAGGCATTGGTGCCAGAACTTGCATCTGTTGCAAGGCTGATTGTAAAATCAAGCAATTGTTTTTTCTTCCGCAAGAAGTACAAGTGCGAGCCGCTGTCCGTGGCTTGCTTCCGTGTATAATAATATCAGGATCTTTTTCGAATTGATTTTGATTTGTCAGTTGTATTCTCATGACATTCACTTTACCATTTTTGTTACCATTCAGTAAGCCATGTTGATTGAGAGGTACTCATGTCTGTTGGGTTTAAAAAAAATTATACACACAATGATACTGGCAACGACTTGAGTGACGCGCTGCTCGCGCAATCCTTGTCAAAATCACTAGGCCACCAACCAACTGTTTCTGAAACACTCTTTGACATGGAAAAAATTGAAAACCTGAAAAAAACCATTCAGGACAATTTTTCTTTCATGAATAATGTGTTTGGATTGCTTCAGCATGTGATGGAGAACACTTCGGGAATTTATGATTTAAATAAATCGTTGAACATTGGCAAGGTACCAAAAGCCAAGCCGACCAAAGTGATCCGCCCTTCGTATTCGGGACATGTGGGAACAGGAGTAAGGCCAGCGGCAAGACACAATCAGGTTTCGTCCATAACGATCTCGCCTGCTGCGTCGTCGAGTATTCCTGCCGGATTTCTGGGATTTGCTGGAGACAAGGCTGTCGTGGCTGACGCCAAGGACAATTGGAAAAATCACCCCAACATACATGTCGGGTCATTTGTGTTTGTCAAGCATCCGTACAAGCATGAAGCACCTGAATGGTGCATGGTGCTAGGCGTAGGAAGCCATGGAGTCTCGGTAAAAAACATAAAAGGCTCGGAATTCAATATTCGATGGCCACATATTCACAACGCTCAAACGCCTGTTGGAAATGAAAGCAACCCCGAGGAGATTGTGGACGCCTTGCTTCAATTGTTCAACATGGGCATGCCAATGCAACATGACAAAATCGATGACAGGGACAAGCACCATGCGCATGAATTTCTTCGGGAAATAAAAATTCCAATTGACGAGGATCTTATTCATCACGAACATGAAGATAAAGACGAGGTATACGAGTATCTGAAACAATCAGGAATACCAATAGATCCTGTCCAATATACGCTTGTAAAAAATCCAAAAGCAGAATTGCCGACACATCTTATTCCTCTTGCGGAAGAATTGCAGAAAAAAGGTGTCCCAATAGATATGGACAAATTAGCTTCATTGAGCAAGGAAGACATATTGCAAGTATTGAAACATCATTTTTCTGAATCAAAGAGCGATTGACATGAACAAAAACGGATCTTTTGTTGAAGAGTGGCAACTTGAGTTGCCAGATGGCACAACGATTCTGGATGAAATAGAGTACAGCTACATGCTTGGACTGAAGGGAATCCAGCTCGTTCCGGGAAGGAACAGGAGAATTGTCACGTATCCTGATGGAGAGATTCAATACGTTCCCGTTCCTGAAAATTATGAAGACAACAGGAAGGACTTGTATAAAATTATTCAAGATTGGAACAACTTTCAGGATAAATATTCAAGCGAGGTAGAAAAAAGGGAAAAAAGATACATTGATTATGTCTCTTGGATGAAAAGTCATTTAGGAGACCAAGCACTGACTACGCTGCTTTTTTCTTCGGCCATCATTACCGATAATCCGGTCTAGGGAGTGTATATGTCTCAAAAAACCTGTTCTCATTGCGGGAAAAATGAACCTACTGTAATAGTTAGGGTTGAACCAAAGGAAAACATTGCCCTTGGAGTCGAGCATGTCTCTTGTGAGGAGTGTGTGCCGATCATAAGTAGAAAATACGAAAACAGGCAAGATCGACAAGTCAGATTAAAAAAGTTATGATATAGATTAATTGCAAGGAGTGTTCAATGAAAAAGGAAGAAGATCATCAAATGACTAATGGAAACATACTGCCTCCCTCTGTCATTGAACACATGAAGTTGTTTTCTGATATTAATCCGGATTGGATGAGTGTCCCAAGAAGATCTTTTCGCATGGTCATAGTCATCAACAAAAAAAATCCTCTTCATGGAAAGCGACTTTTGCTGGAACGTCTTCCAAATGGTTTATTTAAACTTGTTAACGAAGTTCATGAAAAACAAACCAACGGGCCAAAGAAAATAAGCATAGATTTGGAGAAATCACTCCAAAGAAGTTTGGATAAATTTTTTAAAAAAGGATAGTAATAATGGTATCGGTAAGAGACAATGTTCCTTTTCCATACAGGATCAGAACAGAAGATCGTCTGGAAAAAAATCTACTAGGGAAATTGGTTGTGGGTGGGCTAATCTCAGCCCTTCCGAAATTATTGCCAAGAATTGCCTCGTTTGTTGCGACAAGGGGACCGGCCATTGCGCCCAAAGTGGCAACCGTCGCTCCCCGCATAGCTCAAACAGTGGCAACAAGGGCTCCCGTTCTGGCCGAAGGCGTCACGAAAGTGGCGAAGAACCCTTTATTTCGTCACGCCACGGACCTTATTGGACCACACATCGCACTTAACGCTATCTTGGATAATAATAGTAATAATGAGGATGATGAAAATAACAAATCTTTTGCCTATGGCAATAACACGATGAGAAAATCGGAAGATATCATGCCATATGACATCAACAAGGTTGTTAGTGCGCAAATAATCCGCGAATCGGAACTCGACAATCTAGGCGGAGGTTCCTTGTCAATAGTCTTTTATGAAAAAAGGAATAATGGCAAAAAACGAAAAATTAAAAAATCAGTTTCAGAAATGTCGACATGTGAATTCTACGAATTGATGAACAAGGCAGAAATTCCCACTAGGCAGGCGGTCATGTCGGAAGGAGCAAGGGCCGGAAACATACCGACTGAACTGGTGCTTGGGGGAGTGCTTGGCGGTCACGATCCCAATGAAGGATGGTTTGACAAAAAGGACGAACACGGAACGGACTTGGCTACAAGAATCGTGGGAAACAGCAAGCCGTATCTAAGACCACGTCTGGATCCTGTTACTGGAAAACCGAAAAAGGCGATTAATCCGGCAACGAAAAAACCCTACGGGAAAAACCATCCAAGATACGGAGAAATAGAACAGGAAGTGGTCGCGCCAAGCGGAATTTCCCCTCATGTTTCAAGGGCGGTTTCGGCCGCCGCAACGCGTTTTCCTCAAATAGGCAACGCATTCAATTCCATTATCAAGCAAGCAAGCAAATTTATTCCGTAAGAATGAATAATTTTGGTTTATAAACAATGAAATCATCCAGACCGCTTGTGTTAAGAAAAGGCCCATTAGATTCGATAAAAAAAATCGGAAGATCCGCTGTTGACAAAGTGAAAACGGTGTTTGAGACCGCTTCTCCTCCGGCAAGTCCTCCCGAGCCATTGCAATATGCGAGACCTCGTTCGTTAAGCTCCTCTGAGATCCTAACGTCAATTATTTCTCGTACCCCTGTGGCAACAGGTTCTCCGCTGCGCGTGACAGAAGAAGACAAGAAAAGCGGTCCGGCAAAATACATTGAAGATGCGATGAATCAAAAAGGGGTCGATTTGTCAACGTTCTATTACTGGGGAGTTCATCAATCACGATTACATAGGGCACAACTTATTTCCGGATACAAGAGAAATCCCGTTGTTGCAAAGTGGCTCAATGACGACGAAGCGGAACAACTTCCCTCTATTCTGACAGATTTGGATGATCATTATCATGAAAACAGTGACAAATCAAACAAAAAAGAGATTCAAAAAAAAATCGATAGTCACGACCATTACGTGGGAACAATGAGGGTCATACAAGCGTATAGGTTACTCTCGGAAGGAAAAGACCCAACTGCCCCACATCATTGGGCTGCGTTATTTGATGGAGAAAAAAACGAGCTCGGGCAATCACGATGGCAATATGATGAACCTGTCTTGCTAGCGGGACAAAAGATTTTGTACGGCAAGGGGGCGCGTCCGGCTCCATCCGAGACAGTTACCAACGGATTTCGGCATTACAGGCATGAGTGGCGATCCGGACCGGTGGACATAGCTCCCCCAACTGCAGACGCATCCAATTTCTTTCGGCATTTTTCGGAAGTGAGTCCAAAATATGGCTATTCTGAACAGACACGAATTCCGGGTCATAGTTTTGAGATGGACAATCTTCTCAAAAATCCATATGATAATTACAGCACATTGAAATTGCTTGTTTCTGATGAAGTAAATGAAAAAGAAAAAATGAAGTTGGCCGAAACAATAGCAGATGCGTTTGCTTCTGAACAGTGGAAAAAGTATTGTCATACATTTTCTGATAATTTTGAAGATAGCGAGTACGGAAAACTTCTGAAAGAGGAGTACGGTTTTTCTAAACATGATTTTGATACAAGAAATTGGAGAAAAATTCAAGAAAATGGTCCCGTACTGACTCTGACTGATAACTTTGTGCAAAATATCAAAAGACATGCGTTTTTTGCACAAACTGCAAATCTTTTGAAAATTCATGAAGAGGCATTTAAGTTATATATCAAACATCATTGCTTATCCGATCTTATTTCAAGCAACAAAATAGGAATACATGACAATGAATTATTAACATATAATAATTTAATAGGCGGCCGCCGTGCTGACCGTATTTCAGAGCTGCAAAAAAATGTTTTTGAGGCTTATGATGAATCACGTACAATTCCCCAAAGAAGTTGGACAAGGGCTTTTGCTGACCCGATAGGATTGATGGCTGGTCATTTTGGAACATTTTTGAACGATATCGAAAAGGGAATGTTTTTGCCTACAACAGGCAAGGTAACTCCCGCACATCTTGACTTAATTATTTCAATTGGCAATAATGTTATGAATGCTATATTGAAAAAAGTAGCTTCTGGTATAACGATCCCAGATTCACATATGGGCGAAGAATATTTTAAGGAAATGAGTGAAAGCAATGATATTGCGACAAAAAGCAAAACAGGTCAACATGCTGAACAATGGGGATCGGCAACTGTTCCTGACCCTTTTGAACCCATGCTTGGCAACGAAACGATTACGGAAAAAAAAGGGTTTTTGCTACAGTGGCTTGCGGATAGATTTGATACACACAGGATGGCGTTGAACAATGCCGCTGGGGACAGGCCTGATAATTTTATGGACGAAAATGGACATTGGTCTTTGATACATACGGATGATTATATTCCAGCACATGCTTCATATGGAGATTTTGTAAAAAAAATCAACGCAGAAAAAACCGGGCCCAAGTTGTTTGAAAAATCCTTTGCTCCTGACAATGATTTGTATTCATTATTGTATGGTAATAAAAAAGATGAATTAAGAAAGTCCATGGAGTCTTCATTGATTGCTTCAAAATATTCATTATCGATTGTTTCTGTTATCAACGGATTCGAGTCGTTGATTCCAGAAAAAGAGTTCCACGATGACAGGGCATTGCTTCGTGAATTTCTAAAGGACAAATTTGATAATGAATAACGAAAAATTTTTTAATACTCTAAATAAAATATCATATACCTATAAAATAAGTCAATATAAAGAAATCTATAAAAATATTTTCATTATTAATAATGAGATACAGCAATTAAGGAAATCAACAGAGGGCGCGGCACCGAAACCGACTACTCCAGAACCTCCTGTCGTAAAACTTGCTGAAAATAATACTGTTCCTTCTTTTTCAAAGCGTGACGAAGCATCTGTGACGGACATGGCTTTAATTCCGGATGACAATGGGGCGAACGAGCTATCAAAAAAAGTATTACGTTCTTACGCAAAGCAATCGAATGCGGCAAGAATTCTTGCGCCATGGCTTGCAGGAAAATTTGGCCGAGACCTGTCTGTCTCACCGGAAGCTGTGCGTCCTCGCATGGGACTTGCGGAAGAGACTAGCCCTGACGGATCTGTCGCAAGAAAAGTCTTGCACAAATTCGTCAAAGTATACACAACAAAAAAAGAAGAAATTCTGGAACATTTTGACAGAAAGTTCAAGGACGCCGAATGGGAAATCAATAGCACAAGGGGATGGAGAAAGCTATACAACGGAATCAAGGCACCCAAAACACGAGTCGGCGTCCTTATTCACTCTCGCTTTAGTGGCGACATAGAGAACGGCAGAACACCTGAACAAGAGGCTTTCGAAAAAGAAAGAAAATCACTTACCCTTCACCCTTTTAATGATGCCGTCTCCAGTCATGACTTTTCCGGAATTGATCATTACAAGTTAATTGATGATATTTCTACAAACCCAGGGTTTCAATGGCGGCATTTTTCTCGCACTCATCCGCTAACAGGATATCTCAACCATTTTCTCGCATTGTCATCCTCTGATAATCATAATGATTTTGATTCCTACTTGAAACAACTAATTTCGTTAGATTACGCTCAAACAAAACCCGAACTTGTTCAAGCCGATATACAAAGAAATCTTGGTAGTTGCATAGCGAAAAAAAACACAACGGGGAGCGAGGTGTTTGCTCCTGACGGATTTTTGGCAACTGATGCCGCAAATGGTTTTCCAAGAATTTTTATTGATAGATTTACTAAATCAGCAAAGATTTCTTGGACAAACCCTTTCACCAAGCTTCGGGTAGAAGCACCTATTTCTTTGGAAACTCTTGCTTCGTTGTTCCCGGAAAAAACCGACATAAACAAGGCTAAAGAGTGGTCAAGATTACTTGGCGTTCCTTCCAATCCAGATTCTCCGTTGGTGGTAATAACAGGAAACAATCCTATTGAGTTTAAACCACGACGACCCAGTATTGCTGCAAATTATTTTTCCAGTCTGGATGACCGTGTTGCGATATCCGGAAATATGCTGGCTGGAAACCCGTCAGTAGACTCATTCCAAAAACCGGATATTGATATCGGACAGGAAGTCCAAGATTTTCGCAACGATGTCAGGGCAGATGGCATGTCCCTTAAAGATATCACAGAGACAGAAAATCCATTTCATCAAAGAGCAATATCTTTACTATTCAAGTATCATGCCAAATTATTACACAACGATATTCACAATGCAATTCAAACTTTATTTAAACAGAGAACACTCTCTGAAAACTTCAATGAAGAAACATTACCTGCAATTCATCAAAATTTTGAAGACATCAATCCAAGACTATTTGACATTTCTCTGTTTGACCAACATCACAAAAATGATGCCAACATGGGAAGCGATGCGCAACTTCAAAAAACACATAAAGAATTATTGTTATACAAGATTCTTGAGTCTATTGGTGATAAAATAACTCCTGCTGTTAGAAATTCTTTATTTAGTCGCATTAAGAATATTCAAGCATCTGAAGGAAATTATGACACAAGAATAGCAGAATTAACAAATATGGTTAAAAGACTATCCGTTGATCTAAATAATCCTATTCCGGAACTTTTGCCGAATGGAGATTGGGATCCGTTTATTCATCCTAATAGTTTTATTGTAAAAGAATCCGTAGAACCGTATCTAAGCGAATTGGGCATCATGGCGCAACCTTTTTTTCCAAAATCACAACAAGTTTTACATGGAAACCTACGCCTCATTGGTCGGAAACCGGGAGAGGCCAAAAAAACGTTTTTTGACACACTTAATGGACGAGTTCGTGAAATGTACAGCAAACTTCGCCGCCAGCCCGGCAAAGTATTAACATTCATAACTGGCGCTGAACCTCAACCCATTCGAGACCCTTACCTAAGGAATTTTCCTATATCCGATACCAACAATGGGGGGTTTGATTTGGGATCAAATTGGAGAGCTGGTTTTTCACAAGACATGATTGACCAAATACAAAAAATTCTTGCGGATGGAGATTCTTTGAAACCGTTTAACATAAGACCCGTGTCAAGATTCATGGAAACAGACAATCCACGAAATCGAGTGTCTACCGTGGCGAGCAGGAAACGCGACGCAGTTCCGACATATCAACCTTTTTCTCCCGAAGTTCCCAAAGGCCCATACGGCGCCGTATATGATCCGAACACTCACACGTACAAACTTTTTCTCATATACAGAAACACTTTGACCAATAAATTGGAAATGCCAATGCAAAGAGGGCACCTGCGCCAATTTCACAAATTGTGGGATAACGTAACGGATGCTGTCGATGACACTGGAGACACTCACGCCTTGTGGGTGTCAAATCAAGACGATGCTCCAGAAGAAACTAATCCTGATATTATTAATGCCCATAATTTATATTTGCAATTACGAAACAGACTTTTTAATGCAATTTTAAATAAAAATATTGACGAATTAAATGCAATTATTCCAAAAGTCTTGGAAGACAGCCAACGGGAACGGCTTGAAAGTCTATCGGCGGACATCAACAGAGGACCTAGCGCAACACAACATCAACTGCTTTCAGTGCCCAACATTGTTGGGCTTCAACCGCAAGCTGCGCAACCAACAGACAGTGACAGCCCAAGACCTATTGATGATTAAACCATGTTTTTTAAATAACTATAGACCACATGTTGTCTTCAGTTAATACTGCATGTTTTTTTCTGGAGAATGAAGACAACATCCCCATGATCCTGTGAGGGGTAATTTCAAGAATATTTACATTTTTTTTCAAAACTTCTTTTTGAAGTTCCATGATTATCTTTATTATATTTTCGCTGTCAACTCCATCTTGTCCAGCTGCTTCCAAAACCATCCAGAGAAGCTCTCTTGTTACGTCTCGTATGTTTGACAACTTCTTTTTGTTATCTTTTATAATGTTTTTTGATGTCTTTGACGGTTTTTGTATATTTATGTTTTCTATAATTTCTTCAAATACGTTTAGCTTTTCTTTTGACGACCCAGATGTTTCGCAAATTTTTTTTTGTTTTTGAATATTTGTTTTTTCGATAATCAATTGATCTTTCAAATCATCTATTTTGTTAATTATGCTTTTTATTTCATTGAATTTTTCAAAAAAAACTTTTTCTTCTTCTGTTAAATTTTTCAACTCATTAACGGTGTTATTTTCAAAAACAAAATAATTTGAATTTTTCTCCAAAATTATTGACTTTAATTTTTCAATTTTGTTTTCTTTTAATAATTCTATTTTTTTCTTTGTTTCTTCTTCTTTGTTTTTTTGATCAATATTCACTTTTCTTAAAAATGTCCAATTTACAATAATATATTTTCTTCTCATCCAAGGGCGATCAAGCTTTATGGTAACATTTCTGTTTTCTATTTTTTGAATATGTCCATATAATTTTTTATTATCTATGATAGCGCAAACATACTCGTTAGTATCAATATTTTTTTCCGGATTTATATCCTCAATCATTCCTCCTTGATGAACTTTTAATAGGCTTCTTGCGCTTTCTTTTGATTCGACAACGATAGACATGCGAATTATTTTTCTAGTTTTTCATATCCAAACCGATCAAGATTTGCAGACGAGCTTGCAAACCCTTTCTGATAAGGACCAATCTTTTTTTGCAATTTTTCATCATCACACAACGGACACAAATCCACGGAAATATTCTCTCCCGTTGACCTGTTTACAACGTTGCTTTTTACCAGATGAGTACCGCAAGAACATCTTCCAAGTTGTGACATGTTTGTATCCCTTTTTTGATTTTATACAACTGTATCTCATATGAACAAATTTGTCAAATTTTGAGCAAATGGCTTTGCCAAAAACGGCAAGACCCTTTGCCGCCAATCGGCATGCTATCATTCATCCACGTCGAAAATTTCAGGCGCCTCCTCGGCAACATTAGCGCTCCGAGGAGGCGTCCCGCATAATGAAGGGGAAAAACATGAAAGACATTATCGCCGAAATTGGAAAGAAATTCAAGCCCAAGACAGAAACAAAGAATGCCGGAATGATTTTCCACGCGTTGTTTCCAAGCCACAACCCTTTTGATTCCGTGAAATGGGAATTTTGTGATTTGAAAACTGGTTCTGGGAAAATCATCAAAAATGTTGAATTTCCAGTTTTCTGGAGTGATAATGCTCGTATTCAAGTTGCGGAAAAATATTTTCGTCGTGCCGATGTTCCTCAGTTTCCCCTAGAAAAAGGTATTTATGATCGTTATTCTGCAAAGGATAACGGATTGGATTATACTCTTTTACCCAAAGGACCGGAAACTTCGTTGAAGCAGGTAATCAATCGTCTAGCTGGTTGCATTACTCATTGGGGTATTAAATATAATTATTTTACTACGGAGCTTTCATCAAAAACATTTTACAATGAGTTAGTATACATGATGCTTCACCAATACGGAGCACTCAATTCTCCTCAGTGGTTTAACACGGGGTTGCATTGGGCGTACGGGATTGAGGGCGACCCCAAGGGGCAATATCATTTCGACTTTGAGCTTGACAAGGCTGTCAAGTCGGTCAATGCACTTGAACACCCACAGGCACATGCGTGTTTTATTCTTGGCGTGAAAGACGACCTTTTCGGGCCTAACGGGATTTTCGATACAGCTCGGCGAGAGGCGCAGATTTTCTATTTTGGCTCTGGAGCAGGGAGCAATTACAGTTCGTTGCGAGGCAAGGGAGAGCCTGTGTCTGGAGGAGGAACCTCAAGTGGCATGATGTCGTTTCTGGACATCTACGATGTTGGAGGCGGAGCCATCAAGTCGGGTGGCAAGACTCGTCGTGCCGCGAAAATGGACATTTGCAACGACGACCATCCGGAAGTGATCGAATTTGTCGAATGGAAAATGCGGCAGGAAAAAATGGTTCGCATCCTGATTGAAGCCGGAATGAGTGCGGGATTTGAAGATGAGGCCTACCGTACCGTTCGTGGCATGAATTCAAACAATACCGTAGCCTTCAGCCACAAGTTTTTTGACGCCCTTCGGAAGGGTGAGGACTGGAGTTTGCGATGGGTTACTGATCCATCGCATGTGTGTCAACAATTTCCGGCAAAACATCTTTGGGACAGGACTGTGTACTCAACTTGGTTCTCCGCCGACCCCGGCATACACGCGACTGACACAATCAACGAATGGCATACTTGTCCGAAAGATGGGCGGATTGTTTCAAGCAACCCGTGCGTGACTGGCGATACGTTTGTTGCAACGGAGAAGGGGTACCGCCGCATAAAGGACATTGTGGGCACACGCCAGAATCTTGTGAACGGGAATGGCGATATTGTTCCAGTATCGAAGATTTTCAAAACCGGCACCAAGGATGTGCACTCCATTCGTACACAATCAGGATATTCAGTTCGAGCGACATCTGATCACAAAATCTTTACTGTCAATCGAGGTGACGTTCCTGCGTCCGAATTGCAATCTACCGACATCATCAAATTGCAGGGTGCTGGATTTGGCTCCGTTTCGTTGAGCGAGGACGCCGCCATCGTATTGGGTGCTGTCGTTGGTGATGGCTGCGTAACGCAGGGCACAATGATCATCACTTCTGGCAAGGACGAACGTGCCGTGTCAGAGCGATTTGCGCGTTCGATGAATGCGCTGAAAACGGAAAGTGTTGCGAATTATGCGTATGCGGTGCGCGAAACACATGTCCGTGAAGCCGCTACCGAGCTACGAGTAAGCACCAGTTCTGTTGGATTGATCGAGTATTTATCGAAATACGCAGTCATGGACGAAGGTTCGGATCGCAAGCGATTCACCGATGCTTTCTTCGAGACAGATCATTTGACCCAACGCGCTGTCCTTCGGGCGCTTTACACCGCCGACGGCACGGTTGCCAATTATGGCAACAAGTCGCAATACGTCTCGTTGGATAGCACAAGCATGGAATTGCTTCAGCAGGTTCAACTTCTGTTGCTGAATTTTGGAATCAAGTCAAAACTGTATGCCAATCGACGGTCCGAAGGGCAAGCGGTCGCAACGCTTCCCGACGGACAAGGGGGCATGAAAGAATATTCCGTCAAGCAAATGCATTCCTTGCGCGTAAGCCGTTCATCGCGGGTATTGTTCGAGAAGGAAATTGGATTCTTGCCGGAAAGCAAGAAATCCATCATTCTTGAGTATGTGAACAAGTCAATCGAAACGTATGCAGACAAGATGGAAGATCGCATTCTGTCCATCACGCCGGATGGCACCGAAGATGTATATGATCTTACCGAGCCGATAAGCAATCACTTTGTTGCTAATGGAATCGTCGTTCATAATTGTTCTGAGTATCTTTTTCTCAACGAGACGGCTTGCAATCTTGCGTCGATAAATCTTGTGAAATTCTGGTCCGAAACCACAACGCAATTTGACGCGATACTCTTCTGCCATGCGATCAACATTTGGCAGACTGCGTTGGACATCACCGTTTCGATGGCGCAGTATCCTGCCGAAGATATTTGCGAAAAAAGCTTGCAGTATCGCACTACCGGATTGGGATATACCAATCTTGGTGGTTTGTTGATGCTTATGGGGTTTGGGTACGATTCCAACGAGGGCCGTCAAGTTGCTGGCGCGATCACGGCCATTCTTGGTGGTCAATCCTATGTGCATTCCGCAAAGCTGGCCGAGGTTTTGGGACAATACCCAGCCTTTGCCCGAAATCGCGAGGATCATTTGCGGGTCATTCGCAATCACCGAGTGGCCGCTTACGGACGCTCGGATTACGAAGGCGTAACCATGAAGCCCGAGGGAATTCAGGAAAATCTCTTCCCGGGCGCTCACATGCCGCTTCTGATGATTGCCCGGCAGGCTTGGGATCAGGCGCTTTTGCTTGGCGAGCAACACGGCTATCGCAACGCACAGGCCACTGTGCTTGCGCCTACGGGCACCATTTCGTTCGCGATGGACGCAGATACGTTTGGCATCGAGCCAGACTATGCGTTGATCAAGTACAAGGCACTTGCTGGTGGCGGACATGCCGTCATTGTCAATCGCCTTATTGACCCTGCGCTCAAGGCGCTGGGGTATAGTGGCAAGGCGCGTACCGCCATACTCGACTTTGTGAACAAGACGGGCGCGGTGGAAGGCGCTCCTTATCTCGCCGAACAGCACTACAAGATTTTTGATACGGCCGTTCCTGCTTCGAAAAATGGGCGCAGCTTGTCGCCCGAATCCCATGTTCGCATGATGGCTGCATGCCAGCCGTTCCTGTGTGGTGCGATTTCCAAGACGATCAATCTTCCGGAAGATGCTACCGAAAAAGATATTTCTGATTCGTATTTGCTTGGATACTCTTTGGGATTGAAGGCGATTGCCGTTTATCGCGCAAATTCGAAGGCTGCTTCCGTCATGTTTACTCGCGCCGAAGATTTGGCAAAACGCGAAACAATTGACCTTTCAAGCAAGATTTTTGATGTTGAGAAAATTTTTCGTCATCAATTTACGGAAAATGAAGACATTCAACTGGAATGGTCATATGATAGTATAAAAAATACATCCGAGGAGGTTGTGACAGCAGAGGCAATCGACATGCCGTCCTACGGATGCAAAGATGGGGTGTGTTCCATCTAACCATTTGACTGCCTAAAGGGAGGGTCACGCTCGATGTCAGACGCGTCAGATTTGCTGGTATACGCACAAGTCGGACCCACGATTGAAGCAACTTCGTGGGTCGGCTCTCCCATTGCTGGTGCAACAACCAAGTTTCAAATAAAAATCACTCGCGATCATGATCCTATCGACGACGCCGTTGTGACCTTGCAAGTCAAAGATTACAATGGCACTATTGTGTACCCTCCTTCCGGAATAGGAACCTCAGTAGTGTATAGAGATTTGAGATTTTCAGGGACGTACATGATTGTTCCTGATCGTACTGATATTTTTAAATTGTCAGGAACTCAGTATGAAGTTATTTGGAATATATCCGCTCCCGCCACAGCGTTTTATCCGGCGAGTGTTCTTCCGTTTGTACAACGGTTTGTTGCACAAGATCCTTAATGCAATGGAAGCGACAAAAAATCCCAAGAATTACTTTTCTGTTCTTCACCCTCCTTCAAAGAAAATATTTTCTGTTCCGTATTGGTATGAAGAGTACAATTCCTGGGATGATTTTCTTTTTTTTTCCAAGCAAAAATATCCGTGGAAGATTGATTCAACCATTCGATGCAAATGGATGGATACGTTTTTCTGGGTTGGCGTTGACACTACCGTTCGGGTTCCGACGCCGAGAAGCCTCCATTTTGTTGCGTTTGCATACGACTTGCTGAATCAACCGGTGTGGATCACGTTTGGGGTTACCCGCACCGAAGCAATTTCCAACATGATGTGGGCTATCTCCGACACGCAGAAAATGAAAAAAACCAAAACGGCAGCCGAGCTGGAGCAATTTTACGCAACTCACGGAACGAACGCGGATTGAGCTGCTATACTGTGTGCAGGCGGGGGTAGCTCAGCTGGCAGAGCGTCTGCCTTCCAAGCAGATTGTCGCGGGTTCGAATCCCGTCCCCCGCTCCATGGCCTCGTAGCTCAGGGGATAGAGCATCAGCCTTCTAAGTTGTTGGCCGCAAGTTCGAATCTTGCCGAGGTCGCCGTTGACAAACCCGAAACTACTTGTTAGGATTCCTGCATCGGAGGTAATGCAACACAATGCGATACTGGCGCGAAGAACCATACTTCCCCCCCGAACATCCCGACGAACTCGCACCAACGGAACGGAGCCTTGACTTGAACGAACGCGACACAATCGAACAGCAAATCAACCTGCTTGAAGCTCGCCTTTGGAACGCCACGCATCTTGGCAATCATTCTGGGATCATTCTTGGTCAAACGACGAATCCTTTTCCGAATTACGACAATATCAAGAAGCTCCTCGGTCGTCTGGAAGAAGAGGTTTGGGTGGATCAGAATCCTGAGCTTGAGCTACTTTCTGAACTGATCCGAAAAACTTGGTACGAGGTGCTCAGGTTGAGCGGTGAGCATGAGGTCGAGATCAAGCGTCTTCGCGCGGAAATAAACCGGCTTGATGATCAGTTGCGCAAAATGGACGTTGATCAATCGACACCCGTCTTGGCGCAGCTCTGAGTATGGTTTACGCTCACCTTGACAAGTTCAAGGTGAGCGCAAACATGAGATTTCAAAGATGAAATTCGAGACACTAGTTTTAGTTTTTTTTATTTTTCTGTTTCTTTTGTGGATTGCCCACAAAGAAGAACAGGCAGAAAAAAATGCCAAACAATGAGGAACATCCGGTCGAGATTTCATTCTCGGGATTAAGCAGTGCGGTTTTCAATCACATTATTTCCAACCGAACGGAATTGTTTGAAACATTCTTTCACGAACACCGGATTGTCCGTTTCAAGCGTATCGACTGGTCGTATGATGTTCGTGGAAAAAACCTCGTGTTGCGGTTGTTCGAGGAAGTTCCGGGAGAAATCACTAGGAAGTAACCGCGCTTAGCCGTCGTAGCTCAGTGGTTAGAGTAGCTGTTTTGTAAACAGCGGGTCGTGGGTTCGAATCCCACTGACGGCTCCGTGAAAATAAAGAGTCCCTGCAACAACAGATGCAAAGCCAAAGAGGGTGTGTGCGTCGGATGCAAGCGCACCATCGAGGAGATCAGGAATTGGCGTGAGTATTCGGATGCCGAGAAACAGGCTATAATAGATCGTGTCCAGAAAGAAAGGCAATCATCATGACTGATGCGCCAAAGAAATTGACGCCGGGCAAGCCATACCCCAAGCCGGAGAAAAAAACAAAAAAGGGCAAGAAGTAAGTGGACCTGTTTATCTATGAATGTTTTACCGGCTCGTGGTACATCTGGACAGATGATGCACCGAGAATGCTGATGGATGTTATTGAAGATCCCGCGCTTTTCTCCGTGAACATTACGGGACTGAAGGATTGCTGTAATGCCACACGCGTTTCCTGAACATTTTTCTCCGATTCCAGCTCATGTTGAATATGATGTGACTTTTGACGTTTGTTCAGATGACATCGAGCGTGTCGGCATGTTCTGGAATCGGATGATTACCCTTCGCCATTGCGGCTGCGTGGTCAAGTTGCCCAAGGCAGCGTCCTTTTACGGTGTGACGGCAACATGGCACTTTATCTTTGCGGAGATCGATCATCCTGATTGCAAGTCGGAGTACAGGAACAATCGAGTTGCCACTATTGCTCCGGAGGCATTTTCTCCGAGCAACGAGGAGCTTGGCCGAATGCTCCGTCATGACGATCCGTTTGGGGTAATGAACGAGGTTCTCCGAGCAATGGATGGTTGCGAGATCAGGCATCTTGAAGCCGTCTGTGAGCATGGTTTGCCTTCTTGGCCATTGTATCTGGACTATCTTCCGAGAAAATGGCAAGATCTTCATCATCAATTGCCAAAGGGCACGGAATATCCCGAGGAGGTTGCGAAACGTGCTTTTCGTGAGGCATCCGAGTCCGAGAAGAGTTGACTGCTCATGCCTGAAGAACTTCAATACTTGCAGTTTGGATTAATTATCCTGTCGACATTAATTTTATGCATGATGATATATGTATTGCTTATCAACAGAATTGGCAATAATAGTCCAAAAGGAAATTGAATTATGAAAACATATAAGATCATGTTGACGGGCCCGTCAGGATCCGGAAAAGACACCATGGCCAATCTTATTACCGAAATTGTTCCAAATTGTCATTTGCTTTCCTTTGCGTCAAAAGTGAAGTCAATAACAAATAACGTCCTTGAGTATTTGGAAAATCAGGAGCGCATTCCGCTTACGCGATTGAGAGCATTGCAAGACAAGGACGAAAACCAATGGCGTATTGTGATGCGCCCGTATTGGCAATGGCTAGGCACCGATCTTGTGCGGAATTGGGTAGACGAGGATTACTGGATCTGGCAAGTTGCGACACAAATGAATTTTGTCAAGAACTTTTCTTCAAGTCATTACGATGGGTCAACCGCCTCGTTTGTTGTTACAGATTGTCGATTCAAGAATGAGTGCCAATGGGGCATCGATAACGATTTTGTCATTGTTCGCGTATCTGGACAATGGCGAAAACCTGCTGGAATACCGGGACACGTTAGCGAGCACGAGCACACAGAGCTGATGGAACATCTGTGGTACAGAAATCAAGGCGGACTGGAAGAAATGAGCGCGTGGATAACTGAAGTGCTGATCCCCTTCTGTGACGCAGTGCAAGTCGGATGTGACAATCCGTCTTTTCTTGAAAAGAAAGAGGTGTAATCATGAGAATTACCAATGACATGAAAAAGTTCCTAGAAAAGCAAAAGATAAAAAACATCACCTTGACTCCAGTGTCAGGCTGGCCACGGTTTTACGGCAGTCGGAGAAAAAACCGTCCTCATCAAAAGGCTTCCAAAAGGTCAAGTCCGTTACCGCCCTATGTCCGGGCAGCTCATGTGGGTTGGCGAATGCAAGTCAGGATAGTGGCATCCTTGAATATTTGGCACAAGATTTCTGATTTCGACTTCAATGTTGCACATAATGAAAAGAAATTGTAGACGGGAAAGTTCTTGATGCCTGACGATATTATTTCTGGAGCAGCCATTTTGACTGTGTTTGCTGTCGTTTGGTTCTGGACAATGTTTTTTTGATTGTCATGATCCTGTGGCGCAATGGCAGCGCAGGAGACTTTTAATCTCTTGGTTGTGGGTTCGACTCCCACCGGGATCACCTGAGGAAAAGTGTCATGATTGTTTGGCGAAAAGGCGGATTGCGCTCGGCGTCAACTGGTTCGGCTTGGGTAGAGCAGGACGGATTGACTGGGTTTATTGATGGAACAAGGCGCATTGAGGAACCAAATCCGGTCAGTCTGTTTAGCAAGAAACTTCACGATGCGGGATACACCTCTTCCATCGACAACGAGTTTTTTGCTGATCACTACGCACTTATGGACGGTATTGTGCGCCACTCGGCGACGAACAAGGAAGTCAAGGTGCTTTGGTTCAAGTCAGGAGAGGAGGATGTTTGGGCAGTCTTTGAAATAGCAGGAAAACGTTTGACGCCCAGAGAGCAATGGGTGACGAAATCAAGCCATGTGCTTGCTTTTCCCTTGCGGCATGCGGTACTCTTCGTGGACAATGACGCTGATCCCTAAAGGAAAACGGTTATGCACAACAAACCAGACAAAAAAACTCTTACTTTTTTGCAAATGTCAAACGCTTACGAGGATTTCACGCGCAAGTTCACTCACAATCACGAACTCAATTGCCTGATGTTTGAGTCGCCCGTTTGCAAATGCATCCTGTCGCTTCCGGAACAACCGCAGGGATACCGGGTCTATGGACCTCACCATCTGATTCAAGCGTACTTTCGTCACGAATGTCCAGTCCGGGAAGAATTGCAGAAAAACAACAATGAGCGGGACTGGTCAGAAGTTTGGGTCTTGGCCAAGCATTTTCAGATCGACAATGGTGCATTGGGACAATTGCTTCTCGGAAAATTTGCCCCAATTGCCATGGACGGATGTAGCTTGGAGGCACTGGATAGTGTTTGCGCCCACAACCTTCCCTCATGGCCCTTGTATCTTGGATATTTGGACAAATCTTGGCTAGACTTGCATTTTCTGCTAGACTCTGGCGAATCTTCAGACAATCTGGTTCTGAACCCCCTTTTCCCCGTGTTGCCCTCGTCGTTGGTTAAATTAAAATTGCCGGAAGTGCCTTCAAGCAAATGAACAAGAAAAATAAAGATCTTCGATCTGAAATTGACAATTTCATTGACTTGCATTACGTCAATCATGCCGACGAAGAAGGAAACGGAATACTGCTTGCTGACGGGTTTGAGGACGCGTTTGTAGGCGTAGGGTCAGCGTATTACAATCCACCGGTCGCAGTCTACGATTACGACCGGTGCATTGACCTTCTTGTTGATGATGATTGTGATTACGAACAGGCAATTGAATATTTCGAGTTCAACGTGATTGGCTCGTACGTAGGCCCACAAACACCCATGTTTATCCGTCTTTTCAAGAAAGAGAACACCCCATGAACCGTTTTGTGCTCAGTACTGATCCTGTTGAGGCCGCAAGATTTCACAACGACAAGCACGTTGTGAAAATGATTCTTGAAGAAGCTCAAATGTTGTCAACCGCTCATCATCTTCTTAACGAAACCATGAGCGAACAAGTTTCTCAATCGATTTATCGTCCAACTCACAAAAACCATCCTTGCAGTGTCTGGATCCGGGAATCGCGCTCAAATTACAATTGGGCGTACACATTATTTCAGGAGCTCTGCAAGGAATATACGTTTCGATATGGCAAGATGCACAAATCGTGGAGCCTGTCTTCATTCTTGAAAGACGCGCCGTTATCATTGCCAGAAAAGGGATTGACCACGTTTCCCCAAGCAATGCCAGATTATTGCAAGCGCACCTCAGCCGTTGACGCATATCAGGCTTATTACTTGATGGAAAAATCCAGCATTGCCAAATGGACAAACCGGCCCGTGCCAGATTGGTGGAAGGCTGGCGTTAGCGCCATTTGACATGGTATGCTAGGGACTCATAGCTCAGCGGTTAGAGCAGCTCTCTCATAAAGAGCAGGTCGCAGGTTCAAATCCTGCTGAGTCTACCCACGGAGGTTTTGTGGAAATTTTGCTTTTTGTAATTTTGATGCTCGTCATGAACGCGAGAATGCCCGACGTCAGCAAAATGCAGATGTTTTTTATTTCTCAGATTAAAAAACAAGACCAAAACCATGACTGAGATAAATTCTTTTTTATATCACATGGGATTTGCTGATGGCGGAGAGTGGGCCCAAGTCCGCTCGGAAGAACCCGCCGCAACCGTTGATTACTTGTGCGAACCCCCTGCTCAAGGATGGTTTAACTGGGTAATTTCCAACGTGGGCAAAAAAAATGCCTGCGACATGATTGAGGAAGATTACGAATCCAACGAGTTTGTTTGGTCGGATCGCGCCAAGACAAAAATTGAAGAATATGAACTTGGCTGCCAAGAAGGAGCCAACCATTTTGCCAGTGTTCTTTTTGGCAACAAAACCGCTGGTTCGTGATGTATGCTTGACAGGCAGGTTTTTCCTTGGAAGGAGGTCCAAAACACAAAACGGATTAACTTGTTCCAATGGGCTCACGAGCTTACTGGCGTAGAGATCAAGTCAGTAAACGGTTCTGTTGACGAAGATCTTGTTATGGAAGTTGTGGAAAAATTGATGAACATCATTTTTTCTGCGCCGGGAAATACGGAAAATACAGATGACAACCCCAAAAAAAATTCAGGCTGACGATGTCAATATGAACTCAGTCTGGAAAACGATTACGAGAAGACACTTTGGGCACTTGCGCCAGATTGTCGGATTCAACAAGCCCCGGACAGTTGTTCGCGTAAAAGAATACAAGAAGAAAAACAGACAACATGTCGACATGATTTACTCGATAAATCTTGAAACGTTTGTACGCGAACACCAACACGTTAAAGGATAGAAACCGCCGTGTGCACATTATGCGAGGCCCTGATGAAACCTCAGGCCTCTACCGTTGGACTGAACACAGTTGTGCTGGCTCTTACAAATGCAGCCACTCGCAACGCACTTGTTTTGTTGGAACCACAAGTTTCTCGTCGACAGCCTTTCATTCAGGATGCATTTCAAAATGGAATCGAAAACTTCTCCGTTGCCGAACTTGAATCAACCGTATCCCTATTCACATCTCAGCCTCCTCATCTTGTTGCAGTTTGCGTTGATTCACAGCAATTTTCTATTCTGGAATCCATCGCAAATCAATTTTTTTCAGGCTATGTGGTCCATGCGGCCGGATGGTTCTTGGCTCAATCATTAGGCACTGTCGAAAACAATGACGGCGACAAGCTTGTTATTGTAGATTCGGGCGACACACCTGTTGTCAGCGAAAAGGTCTCTTGGTATGACCCCACAGCCGCTGTTCTTGCTGAAATGCCCAAGGCTGAGAATGTCGAGGTTAAAGCAGTCACGCCGGTGATGACCGCAAAGGTCATGGCAGAAACCAAGGAGAAACCGAAGCCTCGAAAGATTTCCGGTGTGGAAAAACGCTCTCGTTCCAAAAAGGCAAATCCGGTTGTGGCGCCAACGTATGTTGTTCCGTCTCGCGAGGAAATCAAGCAGCTTCGGGAACGTCTATCGCTCACTCAATCAGAAGCTGCAAAGCAGATGGGCATTGCCCGGTCTTGCATTACCGAAATGGAGCGAGGGCGTGAAAAGCGATCTACCGACCCTATTCGCTGGCGCATTTTTTCGGGTTTGCAAAAAATTGCCTTGAACCAAGGGTTGATTGTCTGATGAATGTCTTGTCGTTTGGGTATACGGGAGGGCGGACAGTTTTTGTCCGCCTCCCTCGGGAAGCACACGCTGTGCTCAGCAAGCACGGAATCAATGTGAAAAGGGCGTACGAACTTGCTGTTCGGGAAGGATTCTTGAACCCCAAGGACGTGCCTGTTTTTCCATATCGCTCACTTGTTGTTCCCATGGAAATTGGCCACAGTGATTACGAGCAACTTGCAAACACGGTGCATCAGAATGTTCGCGAACCTGACTTGCTGGCAAGCATTGCGGGGATTGCAATTGCCAATTATCTGGGAATCAAAGTGCATCCCATTTCCGGACAATTGGCATCCTTGGAGCAAGAACGTATTTTGCGTCGAGAGCGAAAAATCGAAAACGAGCTGGAAAATCTTCTTAGCGGTTAACGAAGTGTCTTGACGTATACTTTGCCTGTAAGGAGAGGTTTATGACCGAAGAGGAAATTCAGGAAATCACGAGGCGTGTAGTGGCGGCAATACAAGGACCAGCAGTCACGTCGTCAATCGAGATAGAGACGCATGCGGATATTGACCAGCAAATTGAACTTGTTCCTAAAATGCAGGAGCAGCTGGTCTTGGCTGTCCGGTCTGTAATTCCAAACGAGGAGCCACACGATTACGTTTTGAGCACGTTGATAGAATGGCTGGAAACTGCATCAAAAGCGCAGATAGGTATCTTGCGTATTCGTCGCAATGCCCTGAGGGCGTATACGGATGCGGAGCTTAATCAGATTCTCGTTGCTGACGACATGCTTGCTTCCCCGGCCGATCAATCGCAGCTTGTGGCTGCCCGGAAACCATTGCAGCAGGAAGTGGTTGCGCAACTGCCTGTTCAGCAAACTCACGGCAAGGAAGAATCGCTTGTCGAGCGTCCATGGTATATTCGGCATCGAGACCCAATGCTCATCACGGCGACAGTTTCGGCAGTCATGATTGCTTTCCAAGCAGTCATGAAAATCATAAGCCCGTAAGGTGAAAGAAATGGTTATTGCAGATGAAACACTGGTTCAGCAGGTACGAGAACGTCTTGCTGAAATGGCAAGGAAGAGCAATCCCACTCCGTTAAATGTTCACGTATTGTCTCAACAATTCAACACTACTGTTCCGCGGGTCACACGAGCATTGCGATATTTGGAAAAACTCAAGAATGAGATCCGTCGCGAAAAAGCCATAGCTGGAACTCCCATAGAAATTCTCGTTTTTCCAAAAATGTTCACGAAAGTCGATTCCAAAAAGAAGGAGATTGTCATGCAGGACACCGGCAAGCCCATCAACAATTCGCAAAACCGTCGTCGATTTGTTCAAGATGAGTATTCGTATCGAAATGTAAACACCAATCGTGTTGCGGGTAATGAAAAGCATTTCGATGTTTCCGTCAGCCCTGTTTTGAACAACACTTTCACTCCGGATGCCCAGAACAGCAACAATCGTGCCACCAACGAGATTGGGGATTTTCTTCCGGTCATTGTGGATTACGGAATGCTGCTCACGTACAAATCCCAACAGAAGAAGAACATGGGTTTGGTGGTCAATTCGGTAACGATCAGGCCGGAAGCGGCAGAGCTGATTCAAGAATCACTTCGCTGTTTCAACGCGCTCGATTATGTATACGAGAGGCTGGACGGAACCCAGCGTCGCATGGTCGATGCAATTCTCAAGGGAGTGTCAACGTATGGGCGATTTACCAACTACGTGAGTTCCGATTCGGAAGGATAATATGACTTCAGATGCACCGCTGCGATATTTGTCAAACAGTCAGGTTGAACTTCTTCTGGAATGTTCATGGAAACACAAGTTGAAGTACATTGACGGAATTTCCGAGCAGCCAAATGAACACATCCTTATCGGCGCTGCGGTGCATAAAGGGGTTGAAACGTATCGGATTGCCCAACTTGAGAATCGTCTGGGGGAATGGTCCGAGCAACAACGTAATCAGGCATGTCTGAACGCGTTGAATGAAGAATTCGACAAGCTTGTTTACAATGCGGAAAACGGCATCGCGAATGAAGGTTCGTCCAGCCGACCAGCTTCAGTTGGTGTCAATTGGTCTCGTGGCATGAACGCAGACAGGTCGCGAAGCTTGGCAAAGCAGCTTCTTTCGGTTTATTTTTATCGCGAAGCCGAAAGTGACGTTGTCGGAATGGAAAAAGTTCCCCTTGCGCACCTTGAGACTCCTGTTTCCATAGAGGAAGATTTCATGGTTCCCATTCCGAATACCACATGGTTTGCCAAGGGTCGTTTCGACATGCGGACGAAAGACCGGCTAGTCGACCTCAAGACTGCCAAGCAGCGGTATTCGCAAAAGGAGATGGACAAGAAAACCCAGCCATCAATGTATTCAATGGCGCTTCTTGCCAAATCAGGAGAGTGGGTACCAGAATTTTATTTTCATATTCTCATCAAGCCAGCCAAGAGTGTTTGGTCGCCGGAATCGGGGGAGATGCCTCCTACAAGCCTTCAGGCATACCGTGCGGCGGTTCAACGCACACGGCGTAGCGCATCTGAAATACTATGGTTTACTGACAATCTTCGCAGCCTAGTCAATCAAATCGAGACTGGTTCTCAAGTAAAGCGTCAGAACGCAGACTGGTGCGATTATTGCGGTGTAGCGAAATCCTGCAAGCCATGGCTCTCCGGCAATGGACAGGACGAGCAGGATATGGTACAGTTGTTGCGGGAGAACTTCTCCCGCGTGAGCGCAGGACACGGTCCTGCTGGGAAAGAAAGGTAGCAAGATCATGGGATCACTCAACAAGATCATGCTGATCGGAAACGTCGGGAAAGACCCCGAAGTCCGACTGAGCAAGAGCGGCGACTCGATGGCGACGTTTACGATGGCGACATCCTACGGCACGAAGACCGATACCGGTCGCGAGCAACAGACCGAATGGCATCGCATTGTCATGTGGCGGATGCTTGCCGAGCAGGCCGAGAAGTATGTTCGCAAGGGCCGCAAGCTGTACATTGAGGGACGTCTGCAGACCCGAAAGTACGAGCAGAATGGCGAACAGAAGTCAATCACTGAGGTAGTTGCTGATCGCATGGAGTTCTTGGATAGCCGTCCTGCCGAGGACTCTGGCGACTCTGCTGGAACCAGCAACGGGTACCAGAAGCCAGCAGCCCGTCGGGTCTCCACTTCGGGCGACCTCAGCGATTTGGACGACAACCCGTTTGCGGATCTGGACGATCTTCGAGGCAAGTTCTGAGACTTGCTACCTTGCAGGGAGGGGCGGGAAACCGCCCTTCTTTATTTTTGGGAGAAATGAAAGTGAATGTGTTTTCAGGTTTTTTGGTGATGCTTGGATCTGTGGCCGGGTCGTTGGTTGCCCGATATTTATTGAGCTTTCGTCAATCCCACGTCCTTCAGTTGCTACACGAACAGCACGTCCGGGCTCAAATCGCGGCAAGTCAGCAAGGAGAGCAAGTCGCATTGACCGCAGTAAATCATTTGACGCATTCAAACAATGCATTGATAGGTTTTCTGATCGCTTCGAACGAGAAACTCATGAAAGAGCTGGTCTTTGACGCTACAGAGAAAGACTCCGGCGTTGTCTCTCATGAAATTGAAATAAACGAAATGTATCGTAGCGATATTGATCGTCTGGTCAATTCCGATTTGCAAAATATTATTCAGACATTTGCAGCTTGGGGACACAGCGTATTGTCAAGTTTTCACTTGATGCTTGACCGGGTATCGGTAGAGACTGATGCGTCTTCCGACCTTGGCCGCAAACTGGACGTTGTCGTCGTTTTCCACGTGCGGGGAGCAGGTGACGATTCCCTGCGTTTTCAAGCCGAGGCTAGCCGAAAACTTCGCAGGATAGTCGAGAGCTGTGAAATCGAAGAAGCATCCATATTGCGTTGCGATGTGAGGTGGAGGTAGCCATCAAGTCTTGTCTTGCATTCTCCAAGGAAGCACTCGCTTGCTTTTCGATTTGCTTTGTGGCAACAAAAGGTATTTGATAATATCCTTGCGAAATATGTACAGGCTTTTTTTTATGACGCCCCCGAGCCAATAGGATTCTACTTTTCCCAGAAGTGCGGCTTCTCTCAATGCGCTACGGCTTATCCCGTAGCGCTCTTGGGCATCATACAAAGAAAGAACATCGTCCATTCGTTCGTCAGAAAGCAGTGATGTCAATTCTTGCATTTCTTCGTATGTTTTCGCTTTCATAATAAAACTCCAGAAAAGGTGAAATAATGAACCCTCATCAAAAGAAAGTCCGTGAATTCATGGAATCGTTTGGCCAAGATACTCCTGATTTTTTTTCTCCACAAGGATATCCTTCCGAATTAAGGGCTGCATTAATTGTAGAGGAATGCATGGAATTTGGCAAATCCTCAGAAGATAATAATTTTGTAGAAATGATTGATGCGATATGTGACATTCTTTATGTAACGTACGGTGCAGCCGTTGCAATGGGAATAGACATTGATCCGTTTTTTGAAGAAGTTCATCGGTCAAATATGTCAAAACTAGACCCAGTTACAAAGCAGCCAATTCGACGTAAAGATGGTAAAATATTAAAACCGGACACATATTCTCCTCCTAATATCAAAGAGCTTCTTTTTCGGCTTCACGGAGAGTTTATATTATCAAATGTGGAGTGAATCGATGGTTAATATTATTCGTTCTTGGAGTTGAAAAATGCCCAAAAAGCTGTTAGTCTTAAAAAAATCATTTATCCCATCATTTTATCAAAATCCTCGAGATGCGAGTCATTTTGCCCAACTGATGCAAGCCTTGTCGCCTGCACAGGAGTCAAATCCGATATCGGGGTCTTTGTCGGAAGCAAAGATGGCAATACCCAAGTTGTTTGGGCCAAAACTGGGCAGTCGTGACGCGGTACACATGGCCGATATGGCCATGTACGCACTTGTTGCACTCACGAATCTTAGGCTTCGCACGATAGTTGTGAATGGGATCAATGAGCACGGGCGCGTAGCCTCTGCCAGTACTGCAAGAAGAGGGACATTTGCTGCCGGTCAGCGTCCGTTCGAAGCACCGCGCGGTTTTTTGGACAGGCATGGATTGATCAGTCGGGATTACAGGGGAGCTTTACATCTTTTCCCGCATCGTGTAATTTGGCGGTCTGGTGCAGATGGATGGCCAGAGCTTGACCGACTGGAACGAGATGTTTTTAATCCCGAGACTCAAAATAGCGAAAAGACCCTAATCCTTCAAGAAGATCACGATAAGCTTCCAATTATTCCGGAGGCAAAAGCCGCGCTTTTGGATTACATGCGAAACTATTCGCCGATTGATTTTGGTGAATTTGAACAGAAGCTAAACAATGGGGAGTATAATGGTGCGGAACTGAACCGCTTGATCATGCAAGCTACATCCAATCATAATAAAGAAATAAAAAGTAACCTATATGACACAATTGAAGGAGAATTCGCGCTAAACAAGCACTTTGATTTACCACATTTTTATTTTTATGATCAGGACAGAAGCGACCCAATCCCTTCAATATTTGATCCTCAAAAATCAAAACGTGTGTTTTATGACGCAGATAAAAAAATTCTGGTAAAAAACAACATGCGTGATTATGGGGTGTATCGAGCAGTTAGTCTTGATGACTTGAAAAATCCATTTAAATCACTATTGACATATTTTCGTCCTCATCCATTGGTTTCTCATCACTTTGCCAACAACTTCGGGCATTATTTGTTCGAATCTGATAAATTTCCTCAAGCCTCCGGTCTTTCGGATTCTACTCCCAGACTGTTTAAATCAAGCGTCGCTCATTCATATTCTCCGTACTCATATTCTCCGTACTCGTTGAGGTCTATTAAACAAGAGTGGCAAGAGGCAATTAGACAAATTCCTGATGCTGCGTCGACATGGAATCAAGAAACAGCCATGAGATTGGCAAGAGATCTGTTTGTCAGATCAAGAAGACGTTATTCGGAAGGTGTTCTAAATTCTTCGTTTAAAAAATTGGCAGGATTGCTCAACTATGGAGACAACTCTGAATTTGCTCCATATGATAGATATATCATGCCGTCATCAACCAAAGCACAAGTTCCTGAGGGAAGAAGGCCATTAAACATACTCGCTATTGCAAGCGATATCATGAACAAAAAAATGTCAAGCTCTCCTTGGCAAGGAATATTTCAATTTTCTCCATTTCCGTCGAGAGACAGCGCTGGAAATTTGACGTGGCTTGTCAATCCTGCTGAAATGAACACTGATGAAATTGACGGAATAGCCTATCCAGTCCAGCCTTCTAAGTATCAGTCTTCGTTCATGAACCAGAGGGCTGCAACTGGAGCTATCGATTTATCCATGAAAAGCGGATTGGCGAAAGTTCGCGGATGGCCATATCAATGGAGAAGCACCAATGAAAAGATTGACCTGAGTGATGGAGATGAACATGCATTAATACTCGATATGCTGAGAGCCTTGCATGAGTCTGGCAAAGATTGGACAAATGGCGATGCCATTTTTGACTTAATTCACAAACATCTTGTTTCCCTTAGGTCTGCATCCGGATTTTCATCTCATCACAGGTTGGTTAACGACATACATCGCTTATTTGAATTAAATTTCTATGCAGGAATAGGAAATGAAGATGCAATAAAGAAATTGATTGCTGCCGACAAACCAAAGGCGCCGAACGGGGAAGGCTTTTTCGATTATTTTACAAAGGAAGCCTTGCAAAAAAGAGCACGATACCTTGACAGTCTTGCCGCATGGCAACAACAAAATCAGGACCTTGGCCCGTTTGAGAAAAAACCGCTCCCTCAAGTCGAGAATACGTTGTATCACGAGTTGTCCACATTGGTTTCTGAAGATAGCGACGTAGAAAAAATCGGACAAAGAATAGATGCTCAATCAAAAGATCACGAAAAATACATAAGCTCAATACTTTCAACATCCGGGCAACCTGTCGGAAAAAAATCTTCCGAAAAATCGGTTTTTTTCAGAACATATATTTATCCATTTATCCAGAAAGTCATGGAAATTCATGGCATTAAACGCAATGAACAGTATATTCCGGGAACAAGCATAAAAATTCCAGAACATTACGAAGATCCAAGCTGGGGTGCAGATGACAAGGAAAGAAAATATCATCAAGATGTGATATTTCACTTTGCCCATCATCTAATGAAAATAATCGTCGGAAATGAAACGTGCCACTGGTGTGATGGACATGGCATTGTAAGAATGTCCGAGTTCAATAACCCCATACATTGTTCGTATTGCAACGTCGGCAAATCCCCAGAGGACGAGAGGTTTCGTCAAATCTTGGCGCCGGAAGTTGGTGCATCCTCAGAAAGTGGCACCGATTCGTATCGAAGGGTACCTCCTGCGTGGGACATCACGCAGATGGGCACATACGCAAACAATAGCGCTGCTTCACAATTTACCCCGAGGCTTTTTGATAATTTTCATAAGCTATTCAACATTCATCCGACAGACATAATCAGTATTATACGACACAGTGTTGTAAAAAATATTATAAATGATTTTATAAACAATCCTAAAAAATATGTGCCAAAAGCAATTGTTTCTGACGAGCAAGAAAAGGAGTTGCCGGGAGACGTTGATCAAATTCATACAGACGGATCAGGCGCTGCAGGCGCTGCAGACGGATCAGGCGCTGCGCCTGCAGGTTCTGCAGACGCAGGTTCTGCAGACGCAGGTCCTGCGCGGAGATACAATCGACGCGTCGTTCTGGCGACAACCCCAGTTGATGGGCATGCCACCAGTGGCCCTCCTGTGTCTCCTGCCCCTCATGTGGAAGAACCAAGGAAGTTTGATCATTACGTTGATTAAAAAAGGAAAACAGCATGAAAATTTCCAGTGAAGTGCAAAATACAATAAAAAAAATTAATCAAATCATAAAATCAATGGAAAAAGAAACCCTTCAAAAGTCGCAAGCGGTTGACATGGGAACAGCGTTGCATCAAGTTATTGACAAGATAAAAAATCCGATGCTTGGACAATTGCTGGAACAGCTGCCGGGCGGGTTTGCTAGGGAAAGTTTCGCAGGCCTTTCTAGCGAAAAAGCTCCGTGGTTAACTTCAGTAAAGGCAAATACGCCTTCCATACTGCAATCAGCTGGAATTGCCAATGGAGGACCAGAGTATTACAACCAAAAACCCATCACGTCTCGACCACGAATCTTGGTGGTTGGACCCGATGGGGCCGGGCTGGATCATGCTGACGCATATTTCTATACCCATTCAATGTTGTCAAGGGCAATGAAGTTGCTGGGGATATCTCATTCGGATGAACCGATTTGGATTACCATGCCAAAACCAGAATTTGCAAGTTCATACATTTTGGGAAATAACTATGCAAACAACATAGATGATACATATGATCGCCAAGGATTAACAAAGGCGAGTCTGTCAACTCCGGGATTAGTCGAGATGTTTGCCAGAACATTCGGACATGATACGTTTGAATTACCTGTATTGCCCAGCAATAGTGGCAATTCGGATGTTGATGCTAACCTAAAAATTCTTGCAACAAGACTGGCGGCTTCGCTTGCAGATCACGTTATTGTCTTGGGCACCCCCAAACCAGTGCGCGGCCGTTACGCCGACACAAGGCAGATTGCGATGAAAGCAGCAGAGGATTTTGAATTGCCGATACTTCAGACAAGTTACGGTTTTGACGATTCACGATCTGTCACGGCAAATGATTTGAGAAGCAATTTGCTAAGCAGGGGAAGGGAAAACATCCCCGCTTTGCTTGCCGAATACGGGAAGGATCCAATGAACATAATGCGCAGGGAAGCATTTAAAAACTTGGTATACACCATACGCATGCCAAAAGAAGATGATCTAAAAACATTTGGAGATGATTCAATGCGCGTCATCGCCGAAAGGCATGACATGATCAGGAAAAAAAATCCCGATACAGGCAAATATGAATATTTGTGGGGATATGCTGATAAATCAGACCCTCAAAATAAAAATAGAAGAACACAAAGGAATATTGCGTTTAGTGCTGATGTCCTTTGGCCAAGATTGATGAGCCCGTCAGTATATTCAAAATTTGCAGGAAGTTTTCATTATGGAGTTCCACCTAATGGGAGTCCTTTGTGGGGCCCGAGCGAATTCCCTCATGACACGTTCTATCCAGATCCGGAACCTCGAAAATTGAGACGAATTCTTCCATTATTGACCATGACTCCTCATGCTGACACAGCAGCCGCGGAATCCGCGCAACTTACCATTCCATACCTTCTTGACCCTTCTGGCGAACATCCGGAAAAAAGTTTTATTGACACTCACCTTCCTTCAATCCACGCGAATATTCTAGGTAACTCTGCCGAAACTGGAAACTCCCATACTGTCCTGACAAAAGAGTTATTCAACAATCAAGCGCCTTCTTTTGCTGCTCGGTTTCCAAGCAGTTTTTCAGGTCAATTCATACGACCAAGAGAAGCCCTCAGTACCGATTCGGAACCACCACAATATTTTGGAGCATTTTGTACAAATTTAAAACGATATTACGACGAAAGACCTGAAGAATTCACATCAGCTCTTCGTGGAACCGTAAACATACCGGAAAATACCCCAGAGGATCAAATTCCAGAGATGAAAGCCAGCAAGATTAATGAAAGCAGGTCGAGAATCGCGGAATCTGCTGCCCAGTCCGTAATTGAATCCCATCAATTCACACATGGAACCCTCGATTAATCATGGAAATTTCGGATCGTCAAAAAAGAGCACTCATCATAGATTTGACTGCTGAAATATTTCGCATCGGTTCAGCTATTACTCCAAGCGAATCGGGAACGCCAAAGTATCCTTTGGCATCACGCGTTATTTCGTCGATACTGGATGTCATTGATCGTTCGCGTCAAACAAGTGGCATTCCCGCAAGTCATGTTGTTCTGGCTTCCGATGCAGATTTTGGAAACCTACGAAAATTAATCGATCCTGAATACAAGGCAAATCGCTCCAACCAGAAACGCGAATTTTCAGCGGAAGACAATCCCTATGATCCAGAAAAACAGCAATACCTGTTTTCCGAACAAGGAAAGCGTGATGTTGACCGGTTGAAAATAATCCTGCAACAACTGGGCTTCCCTGTTGTTTCGGCGAGGGGGTATGAGGGCGACGATGTCATTGCTTGGGCACATCAGGCTCTTCGCAAGCAACTTGGGCCTGATGTGCCAATAGAAATCTATTCTCCGGACAAGGATATGAAGGTCTTGCTGCAGGATGAAAATTCATCACTGAAAGACTTGACCATAGCGCGAAGAGGAACCATAACCGGAAAGGATGTTGCGACTTCATGGAGGAGAGATTCCGGAATTGACGCAAGACATTATTCAGATCATCTTGCGTTAAGTGGAGACCGGTCAGACAACATCCCGGCAATCTTCAGCAAGAAACAATCCATGAAACTATTAAATTACATCGACGCATCAGAGGAGTCAATGGGCTGGTTCAATGGATTCAAAAATGTTGAGGAGTTTGCCGACGATGCAAATCCGAGAGGACTACCTGAGGAATTTCAGCCATACTGGTTTGCCCTGAATTTTGGAGGCGGTCTAAAAAAATGGAAAAATGAATTAAAGGAATATGATGTAGAAGACTTATGGGATATTTGGCGGTGGGGCCATCGACAGGGAAGGTCGATTCTTGCAAAAAATCTTGAGCTGGCTCGATTAAAACCGGACATCAACGAACTTGACATGCGATACGAAAATCCTGCCTCGTTCGAAGCAATATCGCGATTTCTTCTTCCTGATAAAAACACGGACCAAATACGCGCCATCATGAAAGATCTTTCAGATGACGCACGAGCCCATTACGGTGCAATGATCGAACATGCCCGAACCGTTGGCCATGGAGTCATTTCGGCACAAAGCGAGAAGTTTTTTGGCCTTCATCCCTTGTCCGAAAGCTCATCCTTTTTTCCTAGCCGTCCTGCGGATGACGCAGTTTCCGAATCTGATTACAGGAAGAAATTCGAAGATTCAAAAATCCTGTTTGACACATTGATCAAAACCCGAACAAACCCGTTCCTTGTCGGGAATGATGAAAACCGGCAGTATGTCCCGATTGTCAGGATAAAAAACAAGGACGACTCCTATCACGACATCATCTCCACGGAAGCAGGCTTGTTTGCAAGGCAGGTCGGAATGCCGGAAGTGAATCCGGACGGCACTGTCGAGCACAACAAATGGATACACGCGTATGGGTATGATCCGTCATTTGGAATTCTCATTCACAATGATGCGCCAAATTTGGAAAGGTACAGTAAAATACTTGGGCCTTCGGCAAACAAGATCAGGATACTGTCCGATCAGTTGAACGATCCAAACAACCCGTTGCTGACAGCTGGACATCTCTCAAGCGGAATATATGAAATACATCCCGATACTGACAAGGCGATGTTTTTTGCAAGACATCTCGTTCCTTGGCACCAGCCCGGCGTTGTCAGCATCAGCGCAAGGACAAGGGAAAACATGTGGAACAATTTCTTTGCTCAGCATCGTGTCCTCTCCAGAGAGCAGGCGCTCGGCAATCTTGCAAGCATTGCACGTACGCAGCAATACATGCCGGATGCATCCCGGGATCTAGCGAAAGACTATTACGTAAGCACCGGCATCCATGGTGCGCGATCCGGGCCGATAGTCGGGAGAATAGTCAATCCGCATGAGAATTTTGACGGCAAGCGCGAATTCGGTTCCACAACGCATCGTCAGCGGTGGGAGATTATTCGTGGAATTCCAAGCATGCCTCACCACACAAACATTGACGATTATGGAAGAGACTTGTTCGACACCTTGAATAGCCCCTACGATGATTCCTATCTTGCTGCGGTCATTGCCGCTACGCCAAAGGAAGCTCAGGAATACCGGAAGACCGGAATTCCAAGCAGCCGAATAAGGAACGGGACATTGCTGATGCCTCTCAAGCAACTCAAGGAACATTTTGCGAGAAGCGAGGCAGACATTGCCAATGGTGGTGCGTATTCTGTTCCGGAATTATTCTCGTCACATCCCGCCCTTGCATCCCACAAGGACGACACGGGAGAACGGGCGAGCGAGTTGTTCATTGCCCATATCGAACCCCGTCAGGCAATACTGCGACAAGCAACTGGATTGGGGCCTGTGCATTTTTCCATGTATGGCGAGCCGCCAATCACCATGAACCACATAGCCGCGAACATTCCATTTTCTCCAGCTGCGTTTGTGCCGATTCCCAAATCCGTGAAGCTTCCTTCCGAATTGCACCGCGTTCCTACGTAGCCGTCTTTCTTTTCAGGAGTTCCGGATACAAATCTGCGGCAAAGAATTTCAGGTCCTTGATAAAAATAGACTGCCGGTGACGTTCGGTTTCGGAAAATGCAAGTATCTGCCTGATGACTGGGAACATTCCTTCAGGAATATTGGCAGTTCGCAATACCTCAAAAAGATGCGCATAATTCTTCACCGCCTGCTGTCTGGACAAGTGCGCCACATGCGGACCCTTGTGATCAGCGCAAAGGCAATCCTTGGGGAATTTCCCCACGACTGCATGCTCGTCCAGAATGCCACGCAACATCTTCTTTGCAATGAGCATCGGCTCAAGGTCAGGTGGCGGCAAATCGTTCATACACGTGATGCCTCCACGGCAAGTCGCCGCCGTATGCCTGTACCGTCACTTGACGGTATGAGTCGGTGATGCCGCTCCACTTGAAAGGAAGACGCGTGTCTCCCTCGAAGGATGTTTCCAGCTTGGTTATATGGATCTTGTCTGCATAAGGCAGAAATATCCTGTAGATATCAACACCTCCGATGATGAAGCACTTTTCCCACGTGAACTTATATTCTTCAATGATAGGAAGGGGATCGCGAAACACAAGGCACCCTGTGGCTGTGTAGTCATTCTGCGTGGTAAGCACAATGTTTGTTCGGTCAGGCAGCGCCCTTTTCCCGATGCTCTCGTGAGTCTTCCGGCCCATGACTATCACATGACCGAGGGTCTTTTCTCGGAACAAGCGCAATTCTTCCGGAATATGCCACGGTATTTTGCCTTTGTCTCCGATAACCAGATTGCCTTCCGCATCTGGTGCGCAAGCTACTATAATCTCAATCATGAAAACCCTTTTTGAAGCGTATTCAACAATGATTGGGTGATAAGACCCAATGCTTGATTGGCAGAAACACCATGAGATTTTACAGCATCTTCCGGGTCATGACCAAGTTCAGGGCGGGGAGCCCCATCGGAACTATAGGAAAGCTTTCCTGAGGTTTTTTTCCCCGGAACAATCATCGATACAGGAGTCGAAACTCCGGGATCAACTCCAGCGTATGGGGCCGCAAACGGATTGAATGTCCTTTGCGGATCAGACTTGTCGGCATATTTTCCAACGCCATACAAGACAGCTCCTGTGGTCATGGGACGTTTGATAGTAGCGCTCGAAGTTGCCGATAGTGCCGTCGCGCCCACATTCATGGCTCGAGTGATCAATTTCGCTAGCTGGGGCATCATGGATTTTGAAAAATCCGCTTCAGCTTTTGCCGAGTGACGAATCACATTTCGGTCGTAGGCATGGTTGAACCATCTGTACCCGCTCATTGTCCGGAAACCCTCGCTTTCAACAACGCATCAAAATCCTTGTGCTTGGTTCCTCCGTCATAAACCCATGCATATCCCGCCTTGACCATCTGATCGTTCAACGATGTCGGATCATCGTTGATGACAAGCGTGGCAAGGATGCGTCCGTATTTCTCGCTCGAATCAGGCTTCTCCGTACGAATGACAATCTTCTTGGCTTCTTCCAGCTTCTTTTTCAGCCAGAACTTGGCTTCAAGCCCAAGTTTCTTCTCATTCAGGTCGAGTGTCCGGGATTCGGGCGTATCGATGCCATTGAGGCGAACCCGGCTGGTGAACGACACATCGAATCCAAGGTCGATCTGCACATCAATGGTGTCTCCGTCGACAACATCAAGCACTTTTGCTACGCGATATTCATACATGCAATTATACTCCATTCCTGCTGTTCTGGTCCCCTTGGGGCGGCGGAGCAACGCGCCTCCCTCTTTTAGGCCTCATGATCACGGCATCGGGAAACGGCTGCACTATGGGTCTTCCGTCTGGACCAATTGTACCGCCCATCATATGCCGGGCTTTCGCTTTCAATCTTGCAAGGATTTCCTCGATGCCGCCACGAGGCAACGATTCTGGAATCTGGGTGTTTATTGTGCGGTTTCTCAATGCCTCTTCAGTCACGGCCCGTTTTTCTGCCGCTTTTTCCTGCATGTGCCGGGCAACCGCGTCCATCTCCCCAAAACTTTTTTTGTGATTGCGAGCACGGGATGCAAGAATTGCGTCAGCGGCCTTTTCGCTTACGCCTTCCTTCCGGGCTATTTGATGTGACTGCACATCAAAGCTTGGATATCTCTTCTTGTGCCTGCGTTTCTTGGACTTTGCCATGTCTGCGCATCTGCACGGATTGCATTTGCAGTCAGGACATACGTCGTCATCCATTTCCTCCTTGACTTCTTCTTTTTCCTTGTGACGTAATCTTTCAATGGCTTCTTCGAGTCGCTTGGCATGCTTGTCAATATCGTGGTCAAATTTTGCCACGAAAGAAGGCACACCCGGCTGAGTATGGTCCGAATGAATTTTTTTCTTTTGCTTTTTCTCTTCTTTCTTTATGATTTTTTCAGTCTTCTCTTCAAACTTGTCCATGCGATCCAGTACGGACTTGCGACTTTTTGTCAGTTTCCTTGATCGTCGTCTACGAAACTTTGGTAATCCGTGTTCGTCTTCACCCTTGAGTTTTTCAATTAACGAAAGTACCTTTTTTTCATGCTTGTCAATGCCGTGATCCTTGGAATGTTCCTTGCCGTGTTCGTCTTCGGCAATCTCTTCTCTGTGCACTTGCCTGAGGAGTCGATCCTCCTCATGCTTGACTTTTTCCTTGATCCGGGAAAATGATGCCTTTTGCAGTGCGGGATGCAACGTATCTCTAAACCAGTTCATTGTAGTACTCCTTCTCAAAGATTCGCCAAATGAAAATGCTGAGTCAAACTCATCCGGAGTTCCTCCCAATCTGTAAAAATTCTCCAAGGCTCTTCGCGGATAATCCCACTCACCCCTTCCCGTATATGAAAACACGCTGGTTTGATCTTCATCCTTTTCCCGATACGGACCCTGATTGTATCCATGAATCGTTGCTAACGTGATTTGCCTAGGGGTAACGGTCACGCCTAGTTGTCGCAACTGTGCTGCTTCATACTCGGCTTGTTTTCTGCATAGGTTCAAATACCGGGCGGCAGCGTCAACAGCCATGTCGGGATCACTCATCAATCCATCTTGAACCCTTGTAATCGGTCGACGAAGTCTTTTCTTATAGTTTTCTCCAAATGCGTCCTGAAATGCGCGTACGGACATTTGAAATGGTCCAAAAAACATTGGAGAGCCCTCGGGCGATGAATTTTCCGAACCATCGGATGCTCGTCTTGAAATGGCATAGTGTGGCGGAGCTGCCGTATTCGGGAAAAACTTGGTCTTATCATTGCTGCTCGACTCCTGATTCTCGGTGCCCCATAACGCGGTCAACAGTGTCGGACTTATGCCATGCTCTTGCGAATACTGCTCGATGGCAGTGTTCATCATGGGAACCAAATGCTCATCATCAGGATGCGTTCTTTCGGACGGACGATACAGCCACGAGGGAGGGCCCATTTTTTTTACGCTTTGTGGCGGAGGTTCATTCCCTTCCGCATGCGCGACTCGGGACCCTGCAGCCAGACCTGCTGCAGCACCGAGGAACGCACGGCGGGAAGATCCCTCAGCTTTCCTGAACGCCGGATGGAGCGAATGGTCAAACCAAGTCGTTTTCATCTATGCGCCCCTATAGACCGCGCCGAGAATGTCTTGAAGCCTCACTGCGCGACCAATTGAACTGGGATCCCTACCTTGTCGAGCCCATTCGGAATTGTGTGGACGGAACGCACGTGCGTACCGTGCGTCTCCCGAGAAATCTGCCCACGAGCTTGTACCGTCAGCCACATGCGAGGGGTGTTCGGACATGGCTTGCCACTGTCTATGAGTTATGCCACTCCGTCTTATCGCCATAGTCATTCCCGGTCTCTCGCCGGGAAGCCCTCGGCTTGCATCAGCCGTTCTCATTTCAGCCAGCGTTTTGTAGTCTGCAGCAATCGCCTCCGGAGTCCGAGGAATCACATACCTATAATCTGGGTTGAGCATATCGCCTTCCGGAAGAAATCCTGAAGGGCCTTCCTTTCCCGCGAAGTTAAGATAGGCAGCAAGAAATGGCGTCGATCCTCGCAACGCCATTTTTCTTGCTACTGTAATTTCGGGGGGCTCTGGCCTTTGAGGAAGCGGAAAATGTCTGCCCTCATCAAAATATTCAAATGATGTGGCAGGAAAAATCGGTTGGCCCGTTGCTGCTAGTCCTTGCGTTCCATGATACGTGTCTTGCATCGCCATGGCTGGTTCAGCCAACGCACGGACATGAGCTGTTCTTGCATGCTCCAATAGCCCTTTCGCCTGTAGAAATCGCCTCTCCGCTTTCCCAAGCAAGCCTATATGTTCAACGGACATTTCTCCGCCAATAGCGCCAATAGCGCGGTGCAAGTCGGACAATTCATGAAATGCTGCATCATGATTGGCTGATGCTATGAGATGTTGCCTTCCCCTGATGTCTGCGTTTCTATGAGCATAGCCGGGAGGCAAATATCCTTGATATCCACGCGGATATTCCATATCCTTCGAAGTGTAGATGCTCTGTAGCGGATCCGTAGTGTCTATGTACCTGTAAGTGTCGTGAAAATCTCTTCTCCTTTCATCCCCGAAGTCCAACGGTGGCGTTATGTATTCCATGGGGCGAGAAGAACGTTCGGGATCAACAACCGGTGTTGCTGACACAACCGAATAGGAACGAGCAGGGTCCAAGCGCCCTCTCGCATGAAAGCCGTTCGATTCTGGCGGACCAGCCTTGACCAATGTATTGGGCCAAATTGCAAATGGGAATGCTTTCATGCCATCAGGATCCTTTATCGTTTATACGCCTTATAGAATGTGTTGAGTATGTTTTGAAGTGTCGCTACACGACCACTTGAGCTGGGATCACCTCGTCGAGTCCATTCGGGATTTTGTGGACGGAACGCACGTGCGATCAGGGGTTTCTGAGAGTAATCGCCCCAATCGGATGTTCCGTCAGCCACGTGAAACGGATTTCTGGACGCACTGTTATTCAATCCCCTTTGGGGATGGTTTCGTCTGGCTTGCGCCAGATCCCGGTAGGCATTGACAACCTCTTCCGGAGTTTGTGGCATATAAATAAGTTTATGGCTCATATCCTTGAGGGCTTGCTCAAGGTGCATTTCCGGAATAAATCCCCCTTGTCCTGCCAGATAGGCAACAAGAAAGGGCGTCGATCCCCGCAACGCCATTCGCTTTGCCATTTCAACTGCACTTCTGGCAGGCCGTCCTGTTCCCGGATCAGCATCCATGTCAAACGACACAGCTGGAAACTGTGTCACATCGGGCGAAAGAGCGTTCTGTTGTCGCATTAATACGTCCTGAGCATATTTACCGGGATCTCCCGGGTGATGAGTATCGGCCCTTCCCATCATCGGCTCAGCAAGTGCACTGGCATGACCGGTTCTTGCATGCGTCAAGTCATATTCTGCCTTTTGCAGTCTCTTTTCCGCATAATTAAGCATGTCGTACTGTTCCGGGGTTGGGTTAGGAATTGCGCCAATGATGCGGTACAAGTCGGACAATTCATGAAACGCTGCATCATGATCGGCTGACGCCAGAAAATGCAGCCTTCCCTTGATATCCGCATTCCTGTGCGCATGCCCAGCAGGCAAATACCCTTCTTCGGGATCACGATCATACACACTTCTGGTCGGATGTGCCCGTATGACACCACTGGAAACATTGGTGGCTTTCTGATCCTCATGCTGATATCCTTCCATTGAATTGAGCACTGCCGGATCAATGTACTTCGCGTATTGATAGGAGCGTCCGGGATCAACAACCCTTGTTGCTGACGGAACCGAATAAGACCGGGTGGGGTCCAAACGTCTTGCCTCATGATATGCGTTCGATTCTGGCGGACCAGCCTTGACCAATGTATTGGGCCAAATTGCAAATGGGAATGCTTTCATGCCATCAGGATCCTTTATCGTTTCGTGTCATTCCGCAAGGCAGCTCGCCTCGGCATGGAGTGGGATCAGGGACACCCAGTCCGCGACGAGATGTATCACGTTCCAATGCAGTTGGTGTAGGCAACTTCTTCATTTCCAGATACGTACTCCGCGCGTAATCAAGGCACTGGTCGTGACTGAGCTCCTGAGGTTTCCTCGAACGCATGTTCACCTCATTGCAAAACGCGGCAACAAGAAACGCCTGCTGCTCATTCACCCGCGAAAATTCCATCTGCAAATCCTCCATTGCACGTGTCAGCGCCTGCATACGGGCACTCGTCATGATGGCCGATGTCAGCAACACGAGCGCCAATGCAAGCGAGGCGAAGAACGTCATCATTTTTTTCATCATCAATTACCTATACTATTTTATCATTAATAGACAAGAAGATCACGCTTGTGATTCCCATCAATGCCACTATAGCCAGAATAATCAGGAAATGGCGCAAACGAGTTGACATTACAATCGCCGCAATCGCCGCCTATCGCCCCTCTTTGGGAACACCGGCCCATTTCGCTTTCGCCGCATCGAGCACTTTGATGCGACTCATCAATGCATCGAACCGGTCAGCGTGTGATCCCTGCTGAGGAGGAACCGGTGGCCCTTTCTCCGCATCCGTCAACGGAGGTTGGAGGGCGAGACGCCTGTCGGCAAACCCCTCCAGTTGATTCTGCTGCTGCTCTGAGATCTCCGCCTTGCGGAACAGCGGATGTACCGAATGGCTAAACCATGACTTCATTGAGTTTCTCGCTTTCTGGATTTTGGGAAATACTGGCGGTCCATAAAATTCCGGACTGAGAATCGACCAGAGAACATCAAGATATCTGGCTGAAGCATCCAAGGGTAATTTTACTGCTCCATTCAACAACGGACTTACCATGCTAGGTAGGGGAATACCCCGCCAAGAGTTTCCTCTAAAATTATCCACTTCAGATGGGGATAAAGCGGACGCTAAATGTGGAGGAATATAGTTAGAATCATAAACAAATCTGGCTCCAACATGTGGGGCAAGTCGGGTGTCTGATCTGTCAAACTTGGTAGACAATTGTGAACCAAATTGACGCTCAAGTTTTTCGGCTAGCGCCTCTGATGATTTTCGATCACCTGTATAGATGGTGAAATTTTGGAATATGCCAGTTTTGGGATCCTCATCTCCTCCCGCTCCAAATTTGAACTTTCCCAAATGCGGAACGTCGGAGCTTCTTGGCCACCTATCTTTTTTTCCTGAACTATATCCGTTATATCCTTGAGAGTTAAGGAATTGTATGATATTCTGTTCAAGTCCATCAGGTGAGCCATTCAGAGGATTCCCGGTATTCAATCGCAATTTCCACCCCAAATTTGTGTCCACTGCGGCATTTCCATAGGTGTGCGTGAAATACGGTTCATCCTTAACTTTCATGAGATGATTGGTGACAAAGTTAACAACGTATGGGTCGTGTGCTATTCCTCTCAAATCCAGCTGCCGTATGACATGATCTGCAACATTGCCCTGCATGACAGTCATATCCGGATCAATGATTTTTTTTCGTTCCGGATCAACCGTCACCTCCGGCTGTTCAGCCGGAGGTGGAGCAACCGGCGGTGGAGCACCCTGTTGCGATTCCTGAGGGTTCCACGCCGCCCGGAGCTGCTCGGCCATCGACGGGGTAGGCGGTTGCGATTCCTGAGGGTTCCACGCCGCCCGGAGCTGCTCGGCCATCGACCTTGATTCCCCTGCCTTGCGGAACAGCGGATGTACCGAATGGCTGAACCATGCTACACGGCGATTTTTGCCTTCAAACTGGGCCATGATTCATATCCTTCCAAGACGAACAGTTTCGGGTCGATCTCCACCACCTCCTCAAGTGAATGGAACGACGGGAGAACCAGCTTCGGGCGCTTCTTCGGGCTGCGCTGCAACTGCTCCCGCATCTGCGGGACATGATTCAGGTACACATGCGCGTCACCGATGGAAACCACCACGTCTGCCGGTTCCAGACCTGTCAATTGTGCCATAATTGCAAGCAGCAATGCATAGGAGGAAATATTGAAAGGCACTCCGAGAAAGACGTCGCCACTCCGCATGATGACCTTGACGCTCAGTTCCCGGTGGCGCGACACATAAAATTGAAAGAGCAGGTGGCACGGAGGAAGGGCCATCTCGTGCAACTGCCCGACATTCCACGCACTGACGACATGCCTGCGGCTTTCCGGATCCTCCTTGATGCCTTTCAGGACACGGGCAATCTGGTCAATCGATTCTCCGTCACAAGTGGGCCACGACCGCCATTGCCTGCCATAGACCGGCCCGAGATTTCCCTCGTCGTCCGCCCACTCGTCCCAGATATCCACCCCTTGGTTCTGCAACCAGCGGATATTGGTTCCGCCGCGCAGGAACCACAACAGCTCCGTGACGACGAACCGCCAAGCAATGCGCTTGGTCGTGACAATCGGGAACCCGTCCTTGAACGAGAACCGCAGCTCTCCCGGCGAGAACATCGCATACGTTCCCGTTCCCGTCCGGTCGGCCCGGTGCTCCCCGTATTCAAGGATCATCCTACCCAGCTTGAGATACTTGTCCATATCGTTCCTTCCACGCCATTCGCACAACGGCAATTGTCCGCTTCTCCACGAAACGGTCCTTCGCCTCCGGGATCAACTCCACAACCGGATGCAACTTGTCCGGCGGAACCATCCAGATGACCGGGCGCGAGGGGTCGGGGGCACTCACATACCGATCCACCTTGGCCTCCTCCCCCCGCATCCATCCCACGATCTCATACAGGCGATGCCACCCCAAGACTAGGAAAAATACATCATCACCAGAATCCATATCACGAACCAGAAGAGAGCGGTTTTTCCCTCCGGCGGCTTGCCTGACCTGAAATCCACCCACATCAGGTCCATGCACATTCTCAATCCTTTGTGTAGCGTCACGTTCATGCTGGTGCCATTTTTCTCCCGTGAAAATGCTGAAAGCCAGTTCCGCATGCATCGACGCCATCTCGCGGCTCATGTCCCGCGTCGATCCGTACGTATGCTGCAACCCGGCCCGTTCCGAAGCCACCTGCCGGTTCACGGCCATGTGTGCGGACTGCGCCCATTCGTCGATTCCCAGCTCCACGAAATAACTGTCCCTCCGATGTACCTCGAAAGGACGGTTGCAATACCTCGCCCCCGTCATGCCGATTTCCATGGATTTGTCCTGCTTATCCTTTCCGTTGCTCCTTTCGCCCTTGGCTGGCGAGCCCGTATGGTGCGCACCCTTCTCAAAAGCGGATCAAGTGACGCAAGATCGTCGTACGCACGTGATGCATCAGGAAGCTGTCCCGGAATCTCTGCGGTTCTCCGTAACAGTGCCCAAGAAACAGGAAAAAAGGAATACACCTCGTGACTTGGAAATCTTCCCGCTCCCTCGTCATACGATCTTTCCCGAGTTGTTCCATGATATCCAGCCGCCGTTAATACCATCGTCATGAGATGTGTCCCTAAATCCCTGAGCAAATATGCATTATTATTACCAAGTTGAGACTTTTCCGCCACTGTTGGATATATATGACACGTAAGCGCAGCGATGTCTCTATGAAGGTCACCCGACGTGTATTCCTTGTCTCCACGAGAAATGGCCAAATGCATTGAGGAAACCTGCTTCGGTCCCAAATATCTGGATGCCATGTCTCGCATCCAGTGAAACATTCTTTTTCTTCTGTATGGCTCAATTTCAACATCTTCGACATCACTGTTGGGAGTGTCCAGCAAGAACATTGACATGCCTCGAATTGGCACACTATACCTGTAGGTAGGGCCCTCTTGAGAACCATTCGGACCACGATACGCCGCTGCTACGGAGGGTTGGTCCGTGCCGTAAAATCCAGCGCCGCCTTCATAAGAGGGGCCTATGCGGGTTTTTTGTGGATCAATCGGTCCGCTCCATGGTTTAGGGGTGGCATGGTACATAACACCCTCGTCTTCCGGAGGAAACGTGGCGCGAAAACCCGCATCGTTTCCCGACCATGGAAACCTCGCCTGTAACCGAGGAGACCCCGAATACCGGGACATGCCAGATAGTTCATTGTCGAGCAAGAAACTGTAGTGTCCCGGCTCATTTCCCACGCCTTGCTGATACCCATGATGCAGATTCATTAATCGATGATGCATGGCCACAATCACGTCATGCTCCATTATCCTTCGTATTGTCGGATGTGGATACGTCGTCAGGGAACTTACCACACCTTCTTTGCGCTGCTTGTTAAAACCTCGCGGACCTTCAATGTCTTCTCCATCCAGCTGATCCCCCAACCCCGTCACCCGGGGCAGCGTCCGGTATTGTTCACGCAATGCCCTGTGCGCCGCCCCCTCCATGACGACTAGCCCCGCGTCTTTTCCGCGATCTCGCGCAATGACTCGGATGCAATCATCAAGCCCTCACTGATGCCACGCATCCGGCCCGTCTCCAAGGCTACCGCCACATCAGGCGATGTCCCCACCGGAAACCGTGTCAGGTCAATCTTGTCCGGCGCCATCAGCCGCGCCATCCGCGAGAACAGCCTCGCATCCTCCGCCTGATCCTTGAGCACATCCGCATAATCGATCAGCATGCCGGGCACCCCTTTCCCAATCGCCCCCATGGCTTCCTCAATCGCCTTTTCAAGCTGCTTCAATTCCTCTTCCATGATCATTCCCTTTTCACGACAATCGCTGCCATCTTGCCCACGATCAATGACGGCTTCTCGTCCCTGTACCTGAGATCCCCAGATACCAGCACAAGTGTATCATTGCAAATCAAGTCGGCGCAGGCCTCATACTGCCGGGCAAAGGCTATCACATCGGTCTCCCCGAACATGTCCTCCAGCGTGAAGAATGCCATCCGCTTGCCATTTTTCTGCCGGTGAAGCCGCACGTTCCTCACCATCCCGCCAAGCACCACCCGGTCGTCCTCGCCCGGAAGCGTGAATGCCGTATGGGTCGCATGCCTGTCCAGCACCGGGCGTATCGCATCCAGCGGATGCCCGGAAACGTAAAGCCCCATCGCCTCCTTCTCGCTGGACAGGCGCTCCTCCGGCGTCATCGGCACCGCTTCCGGAAGATCCGCATCCAGCTCGTCACCGAACATGTCCATCTGGAACCCACGGTCCTTCCGCGTGATCTCCAGCAAGTCCGGAATGGCCGCAAGCAAGCGGTTACGGTCCCCGAACGAATCACACGCCCCGCTCTTCACCATCATCGTCGCCGCCCGGCTGTTCAACGGGATCTCCTTCAGGAATGCCTTGAAGCTCCGCCAGTCACGGTTGCTCACCAGTATCCGCCGGATCACCCCCTCCCCCACATTCGCTATCGCCCCGAACCCGAACCGCACCGACCTCGGCCCCGTGATCGTGAACCCCTCCTCCGACTCCCGCACGTCAGGCGGCAGCACCTGCACCCCCAGCCGTCGGCACTCGTTCACCGCCTCGTACACCTTCTCCTTGTTTCCCGACTCCTGCGTCAGCACCGCGGCCATGTACTCGGTCGGGAAATTCGCCTTCAGGAATGCCGTGATGTACGCCACCACCCCGTAGCAACACGCATGCGCCTTGTTGAACCCGTATCCCGCAAACGGCGCCATCACCTCCCAGACCGTCTCCGCAAGCTCCTGCGGGAAACCCCGCCCCGCACATCCGCGCAGGAACTTCTCCCGCTGCTCACTGATGACCGCAACCTGCTTCTTCCCCATCCCCTTCCGCAACACATCGACCTCACCCCACGTGAACCCCGCCATCTCACGGGCCAGCTGGAGCACCTGATCCTGATACACCACCACCCCGTAGGTCTCCGCCAGAAACGGCGTCACCCGGTCATCATAGAACGGCACCATGTCCGGATTGTTCTTCGCCTCCGCAAACACCGGGATGTTCTCCATCGGCCCCGGACGGAACAGCGCCACAATCGCCGGAAGGTCCGTGATCCTCGTCGGCTTCACCATCCGCAACGCCCGGCGCATCCCCGCACTCTCCAGCTGGAACACCGCCGTCGTCTCCCCCTGCCCCAGCATGTCGTATGTCCGCTTCGCCATCGGATCCTCGTACCCGAACGGCAAGTCGCTGTACAGCTTCTCCCCACTCTCCCCGTACAGGTCAATCCCGTGGCGCTTCCGGATCCGCAGACACGCATCCCGGATCACCGTCAGGTTCGCCAATCCCAGAAAATCGAACTTCGACAACCCCAGCGACTCGATCACCGCCGTCGCATTGTTGTTGTCATACTGCGTCACCGCAGTCGCCACCCCCTTCTTCCCACCCGGCGGGAGCTGGATCGGCACCACCTCGTCCAGCGCCGTCGACGCAATCAGGATTCCCGCCGCATGCGTCCCGAATCCCCGCACCATCCCCTCAAGCTGCCCCGCAATCTCCATCACCTCGCCGAAGACCGGGTTCTCCCGCACCGCCTCCCGCACCGCCTCGGTCTCCCACGCCTCCGCAACCGTCAGGTCCAGCTTTCCCGGAAATGCCCTCGTCAGCCGGTTCGTCTCAGCAAAGTCCACTCCCAGAACTCGCGCAACGTCCTTGACGGCCGCACGAGCCCCGAGTGTCGAAAAGGTGCCGATGTGGGCAACCCGGTCTGATCCGTATTTTTCCGTAACATACGCAATAACATCATCACGCCGATTATCAGCAAAATCCATGTCAACATCCGGCATCCCCTTCCGTTCCTCATGCAGGAACCGCTCGAACATTATATCGTATTTCATCGGGTCAATGTCGCAAATCCCCAACGCATATACACATAACGATCCCGCCACCGATCCCCTCGGGACCGCCATCACCCCCTGACTCCTCGCATGCCGCACATAATCCTGCACGATCAGGAAATACTTCGCATATCCCGTCCTCGCAATCACCGTCAGCTCGTGCTTCGCCCGGTCAATGATCCTCCCCGGAATCTCCGTGCCGTACCGCACCTTCAACCCCTCCACCACCTGCCGACGCAACCACGTGTCCGCCGTCTGCCCCTCAGGCAGCTCGAACACCGGCAATTGCACCGAAACCTTGTCCAGATTCACGTTGCACCGCTCCGATACCCCCAACGTGTTCGCCACCGCCCACTCCACACCATTGAACAGCTCCGCCATCTCCTCCCCACTCCTCACATAGTATTCCCCGTACGGCTGCACCCTGAAACGGCCCGGATCCGACAGCACCGACCCCGTCTGGATCGCCAGCAGCACGTCATGCGACTTCGCATCCTCCCGCCGCACGTAATGACTGTCACACGCCGCCACCAACTGCACGTCGAACCGCCTCGACGCCTCGATCAACCATGGGTTCAACCGCCTCTGTTGCTCAAGCCCATGCTCGTGGATCTCCAGAAAGTACCGGTCCGGCCCGAATGCCTCCCGGTACCTCGCTATCACCGCCTCAGCCTCCGCATACTGTTGCTTCAACACCAGCTGGCTCACCTCCCCGCCCATGCACCCCGACAACACCAGCAACCCCTCCCCATGCTCCACCAACGTCTCGAAATCGATCCTCGGACGATAGTAGAACCCCTCCATGTGCGCCTTCGACACCAGCTTCAGCAAGCTCCGGTATCCCGCCTCACTCTCCGCCAAGATCGTCAGGTGCGTACTCGATCCCGCCTTGTCCAGCACCGGATCACGCCGACGCATCGGCCCAGCCGCCACATACGCCTCCACCCCCAAGATCGGCTTCACCCCATGGCGCTTCGCCACCCGGTAGAACTCCATCGTCCCGTACATCGATCCGTGATCCGTCAGCGCCACCGCACCCTGCCCCATCTCCTTCACCCGCAGCACCAGCTCCTCCAGACGCGAACGCCCGTCCAGAATCGAATACTCACTGTGATTGTGCAATTGCACCACTTCCATGCTCACCTCGCCACCTTGCAGTTATTCATTCTCTCTCTCGAACGTCCCCGGAACGTCTTTTCACCCCCGGATTTTTCCCGGATTTTTCCCGGATTTTTTTCTCACCCCGCCGGACAGGAAAACGAACCGCGCATGCAAGAAAAATTTTCCAGAAATTTTTTCTGCCGCGCCAAAGACCGAAAAGGGCGAGGGCTCGAAGACGAGTGTGTGGGGTGATAGGCCTATTATACCGCGCAGCTGGCTGGCACTGGCTACGGCCACGGAAGTCCTTAGGACGCCAGCTGAGAAGGCGACGGCATCGAATACATGTCTGGGGACTGGTGGAGAGCAAGAGCATGAGCAATAGGGGGTCTTATCGCGGAAATGCTAGCGAGTACAAGTGGGTGGGTGGGTGGTGGTGGTATCATT
>Ga0214923_10000387_pt1 | contig 67897 bp, 63 predicted proteins | sample LL1510_MetaG_FD_177993 | JGI IMG/M metagenome (GOLD analysis project Ga0214923, IMG submission 177993) | Freshwater microbial communities from Lake Lanier, Atlanta, Georgia, United States - LL-1510 | ecosystem: Environmental > Aquatic > Freshwater > Lake | place: USA: Georgia | collected...
CCCACTCGAGCGGGTGTGTACGGCGGAGTACGGAATTCCCGCGGTCGAGTGGGTCGTGCTCGTCTCGGGGGCAGTGGTCACGATGCTGTTCGCCGGCCTGTTCCGCACCGAGAGCGTGAACCTGCAGCGGCTCGTGACGGGCCTGGCGGCCCTGCTGATCGGGCTCAACCTGTACCTCGTGTCGCTCTTCGGCTACCCCTTCTCGGGCGAGCTCACGGTCTCGAGCCGGCCGTTCGAGGTCGACGTCGCGATGTTCGAAGGCCGCTTCGATGACGTGCCGATGCACGGGCGGGAGCGGCCGCGGCGGTGATCCCGCCGCCGGGCGGCGGGTAGACTTGCGGTGTCGCGGCGCGACGCGGGCCCGTAGCTCAGTGGTTAGAGCAGGGGACTCATAATCCCTTGGTCGTGTGTTCGAATCACACCGGGCCTAGTTTGGGGCGAAGGCTTCGAGATGGGCAAAAAACGGAAGCGCCGACGCCGGGCGGCCGACACCTCTCCGCACGCCGAGGCGACGTATGTCTGCGAGTCGTGCGGCGAGGAGATCGTCGTGCCGGTCGACGTGTCGGCTGGAACCCGGCAGAACTACGTCGAAGACTGCCCCGTCTGCTGCCACCCGATGGTCCTGCACGTGGAGATCGACGGCGACGGCGAGGCACACGTCGAGGGCGAACATGAGTGAGCCGGCCGCGGCTGGCCGGGCGTTGGCCACGCCGCATCAAACTCCAGAACTGTGACGCTGGTCATGATGTCGATGAGGTTCGCAAGCGGGCGTAGGCCAGGATGGCTCAGCCCGCGTGAAGCAGCACCTCCGCCAGTTTCACCAGCCCGGGGCCCGCCAACCGACTGGGGTGAACTCGCGCAGGTTCATGACGACCGCGATGTCTTCCAACGACGGATAGAAGACCTGCCCGGGATCGACATTCACTCGCTGTGAGGGGGGCGTCGCCAACCGGCTGATCCCCGGATCGGGTGAAGGTCTGCGCCGAAGCAAGCAAAACGGCACTCTCGGGGGAAAAACAGCCGTTCCGGGAACGGATTTTGGGCCAGCAAGACCGGAACACGCCGCTCACCAGCCGCTCACGTGCTCGGAATTCGGTGCGGAAGTGCCATTGACCGTCCTATGCTCCAGACGCCCCCGTGCCCGCAGGGACCCTGACCCGGCGACGCGGCGCCAAGCCTCCGGCACGTTGGCGTTCAGTACTGCCAAATGTCGAGCACGATCACCGTAGGGGGATCGTCCAGCACATCGAAGAGCACGGCGAGTGGACGAACGACCCCCAGTCGCACCGTGTCGAAGCGTGATTCGCCGAAATCGAGCGGGTCGCGTGCCAGCCAAAAGTCGATTTCCCGAACGACGCGAATGACATCACTGGACGCATTCGTGGCCGCGATGATCGCCTGGAGTTTTTCGTCTGCCTCTGGAACCCAGAAGACGAAATGCCTCATCTCGGCTCCACGCTCCGGAGAATCTCGTCGAGCGTGCGGCCCGTGCGGGTGGTGCGCCTGCGCTCGATCTCCTCGACGCTCAGCGGCGATGTGAGACCCGGGGGAGGCAGCCCTCGACCCCCGCTTTCGGGCAGGAAAAACCCGATCACCTTTCCGGCTTCGTCGCAGAGTTCGACGGCCTGCGTGACCTCGCCCAAGTGTCGGCTGGTTTCGGAATCGAGCGTGTACCGCACCATAAAAACCCCTCCATATTCCTCATCTGTAATATCCGGGCCTTCATGACCGGCTGTCAATCGACGGGGAGACAGGCTGAGTGACCTGCCCCCACTGATGGAACCAGTTTCTATCAATACGGTTGCCTTGCCAATGGCTCGCCCCTGTCCGCTTGCTGAGGTGTAGCCGAAGCGAGCGGACAGGGGCGGCGCGATTCCGGGGCCGGGGGCCGGTACCCCAGCGAGCTGTGTGGCCGTGCGGTGTTGTAGGTCTTCCTCCAACGCTCGATCAGGACCTTGGCCTCCAGCAGTGTGTCGAAGACCTCTCGTTCCAAGAGCTCATCCCGCAGCTTGCCGTTGAAGCTTTCCACGTAGCCGTTCTCCCAAGGGGACCCCGGCTCGATGGAGAGCGTCTTCACCCCGACACGCTCCAGCCACTCCCGCACACGCTTGGCGGTGAATTCGCTGCCGTTGTCGCTGCGGACGTGGTCAGGCACACCCCGGCGAACGAACAGGTCGCTCAGCCGCTCCAAGACGTCCTCGCTTGTAAGCTTCCGCGAGACATCGATCGCAAGACACTCCCGCGTGAACTCGTCCACGATCGTCAGCATTCGGGTCACCCGACCATCCGCCGTCCGATCCATGACTAGGCTAAAGCTCCAGACGTGGTTCCTGTGCGTCGGCCGCAGCCGGATGCATGACCCGTCTCCAAGCCAGAGCCTTCGCCGCTTCGGCTGTCTCGCAGGCACTTTCAGACCCTCCTGTCGCCAGATTCGCTCCACCCGCTTGTGGTTCACCCACCAGCCTTCAGCCCGCAGAAGGGCCGTAATCCTGCGGTATCCGTACCGGCCGTATTCACTGGCCATCCAAACGATCCGCTTCACGAGCTGCGGCTCGTCGTCGGCAACGAACGCCTTCCGGCGTTGCGTGTTCCTGGCCTGCCCAAGCACACGGCATGCCCGGCGTTCGGTCACCACGTCCCGGCCGAGCGTGTCACGCACATGCTCGACCGTCTGGCGCCGCTTCGCCGGGCTCAGAAGTTGAGCTGCGCACGCCTTCGGCAGCCCGAGGCAGCCTCGCGAAGGATCGCCTTGTCGAGCTCAGCATCCGCCAGGAGTCGCTTCAGCCGAGTGTTCTCCTTCTCGAGATCTTTCAGTCGCTTCGCCTGATCCGTCCGCAGGCCGCCGTATTCCCGCTTCCAGCGGTAATAGGTCTGCTCCGTCACGCCAGGCTTCCGCACCACTTCGGGGACCGTCTTTCCTTGAGCCAGCACAACCTCAGCCTCGCGGAGCTTCCCGATGATCTGCTCCGCAGTGAACTTCTTTCCTCGCGGCATCTTCTGCCCTCCCTTGGTTTGCACCACCCAGAGATTCTCTCTGGAAGTGGCGACGTTTAAGGGGGGGAGGTCAACACTTCCTCATAGAAAATCTCGCCGGCTGATTCCTGCAGAATCTCGTCGCGTGCTCGTCTCCTCTCATAATCCCTTGGTCGTGTGTTCGAATCACACCGGGCCTCGTTTGGGGCGAAGGCTTCGAGATGGGCAAAAAACGGAAGCGCCGACGCCGGGCGGCCGACACCTCTCCGCACGCCGAGGCGACGTATGTCTGCGAGTCGTGCGGCGAGGAGATCGTCGTGCCGGTCGACGTGTCGGCTGGAACCCGGCAGAACTACGTCGAAGACTGCCCCGTCTGCTGCCACCCGATGGTCCTGCACGTGGAGATCGACGGCGACGGCGAGGCACACGTCGAGGGCGAACATGAGTGAGCCGGCGATGAATTCCCGAGGTTTTTCCACTGGCCCCGGGGGCGGTCGCCCGGCACAATCCCCGCCCCGCGCTGGAACCAGGACCGATGGATACGCCCTCACCGCCGCTCGGCATCGCCGCGATCGCCGTGCACGAGCCCGCCTGGCAGCTGGACAACGCCTGGTTCGGCGACGCGATGCCGCGCAAGTTCGCCCACCACACCGGGATCGAGGCCCGCGGCATCTCGCTCGACGACGAACTCTCGATGGCCCTCGCCGCCGTCCGCCGCCTCCAGCGCGAAACCGGCTGCAATCTCGCCGACTGCCGCGGCCTCGTGTTCGTCTCGCCCGCCTCCATCCCGCCGTCGGTGGCCAGAACACATCTCCACCCGGCCGCCATCGTGCGGGAGCGGCCGAGTTTCACGGCCCGGCGGATCGCGGGCACGCTCGGGATGCACCGCTGCCGGACGGTGGGCATCAACTGGTTCTGCTGCGGCTACAGCCGGGCGCTCGCGCTCGTCACGCGCCGCCTCGCCCCGCGGTTCGCCCTCGCGGCGGGAGAATTCGTGCTCGTGGTCGTCGCCACGCGGATCAGCCGGATCACCGACTACGCCTGCCGGCAGACGGGCGGCCTGTTCGGCGACATGGCCTCCGCCACGCTCGTCGCGCCGCTCTCGAGCCCGCGTCATCCGCCGCATTTCGAGATCATCCACGCCGACGCTGAACGGCAGCCCGCGGAGAAGCCCACGTTCGACTTCCACGTGCGGTCGCAGGTGCCTGTGCCGCTGCCGGGCGGCGGCACCGCGGAGGAGCCCGAACGGCTCGTCTACTCGCTCGACGGCATGGCGATCGCCGAGATCGCACCGCGGTCGATGTCGGCCGCCGTCGCCAAGGCGCTCGGGGCGGTGGGGCTCTCCGGCGGCGACGTGAACTTCGTGGTGCCGCACCAGGCCGGCGCGGGCATCGTGCGGTTCACCGGCATGAAGCTCGAGGAGTTCGGTATCCGCGGCGCACTCGTCAACGGGCTCACCCGCCGCACCGGCAACGTGAGTGCCTGCTCGATCCCCCACGCCCTCAGGGAAACGTGGGGCCGGCTCCACGGCGTCGTCGCCTGCCCCACGGCGGCCGTCGGCGCGCCCGGCCGGCCGGAGGTGCTCTCCGGCTGCGTGCTGCTCCGCGCCACGCCGCATCACGCCCGCCGCCCGAACGTCGCGGCATAGGTCTGATTCACCATTGTCAGCCGAGCATATCGGAAGACGTAGGCGAGGGGGTCGGCGAACGCTCGAGGAGCCTTGGGCCGCCGCGGCCCACGCGACGAGACTTTTGCCGCCCCCGAGCCGTCATCAAACCGATGCCGCCGCCTCCCTGGCTCAGCGCGCGGGCCAGGCGAAGAGGCGCAGCGTGTTGCCGTCGGGGTCGTGGGCGACGAGTTCGCGGAAGCCCTCGGGATGCTCGCGGCGTGAACTGATCGGGGCGCCGGCCGCCACGAGCCGCTCTTCCATGCCGTCGAGGTCCACCGTCTCCAGGCCGAGGCTCACGCGGCCACTCGCCGGGCCCGGATCGGTTCGCGCGAGCAGCGCGAGCCGCCCGTCGCCTGCCCGGAGGAGCGCGTAGCCGTCGTCGAGCACGCGCACGAGCACCTCGAGGCCGAGCACCCCGCGATACCACTCGACGAGTTCGGCCCAGCGGGCCGAGCGCAGTTCGACGCAGAAAAGTTCGGGGGCACCGCGGTGCGACATCGGTCGGACTTCTCCAAAACCGCAAAAAACCCGACACTGCTCGTTCCCGATCCATCCTACCCGGTTCCGCCCCACGCGCATGTCGCACCCGCCGAAGACCTCCGCGCCCGCGTCGAATCCCGCCGACGCTTCTCGTGGCTCGGGGGCCGCCCTGGAGAAGGCGCGGCGCGACAAACTCGACAGGCTCAAGGCGCTCGGCATCGACCCGTGGGGCCGGCGGCTCGACGGCGCGGAGCCGATCGCCGCCGTGCGGGCCCGCGGCGAGGCGCTCGCCAAGGAGGCCGACGACGGCCCGACGGTGCGGGTCGCCGGGCGGATCATGCTCCTGCGCAGCGCCGGGAGTCTCGTGTTTCTCGATCTCGTCGACCGCACCGGCCGGATCCAGATCATGCTCGGCAAGAAGCAAATCGGCCCCGAGTCCTGGAAGATCGTCGACTGCCTCGATCTCGGCGACCTGGTCGGCATCGACGGCCGGCTGGGGTGGTCGAAGACCGGCGAGATGACGGTGTTCGCCGCCGGCCTCGCCTTCCTCACGAAGTCGCTCGAGACGCCCCCCGACAAGTTCCACGGCCTCGTCGATCCCGACCTCAAGCAGCGGATGCGCTACCTCGACCTGATCCACGGCGAGGGGGTGCGGGAGCGGTTCGTGGCCCGCAGCCGCATCGTGGAGGCGGTGCGCAGGGTGCTCGCGGCCCGCGGCTACCTCGAGGTGGAGGGCCCGACGCTCCAGGAGAGCGCCGGCGGCGCCGCCGCCCGCCCGTTCAAGACGCACCACAACGCCCTCGACATGCCGCTCGTCCTCCGGATCGCGCTCGAGCTGCATCTCAAGCGGCTGCTCGTGGGCGGCCTCGAAAAGGTCTTCGAGCTCGGCCGCGTCTACCGCAACGAGGGCGTGAGCCCGCGGCATAATCCCGAGTTCACGATGCTCGAGGCCTACGAGGCCTATGGTGATTACGGCACGATGATGGAGCTCACCGAGGCGATCATCGTCGAGGCGGCCACGGTCGCCGGCACGCCGCAGCGGTTCGAGTGGATGGGGCACACGGTCGACCTCACTCCTCCGTTCCGCCGTGCGACGTACGACGATCTCCTCCGCGAAGTCGCCGGCTGCGATCCGGCCGACCCCGCGAGCGTGGCGGCCGCGGCGGCGCGGCACGGCCTCGAGACGACCGATCGGCATCCCGATGTCGTCAAGAGCGATCTCTTCGAGGCCACCGTGGAGAAGACGCTCTCCGGCCCGATCTTCGTGATCGACTATCCCGCCGCCGTCTGCCCGCTCACCAAGCGCAAGGCCGACGCGCCGCACGTGGCCGAACGGTTCGAGCTCTACGTGGCCGGCATGGAGCTCGCCAACGCCTACACCGAGCTCAACGATCCCGACCTGCAGGAGGAGCTCTTCCGCACGCAGCTCGCGGGCCTCGCCGAGGAGGAGTCGATGGCCCGGATGGACACGGATTTTCTCCGCGCCCTCAGGCATGGCATGCCCCCCGCCGGGGGCCTGGGCATCGGCATCGACCGGCTCGTGATGTTCCTCACGGGGGCGGCGAGCATCCGCGACGTGATCCTGTTCCCGATCCACCGGCCCCACACGCCGTAGGACAGGCTCGGCCTGTCGCCATTCAGCCTGTTGTCCCGTATCCGCCCGATCGCCCCGACAGGCTGAAGCCTGTCCCACTGCCGTATGTACAAACTGCTGCTCTGCTGGCGCTACCTCCGCACCCGCTGGATCGCCCTGGCGAGCGTGATCAGCGTAACGCTCGGCGTGGCGACGATGATCGTGGTCAACGCCGTGATGGCGGGCTTCTCGAACGAGATGCAGACCCGCATCCACGGCATTCTTTCCGACATCGTCTTCGAGAGCCATTCGCTCTCGGGCTTCCAGGATCCCACCTGGCACATGGAGGAGATCCGCCGCGCGGCCGGCGACTCGATCGCGGGCATGACGCCGACCGTGGCCGTCCCGGCGATGCTCTCGTTTCAGGTGCGCGGGCAGTGGGTGACGAGGCAGGTGATGTTCATCGGGATCGACGAGGCCTCGCACGCCCGGGCGAGCGACTTCGGCCGCTACCTCCAGCATCCGGAGAATCGCCGCCAGCTGTCGTTCGCGCTCCGCGAGGGGGGCTACGACACCGTCGACAGCCAGTCCGACGCCCCCGGCCCCACACGACCGGCGCTCGAGGGGGCCGGCTGGCCCTACCGCCGGATGCGGGTCGAGCGCGAGCGGCTGTGGCGCGAGCGGCAGGAGCAGGAACGGGCCGCCGGGCCGGTGCGTTCCGTGGACCAGCAGGTCGACGCCGTGCTGGCCGCGACGGAGCCGGCCGAGGACGCCGCGGCCGATCGCCAGGATCCCTTCAAGGCCGCCCGCCCCGACGAGGGGCGCACGATGGATCCGGCGCAGGAACAGTTCACGGGCGTGGTGCCGGGGATCGGCCTGGCGAGCTTTCGCGACTCGACCGGCGTCGACCGGTTCCTGTTCCTGCCCGGCGACGACGTGAAGATCACGTTCCCCACGGCCGGCACGCCCCCCAAGGCCGTGAGCGACACCTTCACGGTGGTCGACTTCTACGAGAGCAAGATGAGCGAGTACGACTCGAACTTCGTCTTCGTGCCGATCGCCGCGCTCGAGCGGATGCGCGGGATGATCGACCCGCAGACGGGGATCCCGAGCGTCAACTCGATCCAGATCAAGCTCGAGGACGGGGTCGATCTCGAGGCCGTCCGCGACCGGCTCCGCAAGGTTTTTCCGGCGGATCTCTACGCCATCTCCACCTGGCGCGACAAGCAGGGGCCGCTCCTCTCGGCGGTCGACATGGAGATGGCGGTGCTCAACATCCTGCTGTTCCTGATCATCGCCGTGGCCGGCTTCGGGATCCTCGCGATCTTCTTCATGATCGTCGTCGAGAAGACCCGCGACATCGGAATCCTCAAGTCGCTCGGGGCGAGTTCCGCCGGCGTGGCGGGCATCTTCCTCGGCTACGGCCTGTTCCTCGGGACGGTGGGGGCGGGCGCCGGCCTGGCGCTCGGCCTGACGATCACCTGGAACATCAACCGCATCCGCACCGCGGTCGAGTGGTTCACGGGGGAGCGGGTCTTCGATCCCTCGATCTACTACTTCTTCAAGATCCCCACGATCGTCCACCCGACGACGGTGGCCTGGATCATCGCGGGCGCGGTGGCGATCGCCGTGGCGGCGAGCGTGCTGCCGGCCCTGCGGGCAGCGCGGCTCCACCCGGTGGAGGCGCTGCGGCATGACTGATGCGACGGGGGAAGAACCCCTCGTGCGGGTGCGCGGCGTGAAGAAGAGCTACCGCTCGGGGGGCGGCCGCCTCGAGGTGCTGCGCGGCGTCGACTTCGACCTCGAGCCGGGCGGCTTCGTGGCGATCATCGGCCAGAGCGGGTCGGGGAAGAGCACGCTTCTCCATCTCATGGGCCTGCTCGACGCGCCCGACGCCGGCGAGGTCTGGCTCGCCGGCCGGCGCGTCGACGACCTGCCGGGTTCCCAGCGCGACCGCCTGCGGAACACCGCCATCGGCATGGTGTTTCAGGCCTACCACCTGCTCCCCGAGTTGACGGCCCTCGAAAACGTGCTCGCGCCGCTCTACGTGCGGCACTCGCTCCGGGAGTGGCTCACGGCTGGAGGTGCGGCGCGGGCGCGGGCCCGAGGGCTCCTCGAACGGTTCGGGCTCGGCGGGCGGCTGCACCACAAGCCGCGGCAGCTTTCGGGCGGCGAGATGCAGCGGGTGGCCATCGCGCGGGCGCTCGTGGCAGGGCCGCAGCTGCTGCTCGCCGACGAGCCCACCGGCAACCTCGACGAGGAGAGCGGCGCCGGGATCCTCGAGGCGCTCTCTGAGTTGAACCGGCGCGACGGCCTTTCTATAGTGCTCGTCACGCACGACACGGCGATCGCGCGGCGGGCCGACAGGATCGTGCGGCTGGCCGCGGGCCGCGTCGAGGCCGTCTGAACGCCCGCGAGAAGGCCATGCCGCGCATCATCTTCATGAACGACCGCCTCGTGCCCGAAGCCGAGGCCCGCGTGAGCGTCTTCGACCACGGCCTGCTCTACGGCGACGGCGTGTTCGAGGGCCTGCGGAGCTACGCCGGAAAAGTCTTCCGGCTCGACGCCCACCTCGACCGGCTGTGGGCGAGCGCCCGGGCCATCTGTCTCGAAATCCCGCTCTCGAAGGCCGCGGTGGCGCAGGCGGTGAACGACACGCTCGCGGCCAACAAGCTCTCCGACGGCTATGTCCGCCTCGTGGTCACGCGCGGGGCGGGCTCGCTCGGCCTCGACCCCAACCGCACGCGGAACCCGCAGGTGATCGTGATCGCCGACACGATCAGCCTCTACCCGCGCGAGTACTACGAGCAGGGCCTCGCGATCGTGACCGCCGCCACGCAGCGGGTGCAGTCGGCGGCGCTCTCGCCGCGGATCAAGTCGCTCAACTACCTGAACAACATCCTGGCGAAGCTCGAGGGCCTGCGTGCCGGCTGCGTCGAGGCCCTGATGCTCAACCACAAGGGGGAGGTGGCCGAGTGCACGGGCGACAACGTGTTCGTCGTGCGGTCGGGCAGCCTGCTCACGCCGCCCCCCGACGCCGGGATCCTCGAGGGGATCACCCGCAACGCCGTGATGGAGCTCGCCCGCGGGGAGGGCATCGACTGCCGCGAGGCCACGCTCACGCGCCACGACCTCTACACCGCCGACGAGTGCTTCCTCACCGGCACCGCGGCCGAGGTGATCCCCGTCGTCGACATCGACGGCCGCACGATCGGCCCGGGCACCCCCGGTCCGATCACGCAGCGGCTCACGACGGCGTTCCACGCCCTCGTGCGGGCGTAGCGACGCCACAGCCTCTCATTTCAGGAAGGCTCGGAGGGTCGGCAAACGCTCGAGGAGCCTTGGGCCGCTGCGGCCCACGCGACAAGACTTTTGCCGCCCTTCGAGCCGACAGGTCACGTGAGATGCCCTACCGCCGTTCCTCGTCGCCGATGGCGTCGTACCGCGAGATGTAGCCGGGCTGCCGGGCGCGGACGAGTTCGGCCTCGTATTCGCGCACGATGCGATTCTGGATCAGCTCGCGGCACGAGGCGTTGATGGGGTGGGCGATGTCGGCGTAGAGGCGGATGCGGCCGTCGTCGTCGCGCGGCGGCGGCTGCTCGGCCTGCTTCTTGCCGCACTGGTTGCAGTAGCCGGCCCTGAGCGGGTTCTTGAAGCCGCAGGAGTGGCAGTGCGCGGCGAGCTTGCGGCTGGGCATCGCCACGAACGGGCCCGATGGGCCGACGATGATCTTGAGATCGCGCACCACGAACGCGCCGTCGATCGTGATCGAGCAAAAGGCGAGGAGCCGTTCGGCCTGGTTCTCGACGAGCTTGATCCGCACCTCGGTAATTTCCATGTACCCCCCCCCCTTGCTCGTGCCCGCCGGGTCTCCGCCACCCGCGGCATCTGCAAACCAGCCCACACGCACCGGTCGTTCCGGAGTGCGGGCTCACGGGAGTTTAGCACACGGCCGCCGGGGCGGAAATCACGCCCACGGCGAACGCCCCGGGCCACCCAGCGGCCTCCAGCCGCGCGGCGATCCCCCGGGCCTCGGGCTCCGTGCGGGCGAGCGTGAAGCAGGCACTGCCACTCCCCGTGAGGAGCGGCCGCACAGCCCCCGCCTCCCCGAGCGCCTCGAGCAGCCGCCCGACGTCGCTCGAAAGCGCCCGGGCCGGCGGCTCGAGCGCGTTGTGCTGGAGCGCGAACGCCGCGGACAAGTCGCCGGTCGCGAGCGCCGCCGCCAGGCGGGCGGCCTGGCCACGCCCCGCTGCGTCCGGCCGGCAGCCGCGATAGACCGCGGCCGTCGACAGGCCCGCCGCGGGGCAGCCGATCACCGCGAACAGCGGCGGGAGTCCCGTCACCGGCTCGAGCACCTCGCCGCGGCCGGAGGCGATCGCCGGCCCGCGCTCGAGAAAAAACGGCACGTCGCTGCCGAGCCGCGCGGCGAGGTCGGCCAGCCGCGGCCGCGGCCAGTCGATGCCCCAGGCCCGCGCGGCACCCACGAGCGCCGCAGCCGCGTCGCTCGAGCCGCCCCCCAGACCCGCGCCGGAGGGAATCTCCTTGACGAGGTCGATCTCGAGGCCGCGGGCTTCGCCGGCTTCGCCGGCCAGCAGCCGCGCCGCCCGCACGACGAGGTTCGAATCGTCCATCGGCACGTCACGCGCGAGGGCGGCCGCCTGCGCGAGCCGGCCGCCGAATCGCACCGACACGAGCACGCCGGAGTCGGCGCGTGGCCGGATCATGAGCGTGTCGTGGAGGGTGACCGGCACCATCAACGACTCGATCTCGTGATAGCCGTCGGGACGGCGGGCGAGCACGGCGAGCGAGAGATTCAGCTTCGCCGGCGCCTGGAGCGTGACCACGGGCCGCTACCGCCAGTTGGCGACGAACGCGACCGTGCCGAGCGAGAGCAAGAGGCCGATCGCCACGAGCACCGCGAGCAGGATCGCGATGCTGCGGCCCGCCCAGAGGTCGTCGCGGATCATCTCGGCCCGCTCCGACTTTTCGAACGAGCGGTTCCAGACGGGGAACGTCCGCTCGTCGTACACCCAGCGTGTGCGTTCGTCGAGTTGCTGCTGGCTCATGGCGCGTTCCGAGGCGGCGTATGATGTCGTGGACGTCTCCACCACAGTACCGCGGCCGCTGCCGCGACACCAGACCCGATCCGACGCCCCGATGCAGCACATTCTCGAGGATTCCACCGCGCTTCAGGTCTGGCTCGCGGCGCAGGGGCAGCCGGCGTGGCGGGCCAAGGCCATCCGGCGCTGGCTGTTCGCCGGCCGGGCGGCGTCGTTCGCGGCCATGACGGATCTCCCCAAGGACCTGCGGACCGCCCTCGAGGCGGAGTTTCGTATCTGGACGACGTCGATCGCCAAGCACACCGTGGCCGACGACGGCACCGAGAAACTCCTCCTCGAGCTCGCCGACGGCCAGCGGATCGAATGCGTGCTCCTGCGCGAGCAGGGCCCGGGGGCCGACGACGCCGGGGCCCGGCGGACCGTGTGCATCAGTTCGCAGGTGGGCTGCGCGATGGGGTGCGTGTTCTGCGCGAGCGGCCTCGACGGCGTGGTGCGGAACCTCACGACGGGCGAGATCCTGGAGCAGTTGTTGCGATTGCAGGCCCTGCTGCCCGGGCACGAGCGGCTCAGCCACATCGTGGTGATGGGGATGGGGGAGCCCCTCGCGAACCTCGACCGGCTCCTGCCGGCGCTCGCCGCGGCGCAGGATCCCGGGGGGCTCGGCATCTCGCAGCGGCGGATCACGATCTCGACGGTCGGCCTGCCCCCGGCGATCGACCGCCTCGCGGCGGAAAACCCCGGCTACAACCTCGCCGTCTCGCTGCATGCGGCCGACGACGACCTGCGCACGCGCCTCGTGCCGGTGAACAGGGGGATCGGCCTGGCCGACGTGATGGCCGCGGCCGACCGCTACTGGGAGGCCTCGGGCCGCCGCCTGACGTTCGAGTACGTGCTCCTCGGCAGGCTCAACGACGCGCCCGAGCACGCCCGCAGCCTGGTGAGCCTCCTCGGCGGCCGCGCCGCGCTCGTCAACGTGATCCCCTACAACCGCGTCGCCGGCCTCCCCTACGAGGAGCCGACGCGGGCCGAACGCGAGCGGTTTCTCGAGATCCTGCGCGCAGGCGGGGTCAACGTGCATGTACGGCATCGCAAGGGCGCCCGGATCGACGCGGCCTGCGGCCAGCTCCGCCGCCTCGCCGCGTCGGCCGGCTAGGCGAACCAGTCGAGGAGCAGCACCGCGGCGAGCACGAGGCCGAGGATCCCGCCGAGCCACACGGCCCAGTGGATCGTCGCGAAGCGGATTTCGGCCGGATCCTCGTGGTGGGTGGCGGCGAACACGAGGCTCGCCAGGGCGACGAGCGGCAGCCCGAAGAAGATGCCGGGAACGCGATCGATGACGAGCGCCGCCACGACGACCACGCTGGCGAACGACGGAATCATCGCTGGGCCTCCTTGCCGGCTGCGGACGACTGGCTCGATTCAACTCTGCGGGCGGCGCCGCGCCGCCCTGTGCGCCTTGCGGTCGTCGTCGGTGGGCGAGCCGAGCGGGCCTGCCCAGGCGTCGTAGATGACGAGCACGTTGAGCATCCCTGCGAGCATCGTATAGAGCGTGCCGATCTCGAACCAGTGCCCGAGCCGCCGGTGCCAGTGCGAGACCTGATCGCCGCGGAACTGCTTGAGCGGCGGCCGGTCGAAGAAGTCCTCGGCGTCGATGTCGGGGTCGGTGGCGGCGAGCCGCTCGGCGTAGGACCGCGACACGTACTGCCCCGCCACGAGCGGGGGGGCCATGAACGGGCTCGAGAAGAGCGGCTGCCGCGCGACGCCGTGCAGCTGCAGCGCCTGGACCGCCGCCGGCAGGGCCACGAGCCCCGCGCCCGCCTGGCACACGAAGGGCCAGCGGGTGTCGCCCGGCTTCCACGAGGCGTACACCACCTTGCCACCCCCCAGCCACATCCCGGCGAGGAACGCGCCCAGGATCGCCCCCATGAAGACGCGGCCCTTGAAGAGCCTGCCCTGGTAGAGATGCCCGAGGCCGGGGACGGCCCAGGCGAGCAGGGCGGCGAGCGCCGGATTTTTGAGGTCGATCGCCCCGCCGTCGTCGGGCGAGACCGCCACGATCCGCGGTGCCCGGCCGTGCCTGTCGCGCGCGTGTGCCACCCGAGAGATGCTCCCTGAGACGGAGAGTGTACGCCATCGCCCCCGCGTCGGGAACGGGCCGGAGGGAGGTTTCTTTCAGACCCCCGACGCCCCTGCTACGATCGCCGGCCTCGCCGTTCGACAACCGCCTGAGGTCCCATGCGACGCCGCGTCTGGATGCTCTCCGGGCTCGCCCTGCTCGTCGGCTGCTCCGGTGCGAAGGCCACGCGCACGAAGCCCCGCGGCCGGTCCGCCAAGCGGCCCAAGGGCCCGCAGACGATGGGCGGGCTGCTCGTCGACGGGTACATCGCCGACCTCGAGAAGGGCTCGGTCGAGAGCCGGATCGCCGCCGCCAGGGAGCTGACGAACATGGGCACCGCCGCCAAGGCGGCCCTCCCCGCCCTCCGCCCGCTCACGAAGCACGCCGACGCGAACCTGAAGGCCGCCGCCACCGCCGCGATCAAGGCGATCGAGCCCTGACCGATCGTCGCGGAGTATCACTCAGCCGAACAGCCGCCGCACGGCCCGCACGCGCGGGATGCCGGCCGGGGCGACGCCAGCGCCGGCTTCCGGCACGGCGTCGGCCGGTGGCGGTGCGGCGGCGGGCGCGAGGTCGCGCCAGGCCCGCTCGACGGCCGCGGCGTCGACCTGTTCGAGACCGTCCCCGGCCGCGGCGGCGAGCGCGAGATGGGCCAGCCGCGCCGCCGTCCGGGGCACGCCGCCAGAGAACCGGGCGAGCGTGGCGACGGCCTCCGTCGAAAACATCTCCGCCCGGCCGCCGGCCCGCTCGAGCGCCCGGGCGAGGAAGCCGGCGACGTCATGGGCGTCCCAGGGGCCGAGGTCGACCCGCACCGCGGCGCGGTCGACGAGCGCGCGGGGCAGCGCCGCGGCGCCCGCCGGGGTGGCCGTGGCCACCACGGCCACGCGGGCGAACCGCGGCTCGGCCGAGCCGATGAGCCGCGCGATGCCGTCGAGCGCGTCGGCCGGGGCCCGGTCGACGTCGTCCAACAGGAGCGCCGTGGTGCGATCCATGAGCGTGTTCTCGCGCAGCCTGTTCTCGAGCTTCTGCCAGGGACGCAGCGGCTCGGCGCGGCTGGCGGCGTCGAGCGGCAGCCGGGCGAGCAGCATGTCGAGCCAGTCACCGGCGGCGAGGCCGCAGAGCGACAGGATCGCCGTCTCGGCGCCCAGGCCGGCCAGGCGCCGCTGGGCCATGGCGCACAGATGGCTCTTGCCGTACCCCTCGGCGCCGACGACGAGCCCGAACCGCTGCCGCTCGTCGACGAGCCACTCCAGCCGCGCCAAAGCCTCCTCCTGCGGCACGCCCAGGTGGAACGTGGCCGGCTCGAGTGCGGCCGTGAAGGGGGCTGCGGCGAGGTGCCAGTGATCGCGTACCATGCCGCGGAGTCTAGCCGGGGCGCCGCTCCGGGTCAGGACGATTTGGCCCGGTGAAAACACCGTTTCTGACGCCGCCATGAGCGAAAGCTTCCACCTCGCCACTCCGCCCGTCGCCGGCCGTGCCGAACTCGTGGGCGACGAGGCGCGGCACCTCGCCCGCGTCCTTCGGGCACGGGTCGGCGACGAAATCTGCGTCTTCGACGGCAGCGGCCGTGCGTGGCCCGCCCGAATCGCCACGATCGGCCGCGACCGTGTGGGGCTCGACGTCGGTCCGCCACTGGCCGCGGCCGTACCGCCACTGCCGCTCACGCTCGCGGTAGCGCTGCCGAAGGGCGACCGCCAGAAGTGGATGGTGGAAAAGCTCACCGAACTCGGCTGTGGGCGGCTCGTGCCGCTCGTGACGCACCGGGGTGTGGCCGAGGCGACGCCGGGGGCGCTCGAGCGACTCGGGCGGAGCGTCATCGAGGCCTGCAAGCAGTGCGGGCGGAACACGCTCCTCGACATCGCCGCACCCGCGCCGCTCGCCGCGGTGCTCGCGGGCCGCGACCCGGCCGCACTCGGGATCATCGCCGACCCCGCGGGAGAGCCGCTCGGGCCGTTGCTCGCGGGCCACCCGGCTCCGATCGTGGCGCTCGTCGGGCCGGAGGGGGGCTTCACGGACGAGGAACTCGCCGCCGCGACGGCTGCGGGGTTTCGCCGCGTGACCCTCGGGCCGCACGTGCTCCGGGTCGAGACGGCGGCCGTCGCCATCGCGGCGGCCCTCGCCATGCGCGGGAGCCGCCCGTGACGCGTCATGTCACTCGCAGCATGGGCAACAGGTGAGGCGCCACAAGTGCCTCGCCCGCAGGAATCGTCTCTCAGTCATTGGACACCACCTCTCCGCCGTTGATGCTGTGCAGGCCGCGATGCAACGCCGCGTCGATCTCCTCGCCGAGAAACACGACCCGGCCGTCGCCGAAGAGCACGCTCGCGCCCCCACGGTGATGGCTCTTCGGCCCGAAGAAGCCCGACCAATGGACGACGTAGTCGGGAATCGGGCTGTTGGGGGGCAGAAAGCCGTTCGTGAGGCTGTTGCCCTGGGTCGTGGCCGCCCACGAGAGGCCGCGGCCCCGCATCGCGGCGCTCGACGCACCACGCCATCCTGTCACCGCCGAATCGGTCGCCCAGGTCGTCAGCCTGGCTTCGATATCGGCGGTGGTGGGTGTCGAGGTGTTCGTCTTCAACGTGAGTGGTGGCCCGGCGTTGAAGTAGGTCGAGCCGTTGAGCGTGTACTGATAGGGGAAGGCCGGCGGAGATCCCACCGGAAAGGTCTTGTCGTCTCCGATGCTCCGCACCGCCTCGCTGGCGATCACGGTCTTGGAGAGGCCGTCGGTCACCTGCGATGACTTGACCTTGGAGTTCTCGAAGACGATGCCGTCGGTCGGCTTGCTGAAGTCCCAGTACATTTTCCCGGCGCCGTCGGCGGTCGCACTGCCGATGCTCACCATGTAGTTGTTGCCGCCGTAGGAATAGCCGTTGGACTTCTGCACCGTGGGTGCCGGATCGCTCGGGCAGAGCAGCACCTGGATCGGCGTCGCGAAGACCGCCGCGAACTCGGCGGCGGGCGTCTGGCCGGTGTATGGTCCGGTGAACGGGATCTTCGTGAAGTCGAGCCGATCGGCGATCGTGGCCTCCTCGACATACGGCAGCAGTCGGGCATGGAGCGACCAGCCGGCCGTCGTGCCCGTCCGGATGTCGGTCGGCGGGAACACCCGCCTGGCCGACTCGTAGTTCAGGAGCGACAGGCCGAACTGCCGCAACTTGCTGCCGCAGCTCATGCGGCGGGCCGACTCCCGGGCCGACTGCACCGCCGGCAACAAAAGACCGACGAGCACGCCGATGATGGCGATGACGACGAGCAGCTCCACGATCGTGAAGCCGCTCCGACAAGGACGCGGGCGCATGACGTCTCCTCGAACGGTGCGGGGCAGGCCCACGGCCGAGGAAGACGCGCACGCTGCTGCGTCGGGACGGTCCTCGTCCGCGGGCTCGACTCAGTCGGCAGGATTACCGACTCACGCCCGGCGGGGCGGCGGCCCATCGGGAGCGGCGCGGCTCCCTTCCGTCGAGACATCGAAAGCCGCGACGCGACCAGTGCACTCGGCCGCTCGCATGGAGATGCAGGTCGCGGCCGGCGGCAGCGACACTCCGACCAGAAACCATTCCGCGGCGATGCCTTGGCAGGCCCGCAACGCGCGGAGCGAGACGCACCGGACCGATTCGACCGCCGGCTCGTCGGCAGCGGCCGGAGGAGCCGCCTCTGCCGCGCAACACGCAGGCTCGGCGTCCTCGACGAGCGCCGCACAGCAGGCGGCCGATGCGGCAGCGCAGCACGATTCGGTCTTGGTCGGCTCAGCTGCAATCCGGCGCGAGAGCGCCGTGATCACGCCCGGCTCGACCTTCCGCGCCCGGGCCCAGGCGAGCAGTTCGGCGGGCGTGTTGCAGCAGCAGTTCGCGAAGCACTGCTCGGCCGTCGTGCAGCCGCAGGGCTTGTCCATGCAGGGGAAGGGCCGCGAGCGATCCTTCCCGGCCGTCCGCTTGGCCGCGGCGGCTGACTGCGGGCCATGCCCGATGCCGAGCGGCAGCGGCAGCCCCGACACGACGACCGTGTAGCCGGCCAGTGCCAGCCAGATCGTCGCCCGGCGAAGAGGAGTGTCGCGCATACGTTTCGCGAGACTACTCCCGCGGCGAGGAGCACACCAGTGGCGGCAGAAACGGGGGCTCGGGCCAAGGGCTCGGCATGACAGGCTGAAGCTTTTAGGTACGGGCATGACAGGCTGAAGCCTGTCTTACGTGGAGGCATGACAGGCTGAAGCCTGTCCTACGTGGAGGCATGACAGGCTGAAGCCTGTCCTACAGCGCTTGCAGGGTGGCGACGGCGGCGGCGAGTTCGGCCTGGGCCTGGAAGGCGTCGATCGGTTCGAGGCCGATCCAGCCGCGGTAGCCCCGCTCTTCGAGCGTCGCGAGCAGGTTCGGCAGATCCACCTGGCCGCTGCCGAGAATCACCGCCCGGCCGTGCCCCTTGAAAGCCCCCTGGATCGCGTCGGTGGCGTGGACGTGGCCGATGTGGCCGGCGAGGCGCTCGACGGCGGCGACGGGGTCGTGCCCGTGCACGACGAGCGCGCCCGTGACCAGATGGGAGAGCAGCGAGCCGTCCGGAAGGCCGTCGATCACCCGCACAAGATCCGCGGGGCTCGACCGGCCCGCCTCGGCCGCGAGCGTGCAGCCCACGCGCTGGCCCCAGGCGCCGAGATCGGCGAGCACGTCGAGCAGGAGCCGCCAGCGCGGGTTGGGTGGGTCGTCGGCCGCCGAGGGCGGCGGGATGTCGCCGACGTGATTCAGGAGCACGGCGGCGCCGAGGGCGTGGGCCGCCTCGAGCGCCGCCTTCGTGGCCGCGATCCGCCCCTCGAGCCGATCGGCGTCGGCATAGCCGCCGCGGGTGGGAAACGCGGCCGCCGCCACCACGAGCCCCTCGTCGGCGAGCCACTTGCGGATCTGGCGGATGCCCGTCTGCGAGAGCTGCTCGGCCGCGACTCCCGTGCGCAGGTCGAGTTCCACGCCGTGGATGCCGAGCTCCCGCGCTTTCCGGAGGGCGGTCCGCAGATCGCGGGCGAGGAGGTGCGTGGGAACGGAGAGCCGGGAGGTGTCCATGCGGTGACGATCGGGGATGGTCGCGGGGCGAGGTCGGGCGATTGTATCCTTGCGTGCATGGTTCCGATCGACCGCGTGACCGGTGAACTCGAAAGGATCGCGCCGCTGCGGCTGGCCGCGGAGTGGGACGCGGTCGGTCTCCTCGTGGGGTCGCGCCGCGCTTCGATCGCGCGGGTCATGACCTGCCTCACGCTCACGCCCGCGGTCGCGGCCGAGGCGGTGCAGACGGGCGTGGACCTCGTGGTCAGCCACCACCCCCTGCCCTTTCGCCCCGTCGCGCGTCTCACGGCGGCGTCGGCCACGGGCCGCGTGCTCCTCGACCTCATGGGGGCGGGAATCGCCGTCTGGAGCGGGCACACGGCCTGGGACTCGGCCGCGGGGGGCATCAACGACCAGATCGCCGCCCTGCTTCGCCTCGAACATGTGACCCCGATCACGCCCGACGAGGTCTACCCGCTCGCGGGCGTCGGCCGCGCCGGGGCGGCGGCCGCGGGAACGACCGTCAGGGAACTCGCCCGCCGGGCCGGCGCCGCCCTGGGCGCCACCGCCGTCGAACTGGCCGGCGCAGCCGATCGTGCCGCCGGCCGCGTGGGCATCATCTGCGGATCCGGAGGCGACCTCGTGGCGGATGTGGCCGCAGCCGGCTGCCAGACGTTTCTCACCGGCGAACTCAAGCTCCACGAGGCCCTGGCCGCCGTGGAGCACGGCCTCGCCGTCATCGCCGTCGGCCACCACGCGAGCGAGCGATTTTCGATGGACGTGCTCGGCCGCCGGCTCGCCGAGGCGCTCCCGGGGCTGGAATGGCGGCCGAGCAGCGCCGATACCGACCCGTTCGCCTGGCAGGCGATTTGATCGGCGCGGTTTTGGCGCTACACTTGCCCGGTTGTTTCGCAGTCGAATGTTCCGGCAGTTGTGGCGGCTCCCGTGGCACGATTCCTCACCGCTCTCCCGGTCTTCAACGAGGCCGGTCACGTCGCCGCGGTGCTCGACGAGGTGCTGCGGCACGCGCCGCACGTGCTCGTCGTCGACGACGGCTCCACCGACGGCACCGCCGAACTGCTCGCCGGCCGCCGCGACGTCGCCGTCGTGCGTCATCCGCAGAACCGCGGCTACGGCGCCGCGCTCGCGACGGCGTTCGAAGCGGCGCGGTCCGGCGGCTGGGACGGCCTCGTCACGATCGACTGCGACGGCCAGCACCAGCCGCGGCTGATCCCCGAGTTCACGGCGGCCCTCGAGGCGCGGCGGGCCGACATCGTCAGCGGCAGCCGCTACCTCGCGAGGTTTCCCGGCGACACGCCGCCCCCCGCAGCCCGCCGGCGGATCAACGCCGAGATCACCGCGGAGTTGAACGCCCGCCTGGGCCTCGCGCTCACCGACGCATTCTGCGGGTTCAAGGCCTACTCGCGCCGGGCGCTCGACAGGCTGCGGCCGACGGAGACGGGCTACGCGATGCCCCTCGAGGCGTGGGTGCAGGCCGCCGCGGCCGGGCTGACGATCGTCGAACTGCCGGTGCCGCTTGTGTATCTCGATCTGGCGCGGAGTTTCGGGGGCGCACTGGACGATGCGGCGACGCGTCTGGCCTACTACCGGCGCGTGCTCGATCGCGCGGAGTCGGCGGTGGCCGCCGCGGCGGGCGCGGCCCCCTGACCGCGGCCGATCCGTCCATGCCCCCATCCCGACGCACCCTCGCGGCACCCGAGCGCTCGGGCGGCAGGCTGGTGGAGCCACCCGTGCACGCGGCGCCCGAGCGGCCGGCCGACTCGATCGAGACGCTCGTCGACAACAACCGGCTCCTGCGGGCCGCCTTCGACACGCGGATCGGGGATCTCCGGATGTGGGAGCTGGTCGCCGCCACCCGCCGCGAGGTGCTGACGGTGGCGGCGGAATACACGCAGAGCTACCGCGACGCCGAGCGGCCCTCCGACATGGCCGACTGGATCGCGCGGCCGATCGTGATGGGGGGGCACCAGCCGGAACTCTTCCACGCCGGCGTGTGGCTGAAAAACTCCGCCCTCGATGCCTACGCGCGGGCCGTGTCGGGCACCGCCATCAACCTCGTGGTCGACACCGACCGCTGCGTCCGCGCCTCGGTGGGGGTGCCCGTCGGCACGCCCCGGGAGGCGCACCTGGAGGTGGTGCCGTTCGACGCACCGGCGCCGGAGATGGCCTGGGAGGAGCGGGCGATCGCCGACCGCGACGTGCTCGCGGCCTTCGGCCCGCGGGCCAGCGCCCTCGTCGCGCCACTCGAGCCGAACCCGATCCTGAGGCGCTGGTGGCCGCTGGCGGTGGACCGCGCGGCGGAGTGCCAGCGGCTCGGGCTGGCGCTGGCGCAGGCGCGGCACGCGCTCGAGGCGCGGTTCGGCTGGGAGACGCTCGAGGTGCCGGTGAGCGAGCTCGTGCGGCTGCCCACCGTGATGGTGTTCACCGGCTGGCTGCTCGCCCACTGCCGGCAGTTGCACGAGGCCTACAACGGGGCGCTGGCCGGCTACCGGCGGGCGCACCGGGTGCGCGGCCGCGGCCGGCCCGTCCCCGACCTCGCGGTGCGCACCGACCAGGCCGGCGACGGCACCTGGCACGAAGTGCCGTGGTGGCTCTGGTCGCGCGACGACCGGCGCCGGCGCCGGGTGTTCGCCCAGGCCGCCGCGTCGGGCACGCTCACGCTCTCCGACCTCGAGACCGTGCGGGTCGAGCTCCCGATCTCCCCCGACACGTCGCCGGCGAAGTGGGTCGACGCGCTGTCGCGGATGGAGGAGCACGCCCTGCGGCTGCGGCCCCGCGCGATCGTGACGACGATGCTCGCCCGCCTGATGATCGCCGACGTGTTCGTGCACGGGATCGGCGGGGCGGTCTACGACCAGCTCACCGACGCGATCGTCAGCCAGCTCACCGGCTGCGACCCGCCGCGGCACGCCGTGGTGACGGGCACCCTGCGGCTGCCGGTGGACGGGCTGTTTCCCGAGTTCGCCGCCGACGACCCGGCTGCCGACCTGGCGGCGGTGGACCGGCTGCTCCGCGACCTCGAGTTTCATCCCGAGCGGCACCTGGGGCCGGTCGACGCGCGGCCGGCCGAGATCGAGGAGCTCGTGCGCCGCAAGCGGCACTGGATCGAGACCCACCCCACCGCCACGCTCGCCCGTCGGCGCTGCCACGAGATCCGCGCCGTCAACGAGCGACTCCAGCCGCGCGTCGATGAGATCCGCCGCGCCGCGCTCGACCGGGTGGGCCCGCTCGCCGCGCGGCTGCGGGCCCGCGAGGTGCTCCGATCCCGCGAGCATCCGTGGTGTTTTTTCCCGGAAAAGACGCTGCGGGCGTTCCTGCTACTGGAAAACGACTGAGGAGCGCCGTATCTTTTCGCCCAACGGACTGAGTTGCGACTCCAGGGAAAGGAGGGATCATGCGTCGATCAGATCGGGCACCCGGGCGTTCCACGGCGCGGGGCTCCGCCGGCCACGCGGCCGGTCAGATGGTGCAGGCGGCGGGGCGGACGAAGAAGGCCCGGCAGGAGCGTTCCCAGGCGGTCGCCACCATCGAGATCCGGCCGGCCGGCACCGTGGTGAGCCGTCGCGGAGCCTCCAGGCGGCCGGCGATCCGCCACCTGCCGGAGCATCCGGCCGTGCCCGTCGCACCCCCCTCCTGGATGCTCGAGGAATGCCACGTCGCCCCGGCCCGGGCCGGCGACCAGAGCGAGATCCTCCAGCTGCTCGCCGGCCTGCCCGCCGCCCCCACGAAGGCCGAATTCCACGCCGCCGTCGACCATCCCGACCACGACGCCGCCAACCGGCTGGTGGCCCGGCTCGCGGGCCGGATCGTCGGCCATGTCGAGGTGATGCCACGGACGGTGCTCCTCGACGGCGCGCCGATCGCGGCGGCCGCGATCGACCGCGTGGCGGTGCTGCCGGAATGCCGCGGAGCCGGCCACGGCCAGCGGCTGGTGCAGGCCGCCGAGGATCGGATGCGGCAGTGCGGCGCGTGGGTCGGGCTCGCCCGCACCCGGATCGCCGCCTCCTTCCACGAGCTCGGGTGGGCCGTGCTCGGCCGAGACTGCGCGACGCCCGGCCGGCCCACGGAGATCCTCGCGCGGCTCCTCGAGGGCCCGCCGCGGGCGGGCGAGCCGGTGACGATGCGGCAGTGGCGGCACGTCGAGCTGCCCGCCATCCTGCGCATCTACCGGCAGAACGCCGCCCGGTTCGTCGGCCCGCTCGACCGGAGCGAGGCCTATTCGCGCTGGCTCATCAGCCGCGGCGCGTTCGACTCGATCATCGTCGCGCTCGTCGGCCAGGATCGCTATGAATTGCACGAGACGACGGCGCGGATCGTCGGCTACGCGATCCAGTCGGGCAACCGCGTGCTCGAGCTCATGGCCGACCCGGAGTTTCCGGGGCTCGAGCGCGAGATCCTGGCCCGCGTCTGCGCCGAGGCGGTGGAGAACGACCGCCAGGAGATCGTCTACGAGGCCGGCGCGTCCGACCCGCTTCACGCCGCGGTCGCGGGGGGCGAATCGGCTGCGGCGGTCGCGGGAGACCGGATGATCGTGGCCAAGTTGTTCCGGCCGCTGGAAACCCTCACGGCCCTGGTGCCGAACTTCGCCCGGCGGATCGCCGCGGCGGGGATCCGCGAGCCGGTGGAACTCGGCCTCGAGGCCCCGAGTTTCCGCGGGTCGATCATCGTCTCCGAGGCGGCGAAGGGGGAGGCGAAGGCGACGGTGCAGGCGGGCCGCGTGGGCCGCAGCTACCTGCGGCTCCCGGCCGACGAGCTCGCCCGGCTGGTGCTCGGCCAGTGCGACCCGCAGGAGGCGGTCGCCGCCGGCCGGTTGGAGCCGTCGACGCAGGTGGCCGTGAAACTCGCGGCGCAGCTCTTCCCGCGGACGCCGCTGTGGTGCCCGATGTGGGACGATCTTCCGGCGTAGGGAAAAAGGTGACAGCCACCAAATCTGGGCAAGACAGGAAAGCCTGCCTCCCAAACCTCCCAGATTTGGTGGCTGTCACCTTTTTTTTCTTCGCCGCGGCCGGGTTCGTAGGCTGGGTATGCCAAGCCGGCGGCGGGCGCGCCCCGCCGGCCCCGGCTGATCGCGTGGCCGACCTCGAGCGGGAGGCCGAGCAGACCGGCCGCGCGGCGTGGGGCCACTGGGGCGCCGTGGCCGAACGCTTCGTCGAGTGGTCGAACCATTCGAACCGGCTGATACCGGTCTACACGTTCGGGCTCACTCTCGACGCAGTCGCCGGCTCGAAGAGCCCCTACCGAGACGCCGCGCGCCTCGAAGCGCTCTACGGCCGCCTGCCCGAGGGGACGCTCAATCCCGCAGCCGACTACTTCGACCAGACCGACATCCATCGCCTGCAGCTCGCCGCCGCCGCCGCCGGCACCAAGAGGATCATCCTCGTCGTCTTCGACGGCCTCGACTGGACGACGACGCGCACGGCGGCGATCGCCGCCACCGGCCGCGACGCCTACGCGTCCGGCCGCGGCACCGGTTTTTCCTTCCAGGATTATCGCGGTGCGCCGACCGACTTCGGCTTCTGCGTCACGAGCCCCGCCAACGACGGCACGACCTTCGACGTCGACGCCCAGGCGGTGAAGAATCCCGGCGGCACGACGGGGGGCGGCTACGACGCCGCGCTCGGCGGCGCGACGCCGTGGGACACCCGGGTCGATCTCCGCTACCTCACCGGGCGCAGCCGCGAGCGGCCGCACGCGGTCACCGACTCGGCCGCCTCGGCGACGAGCCTGTGCAGCGGCCGCAAGACCTACAACGACGCAATCGGCGTCGATCCCGACGGAGCATCGCTCGAATCCGTCGCCGTCACGCTCCAGCGGCAGGGCTTCGCGGTGGGCGCCGTGTCGAGCGTGCCGGTGTCGCACGCCACGCCGGCCTGCGCGTATGCCAACAACGTCAGCCGCGACGACTACCAGGACATCGCCCGCGACCAGCTCGGCCTACCCTCGATCTCCCACCGCACCGAGCCCCTGCCGGGGCTCGACGTGCTCGTGGGCGGCGGATTCGGCGCCGACGTCCGTGAAGACAAGGGGCAGGGAGCCAACTTCGAGCCCGGCAACAAGTACGTTGCCGAATCGACCCTCGCGGCGATCGACGTGGCCGGCGGCGGCCGCTACCGCCTCGCCCTGCGCACGCCTGGCCGCCGCGGGGCCGACGTGCTCGCGGAGGCGGCGAGGGCATGCGTCGCCGACGGGCGGCGGCTGTTCGGGTTCTTCGGGGCGGGCGAGGGGCATCTGCCGTTCGCGACGGCCGACGGCCGGTTCGATCCGGTGGTGGTGGATCCGGCCGTGCGCGAGAAACTCGAGGGGCTCAAGAAGAAGTACAGCGCGCCGATCCGCTACACGCCCGCCGACATCACGGAAAACCCCACGCTCGCCGAGATGGCGACCGCCGCCCTCGACGTGCTCGCCGCGCGGGGCGCCTTCTGGCTGATGGTGGAGGCGGGCGACGTCGACTGGGCCTGCCACGCCAACAACATCGACAATGCAATCGGCGCCGTGAAGAGCGGCGACGCGGCCGTGCGGGCCATCTTTCGCTGGATCGAGACCCACGGCGGCTGGGCCGACACGGCCGTGATCGTGACGAGCGACCACGGCCACCTGTTCGTGCTCACCGATCCGGCCGCCTTCGCTCGGTAACGCTGCCGGCTCGGGGGCGGCAAAAGTCTCCTCGCGTGGGCTGCGGCAGCCCAAGGCTCGTCGAGCGTTCGCCGACCCCCTCGCCTGTCCGTCTCCGCGGCGAGGCCGCTCTAGCGACCGCGGGCGCCGGCGAGCCACTCGTCGGCCCACTTTCGCACGCCGTCGACACCCTTCCTGTGGCAGAAGTCGCCGAGCGTCTCCCCGGCGTGCCGCTCCGCCTTGTAGCAGGCGAGGACGGCAGTGATCTCCTGTGAAAGCTCCTCGAACGGCACGACGTCCTTGTAGTGCTCGTTGAGCCGGTCGCCGAGGAGCCGGCCGCCGAGGAAGATCGTGTACTTGCCGAGCGTCCGGCCGACGATCCCGATGTCGGAGTTGTAGGGGCGGGCGCAGGCGTTGGGGCAGCCCGTCATCCTGAGCGTGAAGGCGTCATTCGCGAGACCGAGTTTCGCCACCTCCGGCTCGAGCGAATCGATGAGCCCGGGGAGCACCCGCTCGCTCTCGGCGACCGCGAGGCTGCAGGTGGGGAGGGCCACGCAGGCCATGCTCCAGCGGCGGAGCGTAGAAATTTCTTCGGACGTCTTCACGCCGTGGTCGTGGAGGATCTTCGCGATCCGCTCGCGGTCGGTGATGGACAGGTCGGTGAACAAGAGGCTCTGGTGGGCGGTGATCCGCACGCCGGACTTGATCTCGCGGAGGATGCGCCTGAGGGCCGTCTTGAGTTTGAAGTCGCCCGTGTCGTGAACGCGGCCATTCTCGACGTTGAACCCGTAGAAGAATTTTCCGTCGCCCTGCTCGTGCCAGCCGATGTGGTCGTCGAAGCCGTGGACGTCGGCCGGATGGCAGGGGGCGAGCGGCTTGCCGAAGTATTCCTCGACCTTCTTGCGGAAGTTTTCCAGGCCCATGGTGTGGATCGTGTACTTGAGCCGGGCGACTTTCCGATCCGAGCGGTTGCCGTAGTCGCGCTGCACCTTGACGATCGCCTCGGCGATCGCGAGCACGTCCTCCGGCGGCACGAAGCCGAGCCTCTTCGCCAAGGCGGGAAACGTCTTCGCGGCGCTCGGCGTCACGCCCATGCCGCCGCCGGCGAGCACGTTGTAGCCCAGGATTGTTCCATGTTCGTGGACGACGATGAACCCGAGATCGTTGGCGTAGACGTCGGTGCAGTTGTCCTCGGGCAGCGCGAAGGCCGTCTTGAACTTCCGGGGAAGATACGTGCGGCCATAAATGGGCTCGTGCTCGACCACGCCGGCCGGCTCCACGACCGCGTCCTTCGCGTTGCCTCCCGCGAGCGTCTTCTCACCGGTGTCGGGATCGGTGAGCCAGATCTCGTAGTAGGCCCGCGTCCGCGGGGCGAGGTGCTTCGCCAACTCGTCGAGCGTGGCCTGCATCTCGTCGCGAATCGGATTGCCGTGGAGCGGCGCCGGGCAGCACATGATGTTGCGCTCGACGTCGCCGCAGGCCGCGAGCGTCGTCAGATGGTTGGCGTGCACCTTTTGCATGAAGTCCTTGAGATCCCCCTTCACGACGCCGTGGTGCTGGATCGACTGGCGGGTCGTGAGCCGGATCGTGCCGTTGCCCAGTTCGTCCCCCATGTCGATCGCGGCGAGGAGTTGCTCGGCGGAGAGTTTTCCGCCCGGCACGCAGGTGCGGATCATGAACGAGATCTGCCGCTCGCTCTTCTTGCCGTCGACGGCCTTGCGGGTCTCGCGGTCGTCCTGCTGGTAGGTGCCGAAGTTCTTGAGCAGGTGGATCGACGGCTTGCCGAATCCGGGGGCCCGGTCCACGAGTTCCTTGGCGATGTCGCCGCGGAGGTAGTCGCTCGCCGCCTTGGCGACCTCGACGGCGCTGGGCTTGGCGGCTGCAGCGGGGGACGATTCGTCGGCCATGGGTTCCTCGTTTCAAATCAGTTCAGGATAGGCGATCGGCCGCGGTGGGGCCAGCGGAAGCCCTCGCGCGAGTTCCGCGGCGTCCCCTGCACGCGCCGCTCAGGCCGCCCGGGCCCGCGCGATCCGCGATCGCCGCATGCGGGCTTCAACCCTCGCCGGCAGACCGTATCCTTGACGCCGATGCCAGTCGCCGTGCTGCGTTTCTCCACCATCGCTCTCGTGCTGTTCACCGCGCTCGCGCAGGCCAGCGAGCCGTTCCCGCCGGAGCTCGTCGAGTTTGGCCCGCCATCGCCACAGCCGCTCTTCGCCGGCGGCGGGCCCGACGCCTGGGATCGCGATCTCCGCGAACGGGGCTGGATCCGGCGCGACGGGAGCCGCTGGTCGCTCTGGTACACGGGCTCGAACCCCGACCGCGACACAGTGCGCCGCCTCGGCCTGGCCACGAGCGCCGACGGCCTCAACTGGACGCGGTCGTCCGCCAATCCGCTCGTGCGCGACGCCTGGGTCGAGGACGTGTGCGTCGTGCGGCACGCCGGGTGGTATCGGATGTTCGCCGAGGGCGAGCACGACATCGCCCACCTGCTCGTGTCGTGCGACGGCCTGCGCTGGCGGCGCTGCGGCCCGCTCGAGATCCGCCTGGCCGCGGGCGGGCCGATTCCCGACGGGCCGCGAGGCACGCCGGCGGTGTGGCTCGAACGCGGCGTCTGGCACCTCTATTATGAGCGGATGGACCGCGGCGTGTGGCTCGCGACCTCGCGCGACGGCCGCGTGTTCACGAACGTCTCCGACGAGCCCGTGCTGGCCTGCGGCCCCGAGCCCTACGACCTGCACGCGATCGCCGTCGACCAGATCGTGCGGCACGCTGGCCGCTGCTACGCCTTCTATCACGCGAGCCCGCGGGAGGACCGTGCCGCCTGGCAGACCTGCGTCGCCACCAGCACCGACCTCGTCCACTGGACGAAGTACGCGGCCAACCCGCTCCTGCCGGTCGATCCGGAGGCGCCGAAGCGGTCGAGCGCCACGCTCGTGCACGACGGCGAACGCTACCGCCTCTACACCACGCATCCCGACGTCCGGGTGCGGTTCGGAACATGGCCGTTTCCTTCCCTGGAACGTCACTCCACACACCCGCGCCCCGCTGCCACCATTCCGGAGGACATCCCGCCGATGAAGACGCCGCTGCACGCACCCACGGCCCGCCCGTTCGGCACGCTTCCCGACGGCCGCATATGTTCACTCTACACGCTCGAAGTGCCGGGCGGCTGGCGGGCCGAGATCACCGACTACGGCGCGATCCTCGTGCGCATGCTCGTCCCTGCCGCCAACGGCCGGCCCGTCGACGTCGTCCTCGGCTGCGACGATCTGGCCGGGTATCTCGGCACGCACCCCTACTTCGGCGCCACCTGCGGCCGCGTGGCCAACCGCATCGCCGGCGGCACGTTCGATCTCGATGGCAAGACCTACTCGCTCGCGAAGAACAATGGCGCCAACCATCTGCACGGGGGCCTGGTCGGCTTCGACAAGAAACTCTGGAAGGCCACACCCCGGCTATCCGACCGCGGGCCGGCCGTCGACTTCGAGGTCGTCTCGCCCGCCGGCGACGAGGGCTATCCCGGCGCCGTCACGGCCCGCGTCACCTACACGCTCACGCCCGATGGCGAGCTGTGGGTCGAGATGTCGGCCACGGCCGATGCCCCGACGATCGTCAACCTCGTCCATCACTCCTACTGGAACCTCGCCGGCGAGGCCCCGGGGACGATCCGCGGCCACGAGCTCTCCGTGACGGCCGACGAGTATCTTCCCGTCGATGCGGGGGGCATACCGACGGGGACCTTTGCGGCCGTCGCCGGCACGCCGTTCGACCTCCGGCCCGAGCGCGCCCCCGTCGCCACGCTCGGCACGGCGATCGACGGCCTGCCCCCGACCTCCGACGGGAACAACCCGGGTGGCATCGATCACAACTACATCGTCCGCGGCTGGAAGCCCGACGGCCGCCTCCGGTCGGTGGCCATGCTTCGCGACCCGGCCAGCGGCCGCACGCTCGAAGTGCTCTCCGACCAGCCGGGCATCCAGGTCTACACGGGCAACTACCTCGACGGCAGCGTGCAGGGCAAAGGCGGCATCCCTTACGCCAGGCAGTCCGCGGTCTGCCTCGAAACGCAGAAGTTCCCCGACAGCGTCCACCATCGCGACTGGCCGACCGTGCGGCTCGATCCCGGCGAAACCTACCGCCACACCATGGTGCACCGCTTCAGCGTGCGGTGACCTTCGCTCGTCAGGTATCGAAATACAGGCAGAACTCGTACGGATGCGGCCGCAGGCGCATCGGGTCGATTTCCTTTTCGCGCTTGAAGCGGATCCAGGTGGCGATCACGTCGTCGGTGAACACGTCGCCGCGCAGCAAAAAGTCGTGGTCGCGCTCGAGGGCGGCGAGGGCCTCGTCGAGCGAGCCCGGCGCCTTCGGCACCTTGGCCAGTTCCTCCGGCGGCAGGTCGTAGATGTCGCGGTCGAGCGGCGGGCCGGGATTGAACTTGTTCTGGATGCCGTCGATCGCGGCCAGCAGGATCGCGGCGAAGGAGAGATAGGGATTGCAGGTTGGGTCGGGGCAGCGGAATTCGATCCGCTTCGTCTTGGGGCTCGCCGAATACATCGGGATCCGGCAGCTCGCCGAGCGGTTCCGCTGCGAGTAGGCGAGGTTCACCGGAGCCTCGTAGCCGGGGACGAGCCGCTTGTAGGAGTTCGTCGTGGGATTCGTGATCGCGAGCAACGCCGGGGCGTGCCGCAGGATGCCGCCGAGCGCGAAGAGGGCCATCTCCGAGAGGCCGGCGTAGCCCGAGCCCGCGAAGAGCGGGTGGCCGTCCTTCCAGAGCGAGATGTGGGTGTGCATCCCGGAGCCGTTGTCGCCGAAGATCGGCTTGGGCATGAACGTGACCGTCTTGCCGTGGCGCCGGGCCACGTTCTTCACGATGTATTTGTAAAGGCACATCTGGTCGGCCATGCGGACGAGCTCCTGGAACCGCATGTCGATCTCGCACTGGCCGGCCGTCGCCACCTCGTGGTGCTGGGCCTCGACGTCGATGCCGCACTGGATCATCGTGAGCATCATCTCGTTGCGGACGTCCATCAGCTGGTCGGAGGGCGGGCAGGGAAAGTAGCCCTCCTTGTGCCGGAGCTTGTGGCCGAGGTTCGGCGCCTCGGCGCGGCCGCGGTTCCACTCGGCCTCGACCGAATCGACATGGAAGTAGCCCTCGTGCGCGTTCTGGTCGAAACGCACGTCGTCGAACACGAAGAACTCGGCCTCCGGGCCGATGAAGCAGGTGTCGGCGATCCCGGTGCCCTTGAGATAGTTCACCGCCTTGCGGGCCACGTTCCGCGGATCGCGCGAGTAGTCCTCGCGCGTGATCGGGTCCTGCACGTTGCAGATGATCGAGAGCGTGGGGATCGTGGCGAAGGGGTCGACGACCGCCGTGTCGGGCACCGGCACGAGGAGCATGTCGCTCTCGTTGATCGCCTGCCAGCCGCGGATGCTCGAGCCGTCGAAGCCGAGGCCGTCCTCGAACGTGTCTTCCTCGAGCTTGCCCACGGGGATCGTGAAGTGCTGCCACGCCCCGAGAAAATCGGTGAACCTGAGATCGACCGCCTTCACTTCCTTCTCGCGGCACATCGCGAGCACTTCACGGGGCTTCATGGGGGCGCTCCTGGGATGCCGCCATGATACGTCAGGCGTCGGTGAGAATCGCGCGCCAGCCGGCGGCGATGCTTTCGAGCCGCAGACGACCGCTGATCGGTTCACCAACGAGTTTCAGGACCAGCACCGTGGCGGCGGACAGCGAGTCGGCGTCGAGCGACAGCGGTTCGAACGTGCCCGCAGCGACTCGGCGGGCGTGCCCCCGGCCTCCGGAGACGTCGGCCGCGACCGTGTCGAGCCAAGCCAGGCGGTGCGGCGGGAGCTCGAGCGCTGCGACGGCCGGTCCGCCCGGTTGCGGCAGGTCGATCAGCCGCCACGTGCGGCAGGCAGCGCCCTGTTCGAGCAGGAGATCAAAATGCCGCCCCGCCGGATCGTCGGGCGCGCCGGTGTGCTCGAGGATCGCGAACCGTGGCATGACCCTATACGTACTTCTCCCGCTCTCTGAAGGTGCCGATGTCCGGTCAGTACTCTTCCGGAGCTTGTTCTGCGTTGGCCGCAGCGTCGCCGCCGGGGAGCATGAGCGGCTTGGGCTTGTGGCGGACGGCACGGCGGGCGTTTTCGTCACGCAGGCGTTCGACCGCCGCCTCGAGGCTCATGGCGCCCAGGTCACCGTCGAGGCGGTCGCGCAGGCTCACCGTGCCGGCCGCCTCGTCGCGCGGGCCGCATACGACCATCATCGGGATGAGGTCGAGTTGCGCCGTGCGGATCTTGGCGCCGAGTTTTTCAGCGGCCAGGTCGAGGCCCGTCCTGAGGCCGGCTGCCTCGAGCCGCGCCTTCACCTGCTGCGCATAGGCCTCGCTCTTCTCGCTCACCGGGATCACCCGCACCTGCTCCGGAGCGAGCCAGAGCGGAAACGCCCCGGCGAAGTGCTCGATGAGCACGCCCACGAACCGCTCCAGCGATCCCAGAGGCGCGCGGTGGATCATCACCGGCTGGTGCTTGGCGTTGTCGGCGCCGATGTATTCGAGGTCGAAGCGTTCCCGGCTCGGCAGGTTGTAGTCGAGCTGCACGGTGCCGAGTTGCCACTCGCGGCCGAGCGAGTCGTTGACCACGAAGTCGATCTTCGGTCCGTAGAAGGCCGCCTCGCCGGGCTCGGGCTCGCAGCCGGGGAGGTTCATCCGCCGGGCCACCCGCTCGATCGCGGCCTCCGCCTCGGCCCAGCGCTCGGGCGGGCCGACGTACTTGTCGCTCTTCGGATCGCGGAACCCCAGCCGCACGCGGAAGTTGTCGAACGCCAGGCTTTCGAGGACCTTGAGCGTGAAGTCGATGCAGCCCTCGACCTCGCCTTCCACCTGCTCGGGCGTGCAGAAGATGTGGGCGTCGTCCTGCGTGAACCCGCGGACGCGCGTCATGCCGCCGAGTTCGCCCGACTGCTCGTAGCGGTAGACGGTGCCGAACTCGGCCAGCCGCAGCGGCAGATCCTTGTAGCTGTGCGGCCGGGCCTTGTAGATCATCGTGTGGTGCGGGCAGTTCATCGGCTTCAAGAGATACTGCTCGTCGTCGGCCATCACGATCGGCTTGAACTGGCTGTCGGCGTAGTAGGGATAGTGGCCCGAGATCTTGTAGAGGTCCACCTTGCCGATGTGCGGCGTGTAGACCGGCTGGTAGCCCCGCGCGGCGAGCTCCTCCCGCACGAACGATTCGAGCGTGCTCCGCAGGACGGCGCCCTTCGGCATCCAGAGCACGAGGCCCGAGCCCACGAGCGGGCTCGTCGTGAACAGATCGAGCTGTTTGCCGAGCACCCTGTGGTCACGTCTGCGTGCTTCTTCGAGCGCCGCCAGGTGGGCGTCGAGATCCGCCTGCGAGAACCAGGCCGTGCCGTAGAGCCGCTGCAGCTGGGCGTTGGCGGCGTCCCCCTTCCAGTAGGCACCGGCGATGTTCGTGAGCTTGAAGGCGCCGATGCAGCCCGGGCTCGGCACGTGGGGACCGCGGCAGAGGTCGACGAACTCACCCTGTCTATAAAAGGACAGCGACGGGTGGTCGGCCAGACCCGTCTCGATGTGCTCGGCCTTGAGGGGCTGGTTCAGGCCGCGAACGATCTCAACGGCCTTCTCCCGCGGCACCTCCACCCGCTCGAAGGCCTCGTCGGCGGCGATGATCCGCCGCATCTCCTCCTCGATCTTCGGCAGGTCTTCGTCGGTGATCGGCCGGCTCGCCCGCATGTCGTAGTAGAAACCCGCGCCCACCGTCGGCCCGAACGCGAGTTCCACGCCCTCGAAGAGCCGCATCACGGCCCGGGCCATGACGTGGGCCGCGGAGTGCCGCATCACGGGCAGGGCCCGCGGGTCGCCCTTGAAGAGGATCTCGAGCGCGGGCGCGCCGGCTGCCGGGAGCGGTGCGTCGAGCCCCGTCGCTTTGCCGTCGAGGAGGGCCGCGATCGGCCTGCCCTTCTTCCCCTTGCCGGCGGCGGCCCCGGGCATGATCTCGGCGACGACGTCCACGAGCCGCGCGCCAGCGGCGAACTCGCGGACGGTGCCGTCGGGCAGGGTGACGCTGGGCATGGGATGGCTCGGGGTGCGCCCGTTCGTGGCGGCGCGGTGGCGGCGCCACCGCCGGCGAAACCGGCACAGTATCCGTACACGAGCGGCCGCGGCAAGGCGGGCGGATCGCGCCGCGGACGCTTCGCTTGACTCCCCCGACATCCGGCGGGAGACTCTCGTCATGCCGGTGCGCCGGGCGATTAGCTCAGTTGGTTAGAGCACTAGCTCGACAAGCTAGGGGTCATAGGTTCGAGTCCTATATCGCCCATTGTTCGTCCCCCGGGAGCACCGGCTTCCCCGTGCAGATAGGCCCGCGCCGCCTCCACCTGCCGCCTCCCCCCCCGGGCCTGCCGCGGCGGCTGCGGGCGTGGTACGTGGCCGCCGCCGCGGTGCTGACCGCGGTCGTCGCCGCCCTGCCTGCCTGCCCGGTGCACGATGCCGCAGGCCGGCCGCTGTGGCGGGTGGAGACGGTGCACGACGGCGACACGGTGACGTGCCTCGACGCGGCGGGCGGGCCGCAGAAGATCCGGCTCAGGGGGATCGACGCGCCCGAGTTCGGCCAGCCGCACGGCCGCGAGGCCCGGGAGGCGCTCGCGGCGAAACTCGCCGGCGGCGCCGTGCGCGTGGAGGGGGCCGCCCGCGACCGGCACGGCCGGCTGCTCGGCACGCTGTGGATCGGCGACCGCGACGTGAACCGCGAACTCGTGGCCGAGGGTCACGCCTGGGTGTTCGACGGATTCGCACCCGATCCCGCGTTCGTCGCCGCCGAGGCGGAGGCGCGGAAGGCCCGCCGCGGCCTGTGGGCCCTGCCGCACCCCGTCGCGCCGCACGACTGGCGGGCCGGGCATCCGAGCCACCGCTGAGCGGCGGCGGGCGACGCCACTTTCGGCCGCCGGCGGCGTGGTTTAGGGTGCACGGCATGCGTGCAGCCGGCGACGTCGTGATCACGGGCCTGGGGGTGGTGAGCCCCGTGGGGATCGGCTGCGGGCCGTTCTGGGAGGCGCTCGCCACCGGAGCGAGCGGCATCCGCCCGATCGACCGCTTCGATTCCAGCGCCCTCTCCGTGCGGTTCGGCGGGCAGATCCCCGACTTCGACCCCAAGCTCTACGTGCGGCCGCGCAAGAGCCTGAAACTCATGAGCCGCGAGATCCAGCTCGGCTTCGCGGCCGCCGACCTCGCGATCGCCGACGCGGGAATCGCCGCGGGCGCCGTCGAGCCGGAGCGGTTCGGCGTGGTGTTCGGCAACGACATGATCTACGCCGATCTCGAGGATCTCGAGGGCACCTACCGCCGCTCCGACCGCGCGGGCCGGTTCGACTTCACGCTCTGGGCGGAGGCGATCCAGGAGGAGCTCCACCCGCTGTGGCTGCTCAAGCACCTGCCGAACATGACCGCCTCGCACATCGCGATCGCCCACGACGCCCGCGGGCCCAACAACTCGATCGTGCTCGGCGACGTCTCGAGCCTGCTGGCCGTCGCCGAGGCGGCGAGCGTGATCGCGCGCGGCTGGGCCGACGTGATGCTCGCGGGCGGCACCGGCTGCCGGCTCCACCCGACGGCGCTCGTGGCCCGGGGCGACGCCCTGCTCTCGCACCGGGCCGACGACTGCCGCCGCGCCTGCCGGCCCTTCGACCGCGACCGCGACGGCCTCGTCAACGGCGAGGGGGCGGCGGCGATCGTGCTCGAATCGCGGGCCCACGCCGAACGACGCGGGGCGGAGATCCGCGGCCGGCTGCTCGCGTGGGCGGCGCGGTGCGAGCCGCAGGCCCGCCGCGCCGGGCTCACCGGCTCGTCGCTCAGGCAGGCGATCCGGGCCGCGCTCGCCGGCGCGGGGCTCGAGCCGCGGGACGTGGGGCACGTCAACGCGCACGGCGTGGGCACGATCGAGATGGACCGGGTGGAGGCGGCGGCGATCGCGGGGGAGCTCGGCGGCGTGCCCGTGACGGCGCCCAAGAGCTCCTTCGGGCACCTGGGCGCCGGGGGTGGGGCGGTGGAGCTGGCGGCGAGCATCCTCGGCCTCGGCCGCGGGCTCGTGCCGGCCACGCTCAACTACGACACGCCCGATCCCGCCTGCCCGGTGAACGTGGTCGCGGCCGCGCCGCTCGCCGGCCGCCCGGAAACGGCGCTGGCGGTGAACCTCTGCTCGACGGGCCAGGCCGCCGCCGTCGCCATCGCCACGTAGGACAGGCTTCAGCCTGTCATCGCCCGTCGGCCAGCTTCAGCCTGTCATCGCCCGTCGGCCAGCTTCAGCCTGTCATTCCCCGTAGGACAGGCTTCAGCCTGTCAGAGCGCGTGACAGGCTGAAGCCTGTCCTACGCCCGTCTACCAGCTCCCCTCGCAGCCGAGCGTGAGGCCGTTGTAGAAGATCTGGCCGCCGCCGTCGAGCGGCCGGTTGCGGACGTTGTCGAGGTCGAACTGCCGCGTGGCCGTGGCGATGCCCGCCACCCAGAGGAAGTCGTAGCCGGCCTTGATCGCGAAGTTCGGCGTCACGTTCCAGCCCGCGAAGAGCGACAGGTCGCCGATGAAGCCGGGGCACAACTGCTGGTTGGAGCTGGCCCGGTTGACCGAGCCTGTCGGAAAGGGGAAGGGGACGGTCGTGCCCGGGAACGTGGTGAGCGTGTTCACGCTGTGCACCGACTGCTGCCCGGCGGCGCAGCTCAGCGCGGGGGCGGCCCGGCCGCGGAGGCCCCAGAAATAAAACTCGTTCTGGCTGACGAGCTCGCCGCCGAGATTGAAGCCCCACAGCCAGTTCTGCGTGTTGATCAGGTAGTTGCCGCCGAACTCGGTGGGGTCGGCGTCGGTGCGGCTGCTGGTGAACGTGAAGCGTTCGTTCACGTTCACCAGCCGGGTCCCCACGATGAGCGACGGCAGCCAGGCCCGCTCGGCGTGCCGCGACCAGTCGCCGTTGGGGGCGAGCACGAGCTGGTCGCGGCCCAGCCGGCGGTGGAGCTTGTAGTTCCACTCCAGGCTGTTGAAGATCGAGTTGTGCGAGGTGCCGTAGAACTGGGCCCCGCTGAAGCCCGGGGCGTTGAACTTCGACAGCGGCGTGACGAGGAATGAGCGGGGAAGCGCGTTCCAGCCGTCCTGCTGGTAGAAGGCGAGGCCGCCGTAGTACGTCATCTCGAGCGAGCGGTCCCGGTCGAGATGGTCGCGGCCGAGCTGTTCGCCGAGCGTGATCCGGGCCCCGGGCACGAGCCCCCAGGGCACGCCCGTCGTCGTGAGCGTGCCGGCGAGGTTCGGGCCGGTCGGCTGCGCGACGGTGACGTCGTGGCCGAGCACGCGGCGGTAGTTGCGGCTGCGGTCGAACCACAGCATTTCGGCGGAGCCGTACCAGCGGCCGCTGGAAAACCAGTCGCCGCTCGAGGCCTCGAAGGGAAATTCGTCGATCGCGAGGTCGTCGAGCCGCAGCCCGGCTGCGGCCCCGGCCGAGGCCGGCACGATCGCCTCGGTGGGCGCGGCTGCCGCTGCCGACGCGGGCTCGTCGGCCGCACGGTCGGACACGACCTTCTCGCTGCCGGGCACGATCGTCCCGGCGGCCTCGCCGTCGTCGACGCGCATCACGCTCGGGATCTCGAGCACCTCGGCCGTCTCCCGGTCGACGAGGTCGGCGAACTGGAGCGGCACGATCTCGTCGGCCCCGCCGACGGCCGCCGACAGCACGGCCCCCAGGCCCATGAGCATCCACAGGCCGGTGCGGGGGCACGTCATTCGCGTCAACGTTCGCACGGGCGATCTTCCAGCCGGGAATTCCGACTGCCGTCAATGCCGTCACACTCGCTACACTTCTTCGTCACCGGCACAGCCGTTCCCGCAGGAATTTCCCGCCCCACCGGCGGAAACCCCCGCAGGCCGCCCAGACTGCCCCGACCCTCTCGGAGAATTCCGCCGTGGCCCACGGACTCGCCTCGCTCATCGCCTCCGGCACGAAACTCTGGCTCGACTCGGTCGACCCCGACCTCGTCCGCGAGGCCCGCGCCGCCGGGGCCACCGGCGCCACGAGCAACCCGGTCATCATCAGCGACCTCATCAAGACGGGGCGGTACGACGGCCGGATCGCCGCCGGAGTCGCGGCGGGCGCGACTGACGACGCGATCGCCTGGGCGCTCACCGACGAGCTCGTCCGCGACGCACAGGGCGTGTTTCACGACGTCTGGAAGGCCTCCGACGGCAACGACGGCTGGGTGAGTTTCGAGCTCGACCCCCTCCTCGAGGATCCGCGGGCCGGGCTCGACGACGACGCCCGCGTGGAGCGCTACGTCGAGCTGGGCACCCGCTGGTCGGCAGGCCAGCCCAATCGCATGATCAAGGTTCCCGCCACGCCGGCGGGCATCCGCGCCTTGGAGCCGCTCGCCGCGGCCGGCGTCCCGCTGAACGTGACGCTGATCTTCACGCGGCCCCAGTACGAGCGGGCCCGCGACGCCGTCTGGCGCGGCGCCTCGCGGCGGGCCTCGCTGGCGACGTTCAAGAGCGTCTACAGCGTGTTCATCTCGCGGATCGACGTCTACACGGCCGAGCACGTGCCGGGACTCTCCCCCGCGGCCCAGGGGATGCTCGCCATCGCCAACGCCAAGCGGACGTGGCTGGCCAACCGCGACTTCTGGCGGGAGCACCCGACGCCGCTCGAGCAGGAGATCGTGTTCGCGAGCACGGGCGTCAAGCAGGCCGGCGTCGACCCGTGCCTCTACGTGGCCGCCCTCGCCGGCGCCGACATCCAGACCAACCCGCCCGCCACGAACCGGGCCGCCGACGATCCGGCGCGGACGTTTTCCCGGCAGGTCGACCGCCCGCCGCCGGCCGACGTGCTGGCCGAGCTCGACGCCACGGTCGACATGGCCAGGCTCGAGGAGGTGCTCATGCGGGAGGGGGTGGAGAAGTTTGTGGCCCCGCAGAAGGCCCTGCTCGCCCTGATCGGCTCGAAGCGCTGACACGACCGGCACGACCGGCACGATCGTGCCTTCCCGCCGCCGGCTGCATGCCGCCGCCGTCGAAGCCCGACTTCAATCGATGAAGGGGCCGTGGTGTGCGCCGCGCCCCGCGGGCCTGCCATGAAGAACCACATCGTGCCGATCGCCGGGCTGCTCTTGTTCCTCGCCGGCGTGCAGTTCCGGCTGGTGGAATCGTTCACGCTCAGCGAGCCGTCGAGCCAGTTCGTCTCGGCCCAGCTCGGCGGCTCGTTCCCGCCGCAGCAGGCGGCCTGGGGCGGCGGCGCCGGCCGGAGGGTGGTGGCGCCGCCCCGGTGGCTGGGGCTGGCGCTGATGTCGGTCGGGTCGGTGCTCACGCTCAAGGGGCTCGCCCGCGGCAAGGCGTAGCGGGCCGCCTGGCACGCCGGCCCTCACGCCGCCTCGACCACTCCCGCGCTCTCGCCGAAGTAATACTTCTTGGCGTCGGGGTTGGAGAGCACTTCCTGCGCCGTGCCGTGGCAAAGCACCTGGCCGGCGCGGATCACGTAGCTGCGGTCGGTGATCGCCAGCGTCTCGCGCTCACGGTGGTCGGTGATCAGGATCGAGATCCCGTCGTCGCGCAGGCCGCGGATGATCTTCTGGATCGAGTGGATCGTGACCGGGTCGATGCCCGTGAACGGCTCGTCGAGGAGGATGATCCGGGGCTCGGTGACGAGGCACCGGGCGATCTCGAGCCGGCGCTTCTCGCCCCCTGAAATGTAGTGGGCCTTGGAGCGGCGGATCTTCACGATGTCGAACTGCTCGAGCAGCTCCTCGCAGCGGCGCCGGCGCTCCTTCCGGTCCATCCCCACGAGCTCCATGATCGCGAGCAGGTTCTGCTCGACCGTGAGCTTGCGGAACACGCTCTGCTCCTGGGCGAGGTAGCCCATGCCGCCGTCCCGCGACCGCTTGAACATCGGCCAGTGGGTGATCTCGGCGTCGTCGAGGAGCACGCTCCCGGCGTCGGGCAGCACGAGGCCGCAGGTCATGCGGAAGCTCGTCGTCTTGCCCGCGCCGTTGGGCCCGAGCAGCCCCACGATCTCGCCGGCTTCGACGTGGAACGAGACGCCGTCGACCACCCGGCGGCGGCCGTAGTTCTTCACGAGACCGTCGACCGACAACAGCGCCACGGCTCCTCCCTGAGTTCGTGCGGGGGGGATCGCCTACCGCACGAAACCCATCCTCGCGAAGTTGGGCCACGAGGGCAATCGCAGCTCGATCCCCCCGATCTTCACCGGGACGCTCCAGTTTGCCGGGACGGCGTGCGGCCAGAAGATGACGAGCGCCCTGCCGATGAGCAGGTCGCGGTCGACGTGGTGGCCGGTGAGCCACATCCGGCTGTCCTTGCTGGCCGCGGAGTTGTCTCCGAGCACGAAGAACTGCCCGGCCTCCAGCGGGAACTCGAGCCGCTCCCGCTCGACGAGCTCCCCGGGCCGCGTCCCGACGTCGAGGGCGCCGATGTAGTAGACGTCGCGGAGCACCTGGAGATCGGCCACACGGACGTCCGCCCCGGCGGCCGTGATCCCCGCGGGCGCGAGGTCGCCAGGGTCGATGCCGCCCGGCTCCGCCGGCCGGTCGTCGGGCAGGCTCGCCTCGGCGTCGTCGATCGGACGGTCCCAGAGCGTCGGCCGGTCGAACGCCACCGGGCGGCCGTCCACGAACAGCGTGAGCTCGTCGTCGACGTTGGCGAACAGGATCCGCCACGAGCCGCGGCCCCGGACCGGCGTCTTCGCGCGGGGCTCGGCGCCCGCCGCCCCGGGCCAGGCCAACCGCGCGGCGCCGTCGACGAGGTCTATCGTGCAGCGGTGCGACCTCCCCGCCTCCACGAGGTCGAGCGTGAGCGTGCCGCCCGGGCCGCGGGTCTCGAGCGTGCACGCCAGCGCGAGGTCGCCCACCCAGTGCGGTCGCGTGGCGATCGCGTTGTAGGGCTGGAAGTCGTCGATCAGCCGCGGTCGGGCCCGCCCGGCGATCGGCTCCCCCTGCTCGAGTGCCGCCCAGTCTTCGGGAGCGGGCAGCAGGTGCCGGTAGCGGAGCGTGGCCACGCCGCCGGAGAGGGCGAACGACCGGCCGTCGTCCGCGGTGCGCCACCCCGGGCCCTCCGCGCCGGGGCCGCGCCAGTCGGTCCAGGCGAGCGGCCAGCCCGCCCGCCGCAGTGCGGGCGCGACGAACCGGCTGTCGTGGACGCACTGCAGCATCGCCCGCAGCCGGTCGGGCGGCTTGCGCGCGATGCGCGGCTCCGCGCCGTCGCGGCTCGTCCAGATGTCGCCGGCGGAGATCGAGACCGTCTCGCCCGGCAGGCCCACGAGCCGCTTGATGTAGTTGGTCTTCGCCTCCTCCGGATACTTGAAGACGACGACGTCCCACCGGGAGGGCTCGGAGAGGCCGTAGGCGAACTTGTCGACGAGGATCCGGTCGCCGGTGAACGAGGGGAAGCGCGGGTCGTATCGCACGGCGGGGCCCTCCCCCTCCACCAGCCGCATCACGTGGCCGCAGTTCGGGCACCGCGCCGCCGCCACCATCTTGCCGGCCAGCCGCAGCCGGAGCTGGGCCAGCGGCCCCCGTTCGCTCTCGAGCAGCTCGGCCCGCCGGCGGTCGGCCTCGCGCACCTCGGGAGGGGCGGCGTCGCGGCCGGCCCGGAGCCCGGCGAGCTCCCGCTCCAGCCGCGCCTGCTCGATCCTCAGACTCTGCGACTGGTCGTCCTCCTCGGCGCTCGAGCCGACGCGGAAGTCGCGGCCGCACGCCGCGCACACGAGATCCTTGTGGCGGCCCATGAGCGTGGGGGCCATCGATCCGGTGGGGATCACGAACGCCTCGGCCTCGAACGCCCGGAAGAGGAGCGCGAGCGTGAACGCCACCACGATCGACTCGACCGTCTCGCGGCCGGAGGCCAGCGGGCTGCGGACGGTGTCGCTCTCCCGCGGCTTGTCGCGCGGGTCGCCCGGGGCCACGACCCGCCGGCCGGCCCGCTCGGAACGGGGTTGTTCTCTGGACATGCAGGACATCCTCCGGCGGACGGCAGTCTACCCGGATGGCGGGCCCGCTCCCAGCGCGACGCGGACGAGGGCCTCGACGTCGTCGTAGGTGAACGGGCGGCCGAGACGTTTCGCCGCGTCGTCGTCGAACCGGCCGAGGAGGCGCCCGTCGCGGCCATACACGAACACGGCGGGCACCGCCACGACGTCGAGTTTCGCGGCGAGCGCGTCCGACTCCTCGCTGCCCAGCAGGTTGACGACACGGCCCGCCCCGACCGCTTCGAGGAACCCGCGCACCTTCGGCACCACGTCGGCGGGCGCGCCGATGCCTTCGTAGTCGAACGACAGCGAGAGACAGGCGACGTCGGCGGGAAACCGCTCCGCGAGCGCCACCAGTCGTGGAAACCCGGCCACGCACGGCGGGCACGACGTGCTCCAGCAGTCGACGACGACGACCCGGCCCCGGTGCGCGGCGATCTGCGCCACGAGCCCCGCGTGGTCGACGAGCCGGAGCGTCACCGCCGGGGGCGGGCTGCCGCCGCCGCAGCCGGCCACGGCCCATGCCATAATCACCGTCCGCATCACGGCCCACTGCACGATGGTCCGCTTCGCCCACATCCGTCACAAGCCTCCGGAGCTGCTCGCGGCGCCGCGCGAGCTCGTCGTGGCCCTGGCGCCGATGCGCAGCCACGTGAACCTCTCGCACATTGTGCGCACCTGCGGCTGCTTCGGCATCGCCCGGGTGATCGCCACCGGCACGGCTCGGCTCGACGGGAAGATCGCCCGCGACGGGGCCGACCGCGTGGCCCTCGAGATCCACCGCAGCCTGCCCCCCGTGCTCGAGCGGCTCCGGATCGAGGGCTACGAACTCGTGGGGCTCGAGCAGGCCACCGGCTCCGAGCCGCTTTTCTCCTTCGCGTTCCGGCCGCGGACGGTGCTCGTCGTGGGCAACGAGCGGACCGGGCTCGAGGACGACGTACTCGCCCGGCTCGACCGGGTCGCGGAGATCCCGCTGGCCGGCCTGCCGCACAGCCTCAACGCCGCCACGAGCGCGGCCGTGGCGATCTACGAATACTGCCGCCAGTTCCCCCACCGCCAGGCGCCATGACGCTCCTGATCGGCACCGACGAGGCGGGCTACGGGCCGAACCTCGGGCCGCTCGTCGTCGCCGCCACCGCGTGGCGGGCCGACCACGCCCCGGACGCGGTGGACGGCGCGGTCGCCGCGGCGGCCGCGGCCGCGTGGAACGCCCCTCCCGACCCGCTGTGGGCCGACTCGAAGACGATCTACCGGGCCGGCGCCGGGTTCGCCGCGCTCGAGCGCGGCGTGCACGCGGCGCTGCTCGTCCTGCACGGCGCGGCCCCCGACGCCTGGCCGCGGCTGGAGGCGCTCCTGGGCCCGATCGGCCCGGAGGCGGGCGCCGCGGTCGAGGGCCCGACGCTCGAGGCGCTCGAGCTGCCGCGGGCGGCCGACCCGGCGGAGTGCCGCCGCCGCGCCGCGGCGGCCGCGGCCGCGCTCGACGGCGCGGGGCTCGCGCTCGTCGGCAGCGCATGCCGGGCGATCCATCCGGGAGACTTCAACCGGTTGCTCGACGCGGGGCTCAACAAGTCCGACATCCTCTCGCGGACGACGCTCGACCTGGCCGCGGCGCTGCTCGGCCGCCACGGCCCCGACGAGGCCGTGGTGTGGTGCGACCGGCACGGCGGCCGCAAGCGCTACGCGGCGCTCGTGGCCCGGCACTTCGCGGCGCCGCTCGTGCAGCCGCTCGAGGAGACGCAGGCCCGCTCGGCCTACCTCGCGCCGGCCGCGCGGCTGCGGGTGGAGTTCTCCGTGGGGGGCGAGGCGCGGCTGCCGGTGGCGCTCGCGAGCATGGCGGCGAAGTACGTGCGCGAACTGGCGATGGAGGCCTTCAACGCGTTCTGGTGCGACCGCGTGCCCGGCCTCGCGGCCACGGCGGGCTACCCCGTCGACGCGCGCCGCTGGCGGGCCGCGGCCGCGCCCGCGATCCACGCCGCAGGGCTCCCGCTCGAGGAGGTGTGGCGCCGGGCATGAACTTGCCCCGCGGTCCGCCCCCGATCACAATCTCCCGGATGCCGACGCTCACCACGCATCTGTACGTCGTCCGCCACGCCTGGGCCGAGGAGCCCGGGCCGGGCGTCGACGACGGCGCCCGCCGGCTCACGAAGAAGGGCCGGCGGCGGTTCGAGGAGTTCGTGCGGCACCTGCGGACCTCGGGCATGGACGTCGACCTCGTCGCCACGAGCCCGCTGGTGCGGGCCCGGGAAACGGCCGAGATCCTCGCCGACGTGTTCCACACGAGGCCGCCGGCCGTCGTCGACGCCCTCGCCCCGGCCGCCGACTGGCAAGCGCTCGTGGAGTGGACGATCCACCAGGACGCGGAGCACGTGGCCTGGGTGGGGCACATGCCATGCGTGGCCAGGCTCGTCGCCCTCTCGATCGGCGACGGCTCGGCCGCGGTGCGGATGCAGAAGGGTGCGGTGGCGTCGATCCGCCTCGACGACGGCCCGGGCCATCCGGGCGAACTGGAGTGGCTCGCGACCGCGGGCATCCTGGCGGAAGGCTGACGCCCGGGCGGAGCCCGCCGCTGCCTCGGAGCCGGTGCTACACCGAAATCGGATGCGGTCTAGAATTCGACCCGCGGTGCGGTGGCCGGCCGGGAACCCGCCGGGGCTCCGCCCTCCGTCAACCCTCGTCGTCAGGAGATTCAACCCGCCATGGCTGCACCGTCATCGTCCGCCCGCCACGTCGGCCGGCTGCTCGCGATCGTCGTCGGCTCGGCAGGCGCCACCGTCGGCTGCGCCCCCTCGGCACCGCCGCCCCGCGCGCACGTGGTGGAGATCGAAGTGATCGAACCCGCCCCCTCCGGCGGGTCGGCACCCCGGGCCGGAGGCGTCGTCGCCGACGCGGCCGCCGCCCTGCGCCGGGCCGACGCGGCGAAGTCGGAGGCCGACCGCGCGATCGACGAGGCGGCCCGGTCGATCGACCGTCCGGCCGCGGGCCGGGAGCGGGTGTCGCTCGGCGAGCCGTCGCTCACCGCCGGCGTGCCGGGCGAGGGGCCGGTGACGCTCGCCCAGATCGACGCCTGGCTCGCCGATCCGAAAAACTCACTCGAGCTCGAGCCGGTGCTGCCGCTCGGCCTCTCGCAGGGTGCCGCCCAGGTGACCGGCCTCGACGCGAACCCGCTCACCCGCGCCAAGATCGAACTCGGCCGCCAGCTCTACTTCGACACGCGGCTCTCCGCCGATTCGACCGTGAGCTGCGCGAGCTGTCACGATCCGTCGATGGGCTACACCGCCCACACGAAGACGGGCGTCGGCATCCGCGGCCAGCTCGGCGGCCGCAACTCGCCGGTCTCGTTCAACCGCATCCTCTCCGGCGCCCAGTTCTGGGACGGCCGGGCCGACTCGCTCGAGGCCCAGGCGATCGGCCCGATCCAGAACCCCATCGAGATGGGCTTCACGCACGCAGGGGTCGTGAAGCGGCTCGGGGAGATTCCGGTCTACCGCAAGCAGTTCGAGACGATCTTCGGGGATCTCACGATCGAGCGGGTCGGGCAGGCGATCGCCGCCTTCGAGCGGGCGGTCGTGACGGCGCCCTCGCCGTACGACTACGACGAGCAGATGAAGGCCTTCGCCGGCCTCGACCAGGAGGATATCGCCGAGGATCCCGACCTCGCGAAGCGCTACGCCGCCGCCAAGGCCGGCGCCGAGGCCCACCCGCTGTCGGAGGCGGCCAGGCGCGGCCGGGAGATCTTCTTCACCGAGAAGGGCAACTGCACCGCCTGCCACGTGGGGGCGAACCTCGCCGACGAGAAGTTCCACAACATCGGCGTCGGAATGCAGGCGGAGAACCCCGACCTCGGGCGGTTCGCCGTCACGAAGGACGAGCGGGACAAGGGCGCGTTCAAGACGCCGACCGTGCGGAACGTCTCCCTCACGGCGCCCTACATGCACGACGGCTCGATCGCCACGCTCGAGGAGGTGGTCGAGTGGTACGACAAGGGCGGGCATCCGAACCCCGGCCTGAGCGACAAGATCCGGCCGCTCAACCTCTCCACGCAGGACAAGGCCGACCTCCTGGCCTTCATGCAGGCCTGCACCGGCCCCACGCCGGCGGTGCAGACCGGCCGCCTGCCGGCCGACCGGTGACCGCCGGCATGGCAGACCGGTCGCGCTGGCTGCCGGCGGCCGACGCCCTGCGGCCGCTCTACGCCGGCGTCGACCTCGGTGGGACGAACATCAAGGCCGGGCTCGTCGACGACCTCGGCCGCACGCTCGCGTTCCACACCGAGCCGACGCACGCCGATCGCGGGCCCGAGGACGCCGCGGCCCGGATGGGCCGCGCGGTCAAAACCGTCTGCGAGCAGGCCGGCGTCGCGCTCGACGACGTGGCCAGGGTCGGCCTCGGCACGCCGGGCCCGCAGGATCTCTCCACCGGCGTGATCCTCCGCGCCGGCAACCTCCCGGGCTGGGACGGGTTTCCCGTGCGCGACCGCGTGGCCCTCCACGCCGGCCGCGAGGTGACGTTCGCCAACGACGCGAATGCCGCCGCCTACGGCGAGTTCTGGGTCGGCTCGGCGCGGGGCTCCTCGAGCCTCGTCCTGCTCACGCTCGGCACCGGCGTGGGGGGCGGCATCATCGTCGGCGACATGAACGTCGAGGGGGCCCACAGCCACGGCTCCGAGTGCGGGCACATCATCGTCGATCCGGCGCCGACCGCCCGGCGCTGCCCCTGCGGCCAGCCCGGCCATCTCGAGGCCTACTGCTCGGCCACGTCGCTCGTGGCCCGGGCCCGGGAGGCGCTCGCCGAACGGGCCGACGGTCCGCTCGCCGCGGCCGTCTCCCGCGGCGAGAACCTCACGCCCATCCTCATCTCCGCTGCGGCGGCCGGCGGCGATCCGCTCGCCCACGGCCTGATCCTCGACACCGCCCGCTGGCTCGGGATCGGGATCGTGACGCTCATGCACGCGATCGACCCCGAGGCGGTGGTGATCGGCGGCGCGATGACGTTCGGGGGGGAATCGGCCCTGGTCGGCACGATGTTTCTTGAGGCCGTCCGCGCCGAGGTCCGCGCCCGCGCCTTCCCGGTGCTCGCCGAAAAGACCCTCATCCGCTACGCGAGCCTGGGCGGCGACGCCGGCTACATCGGCGCCGCCGGCCTCGCCCGCCTCGCCCACAAGATTCCGTAGGACAGGCTTCAGCCTGTCACGCCCGCCATGCCGGGATCGGCTTCAACCCGTCATGCGCCGCCTGCTGCGGAGGCGCAAAGCAGTTTCGGCGGAGACGGTCGGTGGGCACGCGCAGACGAAGGGAGTCGTTGAGAACTATCGGCGTCCGATCACAACCCACGAGTCCTGTACTCTCAACACGACCGGAGTCGAGCATGCCTACCGCCGGCTCCGTAGGCGCAAAGCAGTTTCGGCGGAGACGGTCGGTGGGCACGCGCAGACGAAGGGAGTCGTTGAGGACGATGAAGCGCCAGGCCTGGAAGGCCGGGTCATCACCAGCCGACGGAGGTCGGCCAAGGAACGGACGGCAGGATGCCGTGCCGTTCCGTGAAGTATCCGTCGAGCATGCCTACCGCCGGCTCCGAATGCGGGTGTTTATCTACGCGACACGACAGGCTGAAGCCTGTCCCACGTGGGTGTCGTGAGCGGCTAGAATCTTTCGTATGGCCATCGACTGCAAGCACATCCGCAACTTTTCGATCATCGCCCACATCGACCACGGCAAGAGCACGCTGGCCGACCGGCTGCTCGAGTTCACCGGCACCGTCGAGAAGCGGCAGCTCAAGGAGCAGATGCTCGACGACATGGAGCTCGAGCGGCAGCGGGGGATCACGATCAAGGCCAGGGCGGTGCGGATGGAGTATCGGCACAAGGGGGAGCGGTACGAACTGAACCTGATCGACACGCCCGGCCACGTCGATTTCCACTACGAGGTCTCGCGGAGCCTGGCGTGCTGCGAGGGGGCCGTGCTCCTGGTCGACGCGTTCCAGGGGGTCGAGGCCCAGACGGTCGCCAATGCCTACGCTGCCATCAATCAGGACCTCGCCATCGTGCCGGTGATCAACAAGATCGACCTCATGCATGCCCGCGTCGACGAGGTGCTCGTCGAGATGGAGCAGAGCCTGGCGATCGACCCGGCGGAGGTGATCAAGGCGAGTGCCAAGGCGGGCATCGGGATCGAGGAATTGCTGGCGGCGATCGTGGAGCGGGTGCCGCCCCCTGCGGGCGATCCGCACGCGACCCTGCGGGCGATGATCTTCGACAGCCATTACGACAGCTACCGCGGCGCGATCACCTACGTGCGCCTGATCGACGGCACGGTCAAAAAGGGGCAGAAGATCCGGTTCCTCGAGACCGGCACCACGCACGACGTGATCGAGCTCGGCCAGTTCGTGCCCCAGCGCCGGGCCTGCGACGAGCTCGCGGCCGGCCAGGTGGGCTACCTCGTCTGCAACATCAAGGACGTGAAGCAGGTCCACATCGGCGACACGGTGACGATCCCCGGCGACGACGCGGCCGCGCCGCTCCCCGGCTACAAGCCGCCGCAGCGGATGGTCTACTGCGGCCTCTATCCGAGCGAGGGGGAAAACTTCGAGGAGCTGCGCGACGCGCTCGAGAAGCTCGCCATCAACGATCCCTCGTTCGAATACCAGCCCGAGAGCAGCGAGGCGCTCGGCTTCGGGTTCCGCTGCGGGTTCCTCGGCCTGCTGCACATGGAGATCATCCAGCAGCGGCTCGAGCAGGAGGCCGATCTCGACCTCGTGCAGACCGCGCCCAACGTCACCTACCAGATCCTGAAGAGCGACGGCGAGACGGTCGAGATCACGAATCCCCAGGACGTGCCCGACTCGGGGCAGGTCGAGGAGTTCCGGCAGCCGATCGTGCGCACGAACTTCCTCGTGCCGGTCGAATTCATCGGGCCGATCATGCAGCTGTGCACCGACCGGCGCGGCACGTATCTCAAGACGGAATACCTCTCGCCGACGCGGGCCATGCTTTCCTTCGACCTGCCGCTCGCCGAGGTGATCTACGACCTCCACGACAAGCTCAAGAGCGTGACCCGCGGCTACGGCACGATGGACTACGAGCTCGTCGGCTATTTTCCCGCGGATCTCGTGCGCCTGGACATTCTCGTGGGGGGCAAGAAGGTCGACGCCCTCTCGATCATCTGCGACCGCCGCGACGCCGACCGCCGCGGGCGGGCGATCGTGAAGAAGCTCCGCGGCGAGATCGACCGCCACATGTTCGAGATCGCGCTGCAGGCCGCGATCGGCACGAAGGTGATCGCCCGCGAGACGATCTCCGCGATGCGGAAGAACGTCACGGCCAAGTGCTACGGCGGCGACATCTCCCGCAAGAAGAAGCTGTGGGCCAAGCAGAAGGAGGGCAAGAAGCGGATGAAGAGCATCGGCAGCGTCGACATCCCGCAGAAGGCCTTCATGGCCGTCCTCGACACCGGCGCCGAACGGCACTAGCGCCGCGGGCTCACGCCCTCACGAACGCCCGGACGCTCGCCGCGGCGACGAGCGCGAGTGCGGCCGTCGCGGCGAACGCCCGGGCGGGGCCGTGCGGCCCCTGCTGCCAGAGCCAGCCGGCGAGCAGGCCGGCCGGGAGGGCCATCACGCCCTGCACGAGCGCGTACCAGCCGAACGCGTTGCCGTGCCGGCCGGCCGGAGCGAGCCGGGCGACGAGCGCCCGCTCGGCGGGCTCCGACAGCCCGTAGGCCAGCGCGATCACGAGCATCATCACGAGCGCGGCGAGGAGGCCGCCGCCCGCGGCCAGCCCCGCGTAGCCGGCGGCGAAGAGCAGCCAGCCGGCCGCGAGAGCCGTGCGGGGATGGATCCGATCCGCGAGCCGGCCGGCCCGCGTCGCGACACCGCTCTTCACGAGGCTCACGGCCAACCACACGAGCGGGACGAGGGCCTCGCCGAGGCCGAGGTCGGCCGCGCGCAGGAGCAAAAACTGCTCGCTCGACGCGCCGAGCGCCCACACCGCCACGCTCACCAAGAGCGGCCATTGCCGCCGGTCGAGCCGCATCGCGATCGCCGTGCGGTCGGCGGCGGGCGTGGCCCGCGGCGGATCGTGGACGAGCCGCCAGATGACGAGGAGCGTGACGATTCCCGGCAGGATCGAGAGCAGAAAGAGGCTCCGTTCACGGCCTGGAAACGCGAGCAGAAACAGCATCGCTACGAGCGGGCCGAGGGCCGCGCCGGCGTGGTCGAGCGCGCGGATGTGGCCGAACGCCCGGCCGCGCATCTGTTCGGGCACGAGATCGGCCACGAGCGCGTCGCGGGGCGCCGTGCGCACGCCCTTGCCGAACCGGTCGGCCGCCCGCACGAGGACCGCCCCGAGCGGCGTGGCCACGAGGCCCATCAGCGGCCGCATGACCGCGGAGAGGCCATAGCCGAGAAGAATCAGCGGCCGGCGGCCGAACCGGTCGGAGATCGTGCCCGACGGCAGCCGCACGACCGCGGCCACGGCCGTCGCGATTCCGTCGAGCAACCCCACGCTCATCGCCGACCCGCCGAGTTCGCGGGTCACGAACGCCGGCAAGAGCGGGTAGATCGCCTCGCTCGCGAGGTCGGTCAGGAAACTGGTCCAACCCAGCCCGCGGACGGTGGGGGGCAGCGGCCTTTGGCGGCGCGGGGAAGCCTCGTGCATGGCGTGGAGCGGTGCGGGACAGGGGGCGTGACAGGCTGAAGCCTGTTTTGAAGGGGGCATGACAGGCTGAAGCCGGATTCGAGGGGGCGTGACAGGCTGAAGCCTGTCCTACGGGTTATACGCCGCACACGTGCCAGCCGGCGCGGCGGCCGGCGGCGAGATCGAGCTCCGGGTCGTCGCCGACGAGGAGGAGCTCCTCGGGAACGCAGCCCAGATGCCGCTCGACGGCCCGGAAGAACTCGGCCGCCGGCTTCCGCCAGCCGAGTTCCGACGAGGCGAAGACGTGCGGCACGAGCGTGAGCGGCTCCACGCGGCGGGCGATCGCGAGGAGCCGCTCGTCGAAGTTGCTCGCGAGGGCCACGGCGAGCCCCGCATCGAGCGCCTGCCGCACGAGCGCCGGACCGTGCCGCGTCGGCCGCCAGGCGTCCGGCCTGCCGAAGTGCTCCCACAGATCCGTGAAGATGGCCGGCGCCGCCGGGGCGTGCGCGAAGACGTCGTGCACGATCCCCCGCCACCGCTCCCGCTCCCGCGCGCGGTCGGTCGCGTACGGTCGCGGCGCGGCGGCGTCGATCGCCTCCTGCCTGCGCCAGGCCGCACGGAACAGGCCGTCGATCTCGGCGACGCCCCGCTCCACGCCGTGCCGCAGGGCGGTCCTCTGATAGGCCACGGCCACGGCCGGCTGCGGCTCCACGAGCGTGCCGACGACGTCGAACACCACGGCCCGTACGCCGGGTGGGGGCGCGATCGCCGGCCCGGATGTCGCGACGGTTCCGGGGGTTCGATCGACGGTGTTCATGCACGCTAGCGCCGCGGGATCAGCCCCAGGTCGAGGCCGAACACGAACGTCATCAACGTCAGGATCAGGGCGAGGCCCACGTAGGAGAGCGTCGCCACCACGCCTTCGCTCGGCGGCTTGCCACGCAGCCACTCGTACGCCAAAAACACCATATGCCCACCGTCGAGAACGGGGATGGGGAGAAAGTTCACGACGGCCAGATTCGCGCTCAACATCGTCAAAAAGAGCAGAAACCGGCTGAACCCCTCCTCGGCCGACTTCCCCGCCTGTTTGGCGATCTCGATCGGGCCCCCCAGCAGCCGCGGGCTGATCTGGTTGACGGTGAGCTTGTGCAGGAACCGGTAGACGAGCGACAGGTCGTCGATGGCCCGGCCGAATCCGAGCCCGATCGCGGCGGGCAGAGAGGCCGCCTTGAGGGTGCGGTAGACCGGCTCGAAGACGAGGCCACGGTCGACGACGAAGCGGTCCGGGTCGACGGCGGGCGTGATCGTCACGTCGCGCCGCTCGCCGTTCGGCCCCGCGACGACGAGGTCGAGCAGCGTCCCGTCCTCCACCTGCTGGAGCGCCGCCACGGCGTAGGGCCAGCTGGGGGCGGCCGCCGAGAGTTCCAGGCCGGCATCGGACCGGTCGGCGGCGTCGCCCGGCACGCGGAACCGCACCCGTGCCACGCGGTCGCCCGGCGTGATGCCGGCCCGGTCCGCCGGGCCGGCGGGAACGACGGCGGCGACGAGCGCGTCGATCCCGATGGCGACGCCGAGCGCGGAGACCGCGATCGGGCTCGTCGGCCAGCGGGCCTCCTCGAGCCAGCTGACCGCCCGTGGTGAGACGTCGATCTCCACGGGCGCGCCCTCCCGGTCGAGCGCGAGCCTGACGGTGTCGCCGGCGCGGCGGCGGAGCCGCTCGTCGAGCGTGAACGGATCGCCGACCGTTTCGCCGTCGACCGCCACGATCCGATCGCCGGGGCGGACGCCGGCGACGGACGCGGGGGAATCGTCCTGCACCGCCTTCACCTCCAGCGGCGTCATCACCATGCCCGTGGTGCGCAGCGGCTGCGGGGGCACGACGACGTCGACGGTGGCCGCCGCGCGGCCGTCCCGGGCCGGCCGGTCGACCGTGAGCGTCACCGGCCGCTCGACCCGCGTGGCGAGGGCGGCGATCAGCTCGGCGTACGTGTGCACGGCCGCACCGTCGACCGCGCGGACCGTGTCGCCCGGCGCCAGCGGCGGCGTGGCCCGGCCCGCCGCGCCGGGCAGGCCGGCGGCGAGGTCGGCCGGCAGCGTCACCGAAAAGGGACTCGTCACGCCCACCGTGGGCACTCCCAGATCGGTGTCGGGGCGGAGCAGCACGGTGCGGGTCGAGCCGTCGGCAGGACGGCGGATCGTGAACTCCACCCCCGACGCGACGTCGCCCAGCGTGACCCCCTTCTGCAGGTCGGAAAAGATCGGGTCGCGGAGCCGGCCGATCGCCGTGATCTCGTCGCCGGTGCGCAGGCCCGCCCGCCAGGCCGCGCCGCCCGGCCGCACGCCCGAGACTTCGCAGGTCAGCTCCCGGACGCCGAGGCCGAAGGCCAGGCTCGCCATCAGGATCGCGAAGATCACGTTCATCACCACGCCGGCGGAGATGATCGCCATCCGTTCCGGCACGCTCTGGGCCGGATAGCTGCGGGGATCCCAGGCCGGATGCGGCCCGGCCGCCGGCTCCTTGGGAAGATCGCCCGACTCGAGCACGGCCCGTGCCCGCCCCGCTTCCCGAGCGGCGGCGGCGGGGTTGTCGTCCTGCCCGAGCATCTTCACGTAGCCACCGAGCGGCAGGGCGCCGATGCCGTATTCCGTCTCCCCCCACTTCACGCTCGCGAGCTTGAGGCCGCCCACGTCGAACCCGAGGAAGAACTTCTCGCACTTCACGCCGCACGCCTTGGCGACGAGGAAGTGGCCGAGCTCGTGGACGAAGATCACGAATCCCAGCCCCAGCGCCACCTGGAGGATCACCCACCAGCTCGCGGGCTGGACGATCCACTGCAGCCACGTCGTCGCCGTCAGACACACGCCCACTTGGCCACCTCCTGCCGCGCCCAGGCGTCGAGACGCCGGATCTCGTCGAGCGTCGGATCGGCCGTGAACGGATGCTCTCCGAGCACGCGTTCGCAGACCGCCGCGATGTCGGTGAACGCGAGCTCCCCGTCGAGGAAGCCGCGCACCGCCTCCTCGTTGGCGGCGTTGAGCACGGCCCCGGCCGTGCCGCCGCGGGCGGCCGCCTCGTGCCCCAGCCGCACGGCCGGAAACCGGGCGGGGTCGGGCGGCTCGAACTCCAGGGCCACGGCCCGGGCGAAGTCGAACCGTCGCGCCGGCCCCGCGACCCGCTCCGGGTGGAGGAGCGCGTATTGGATCGGCAGCCGCATGTCGGGCGGGCTCAACTGCGCGATCACGGATCCATCGACGAACTCCACCAGCGAATGCACGATCGACTGCGGGTGCACGACCACGGCGAGCCGGTCGGCCGGCACGCCGAACAGCCACCGGGCCTCGACGAGCTCGAGCGCCTTGTTCATCATCGTCGCCGAGTCGATCGTGATCTTGCGGCCCATCGACCAGGTGGGGTGCCGGAGGGCCTCCGCCGGCGTGGCCGCCGCGAGCGACGCGGCGGGCCAGGCGCGAAACGGCCCGCCGCTGGCCGTGAGCACGATCCTCGCCACCTCGGCCGGGGCCCCCGCGCGGAGCGCCTGGTGGATCGCGGAGTGCTCGCTGTCGACCGGGAGGATCGTGGCGCCGCTGCGCGCCGCCAGCCGCATCACGAGCGGGCCGGCCATGACGAGCGTCTCCTTGTTGGCCAGGGCGACCGTCTTCCCCGCCGCGACCGCCGCCCACGTGCTCCGCAGGCCCGCGGCCCCCGCGATCGCCGCCACCACGCGGTCGACCTCCGCGGCCTGCACGAGGTCGTCGAGCGGCTCGGGCCCCACCCACAGCCGCGTGCCGGGCGGCAGGGCGGATCCGTCGAGCCCGGCGGCGGCCTCGGCATCGATCACCACCACGTGGCGGGGGTGAACGGCCCGGGCCTGCTCCACGAGCAGTCCGACGTTGCGATGGGCGGCGAGCAGGTGGGGCACGAGACGGCCGCCCGACGCGGCGACGACCTCGAGCGTGCTGCGACCCACGCTGCCGGTCGACCCGAGGATGGCGACGTTCAGGGGACCGCCCGACGGGGATGCAACGGCGGGTGAGGGATGGTCCATGCGGCGGGCCGGCGGGCGGGAGGCGCTCTCGCGGAATTCGTGTGCCTCATTCTAGATCGTAGGTTTTTCCCGGGGAAACTTCCACGGCGGTGCCCCGGACGCGCCGATTGTCCCGGCGTTTTGGGCGGCATAGGATTGGGGCTCCCATGCCCGCGAAGCACGCCCTCCCGAAGCGCTCCTCCGAACGCCGGCCCGCGTTCGGAGGTTCGAATCTCGTCTGGTCCCTGATCGCGGTGGCCGTCGCCGGGCTGTTCGCGTTGAGCCTGGTCAACGCCAACCCCGAGATCGAGCTGTCGTACAGCGATCTCGAGCGGCTCATCCGTGCCTCCGGCACAAGCGCGGGGCGCCCGGCCGACCCGCGGGCGGTCGAGGTGCCCGACGGTCAGGCCAGGCAGCCGGCCCTGTACGCCGACCTCGGCGACGTCGTGATCGGCGCCTTCCAGGTGTCGGGGACGCTCCGGGAGGTGGCGCCCGAGGGGGTCAAGCCGCCCGCGGCGGCCGCGGCCGGCGGGCGGCGGCGGTTCCGCACCGCCAAGCTGCCGAGCGAGAACTCCGAGGGGCAGCTGTCGAAACTGCTGGCGGAGCACGGCGTGCCGTTCCGCTACGAGGAGGCGCCGAGCCCGTGGCGGAACTGGCTGCCGATGCTCTTCGTGACGGGCCTGTTCGGCGTGCTCTTCTTCATGATGATGCGCCGGCTCGGCGGGGCGGGCAGCCCGATGGCCTTCGGCCGCAGCCGCGGCAAGATGTACGCTCAAGAAGACCTCGGGATCACGTTCGACGACGTGGCCGGCATCGACGAGGCGGTGGAGGAACTGCGCGAGGTGGTGGAGTTCCTGCGCAGCCCCGAGAAATACCAGGCCCTCGGCGGCCACATCCCCAAGGGCGTGCTCCTCGTCGGCCCGCCGGGCACCGGCAAGACGCTCCTGGCCAAGGCGATCGCCGGCGAGGCGGGGGTGCCGTTCTTCGGCCTCTCGGGGAGCGATTTCGTGGAGATGTTCGTGGGCGTCGGGGCGGCGCGGGTGCGCGACATGTTCCAGCAGGCGGAGGCGAAGGCGCCCTGCATCATCTTCATCGACGAGCTCGACGCCCTCGGCAAGACCCGCGGCACGAGCGTGGTCGGCGGCCACGACGAGCGCGAGCAGACGCTCAACGCCCTGCTCGTGGAGATGGACGGCTTCGGGAGCAACTCCGGCGTGATCGTGATGGCGGCCACGAACCGCCCCGAGACGCTCGACCCGGCGCTCCTGCGGCCCGGCCGGTTCGACAGGCACGTGCTCGTCGACCGGCCCGACGTCCGCGGCCGCGAGGCGATCCTCCGGGTGCACGTCGCCGACGTGAAGCTCAACCCCGGGGTGAACCTCGAGCAGGTGGCGCGGATCACCTCCGGCTTCTGCGGTGCCGACCTCGCCAACCTCGTCAACGAGGCGGCCCTGCTCGCCGCCCGCAACGACAAGACCTCGGTGGGCATGGAGGAGTTCAACGAGGGGGTCGAGCGGGTGACCGCCGGCCTCGAGAAGAAGAAACGGGTGATCCACGAGGACGAGAAGAAGCGGGTCGCCTACCACGAGGCCGCCCACGCGCTCGTGGCCTTCTCGCTCCCCAACACCGATCCCGTGCACAAGGTGTCGATCATCCCGCGCGGCCTCGCCGCCCTCGGCTACACCATGCAGCGGCCGGAGGACGACCGATACCTGATGACGCAGAGCGAGCTCGAGAGCCGCATCCAGGTGCTCCTGGCCGGCACCGTGGCGGAGGAGATGGTCTATTCCGACGTCTCGACGGGCGCCCGCAACGACCTCGAGCGGGCCAGCGAGATCGCCCGGGCGATGGTCATGGACTACGGCATGAGCCGGCTCGGCCGGGTGACCTACCGGGAGAGCCCACGATCCCCCTTCCTCGCCGCCGCCGGCGCCGAGCTGCCCGCGGCCCGCAGCCACAGCGAGGAGACCGCCCGCGAGATCGACGAGGAGGTGCGCGGGATCATCGACCGCTCGATCGAGGAGGTGCGCCGGACGCTGGAGGCGCGCCGGGCGGCCCTCGAGGCGATCACGCGGCGGCTCATCGAGAGCGAGGTGATCGACGGCGGCGAGCTGCGCGACATCGTCGAGGCCGCGACGGCGAGCCCCCAGCTCGTGCCCGGCACCGACACCGATCGCCGCCCCGCACGGACCCCGGCCGAGACGGGCGACGCCCTCCGCCCCGCCGCGGAGTCGGGGGAGTAGCCGCGGGGGCGCGTGCCGGCCGGCCGCACGACCATCACCACCGGCACGGCCCGCCTGCGCGGCGTGGGCCCTGGAGCCGCCGGGCCCGGCCCGCCGAAACCTCCCAGGGCGTCCGTGCCGGAGCGGACGCGTCACGGGAGCGCCGGGCCGCCGCGGCCGGGCGAACGGCCGAGCGATGTGGAAGAGCCTGTTCATCGCCGCGGGCATCTTCGCCTGCGTGGTCGGCCTCGAGCTCCTGCTCGTCGAGTCGGCCGTGATCCTGCCGCTCGACGGCCGCAGCGGCCCGTGGATCTTCGTGGCCCCCGACTGGGCCCCCTGGGCGCTCATCTCGGGGGGGGCGATCACGCTCCTGCAGTTCGGCTCACTGCCGCTGAAGCCTGCGAGCCAGCCGCCCAAGCCGCACTGATCGCGAGCGGCCCGCGGGGATACACTTGTGGAGCCCGGGTCAGGCCGCCCCGATGATCGTCACCCGCACCAAGCCCGCCCACGACACGGTTCTCTACGACGGCCGGTGCCCCTTCTGCGTGCGGCGGATCGACACGCTCCGCCGCCTCGACCTCCGCGGCCGGCTGCGGTTCACGTCGCTGCATGACGACACCGTGGCCCGCGACTTTCCCGAACTGCCCCGGGAGCTGCTCCTCGAGGAGATGGTCGTGGTCGACACGCGGGGCAACGCCCGCGGTGGCGCGACGGCTCTCCGCTACCTCTCGACGAGGCTGCCGCCGCTGTGGCCGCTCGCGCCCCTCCTCCACCTGCCGTTCAGCCTCCCGGCCTGGAACTGGCTCTACCGGCTCGTCGCCGCCAACCGCATGCGGCTCTCCGGAGGGTGCGCCGAGGGCAGGTGCCGCGTGTGACCGGGCAGCCGCCGAGGCGCGGGGCGGCCGCGGCGCCGCCCGTAGTGGATCAGTCGGCGTCGCGCAGCAGCCGCGTCATCGTGTTGGCATGCACGCCGAGCAGCTTCGCGGCCCGGGCCTTGTGGCCGCGGGTGATCTCGAGCGCCTGCCTGATCGCCTCCTGCCTGAGCCTGCCGAGATCGAGGCAGGGGAGCCGCCCGGTGCCCGCGGGCTCCCTGCCCCCCGCCCTGACGGGCAGTTGCGGCTCGATCTGGAGCACGTAGGCCTGTTCGATCACGTGCGCGAGCTGCCGCACGTTGCCCGGCCAGTCGAAGCACGAGAACGCCGCCAGCTGCTCGGGCGACGGGCGCCACACCGGGAGGCGATACCGCTCCGCGAACTGCCGGGAGAAGAATTCGATGAACTCCGGGATGTCCTCGCTCCGCTCGCGCAGCGGCGGCACCCGCAGTTCGATCATGTTGAGGCGGTAATAGAGATCCTCGCGGAACGCTCCCTTCTCCACCTCCGCCTCGAGGTCGCGGTTCGTGGCCGCCACCACCTGCACGTCGATCGGCACCGGCTCGGTGGCGCCCACCGGCAGCACCTCGCGCTGCTGGAGCACCCGGAGGAGCTTGGGCTGCAGCTCGGCCGGCATCTCGCCGATCTCGTCGAGGAACACCACGCCCCCCTGCGCGGCGCGGAAGATGCCGAGCGAGCGGCCGGCCGCTCCGGTGAACGCCCCCTTCTCGTGGCCGAACAATTGGCTCTCGGCGAGCGACGGCGTGAGCGCCGCGCAGTTCACCGGCACGAAGATCTTGTCGCGCCGGGGACCGCTGCGGTGCAGCAATCGCGCCCAGAGCTCCTTGCCGGTGCCCGTCTCGCCCGATACGAGCACGGTGCACTCGACCTCGGCGGCACGCTCGACCGACCGCGCGATCCGCCGCATCGCTGCATTGCCGCCGAGCACCCAGTTGGCCGCGCCGCGGTCGGGCGCGGCTCCGCCGGCGACGACGGGATCGAGCGAACCGCCACGCGGCTCCCGCGCGGCGGTCGCGGCACTCCGAAAACTGCCCGGCATCACGGCCATCGGACGATCCTGGCGGCGCGGGAAGGAGGGGTGCATCCACCTCCCTCGCAAACGGACCTTGAGTATCTCCCGGCCGACGGGCGAAAGCAAGTTTTCGGCGCGGGGAATTTCCGGGGCCAAACGGGCCCCCTCCGGGCAGCCCGAACCCGGGCCGGGTCGCCCGAAAAACCCCAGGTTTCCCGGTTCACCGTGCCGCCGGTACGGGGCCGGCCGCAGCGGCGGGGGGCCGCCCCGCCCCGCCCCGAGCCTCCTCGGCCGCCGGACTGAAGAACAGCAGGTGCTGCCAGGGGAGACGGTCGAACTGCCGCGCGAGCTCGTAGCCCGCCGGCTCCAGTTCGGCGCGGACCTGCGCCTTGGTCATCTTGTGGAGCGGCTTGATCGGCACGGCCGGATCCTCGCCGCGGAACTCCGCGAGCACGAGGAGCCCGTCGGGCTTGAGGCTCTCGTGGATCCGGGCGAGCATCGCCCCGGGATGCGAAAACTCGTGGTACACGTCCACGCACAGCACGAGGTCGATCGACCCGCGCGGGAGCCGCGGGTCGATCGGCGTGCCGAGCACCGGCCGCACGTTGCGGACGCGTTCGCGGGCCAGCCCCTCGGCGAGCATGTGCAGCATCTCTGGCTGCACGTCGACGGCATACACGGTTCCCCGGGGCCCCGTGCGGCGGGCCAGCTCGAGCGTGTAGAAGCCGTTGCCGCAGCCCATGTCGCACAGCACCTGCCCGGGCTTGATCGCGAGCGCCTCGACGAGGAGCCGGCAGTCCTCCTCCCGCTGCCGGCTCTCGCGCACCAGCCACGGCGCGCCGGTGTAGTGCATCGTCTGGGCGATCTCCCGCCCCATGTGGTGCGTCGCCGCGGGCGGGATCGGCACCGTCGTGTCGACGTCCACGTCGACCGGCGGCGCCGCGGCGGCGAGCGCGGCCGCCGCCGCCAGCACCGCACCCGGCAGGAACCAGCCGCAGATCTTCATGACACGGATGAGTATAGGGCCGCGAACCTCAGGCGGCCCGTGCCGACGCGATGCCCTCCGGCAGGCCCGCGGCGTCGCAGCAGCTCACGATCGTGATCCCGGCCCGGGCGGCGGCCGCCGCGAGCGACGGGCCGTCGACGAGGATCGTCCGGCCGGCCTCGATCACGAGCACGCGGGCCCGCGCGGCGGCGAGCGAGTCGAGGGTGCCGGAGCCGATCGTCGGCATGTCGAACCGCAGGTCCTGCTGCGGCTTGGCCACCTTGACGACGACCATGCCGCCCGTCGGGCACAGCCGTCCGGCGCGGCGGATGCACTCGTCGGTGCCCTCGATCGCCTCGAGCGCCAGGGGGGCGCGGTCCTTCACCACCACCGTCTGTCCGATGTCGAGCCGGCCGAGCTCCTTCGCCAGCCGCCAGCCGAACGCGGCGTCCTGCTCCTCGCGGGCCGAGAGCGCCCGCCCCGCGAACACGCCGGCGGTGGCGAGCAGTTCGGGGGCGAAGTCGGTCGCCGGGCAGATGCGCACGCCGCCGGCGTCGAAGGCGGCGGCGATGGCGCCCAGGAGCGAGTCGTCGCGGTTGTCGCGCCGGCGGCTGACGAAGTGCGGCCAGAACGTCCTGAGCCCCGTCCAATCGGGCAGGTGCCGCACCCACGCCCCGTGGGCGAAGAGTGTCGTCTTGTGGATCTTGCCGGCCATCGTCGCCCGCAGAGCGCCGTGCCGCCGGAAGAAGCCGATCGCCCCGCCGATCTCCGCCACGCCCACGGTGCCGTAGGCGTCGGCGAGCGACTCGAGCTCGGCGTCGGCATGACTGCGGATCGCCAGGATGGCCGTGCGGCCGCCGCGGCGGCGGATCGCCTCGGCCACGGCGACGGGATACCGTCCCCAGCCGGCGAGGATGCCGACCGTCTCGCCGGCCAGCGGGCATGGTTCGGGCCGCATCGCCGTCCTCCCCTCAGGCGGCCTCGGCGGCCCGTCCGCCGCCGGCCAGCGCATCGACGCGGGCGGCGAGCTGCTTGAGCTCCTTCCGCATCTCCGGGAGCTTGCTCAGCGTGGCCAGTTGCAGCTTGCGGTCACGGAGGTCGATCGCCGGCTCGCCGAGGACCGTCTTTCCCGCCTCGACGTCGTTCGACACGCCCGAGCGGGCCCCGAGCACGGCCCGGTCGCCGATGTGCACGTGGTCGCGCACGCCCACCTGCCCGGCCATCACCACCCAGTCGCCGGTGGTCGTGCTCCCCGCCACGCCCACCTGCGAGCAGATCATGTTGTGCCGGCCGAGCCGCACGTTGTGGGCGATCATCACGAGGTTGTCGAGCTTCGTGCCGGCCCCGATCACCGTCGGGCCGTAGGTGCCGCGGTCGATCGTGGTCGCGGCCCCGATCTCGCAGTCGTCGCCGATCTCGACGTGGCCGAGCTGGGCGGAGAGCCGATAGCCGCCCTCCCCCGCCTTGTAGCCGAAACCGTACGCGCCGATCACGGCGTTGGCATGGATGATGCACCGGTCGCCGACCCGTGTGTTTGCATAGAGCACGGCATTGGGAAAGATCTCCGTGCCGGCGCCGATGCGGCAGCCTGGCATGATCCGCGCACCGGAGTGGATCGTCGCGCCCGGGCCGATCTCGACGTCGGCGCCCACGGCGGCAAAAGGATGGATGTCGACGTCGGCAGCCACCCGCGCCGTCGGATCGACGGCGGCCTGCGGGCTGACGCCCGTCCGTGGGCGGGGCCGCGGCGGCCGCAGCAGCATGACCACCGCCGCGAAGGCGGCATGCACGTCGTCCACCTCGATCGCCGGCCGGTCGAGTGGCGGCGTGCCCCGCGGCACGATCGCCGCGCCGGCGCGGCTCTTGGCGAGCAGATGAAGCTTGTCGGCGTGGTCGACGAGCGTGACGTCGTCCGGGGACGCCAGTTCGAGCGTCGTGGCGTCGAGGATCGTGCGGCCGGCGTCCACCGTGCCGCCGACGAGCGTGCCACCGACGTGGGCGGCGAGGATTTCGAGCGAGACGGCCATGGCCAGTCCTCCTGGAGCACCCACCGAAGGGGGCGGGAGGATACGAACGGCCGGTCCGCCGCCGCAAGGGCGGTTGCGGCGGCGCCCGCGGCGGACCGGGCGTGCGGGCGGCCTCGCGTCAGGACCGGGTCTTGAGGTCGGCCAGGCCCCCGTCGACGCCGAGCACCTGCCCGGTGATCCAGCCCTGGGCCGGGTCGAGCAGCCAGGCGATCGCCCGCGCCACGTCCTCCGGCTCCCCGAGCCGGCCGAGCGGGTGCATGCCCACCGAGGCCTTTTCGGCCAGTTCGCTCGCCACGAGGCCGCGGGTCAGCGGCGTGCGCACGAGCCCGGGGGCGACGGCGTTGAAGCGGACGCCCTGCCGGGCATAGGTGGCCGCGGCCGACCGCACGAGGCCGATGATCCCCGCCTTGGCCGCGGCGATCGCCTCGTGGTTGGCTAGCCCCACGCGGGCCGCGGCGCTCGACACGAGCACGACCGCGCCGCCGTGCTCCTTCATGAGCCTGCCCGCGGCCCGCACGCAGCCGAAGCCGCTCGTGAGGTTCGTGGCGATCGTGGCCTGCCAGTCGGCGGTGGTCGTGAGATGCGCGGGCTTGAGCAGGAGCGACCCGGCGCAGTTGACGATCCCGTCGAGCCCGCCGAGGGCCGCAGCGGCCGCATCGGCGCAGGCATCCAATCGATCCGGGTCCGTGGCATCGACCGCCGTGCCCGCCGCGCCGAGCTCGTCCGCGAGCGTCGCCAGGCGGGCCGGATCGCGGGCCGCGAGAAACACCCGCGCACCCCCCTGCACGAGCATCCGCGCGAGGGCGGAGCCGATGCCGCCGGTGCCGCCGACGAGCAGGACCCGCAGGGGCGTCACAGCCAGTCGCCCACGGTCTGCTCCAGGCGAGCCTCCGCGGCCAGCGACCGGAGTTTGTCCATCGCCCGCGTCTGGATCTGCCGGATCCGCTCCTTGCACACGCCGAGCGACGTGCCGAGTTCGCGGAACGTGCGCGGGGGCCGGCCGTCGAACCCGAACCGGGCCACGACGATCTGCCGCTCGCGCGGCTCGAGCTCCCGCAGAAATCCGGAAAACAGATGCTTGAGCAGGCCGATCTGTTCGGCCGAGCAGTATTCCGTCGGGGCCGAATCGGAGGCCCTGTCCTTCAGCGCCTCGTCTCCCGCGACGAACCTCGTGCGTTGCTGCCGGCCCCGGTGCGACATGCGGAAGAAATGCCGTTGGATCGCGTAGGTGGCGTAGGTGCTGAACCGGTTGCCGAGGGCGAAATTGAATTTCTCGACGGCCCGCATCAGTGCCAGGTTGCCGTCGCTGACGAGGTCGTCGAACGAGTTCGAGGCGTCGACGAACTTCTTGGCGATCGAGACCACGAGCCGCAGGTTGGCCGTGATGATGATCGACTTGACCGTCTCCGCCTCGGCGAGCCAGCCTTCGATCTCCTCGATCTGCCTGAGCGACGCCCGGCTCCGGTCGAGCCGGCCGCGGGCGGCCGCCGCCCGGAACTTCAGCCAATTCATGCGCCGGAAATAATACTGCTCCTCGTCCTTCGTCAGCAGCCTGGTCTGGTAGAGGCTCGCCAGGTAGGGGGAGAGGTCGCGGCCGGAGGGCGGCTCGACATCCCGGTCGAGCGGGATCGCCGCCGACTCCGGCGGCGTCGTGGCGAGGGCTTCGGCGTTCTTCCGCCGGAACTCGCCGCACGGGATGAAGTCGATCGTGCGGGCGAAGAGCCGCTCCCGCCGCTCCTTGAGGGCGCCCTTGGCGGCAGACGGCTTGCGCCTCGACGAACGGGAAAGTGCGATCACGCTACGGCCTCGTGATGAGAGGGCTCGACTCCTGCTGTGGGGAAAACCGCAGCGGCCGGGCGACGCTAACAGCGGGGCGAAAAAACGCCACAAACCGCCCCTGGCGGCGGTTGTGCCGGGACCGGGCGTCAGGGCGCCGACGCCGTCGACTCGCCCCCCGCCCGGGTGCAGAGGGCGCGGTACACGGCCTCGTCGATGCCGTCGTCGAGGCGGTGCACGGAGGCGTCGCCGAACACGAAGTGCACGCCCGAGGGGTGCATGCTCGCGAAGTCGTCGAAGTGATGCTCCGGGTGATTGGGCGTGTGGTCGGCGACGCCGACGGTGCGGACCCGCTGGGCCTTCGCACCCGCGATCACGCCGGCCCACGTGCTCCCGCCGAACCGGGAGTGCCGCTCACCGGCCACGATCGTCTTGCTCGTGCCGTCGGTGAGGTCGACGAACTTCACGCGGCTGTTGCGGAAAAAGACACCGTCTCCCCGATCGGGGGCGTCGTCCACCTCGGTCGTGCCGAAGAGTCCGACGTAGTTGGCCTTGCCGACGTCGCACAGGTCCGCGAACGGCCCGCCGTCGACCGCGTGGTACAGCGTGCCGTTCACGATGGTTTCCTCCTCGCCGTCATCCTCGCCGATCGTGAACAGCGAGCCTTTGCCCGTCGGGCCGGGCAGATCCGACGGACACGAGAACGCGGCGACCGCGGCCGTGCGCACGTCGGCATGCACACCCGGGCTCGCGGCGTCGAAGAGCGGCTTCGAGAAGTCGATCCGATCGAACAGGGCCGCCTGCTCCACCTGCGGGAGCAGCGCCGCGGCCCAGCCCCAGCCGGGCTGGTCGTCCGCCGCGACCGCGGGAGCATGTCCGGTGACGACGCCCATCCACCCGGCCGGAAACCGGCGCTTGTGGTCGTGGAAGTGGTGCAGTGCCACGCCGATCTGACGCAGGTTGTTCCGACAGTGCGTGGCTCGGCCGCTTTCCCGTGCCGCCTGAACCGCCGGGAGGAGCAGCCCGACGAGCACTCCGATGATCGCGATCACGACCAGAAGTTCCACGAGGGTGAAACCTCGTCTGTCGCGCGGGTGCGTCAGGCTGGTCACGGTGTGGGCTCCTCCTGCCGGATCCTTCGAGAGCCGGCGACCGTTAGGTGTATCACGGATCACTTCCCTCGTCCACGACTCACGATAATCTCATCGCGTCCCACTGAATCAGGTCCCGTTCATACGCTTTCCACGGGCCGGGCGCAGCCTCCGCCCGTGCGGTTTCAGGGCTCGGACCATTCGGATACCGTACCGGGCATGGCCGGCAACCTGATCCTCGTGCTCGGCGACCAGCTCGACCGCCACAGCAGCGCCTTCGACGGCTTCGAGCGGTCGCGCGACCGGGTCTGGATGGCCGAGGTGGCCGAGGAATCGACCCACGTCTGGACGCACAAGGCCAGGATCGCGGTGTTTCTCGCCGCGATGCGGCACTTCCGCGACCGGCTGCGGGCCGAGAGGATCGTCGTCGACTACCGCGAGCTGCCGCCGAAGGCGGCGGCCCGGGAGCCCGCCTCGCTCGCCGCGGCACTCGCGGCGAGTCTCGCGGCCGGAGGCAAAGACGGCTGGAAGCCGAATGCGCTCGTCGTCGTCGAGCCGGGCGAATGGCGGGTGCGGCGGGCGCTCGAGCAGGCGGCCACGGCGGCGGGCCTCCCGCTCGACATCCGCGTCGACCGACACTTCTTCTCCACGAGCGACGAGTTCGCGGCCCACGCCCGGGGCCGCAAGCAGCTCCGGCTCGAATATTTCTACCGCCCGCTGCGGGAAAAATTCGACGTTCTCATGGACGACGGAGAGCCGGCCGGCGGCCGGTGGAACTTCGACGCCGAGAACCGCGGCGCGTTCCCGAAGAGCGGCCCGGGCCGGCTGCCGGCGCCCAAGCGGTTCAAGCCCGACCGCCTGACCCGCGGCGTGATCGACCTCGTGAACGCCCGCTTCGCCGACCATCCCGGCAGCCTCGACCGTTTCGACTGGCCGGTCACGCCGGAGGACGCCCGCGCCGCACTCGACGATTTCCTGGCCCGGCGCCTCGGCATGTTCGGCCAGTATCAGGATGCGATCTGGACCGGCGAGCCCTGGCTCTACCATGCGCGGCTCTCCCAGGCTCTCAACATGAAACTGCTCGACCCGCGCGACGTGGTCGCCGGCGCGGAACGCGCCTGGCGGACGGGCAAAGCACCGCTCGAGGCCGCCGAGGGCTTCATCCGGCAGGTGATCGGCTGGCGGGAGTACGTCCGCGGCGTCTACTGGCACTTCATGCCGGAATACCTCGACCGCAACGCCCTCGGGGCCGACCGCCCACTCCCCGGCTTTTATTGGACGGCCGCGACGGAGATGAACTGCCTCAGGGACGCCCTCTCGCAGACGCTCGAGGTCGGCTACGCCCACCACATCCAACGGCTGATGGTGACGGGGCTCTTCGCCCTGCTCTTCGGCGTCGAGCCCAGGCGGGTGCACGAGTGGTATCTGGCCGTGTACGTCGACGCGGTCGAGTGGGTGGAGCTTCCCAACACGCTCGGGATGAGCCAGTTCGCCGACGGCGGCGTGATGGCCTCGAAGCCCTACTGCGCCACCGGCGCCTACATCGACCGGATGAGCAACGCCTGCAAGGGCTGCCGCTACAAGCCTTCGGTCGCGACCGGCCCCGACGCCTGCCCGTTCACGACGCTCTACTGGGACTTCCTCGCCCGCCACGAGAAGCTCTTGCGCAAGAACCAGCGCATGTCGATGCAGCTCAAGAACCTCGACCGCAAGCCGGCCACCGACCTACGCTCGATCCGCCGCCAGGCCGACACCCTCCGCGACGTCTTTCAAGGACAGGACAGATAGACGAGCTGCCCGCGATCGACATCCACAGCCTCTGACCGCCACCGGACGCGAGGTCACCACAAAGCCTGCAGGCGGCGGGAGGCGGGAGTAACCCGCTCAAAAGTCGCTCATCCGTCGGGCAGCGCTTGTGGAAGTGCCATTGACGGGGCTATCCATCGTCGAGGGCTTGGAGCGAGAGCCGCACGTCGCGGAGTCGCGCCAGCGTTTCGGGAGTGCGCAAGTCGGGATACTCCTCCATCAACGCCACGACATCTGCGAGGTCGTGCTGTCGTTTGCTGGGTCGGCGGCGGGGCTCGGCGGCGGCCGCCAGTTTGAGCACGATCAGGTCGGCGGGCGTCGCCACCCTCATTCGGAGGCCATCGGCAAGATCCGTCAACTCCGCATGGGCTACGGCGTCGGCGATCCCGATGTCTTCGGCAGAAAACTGCACCGCCGTACGCGGGATGTCTGGCCCTGCGGGCGGCGCCCGCCAGTTGTCACTGTGCTCGTGGCGGCCCGTATGCTCGAAGCCCGCGGCCAGCAACGCGGCTCGCGGAACGTCGGCGAACAGCGGCACCGCAACGTCGATATCGAGCGTGGTACGGGGCTCCGTCGTACGAATCTGAATCGCCACGCCGCCGATCAATGCGTACGACACGCCCGCCTGGTTGAGCAGATCGGCCACGAGTCGCAGCGGCCGCTCTTTCGTGTCACTCGGATCGATGCCCATCGTTTCTGCCCAGAGGGAGTCGAGTCGCAAGCCGACTGCCAGCCGACTGCGAACGGTCTCCGGGGCGGTACTCATGACATCGGGCGACGGTCGTCACGAAGCCAAAAACAACTCGGCCGGAGGATAGCCCGGTCGAAGGCGGTTCCGCAACCTGACGCCGCCCCCAACGTGGGTCCACCCGAGGTGTCGGCCATGCAGGGCCGGACGAGGGGCATCAAGGCCTCGGCCAGGACACCGTCGAATGCCGCTTCATCCCTCGTGCACAGGGATAAAGGGACAAAGGCCAAAGGGACAGGGGTTACCGTGCCCGGCGACGCCGGTAGGTTCCCCAGCCCGCACAGGCAAGTCCAGCCAGTCCCATCGCCCACGTCGACGGCTCGGGCACGGCAACCGGACTTGCGAGACGAAAACCGAGGCTGTTCATCTCGCTCGACGAGGCGGCCCCGCCGCCGTAGCGGTCGGACGACGACACGTTGAACGCTTCGCCGGTGTCCCAAGAGCCGCCCCGCAGCCCACGAGACGAGCCGGGGGTGCCATCCAGATCGTTCCACTGATACACATTTCCGCTCTGATCGAACGTGCGGTAGAAACTCGCGCTATTCGTGAACGCCCCGACGTCCGTCAGGTAATTCTGGTTTTCGTCGTAATCGTCGGACTGCCTCACGGAGAACACGCCATTGTAGTAGTTCGCCTGATTCGCCCCGCCGCCCTCGACGTTGCCCGGGGCATCATTGCTCTGTGTCGCATACGTGTAGTAGCCGCCCGATCCCGAGTTGAGCGTCTGCGAGTAATATGCGGCTTGTTTTGCAAATGGGAAGCCCGGCCGCTCCCGAGCCCGGCCGGGCGGTGCACCGACCCCTTCCCGGGTGTAGTGTACGTGCGTTTACGTACTCTGCCACGTCCCGGGTGCCCGCATGGTCGCCTCGCTTGCCGCGTTTCCCGCGCGGTCGTCTCCGCGTCCGCACGCCGGCCCCGCGCCGTCTCGCCGCTACGAGCGCCGTCGCCCCGAGAAGACGCCGCTCTACAAGATCGTGGCGGAGTTTCTCGAGAGCTGGCTCGCGGATCGCTCGGCTCGCGAGCACCCCGTCGCGGCATACGTCGAAGAGGAGTTTCGCGGGTATCTCACGTGCGGGCTGCTCTGCTTCGGGTTTGCCCGCGCGGTTTGCACACAGTGCCCGCAGCGGTT
>Ga0214923_10000388_pt1 | contig 67842 bp, 51 predicted proteins | sample LL1510_MetaG_FD_177993 | JGI IMG/M metagenome (GOLD analysis project Ga0214923, IMG submission 177993) | Freshwater microbial communities from Lake Lanier, Atlanta, Georgia, United States - LL-1510 | ecosystem: Environmental > Aquatic > Freshwater > Lake | place: USA: Georgia | collected...
GAGGAGGCTTCGGGCTCCCCGTGTCCCGGTCGCCGGCGTTACTCACCAGCGAAGCCAGGATGGCGCAGCGCCAGTGAGTCCGAGTGAACGGAGGCCAGGAGGGCCGCAGTGAACGTCCGGCGACGGGATATGGGGAGCCCGAAGCCGGCGCGCTTACGTTGGGCCAAGAGACTCGCTGCGGGTACCATAAACCAGATGGCCTACCGGTCTTTCACGGACATCGTCGGCGAGTCGAGCCTGGAGCGGAAATGCCGCTTCCTGTTCGGGCTCTGCCTGCTGCTGCTGATCACCGGCAGCTTCTGGTGGTATGGCTTCCGCACCGAGGAGCTCGTCTACACCACGACCCGCAACACCGGCCGCAACTTCGTCGACACCGCGATGCTGCAGCTGCACTGGGAGAAGCTCGAGCCCGACCGCAAGTTCACCGGCCTGATCGAGCAGCTCGGGGCCGTGCTCAGGCCGCAGCAATACCGCTCGTGGGTGCTCGATCCCGCGCTCGGGCCGGAGGAGCGGGCCCGCCGCGGCTACACGCGGCTCGACGTGGCCGTGCTCGACTACTTCGCCGCCCGGCCCGCCGGCGCGGCGCCCGCGGCCGGGCCGGCCGACGCCGGCGAATACCGGGAGTTCCGCACCGCCGACAACAAGGAATACCACTACTACCAGCCGGTCCGCTGGAAGAGCAGCTGCCGGGTGTGCCACGAGTATCGCGGCCTGATCGGCGACGCTCCGGCCCGGGCGGAGGGGGGCGGCGGGCACGCCCGGTATGCGGATGACGACCTGATGGCGGTGGTCAAGGTGGTGATGCCCGATTCCGTCACGCGCCGGGCGATCAACTGGAACCGTGCGCTGCTCCTGGCCACCGCGATCATGACGGTGTTCCTGGCGATGCTCGTGGCCTACGCCATCGTGCGGTTCGTGATCGTCAAGCCGCTCGGCCACCTGCGCGACGTGGCCGACGAGGTCCGCAAGGGCAACGTGGACGCCCGGGCCGAGATCCACACGGCCGACGAGTTCGAGGAGCTGGGCGTGGCCTTCAACCGCATGCTCCGCGGGCTCGTCGATTCGCAGGAGGAACTGCAGAAGGTGAACGCCAGCCTCGACGACAAGGTCGACGAGCTCGCCCAGGCCAACCTCCACCTCTACGAGATGAACCGGCTCAAGAGCGACTTCCTGGCCACGATGAGCCACGAGCTGCGGACGCCGCTCAACAGCATCATCGGCTTTTCCGACGTGCTCGGCTCTATCGATTCGCTCGACGAAAAGCAGCGCCGCTACGTGCAGAACATCCGCTCGTCGGGCCGGATGCTCCTGGAGATGATCAACGACATCCTCGACCTGGCGAAGATCGAGGCCGGGAAGATGGAGGTGCGGCCGGGCACGTTCCGGATGGACGCGATCGTATCGGCCCAGTGCGACATGGTGCGGCCACTCGCCGAGAAGAAGAACATCGAACTCGAGTGCGACGTGGAGCCGGGGCTCGAGGCCGTCGACCAGGATCCGGCCAAGGTGCAGCAGATCCTGGCGAACCTCCTCTCCAACGCGCTCAAGTTCACGCCCGCCGGGGGGCGGGTGGCGGTGCGGGCCCGGCTCGAGCCCGCCGCCGACGCGGCGGCCCCGGCCCTGCTCCTCGAGGTGGCCGACACGGGCGTGGGCATCGCGGTGGAGGAGCAGCAGTCGATCTTCGAGAAGTTCCGTCAGAGCCGCGTCTTCCAGGCGGGCGACGACGCCATGACCCGCGAGTTCTCGGGCACGGGCCTCGGCCTGTCGATCGTGCGGGAACTGTGCCGGCTGCTCGGGGGCGACATCTCCCTCGAGAGCCAACTCGGCCGAGGGAGCACGTTCACGGTGCGGTTGCCGCTGGTCTACCCAGGCCTGGAGCGGCCGGCGGAGCCCGAGCCGCTGGCCGACGCCGCACAGCCGGCGGCGTGAGCCCCGCAGCAAGACGAGGAACCCATCCGATGACGAAGGACCGCAAGCCGATCGAGGTGGTGCTCTTCACGGATGGGGCCTGCAGCGGGAATCCCGGGCCCGGCGGCTGGGCCTTCATCCTCCGGCATCCGGAGACGGGCCGCGAGGTGGAAGCCTCGGGCTCGGAGCCCGAGACCACGAACAACCGCATGGAACTCACGGCCGCCGTGCAGGGGCTCGCGCAGCTCAGGCGGCCCACCTGCGTCGAACTCGTCACCGACAGCGTCTACGTGGGCACCGGCCTGTTGGAATGGCTGCCCAAGTGGAAGGCTCAGGGCTGGAGGCGCAGGGAGAAGGGCAAGCTCGTGCCGGTGAAGAACGAGGATCTGTGGCGGGAACTCGACCGCCTCGCCTCGATGCACGACATCGTGTTCACGCACGTCGCCGGCCATGCAGGCCATCCCGAGAACGAGCGCTGCGACGAACTGGCCGTCGCGGCCTACCAGCCGTACCTCAAGCGCAACGAGACCCGCCCGACGTGACGTGGGATACGCGTCCCGCCTGTCCGGCCGTGCTTTTCGCGCCCAAGCCGGCTCGGGGTTACCCCGTACCGTCTCGCCGGACGTTCGCCTCCGCCCTCCAGGCTTCGGCTCACTCGGAGCGACTGGCGCCGGCGGGAGCGCCTCCGCTTGGCCATCCTGGCTGCGCTGGTCGCAAACGCCGGCTCAACGGCAGGGGTAACCCCTCGCCTCCCCCGACTCGTAGGCGCCAGGAACTTTCGGCGGAGTCGGTCGGTGGGCACGCGCAGACGCAGGGAGTCGTTGAGGACTATCGGCGTCTGAGCAAAACCCACGAGTCCTGTACTCTCAACACGACCGGAGTCGAGCATGCCTACCGCCGGCTCCGAGTGGGGCTGGTCAACAAGCGCCCTGCCGGAGAGCAGTGCATCAGCAAGCGGGACGCTTGCCCAGCCCGAGTCGCTACACTGCCGGCATGGATCAACAGCCGCCCAGCCTGACGACGCCGCTCGAGCGGCTGCCGGGGGTGGGGACGGCGCGGGCCCGGAGGCTGCGGGCGGTCGGGCTCGTGACCGTGCGCGACGCGCTCGTGCACTTTCCCCGTGCATACAAAGACTTCAGCGGTGCGCATGCGTTCGCCGACCTGGTCGAGGGGGAGCATGCGGCCGTGAGCGGCACCGTGGCCGACGTGCGGCAGCGGACGACGGCGCATGGTCGCTCGATGCTCACCGTGCTCGTGGAGGGGCAGGGGGGCAGCGTGCGCGGCGTGTGGTTCAACATGCCGTTCATGGCGAAGAAGTTCGCCGTGGGCATGACCGTCGTGTTCGCGGGTGAGCCGAAGCGGGCCGGCGCGGCGTGGGAGATGTCGCATCCCGAAGTGCGGTTCTGTGCGGCCGGTGAGGACCCTGTGCGCGGCGAATACCTGGCCGTGTACAAGCTGGCGGAGGGCGCGCGGCAGTCGGACGTGCGGCTGGCCGTGCAGGCGGCGCTCGCCCACGCCGGCGACACGCTCGAGGAGGCGTTTCCCGAGGAGTGGCTCGCGAGAAAAAACCTGATGCCGATCCGCGACGCGATGCGCGAGATCCACGTGCCTGCGAGCCTGGAGGCGAAGGATGCCGCCACGCGGCGGCTCGTCTACCAGGAGCTGTTCATGCTGCAGCTGGCCCTCCGGCTCCACCGGGCGCAGCAGCAGGATCGCAAGGCGGCCCCCGTGATGGTCGTCGACGCCCGGCTCGACGGTCGGATCCGGGCCCGGATGCCGTTCGAGCTCACGCCCGATCAGGATGCGGTGATCGCCGAGATCGCAGCCGACCTCGCCAAGCCCGAGCCGATGAACCGTCTGCTCCAGGGCGACGTGGGAAGCGGCAAGACGGTGGTCGCCCTGTATGCGATGCTCGCGGCCGTGGGGTGCGGGCACCAGGCCGCCCTCATGGCCCCGACGGAGCTCTTGGCTCGCCAGCACCTCGCCACGCTCGAGCAGCTGCTCGTGAAAGGGCGGGTGAATCTGGAGCTGCTCGTCGGCGGCCAGACGCAGGCCCAGCGCCGCAAATCGCTCGAGCGGATCGCCGCCGGCGAGTCGCAGATCGTGATCGGCACGCAGGCCCTCGTGAGCGGCGCCGTGCCCTTCAAGAGCCTGGGAATCGTCGTGATCGACGAGCAGCAGCGGTTTGGCGTGATCCAGCGGGCCACGCTCCAGGAGGGGCAGGCGGAGCCGCACGTGCTCGTGATGACGGCCACGCCGATTCCGCGCACGGTGGCTCATGCACTCTACGGCGATCTCGACTATTCCGTGATCGAGCACGGGCCGGCCGGTCGGCAGCCGGTGCGCACGTATCGCGTCGTGCCCGATCACGAAGAATCGTGGTGGGAGCACGTGCGAGAAAAGGTGCGCGAAGGGCGGCAGGGATATGTCGTGGTGCCCGCCATCGAAGATTCGAAGCGGGGCCTGGCCACGATCGCCTCCGCCTTCGAGGAGCTGGCGAACGGCCCGCTCGAGGCGTTTCGGCTGTCGCTCGTGCACGGGCGGCTGAAGACGGCCGAGAAGCAGGCGATCATGGACGATTTTCGCGACGGGAAGCTCGACGTGCTCGTGTGCACGAGCGTGATCGAGGTGGGCATCGACGTGCCGAATGCCACGGTCATGACGATCCTCGACGCCGAGAGTTTCGGATTGTCGCAGCTCCACCAGCTGCGGGGCCGCGTGGCGCGGGGCGCCGTGGCGGGCATCTGCGGCGCGGTCACGCCGTCGGGCACGGAGCCGCAGCCGCGGGTCGATGCGTTCGTGGCCTCGACCGACGGATTCGTGCTGGCCAACAAGGACATGGAACTCCGCGGCCCCGGCGAACTGCTGGGAACGCGACAGAGCGGCACGATGTCGCTGTTCATCGCCGACCTGGTGAAGAACGTTGAACTCGTGGCCGAGTCGCGCCGCGACGCCTGTGATCTCTTCGAACGCGACCCCACGCTCGCCGATCCGGCTCACGCCCGGCTGAGGAAGGTGATCCTCGATCGCTGGGGTGACACGCTGGGGCTGGGACGCGTAGGATGAATGTCCGAACGGTGTCCCGAGTCCCGCTCCGCCAGGAAGGATGCCATGCAGGTCGTTCATCGGATCGCGGGAGTGGTCGCCGCGATTGCCATCGTCGCCATCGGCCGGATGTCGGTCTATTCCGCGGAGCCGATCGGTGATGCGGCCGTAGCCCGTGACCGGGCGCTCTATTCAGGCACGTGGCGACTGGTGGCGGTGGAAGCCAACGGGGAGGAGAAGCGCGAGCAGGACCGCACGGTCATCGTGGTCAACCGTCTCGATGGCAGCTGGACGATGACGATCGACGATCTCGAGACGCATCACGGCGAAAGCCGGATCGACCCGCTCGCCAGCCCTCCGGAGATCGCCATCGAGATCACCGGAGGCGACGGCAGCGGCACTGTGCTCCGCGCGATCTACGAGGTGGGTGAAACGAGGCGGCGCATCTGCTTCCGCGGGGAACAGGGATGGCGACCCCGTGAGTTCCGCACTCAGTCAGGCGACGGCGCGGTGCTCGTGACGTTCGAGAAGGTTGCAGACGCTACCGCGCCGTGAGCGGCTCGGCCGACCGCCACGAAGTGCCGTCGCGCTCCACGCGGTGGTAGAGCGTGTCGCGCTCCACCGGCTCGCGGCCCGCCTCGCGGATCAGCCGCCGGATGTGCTCCACGGAGAGCACCTCGGGCGTCGTGGCGCCGGCGTCGTGGTAGATGAGCTCGTGCCGGACGGTGCCGTCGATGTCGTCGGCGCCGTAGGCGAGCGCCGCCTGGGCCGTGCCGATGCCGAGCATGATCCAGTAGGCCTTCAGATGGTCGAAGTTGTCGAGTACGAGCCGGCTCACGGCCATCGTGCGCAGGTCCATCGCCGGCGAGGGCTTGGCGATGTGCGCGAGCCGCGTGTTGTCGGGGTGGAAGGCGAGGGGGATGAAGGTCTGGAAGCCGCCCGTCTCGTCCTGCAGGTCGCGGAGCCGCAGCAGGTGGTCGGTGCGGTGGAAGGCGTTTTCGATGTGGCCGTAGAGCATCGTGGCGTTGCTCCGCAGGCCGAGTTCGTGGGCCGTGCGGTGCACTGCGAACCATTCCTTCGTGTCGGCCTTGTGCTCGCAGATCCTGTCGCGGACCTCGGGATGAAAGATTTCGGCGCCGCCGCCCGGCAGGCTGCCGAGGCCCGCGTCCTTCATCTCCACGAGGATGTCGCGGATCGACCGCTTCGTGAGGTGGCAGAACCAGTTGATCTCGACCGGCGTCCAGGCCTTGAGGTGCAGCGCGGGGTAGGCGTCGTGGAGCAGACGGATCACGTTCAGGTACCAGTCGTAATCCTTCTGATGGTGCAGACCGCCGACGATGTGCATCTCGGTGGAGCCCGAATCGACCGCCTCCAGGCCGCGGGCCAGGATCTGCTCGTCGCTCATGACGTAGCCCCGCTTGTCGCGGAGGTCGGCCCGAAAGGCGCAGAACGTGCAGCGGTAGACGCAGACGTTGGTGGGATTGAGGTGGGTGTTGATGTTGTAGTAGCCGAGGGTGCCGTTCTTCCGCTCCCGGACCAGGTTCGCGAGTTCGCCGAGCTCGTGGAGGTCGATCCGCTCGTCCCAGAGCGATTCAGCCTCGGCGGCATCGAGCCGCGCGCCGGCCTCCACCTTCTCGCGGACGGCATCGAGCGACGGGGCGACGGCGCGGATCATGGCTGACTCCTTTCAATACCACAGGTCGAGGGCGATGGCGGCGAGCAGGACGAGGCCGATCACCGCGTTGGCGGTGAAAAAGGCGTCGTTGACCCGCGAGAGATCGTCGGGCCGCACGAGCGCGTGCTCCCAGGCGAGCAGCGCCACGATCGCGGCCAGGGCGAGCCAGTAGATCGGCCCGAGCTGCGGCACGACGAGCGGCAGGCCGGCCAGGCAGAGGATCGTGACCGCGTGGAGCAGTTTGGAAACCTCGAGCGCCCGCGGCACGCCGAGGCGGGCCGGGATGCTCTCGAGCCCATGCCCGGCATCGAACGACGCATCCTGGCAGGCGTAGATCACGTCGAAGCCCGCGACCCACACGGTGACGGCCAGGCCCAGGATCGCCGCGGGGAGGATGTCGGCCGGGCTGTCGGCGAGCCGGCCGCCGCGCAGGGCGATCCAGGCCGCGACGGGCGCCAGGCCGAGCGCGGCGCCGAGCCACACGTGGGCCAGCGGCGTGAACCGCTTGGCGAAACTGTAGCCGAGCAGCCAGGCGAGCACGGGGGCCGAGAGCACCAGCGGCAGCCAGTTGGGGAGGAAGAGGAGCGTGGAAGCGATGAAGGCCGCGGCGGAGCCGGCGACGAGCGCCAGCACCTCGCCGGTGCCCACGACGCCCCGCGGCAGGTGCCGACCCGCGGTCCGGGGGTTCGCCGCGTCGATGGTGCGGTCGACGAGCCGGTTGAACGCCATCGCCGCGGTACGGGCCGTGACCATGCAGAGCAGGATGCCGGCGATCGCCCGCGGCCAGTGGATCTCCGGGCCGCCGTCGGCCTGGAACCGCAGGGCGATGAGCGTCGCCATCAGGGCGAACGGCAGCGCGAAGACCGTGTGGCTGAACCGCACGAGATCGAGGTAGGTGCGGACGGTCGCCGTCAGCATGGCACGGATCCCCACCGGGTCACGAGCGAATTGGCCACGCCGAGCTGATCGCAGATCCGCGCCACCACGAAGTCGACGAGGTCGGCCACGCTCTCGGCGCCGTGGTAGAAGCCCGGCGCCGCGGGGAGCACCACGCCGCCCGCCTCGTGGATCGCCTGCATGTTCTTGAGCTGCGGCAGGGAGAGCGGCGTCTCCCGCGGCACGACCACGAGCTTCCGCCGCTCCTTGAGGTGCACCTCGGCGGCCCGGTGGATGAGGTTTTCGCCGACCGCGTGGGCCACGGCCCCGAGCGTGCTGCCACTGCACGGGCAGATCACCATCGCCGCGGTCAGAAACGAGCCGCTCGCGATCGGCGTGAGCAGGTCCTTGTAGTGGTGGTAGTGCAGGGTGCCCGCCACGGGCGGCGCCGCACCCAGCAGCGTCTCGAGCCGGAAGGCGTCGAGGTCGATCCGCCGGCCGAGCTCCTGCTCGATCACCGCCTGCCCCGACGCGCTGATCGACAGATGCACCTCGCGGCCCGCGGCGAGCAGCACCTCCAGCAGCCGCACCGCGTAGGGAGCGCCCGAGGCGCCCGTGACGCCCACGACGAGCGGCAGCGATTCGGATGGCGTCACGCGTCGGTCTCCGCGGCCCGCGTGGCGATCGAGAGCGTGGCGATGCCGAACGTGAGCGGCACCTGCTCGACGCGGTCGAACCCCGCGGACCGGACGAGCGCAGCGAGGGCCGCGCCCGCCGGAAACTCCTCGACGCTCCTGTTGAGATACGTGTAGGCGTCGGAGGCGTTCCGCGCCACGGCGTTGCCCACGAGCGGGAGGATGCGGCGGAAATACCAGAGGTAGAGGCCGCGGACGAGCCGGTTCGCCGGGAGCGAGAACTCGAGGATGGCCAGCCGGCCGCCCGGCACGAGCACGCGGGCCATTTCGGCGAGGCCGCGGGAGGTGTCGGCGATGTTCCGCAGGCCGAATGCGACCGTGACCAGATCGAACGAGCGGTCGGGGAAGGGGAGGTTCATGGCGTCGGCCTCCACCCACTCGATGCGGCGGCCGGCCCGGGCCGACTTCTCCGCGCCGCGCTCGAGCATCGGCCGGCAGAAGTCGCCGGCCACGATCCGCACGCCGGGCCCGGCCGCGGCTGCGTAGGCGATCGCCAGGTCGCCCGTGCCGGTGCAGCAATCGAGGATCGCGCCGGCGCCGGGGGGCGGGGCCCGCCGCACCGTCGTGCGCCGCCAGAGCACGTCGATGCCGCCCGAGAGCAGCCTGTTCACGAGGTCGTAGCGGGGTGCGATCTCCGCGAACATGCCGCGAACCTTCGCCCCGCTCTTGTCGACGGCGGGCGCGGGAGGGTCGATCGTGGCGGAGGCGGTCGGCATCTGGAGGGAATCGTGGGCGGGGCGAACGAGTTCGGCCGCTTGTATCGTAGGCCGGACGACGCCCGCGCGGGAGGTATCGGGACTGCGGCCCCTGTAAACTCTGCAGGCGGCCGATTTTTGCCGGTCGTGCCGCCGCGACGTAGCCTTGACCGAGCGGGTCGACGGCAACGGCCCGGGATGCCGACTCCTGTGAGCGTCATGGCAACACATGCGGGATCGTCGCAGGCTGTGTCCGCGAAAACCCGGATCGTGCTCGTCGGCCGTGCGGCCGACAACGACCTTGTGCTGCGGCAGCCGAGCGTCTCGGCCCGGCACGCGCGGGTGGTCGTGGGCTCCGACGGCATCTGGATCGAGGACCTCGGCAGCCGCAACGGCACGTTCGTGGGCACGCCGCCGCGAAAGGTCACCCGCGAGCCGATCGAGATCGACACCCCGCTCGTCTTCGGCGACGCGGCCCTGCCCGCCAACGCGCTTCGCGACCTGCTCGAGCGCACGCAGCCGCGCCCGACCGACGAGGGCGTGATCCATCTCGACGAGGCGGCGCTCGTCACGTTCGGCCGCGGCGCCGGCGCGAGCGTGCCGGTGGATCATCCGCTCGTCTCCGCGGTGCACGCGTCGGTGGCCGTCGACCGCGGCCGCGTGATCGTCCGCGATCTCGGCAGCGCGGCCGGCACGTTCGTCGACGGGCGGCGCATCGGGCGGCCCGTCGAGATCGCCCCCGGCACGCTCGTGCAGGTGGGCGACCAGCGGTATCGGCTGTCGGGCGACGCGCGGTCGCTCGAGCCGGTCGACACGTCGGCCGACGCGATCGAGGCGGCGGGCGTGGCCGTCGACGCCGCGGGCCGGCGGCTCCTCGAAGGCGTGTCGCTCGTCGTCCAGCCGGGAGAGTTGGTGGCGATCATGGGCCCGAGCGGGGCCGGCAAGAGCACGCTCCTGTCGGTGCTCAACGGCCAGGTGGCGCCGGCCGCGGGCCGGATCGTGATCGGCGGCCTCGACCTCCACGATCACTTCGACCTGTTCCGCGGCCGGATCGGCTACGTGCCGCAGGACGACATCCTCCACGCCGACCTCACCGTCCGGCAGGCGCTCTGGTATGCCGCGCGGCTGCGGCTCCCGGCCGACATGGCCGACGCCGAGATCGACCGCCGCATCCGCCAGGTGATCGCCCAGCTCGGCCTCGAGGGCACGGAGCACACCCGCGTCGGCGACCAGCGCAAGCGCGGCGTCAGCGGCGGGCAGCGGAAGCGGGTGAACCTCGCCATGGAACTGCTCACCGACCCGCCGATCCTCGTCCTCGACGAGCCCACCTCCGGGCTCTCCAGCACCGACACGATCTCGGTGCTCGACCTGCTCCGATCGCTCGCCGACGCCGGCAAGGCGATCCTGGTGACGATCCACCAGCCGAGCCTCGAGGCCTTCCGGAAGTTCGACGCCGTGGCGGTGATCGCCCGCGACGGTTCGACGCGGCAGATCGGCCGGCTCGCGTGGTTCGGCCGCGCCTGGCCGGACGCGGTCAACTTCTTCGAGCCGCCCGCCCCCGGCGCCCCGCATCCGACGACCGCCGACGGCCTGCTCCGGGGCCTCTCGACGCGGCCCGTGGCCGACTGGGTGCGGCAATGGGAGCGGTCGGTGGCCAAGTCGATCTGGGTGGACGCCCGGGCCGGGGCCTACGCCGACCGATCCGGCACGCGGCCGCGGCCCGGGCCCCGTCCGGTCGAGCGGCTGGCCCAATGGGCCACGCTCGTCAAACGCGGCCTGGCCGTGAAGGCGGCCGACCGCTGGAACACGGCCGTGCTGTTCCTGCAGGCGCCCCTCGTGGGCTGCCTGATCGCGGCCGTGTTCTCCAAGGTGCTGCGGGCGTTTCCCACGGCCGAATCCTGGCCGCACGCGGGCGTCAACATGGCCACGATGATGTTCGTGACGGCGCTGGCGGCGATCTGGTTCGGCTGCTCGGCGACGGCCCGCGAGATCGTCGCCGAGTGGCCGATCTACCGGCGCGAGCGGATGGTCGGGCTCTCGATCCTCTCCTATCTCGGCTCGAAGACCGCGCTTCTGCTCGTGGTGGCGGCCGTGCAGGCGGCGCTCCTGCTGGGGATCGTGGCCTGGGCCTGCGACCTCAAGAGCCCGTGGTGGCATCTGTATCTCGTGCTCTACACGGCGGGGCTCGCGGGCGGCGCGGTCGGCCTCGTGGTGTCGGCCACGCTGCGGACCTCCGAGGCCGCGACGGCGATCCTGCCGGTGCTGCTGATGCCGATGATCGTGCTCGGCGGCGTGCTCGTGCCGCTCGCCGACCTCCCGGACGTCACGCAACCGCTGGCGGCGGTCATGCCGTCGCGGTGGGCCTTCGAGGGGATGGTCGTGCCGGAGGCGGCCGCCCGTCCGCGGATCAGGGTCCGGCACGCCGCCATCTCGGCCGTGCACGAGCCGACCTCCGGCGACTCGCGCCGCCGGGTGCCCGTCGTGCTCGCCGCGGGCGGCCGCAGGCAGTTCATCCTGCCCGGCCGGCGCCGGATCGCCGCGGCCCTCGAAGACGCCGCGGCGCAGGCCGAGCGCGAGATGCAGCAGGCCAAGGCCGACGCCGAGCGGAAGGCGGCCGGGATGCAGCGCGAGATGGAGCAGAAGTTCCAGGAGTCGCAGGCGGAGTTCGCCCGAAAGTCGGCCGAGATGAACGCGACGATCGAAGGCCGCATCAGGGCCCAGATGCAGGAAGCCAACGCGTCGGTCGAAGGAACGCTCCGGGAGATCAAGGAGGGCATGGAGGCCGAGCGGGCGAGGATGGACGACACCCTGGCGAAACTGGGGCCGGTCGGGCCGCGGGTCGTCGTGCCGGCCACGGCGCCCGTGGCCGACGCCGATCTGGACATGGCGGAGCGGTTCTTCGCGCGGCGGGGCTGGCGGGCTCCGGCCGGCCTCCCGCTCGCGGTGCTCGCGGCGATGTTCGCCGTCGGTGTCGCGACGACCGGGCTCGTCCTGCGCCGCCGCGATCGAACGGGCCGATGAAGGGCCGGAGAGGGTAGACTCCACGACCTTCAGCCGTCGGACGAGCCCGCCACTCCATGCCGGAAGAACACACCGAACCCTCCGCCTCGTCGGCACCGGCCGGCGACATCGACGTGCCGCCGACGGTGGTGGCCACCACCACGATCTCCGTCAACCGCCGGCTCGGCCGCGGCGGCATCGGCGACGTCTACACCGCCAGCGACCGGGCCACCGGCCGCAGCCTGGCCGTGAAGTTTCTCAACGACTGGGCGCTCGAGCAGGAGTCGTTCCGCGAGGCGTTCGCCTTCGAGGCCACCGTCACGAGCCAGCTCGAGCATCCGAACATCGTGCCGGTGTACGTGACCGGCGCGACGCCCGACGGCAAGCCCTTCTACGCCATGCGGCTCATTCCCGGCCGCACGCTCGCCGCGGCGATCGCGGAGTTCCACGACCGTCGGCATGCGGGCGAGTCGGTCGAAAGACGGAGCGCCCGCTACAGCGAACTGCTCGGCCAATTCGCGCTCGTCTGCAAGGCGATCGCCTATGCCCACGATCGCGGCGTGATTCACCGTGACATCAAGCCGGCCAACATCATGCTCGGCAGGTTCGGCGAGGTGGTGGTGCTCGACTGGGGCCTGGCGGCGCGGATCGACCGCGACGACAAGGCCCGCTCGAGCGGCGAACAGAGCATCGTGATGCCGACGCTGGCGGTGGATTCGGAGCCCGCCGCGAAGCGGGGCATCTCGGGGACGCCCGCCTACATGAGTCCGGAGCAGCACGACGGAGCCCGGCACGTCGGCCCGGAGAGCGACGTCTACGGCCTGGGCGCCACGCTCTACCACATCCTCACCGGCCAGCCGCCGTTCGAGGGCGACCTGGCCGCGATCCGCGAGAAGGCCCTGGCCGGTGCCGTGCCGCCGCCTTCGCGCGTGAAGCGGGGCGTGTCGCGGGCGATCGAGGCCGTCTGCCTGAAGGCGATGGCCCGCGATCCCGTCGACCGCTACGACACGCCGCTCGAACTGGCCCGCGACGTCGAGCACTATCTGGCCGATCTGCCGGTGAGCTCGTATCGCGAGCCGCTTCCGCGGCGGCTGGCCCGTTGGGCGCGGCGGCACCGCACGGTCGCGCAGCTCGCCACCGCGGCGCTCGTGCTCCTGCTGCTCACCGCGGGCACGGCGGCGGTGTTCCTCAAGCGGATGGCGGGGGACGAGTATCGGGCCCGGCAGACGGCGCTTCTCATGGCGGCACGGCTGGCCGCGAGCACGGCCGCGCTGCAGATCGACTCGCGGTGGCGGATCCTCGAGCACGAGGCCGGCGATCGAAACCTCGTCACCGCGCTGGCCGCGGCGGTCCAGACGCCGCCGGCCGAAGGGCGACAGCGCGGGCAGGGAATCCAGGCGGCCCTCGACGCGATCGCGGCGGCCAACCGCGACGCCGTGGACGCCGAGAGTTGGACGGTGTGCGATGCCAAGGGCGTGCAGGTGGCCCGCTGGCCGCCGGCCGACACGATCGGTAAGTCGTTCGCATACCGCGACTACTTTCACGGCCGCGGTGGCGACCTGCCGCCGGGCACGCCCGCGGAGCCGCTGAGGGCGGTGCATCGCTCGACCGTCTACACGAGCGCCGCCAACGGAAAACTCCAGGTGGCCTTCTCGGCGCCGATCTGGAGCGGGCCGCCGTCCGAGCCGGATCGTTCGTGTCTGGGGGTGCTCGTGATGGCCTTCGACGTGGGGCTGCTCTTCCGCTCGATCGAGTCGATCGGCGGCTGGAACGCCGCGCGGAAGGCGTTCTCGGTGGCGGTGATCGACCTGCGCGACGACCAGGTCGACGGCGAGCCGAAGGCGGGACTCGTGCTCGAGAATCCCGACCTCGACCGCACGGACGTGGGCGGCCCCACCGCAGCGCAGATCGCGCGGGCTCCGGCGGCGATCGTGGAGCGGCTGCGGCAGGCGGTGGCCCGCGGGCCGGGGTCTCCGGGCGGCGCCGATCCCTTCGCGCTGTCGTTCGACAGCGAGGTCCCGACGATCGCCGCCGCCGAGCCGATCGTGATCCTGGGCCGGCCGCGGAACCTCGCCAACGTCGACTGGGCCGTCATCGTCCACGAGCGTTGAAGGCCGTTGCCGCTGCAGCCTGGAACGGTGTGCCGATGATCCACTGGCACTGCCACGAGTCGTTCACACGGATGCCGGCGGGTGCGGCCGCAGGGCGGATCGCCGTCGTGATCGACGTGCTGCGGGCCTCCACGACCATGATCACGGCCCTCGCCCGCGGGGCGGAGCGAGTCGTGCCCGTCGCCGAGGTCGAGCGTGCGCGGCGCGTCGCCGCCGGGATCGACCGGCCGGTCCTCCTCGGCGGCGAGCGCGGCGGCGTGCGGATCGAGGGCTTCGATCTCGGCAACTCGCCGCTCGAATACACCGCCGAGCGTGTTCGTGGCCGTTCCGTCGTGATCACGACGACCAACGGCACGGCGGCCCTCCACGCCTGCCGTGACGCCCGCGAGATCCTCATCGGGGCGATCGTGAATCGCACCGCCGTCGCCGAGTGGGTGCGGGAGCTCGCGCATGCCGACGAGCACGTGCTCCTCGTCTGCGCCGGCACCGACGGCATGGTCTCGGCCGAGGACGTGCTCGCCGCCGGCGCGATCCTCGACGCGGCGAGCCGGATCGGCCCCGACGACGTGCTCGATGAATCTGCCCGGGAAGCCCGCGACTTTTTCCGCCGCGTTGCCGCGAGCGGCGACGCGCCCTCCGCCCTCGTCGCCGAGTTCCGTCGCTCGCCGGGAGGCGCGAACCTCGTCGACCTCGGCATGGCGGCCGATCTCCCCGCCGCCGCCGCGATCGACTCGCTCCCCCTCGTCCCGAGGCTCAAGCGAGCGACCGGCCACCTCGAAATGGTGTCAGCCACCAAATCTGGGTAAGGTAGGTGGTTTCCCGTCCCGCAGTTTCACCAGATTTGGTGACAGTCACCTTTTATGGACAAGCAGAGCGACCAATCGCGGATGGACCGGATCGTGTCGCTGGCGAAGCGGCGCGGCTTCATCTTCCAGTCGAGCGAGATCTACGGCGGCCTGAACGGCTTCTGGGACTACGGGCCCCTGGGCGTCGCGCTCAAGCGCAATCTCAAGGACGCCTGGTGGCACGACATGGTGGCCGGCCACGACGAACTGGCCGCGCCCGCCGGGGCCCCCGAGGCCTACGAGATGGCCGGCCTCGACTGCACGATCATCATGCACCCGCAGGTCTGGAAGTGCTCGGGCCACTTCGACCTGTTCCACGACTGGATGATCGACTGCCGCGAGTCGAAAAAGCGCTACCGCTACGACCACCTGAGCGGCCGGTCCGCCGGGCACCGCGGCAAGACCGTGTTCGTCGTCACCGACGCCTCCGGCGACGAGGCCCAGCCCGCGCTCACGGCGAAGGCCCAGAAGTTCTTCGGCCTGCGGGCCAAGCAGGTCGAGGAGATCGAGTGGGCGGGCGGCCTGACGGGGCTCTCGGCGGCCGTGGCGGCGGGCAGCACGACGCTCGCCGCGGTGCTCGGGCCGGATGCGTCGGAACCGGGCACGCTCACCGATCCCCGCGAGTTCAACCTGATGTTCGAGACGCGGATCGGGGCGATGGCCGGCGACGACGACCGGGCCTTCCTGCGGCCCGAGACGGCCCAGGGCATCTTCATGAACTTCAAGAACGTCCTCGACACGTCGCGGGTGCGGGTGCCGTTCGGGATCGCCCAGATCGGCAAGAGTTTCCGCAATGAGATCACGCCGCGGAACTTCACGTTCCGCTCGCGCGAGTTCGAGCAGATGGAGATCGAGTTTTTCTGCAAGCCGGCCGACTCGGCCGCGTGGTATCGCTACTGGCGCGACCGCCGCTGGAAGTGGTACCTCGACCTCGGGCTCACGGAGGGCAAGCTGCAGTTGCGCGAGCACGACAAGGAAGAGCTCTCGCACTACTCGGTGGGCACCGCCGACATCGAGTATGCGTTTCCGTTTCTCGCCCCGGGCGAGTTCGGCGAGCTCGAAGGGATCGCCCACCGCGGCGACTTCGACCTCCGCAGCCACATGGAGGGCAAGCTCGTGCGGCAGGACGGAGCGCTCGTACTCGAGACGGGGCCCGACGGCAAGCCACGGCACAAGGGGAGCGGCAAGGACCTGTCGTATTTCGACGACGTCACGCGCGAGCGGTACGTGCCGCACGTCATCGAGCCGTCGGCCGGCGCCGACCGGGCCGTGCTCGCGTTTCTCTGCGACGCCTACCACGAAGACGAGGTGCCCGACGAGGACGGCAAGCCGCGGAGCCGGACCGTGCTCAAGCTGCATCCGCGGCTGGCGCCGCTCAAGGCCGCGATCCTGCCGCTGGTGAAGAAGGACGGCATGCCGGAGGTGGCGATCGACCTCTACCGCCGGCTCAAGCGGCACATGCCCTGCATGTACGACGAAAAGGGCTCGGTGGGCCGGCGCTACGCCCGGCAGGACGAGGCCGGCACGCCGTGGTGCCTGACGGTCGACGGCCAGACGCTCGCCGACCGGACCGTGACGCTCCGCGACCGCGACACGCTCGTGCAGTCGCGGGTGCCGCTGTCGGAGGTCGTGGATCTGCTGCGGGACAAGCTCCAGTGATCCCGGCGATCGGCACGGTGTGTTCGCTCGGGGCGCCGCTCGAGAACATCCTCGAGGACTACGCGGCGGGGCATGTCGATGCCGTGGACCTCTGGCTCGGGCAGGCCGACGCCTTTCTCGAGGCGCACGACGTGGCGACGCTGCGGGAGCGGTTCCTGCGGCACGGCATCGCCCCGGTCGCGGCGAGCTTCCAGGGCGGGCTGCTCACGAGCCAGGGCGACGCCCGCCGCGAGCACTGGCGGACGTTCGAGGGGCGGCTCGCGCTGTGCGGCGACCTCGGGATCCCGGTGCTCGTCGTGGCGGGCGACGCCTTCGGCCCGCTCGCGACCCAGGATCTCGGGCGGCTCTCCGCGAGCCTCGTCGAGGCGGCGAAGCGGGCCGCCGACGCGGGCGTGCGGCTCGCCCTCGAGTTCGACGCCCGGGCGAGTTTTCCCGACAACCTGCAGTCGGCCGTGGCCCTCGTCGAGGACGTCGGCTCGCCGTCGCTCGGCGTCTGCCTCGACTGGTTCCACTACACGGTCGGCCCGAGCAAGCCGCTCGACCTGTGGCTGCTCTCGCGGGACAACCTGGCCCACGTGCAGCTCTCCGACATCGCCGACGTGCCGCGGGAGATGGCCGGCGACACCGACCGGATCCTGCCCGGAGAGGGCTCCTCGCCCCCCGACGACCTCGTGCGCCGGCTGGCGGAGATCGGCTATCCTGGCGCCGTGGCGGTCGAACTCCACAACCCCGCCCTGTGGCGCGTGCCGCCGCGGCAGTTCGGTGAGGTCGCGGTCACGGCGCTGCGAAAGCTGCTCGGCGTGGCCGACGCGTGACCGCCCGGCGTCATCCATGCTCCCTGAGCAGGTTGCTGCGGGCCTCGATCTCGTCGATGGGGCGCAGGCGTGCGGCCGCTCCCGGTGTCAGGATGTCGTAGTGCCGCGCGGCGGTGAGCGAGTCGACGACCTCGTGGCAGAAGCCCCGGTGGGTGACCCACAGGCTCGGATCGAACCGCCGCAGGTCGATCGCCACGGAGTAGGTGCGGAGCGTCTTGCGGCGGAGCTTCACGTATTGCGGGAAATAGGAGAGGGAGAGTTCACGCAGGCTGCGATGGATCGGATCACGGTAGCGGAGGAACGGGCTGTTGCTCTTGGAGATGGCCCCCCAGCAGCGGCCGCGGCGAAAGAGCACCACGACGTGATCGACGTCTCCGCGGGCGGCCCCCATGTCCATCACCAACGGCGGCTCCCCGGCCAGCCAGAGCGCGTAGGCGGCCACGAACGCCCCTTCCACGCAGTGGGCCTCGCCGTGTCGCAGCACCTCGGCCACGCTCCGGCCGGTCTCCCCGGCCGGCTTCGCGTTCCAGCGGACAGCGTTCACGAAGTCCTGGATCCGCTCGGGGGTCCGGAGGCCGCGCAGCCGGGCCGTGACGCCCGCGCCGAGACCGAGCGGGGGTGGGCCGGCGGCACATGCGGGGTGCAATTTCATGAACGTCGCCTGCATCGTGCTCGACTCGGATCCCGGAATGTACACGGGCCGCAAACACGACGCCTCATCGCCGGGATACTCACCGCCACGTCCCCCAGTTGCGACAGGCTGACGCGACGGGCCGACGCGATCGGGGGCGGGGAATGTATCCTTGGGGGATCATGCCCGAAGCACCCCGCCCGCTCTGCCCCAGGATCGACCTCGCCGCCGCCGACGGCCGGGAGCGGCTCGAATCGCTGCGCCGCACGCTCGTGTCGCAGGGCGAGATGGTGAGTCCGGCGGGCCGGCAGCGGACGATCGACGTCTTCGGCGCGCCGCTCACGCCGCGGCAGGTCGTCGAGAAGATCTGCACCGACGTGCGGGAGCGGGGCGTCGAGGCGCTGCTCGACTACACGCGGCGGATCGACCGGGCCGACGTCACCCCCGGGACGCTGCTCGTGCCCGCGGCGGCCCTCGCGGCCGCCCACGCGCAGGTCGACCGGGGTTTCCTCGAGGCGGTGCGGCGGATCCGGGCCCGCGTGGAGGCGTTCCAGAGGGCGCTCCTCGCCCGCGACGTCCTGGTGCCGTTGGCCGGGGGCGGCTCGCTGCGGCAGCGGTATCTGCCGCTCGACCGCGTGGGCGTGTGCGTTCCCGGGGGGGCGGCCGCGTATCCGTCGACGCTGCTGATGACCGTCGTGCCCGCGCAGGTGGCGGGCGTGCGCGAGATCGTCGTGGTGGCGCCGCCCACGACATTCGGGTCGGACAACGGCCACGTGCTGGCCGCATGCCATGAACTCGGCGTGACGACGGTGCTCCGGGCGGGCGGCGCCCAGGCGGTGGCCGCGCTGGCCTACGGCATCGAAGGCCTGCCGCGCGTGGACATGATCGTGGGCCCCGGCAACCTGTTCGTGGCGCTGGCGAAAAAATACGTGTTTGGTGACGTTTCGATCGACTCGATCGCCGGCCCGAGCGAGATCGTGATCGTGGCCGACGCCCGCGGCGACGCGGAGTGCATCGCCGCCGACATGCTCGCCCAGGCGGAGCACTCGCCCGGGTCGGCGATCCTGCTCACTTCCGACACCGCGCTCGCCGACCGCGTGGCGGCGGCGCTCCAGAGCCGCGTCGCCGCGCTCGAGCGGGGCGACCTCACCCGCGACAGCCTGGAGCGATTCGGGGCGATCGTCGTGACGCGCAGCGACGACGAATCGGCGGCCATCGCCGACGAGCTCGCCGCCGAGCACCTTTCGATCGACACGGTAGATCCCGAGGCCACGCTCGCCAGGATCCGGCACGCCGGTGCCGCGTTCCTCGGCCCTTTCAGCCCCGTGGCCGCCGGCGACTATGCCGCCGGGCCATCGCACGTGCTGCCGACGGGCGGCACGGCCCGGTTCGCCGCCGGCCTCAACGCCAACCACTTCCTGCGCGGCGGCAGCGTGATCGCGCTCTCGCAGCGCGACCTCGCCGAGATCGCCGCCGACATCGCGACGCTCGCGAACGTGGAGGGCCTCACCGCCCACCGTCAGAGCGTCGAAGCCCGGACGCGGTGACGGTCGAAGCACCGGCTCCGAATGCGGGTCGTCGTCACCTGCCCTGTCGGGAGGGCCGGGATTCACGGATTGGAGCCCGACCAGTGCCACGTTCCGGTTGTGCCGGTTGTGCGGGCGGATGCGGAGAGTGGGGCGGGCGTGAGGTAGACTTCGGGCATGGCAGCAGAGTCCGCCACCGCGTCGCGATCCCTCGTCCGCCCCGACGTCGCGGCGCTCGCCGGCTACGTGCCCGGCGAGCAGCCGCAGGGGGGCAAGTGGATCAAGCTCAACACCAACGAAAATCCCTACCCGCCGTCCCCGGCGGTCGCCCGGGCGATCGCCGCCACGGCCGCCGGTCGCACGCTCGCCAAGTATCCCGATCCGCTGGCGACGGTGTTCCGGCTGCGGGCCGCCGAGATCCTCGGCGTCGAGCCCGACTGGATCATCTGTGGCAACGGCAGCGACGACCTGCTCACGATCCTCGTGCGCACCTTCGTGGGCGCGGGGGAGTGGCTGCGGGTGCCCTCTCCGAGCTACATCCTCTACCGCACGCTCGCCGGCATCCAGGGAGCTGAATGCGAGGAGGTTCGCTACGAGCGAGACTGGTCGCTCGGCGACGGGTTCGCCGCGCCCTGTACGGCCGCCGGCGGCGAGGTGAAGCTCGCGCTCATCGCCAACCCGAACAGTCCCTCGGGCACGCTGCTGCCCCCCGGGCGGATCCGGGAGCTCGCCGACCGCCTGCCCTGCGCGCTCGTGGTGGACGAGGCCTACGGTGATTTTTCCGACGCGCACTGCCTCGACCTCGTCAAGGACAACGAGCGGGTGATCGTGACGCGGTCGTTCAGCAAGTCGTACGCCCTCGCGGGGCTGCGGTTCGGCTTCGCCGTGGCGCAGCCGCAGGTGATCGAGCAGCTGCTCAAGGTGAAGGACTCCTACAACTGCGACGCGCTCTCGATCGCGGCGGCGACCGCGGCGATCGACGACCAGGCCTGGCTCACCGACAACCGCGCGAAGATCGTCGCCACCCGCCGCCGGCTCACCGACGGGCTGCGGTCGCTGGGCTACGACGCCGTCGAGAGCCAGGCCAACTTCGTGTGGTGCACGCACCCCGCGCGGCCGCACCGCCCGGTCTACGAGGCGCTCAAGCGGCAGGGGATCCTGATCCGCTCCATGCACTACGCCGGCTGGGGAGACGGCCTCCGGATCACCGTCGGCACCGACGACGAGATCGACGCCCTCCTCGCCTGCCTGAAGACGATCTGACCGACCACGCCCGAGGCCCACGAACCCGCCATGCCCCGCTCCGCGACCGTCACCCGCACGACCGTCGAAACCGACGTCACCCTGTCGCTCGTCCTCGACGGCACCGGCAAGGCCGAGATCCAGACCGGCGCGGGCTTCTTCGACCACATGCTCACGCTCCTGGCCGGCCACTCGCTCTGCGACCTCGCGGTGCGCTGCACGGGCGATCTGCACGTGGACGGCCACCACACGGTGGAGGACGTGGGCCGCGCGCTCGGCACCGCGCTCAAGGACTGCCTCGGCGACCGGCGCGGCATCCGCCGCTACGGCCACGCGATCATCCCGATGGACGAGGCGCTCGCCACCGTGGCCGTCGATCTCGGCGGCCGGGCGGCCTGCGTCTTCGCCGTGGACTTTCCCGTGCCCACGATCGGCACGTTCGACGCGCAGCTCGTCGAGGTCTTCTGGGAGAGCGTGGCCGCCACGGCGGGCATGAACTTCCACGCCGTGCTCCACCACGGCCGCAACGGCCACCACATCGCCGAGGCGGTCTTCAAGGCCGGGGCCCGCGCCCTGCGCGCCGCCTGCGAGCCCGACCCGCGCCAACCCGGCATCCCGAGCACGAAGGGTACGCTCGCGGGGTGAGTTCCCGCAAATCCTTCACTCGCCCAAACCGGCTCGGGGCTGCCCCGACCGTCTCGCCGAACGTTCGCTCCGTCGACCATTCCGCTTCGGCGGATCGGTGCCCGCTGCCCTGCGCTCACTCGTATCTGCCTGCGCTCTCGGCATCCTGCCTTCGCTGGCAGATGACGTCGGCTCAACGGCAGGGGCGACCCCTCGCCTCCGTCACCTGATCCATCGATCCATCGCTCCAGCCATCTCGGTGAGCTCTAGACCGCATCCGACTTCGGTGGAGCACCGGCTTCGGGGCGGCAAAAGTCTCGTCGCGTGGGCCGCGGCGGCCCAATGCTCCTCGAGCGTTCGCCGACCCCTCGCCTCCGTCACCTGATCCATCGATCCATCGCTCCAGCCATCTCGGATAAGCTCTAGAGCACGCCGAGCGACTCGACCCAGCGGCACAGTTCCTCCGCCGGCGGCGCGTCGCCGAGCACGTCGGGCAGCAGGCCCACCTGGTAGCCCCTGTCGCCGAGCAGCGCACGGTCGGCGGCGGCCTTCGCCGGTGCCCCGGTGAGCGAACCTCCGAACAGCACCCACAGGCTCCTGCCGGGCTCCGTCGGCTCCACCGTCGCCTGCCGCGGCAGGGCGGCGTCGAGCAGCGCCGCGCCGCCCACCGCCGGCCCGAGCGCCTCCGCCACGAGCCAGGCGCACGCGCCCCCAGGGCCGCGCCCCGCGACGGCGACCCGCCGGGGATCGACCGGCCGCCGCGCCCGCAGGGCGTCGAGCCCGCGGGCCACCGCCGCGACGTCGTCGCGGCCCCAGCGCTGCGGGTCGGCCGCCGTCGGCAGCACGACGGCCACGCCGTGCCGGGCCGCCGCGTCGAGCCAGGGCTCGGCCGCCTGCCGGGCCGCGGCACCGTCGCCCGGGCCCGGCGGCGGCCCGAAGTAGACGAGCACGCCGAGCGGCGGCCCGGCCTTCCCGCCTGGCAGAACGGCCAGCGGCGGCCGAGCCACCTCCGCCGCCTCCAGGCGTTCGACGGTGGGCGGGCCGGACGCCGCGGGCGGATTGGCCACCCCGGCGGGAACGAGCGCCGGCAGCGGAGCGACGTCGACCGCGACGGTGCGCTCCGCGCCGTCGCGGCGCACGACGAGCGTCGCGGTGCGCCCCGCCTCGAGCCCGCCGATGAATCCCGCCAGGAGCGTCGGCGAGTCGACCGGCTGCGGCTCGCCCCCCTCGTCGGCGACCGCCGTCACCAGGTCGCCGCGGACCAGGCCGGCCCGGGCGGCCGGCCCGTCGGGCCAGACCCAGTCGACCTCGACGCCGCCGGCCGATCCCGCGGCCGCAACGCGGGCGGGCACGATGCCGATCATCGGCCGCCTCCAGGGGGGCAGCGTCGCCGCGAGCGTGGCCTCGAGCGGCACCCGCGTCGGGCCGGCGGCGCCGCGGCGCTCGACCACCAGCTCGACCGTGTCGCCGGCGTACTTGGGGGCCAGGACGTTGCGCACCTCGGCGATGCGGCTCACCGGCCGGCCGTCGGCCGCGACGATCGTGTCGCCGGTGCGGAGGCCGGCTCGGGCGGCCGGCGAACCGGTCCGGCACGTGGCCACGGTGGCGGGGGCCGTGAACGGGTCGCGGGAGGCGTAGCCCACGCCGAGGATTCCGGGCACGAGCGTCCGCCCTTCGCGGAGCGCCGGCAGCACCCGGAGCACGTCCTCGAGCGGCACGGCGAAGCCGATGCCGGAATCGTAGAGCTCGGTGCCCGACGTCATGCCGGCGGTGTCCGCGGGCACCGGGGCGAGGATGCCGATCACCCGCCCGCGCACGTCGACGAGCGGTCCGCCGTAGTTGGCGGGCGAGATCGAGGCGTCGGTCTGCACGGCCCTGCCCCAGGCCCGGCTCGTGGCGGACAGCATCCCCACCGCCACGCTGGGCGTGGAGGCGTCCCAGGTGCGGCCGAGCGCCAGCGTCCACTGGCCGACGGCGAGGTCGGCCCGGGGCGCCGGCTCGGGGACGACGAGCCCGGCCGCCGCCTCGGCGTCCAGCCCGAGCAGCACGAGCCCCCGGGACGCGTCGCGGCCGACGACCGGCGCGGCCCGCCGCCCGCCTCCCGGCAGCACGACGATCGCCTGCGTCACGTCGCGCGGCACCGCGAACTCCGTCGTGATCACCGCGCCGGGGGCCACCACGGTGCCGGTCGACGCACCGGCCGCCGGCGCCGCCTCCGCGGCCGCCCCGACCGCGGCGGTCGACGCCGCCGCGGGCTCGATCCGCACCACCGCCCCGGCCACCCGCGCGGCGGCCGCCTGGAAGGCCCGCTCTTCGAGCGTGAACGCATCCGCGCCGGCGAATGCGTCGGCGGTCGCACCGGGAGCCGCCGCGCCGACCGCGGCCACCAGCACGATCGTGCGCACCGCAGCCGCCCTCATCGCCCGCCTCCGGCGGGCCGGGGCCCGAGGTCGCAATCGACGATCGCGCCGCGGCGCACCACCGTGATCCGCACCGCGTCCCCCTCCGGCACGAGCGCGAGCGCCTGCCGCACCGCGGCCCGCGAGGAGACGGCGCGGCCGTTGACGGCCACGAGCAGGTCGTCGGGCCCGAGGCCGGCCCGGGCGGCGGCCGAGCCGGGGAGCGTCGACTCGACGAACGGCGGCGTCTTGTCGAGGAGATCGGGCACGAGCACCACGCCGAGTGCGGCCGGGTCGAACACGGCGGCCGCGGCGTCGGCCGGCGGCGGGGGGGCGGCCGTCCCGGAGAGCAGCTCGCGGTAACTCCGCCACACCTCGGCGGCCGGCAGGGCGTAGTTGAGCCACACTCCGCTCTCCGCGGCCCGCAGTTCCTTGCCGAGCACGCCCACGAGCCTGCCGTCGCCGGCGATCACGGCGCCGCCCGGGGAGCCGGGATTGTTGGTGGTGCAGTCGAGCACGTAGACCTCGCCCCGGAACGGAGCCTCGTAGGCTCCGCGCCGCGCCGCCAGGGGCACGACCGCGGCGACCACGCCGAGTTGGGCGCTGACCCGCTCGTCGCCGACGGCGACCCCGAACAGGTTGGAGAGGGCGAACACGCGGCTCCCGACGCCGAGCGGCTCCGCCTCCTCGAGCGCGAACGCGGGCAGGTCGTCGCCGTCGATCGTGAGCAGCGCGAGCTCGCGGCGCGGATCGACCCCCTGCAGCCGGGCCCGGAACCGGCGGCCGTCGTCGAGCACGCAGTCGATCTCGTCGGCGTCGAGCACCGTGCTCATCACGGTGACGACGTGGCCGGCGGGGGAGACGAGCACGCCGGTCTGATAGCCCTCGAGGCCGCGGACACCCCCGGCGCCGTGCACCTTGACCACCTTGCGGGCCGCCGCCACGATCGTCTCGCCCGGCGTCGCGGCCACGGCGGGCAGGCCGCACGCGACCCCGGCGACGGCGGCGAGCAGCGCGCGGCGGCAGTGCGGCGGGCGGCCAGGGCACAGCGGCCTCACGACGTCCCTCCCGCGGGTTCGGGCGCGGCGGGCTCGAAGCGGATCTCGTCGACGGTGAACGTGCCGAAGACCGTGTCGCCGTGCCGCACGGAGATCACGCCCGGCATCCCGGGCGGGCCGGCGGGCCGCGGCTCCAGCCGCACCTCGCAGGGGTCGGAGTCGGGGGCGGGCCAGAGCTCCACGCCGATCACGCCGCCGTCGGCGGCCACGGCGAACCGGGCCTCCACGGCGGCCGCGGCCGTCTCCAGCACGTCGACGAGTTCCACCGCGCCCCCCGCGGCGAGGTCGGCCGGGTCGCGCGGCTGCGTGCCCCAGTAGCTCGTGCGCCCGAGTCGCACGGGGCCGTCGACGAGCAACCGCCGCCAGAGGAGCAGCGCGGCCAGCATCCCGCCGCTGCCGGGCGGACTCCGATCGGCGTCGAGTTCCTGCGTGGCGTCCACCTCGGTGGTCCCCGTGGGCAGGTCGACGAGGCCGCGGGTGTCGGACAGCAGGATGCGAAACTCCCCGCCGCCGTCGAGACGGCCGCGCAGCTCCCAGACCCCCGCCGCGCCGCCGCCCACGGCGGCCCGCGCGATGGCTGCCGCGACGCGGTCGCGTTCCAGCGCGTTGAAATGGTGGTTGGTGAACCCCGGGCGGGCCTCGTAGAGGTCGCGGACGGCGTCGGGCAGCGGGGCGGCGGCTGCGGGCCGTTTGTCGGCGTCGGGCCGCGGCGAATCGGGCTCCTCCCCTGCGGCCACGAGACGGGCCAGTTCGGTGGGGCGATGGAGCGCCTCGAGCCGCACGAGCATCTCCGACCGCCTCCCGGCGCGGCGGTAGACCAGCGGCACCCGCCACCCGGCCGGCAGCGTGCCGAGCACGTTCTTGACCGCGTTGACCGTGCGCACCGGCCGGCCGGCGACCGCCACGATCTCGTCGTCGTACCGCAGCCCGCGGCGGTAGGCGTCGGAGGATTCGAGGATGTCGGACACCACCACCCGCCCGTCCTCGTCGGTGGCCACGGTCGCTCCGAGCGTCGCGTGGTCGACGAGCCGCCCACCCCTGAGGCAGCCGAGGAAGTTCCGGATCTGGTTGGAAGAGATCGCGTAGCCCACGCCCACGTTCACCCGGCCCCGCTTCTCGAACGACGCCCGGCCGTTCACCCCGATGAGCCGGCCGCCCGCGTCGAACAGGCCGCCGCCCGAGTTGCCCGGGTTGATCGCGGCGTCGACCTGCAGGCAGTCGGCATACTCGAGGATCGTGCCGGCCGGAAACTGGTAGCGGTGCACGCCCGACACGATCCCGGTGCTGATCGAGGGGCGCAGGTCGGTCGCGAGCAGAAACGGATTGCCGGCCGCGAAGCAGAAGTCGCCCACCTCCACCAGATCGCTGTCGGCCAGCGTCGCGTACGGGAAGTCGTCGCGGCCGACGAGCTTCACGAGGGCCACGTCGCCGGTGGGATCGAGGCCGACGAGCACGGCGTCGTAGACGCGACCGTCGGAGAGGCCGCATTTCATGGCCACCCCCGCCGGCTGGACGACGTGGAAGTTGGTGAGCGCGTAGCCGTCTGACCCGATGAGCACGCCCGATCCGCCCCCGGCTTCACCGGCGAAGATGGCGACGGCAGCCGGCGCCGCCCGGGCGATGACGTCGATCCGCTCCCGCTCGGCGTCGAGCACCTGCGCGGGAACGTCCCCCGCGGCAGGCGGCAGCCAGACGGCGGCGAAGGCCGCGGCCCAGGCGAGGCGGCGGCATGTCGAGGACGCGCAGGGCGACGACGCGGTCATTGTTCGAGCACCGGCTCCAAGAACCGCACCGGCCCAGCCAGGGCGCCCCCCGGCCCGAAATCGACCGTCACGCCCAAACGCCGGCCGCCGTCGACGTCGAGATCGACCGGCACCTCGTCGGGCCCCGACACCACCACCTCCAGAACGCGCCGATCGTCCACCGCCACGGCGACGCTGGCCGGGCCCGCCGCGGCGTCGCCGGCGAGCCGGGCGCGGAAGCGGCGGCTGCCCGCCGGAATGCGCCACACGGCGGTCGTGCGGGGGCGGATCGACAGGCCCGGCTGCGGCCCGGGCCGCGACGAGCGGGCGTCGGCCGGGAGGAAGCGCGGCTCGAAGAAGCGGGCCAGGCCCTCCACCGCGCCGAGCGCCCCGAAGAACGGCTCCACGTCGAGCCGCTCCGGGGCGGTGTCCGCCAGCCGCACGGTGCGGCCGGCGGCATAGTCGATGCGACGCAGGGCCGCCGCCGGCAGGACCGTCCGCCGCTCGGCGTCGTCGGCGTCGAGCACGAGCGCCGTGGGCGTCCAGGCGACCGCGTCGGCCCGCAGGCCGCCCCCGGCCACGTCGACGGCCGTCCCTCCCGGGGCCGCGGCGGCGCCGCGCAGCCACACCACGCCGAGCACCTTCGACCGCTTCACCGGGATCGTCTCCCCGTCGAGCACGACCGTCACGGTCTCGGGCCCCACCCCGGTGATCGCGCACTCCACGAACTCGAATCCCTCCCCCTTGCGCACCACGACCAAGTCGGTGGCGGCCCGTTCCGGCAGCGTTTCGGCCCAGGCAACGCCCTCGGCCTGCCAGTCGACCGACCGCACGCGGCCGATCGGCATTTCGACCCGCCCCTCCGCCACGTCGAGCGTCGCCGCCGCGTCGCCGGCCGAGAAGTCGTCTGCGGCGAGCGAGGTGCCGTCGGTGAGCGCGGCCCTGACGCGCCCCGCGGCGGGCCGCCCGGGGGCGTCGGTGCACGTGAGCGTGCGCACGCGGTCCGACGGCATCGTCGCGGCCCCGTCGAGCCGCAGGCCGGCCGGGCCGATCTCCACGAGCTCCCCCTCCGCCTGCGTGCCGTCGGCCAGTTCGAGCCGCACGCGCGGGCCCGTGGCATCCGCCGTGGCGGCCGGCGACAGGAACAGCGCGACGAGTGCGAGGCGGCGGACGCGGGTCATCATCCGATCGTTCCCGGGCCGGGGCCGCTAGGGGGAGTCCGTCCCCGCCGCGAGCCGTTTGAAATACTGTTCGATGGCCTCGCGGTAGTGGGGGGGAAATTCCCGGCCGATCTGCTGCAGCGCCTCGTCGCGACGGTGCGGCGGCAGGTTGCCCCAGCCGTCGGTGCTGCCGATGTCGCGGCGGGCCACCTCGCCCGGACCCTTGCCCTCGGCGAGCCGGCTGTCTTCCATCGGCTTGCCCTGGCCGCCCCGCCCGGCGCTTCCGCCACCGCCGCCACCCGCCTGGCACTGCTGCTGTTGCTGCTCGAGCTTCGCGATCAACTTGTCGAGCGACTCGATCACGCCGTCCTGGACGGCGCGGGTCCGTGGGCCGGCCCGCCCCTGGTCGAGGCGGCGGGTGATGTCGCGCATGCGGCGGGCGATGTGGTCGAGCGACTCCTCCTCGAGGGCGGCGATGTCGGCCCTGAGGAGCCGAGCCACCCGCTCGTAGCGCACCGGGATCTCGCCGGCGCGTTCGAGGAGCCGGTCGAGCGACTCGAGCGCGGCGTCGGCCTCGAGCAGCCAGTGCTGGCAGGCCGCCCGGTGGAACAGGAGCGCGGCCGGATCGACCGCGGTGCCCACGTCGAGGTCGGCGAGCAGGGTGAGTCCGTCGTCGAACCGGTCGCGCCGCACGAACTCCCGCCCCAGCCAGAGCCTCACGGTGTCGCGTTGGAACGGATCGACGGCAGGGTCCGCGAGCCACGACCGGTCGGCGTCGGGGTCGGCGGCGAGCGCGGCGGAACGGTGATCGACGGAGGCGATCGCCAGCATCACGCGGTCCAGCGGATCGGGCACGGCAGCCTCGTCGGCCCACGCCCTCCGCGCGGCCTCGCGAGGCTCCGCCGCCGACGCCCGCTCGAGCCAGTCGGAGAGCCGGCGATGCACGTCGGCGGCGGCCGGGATCGACCACGTCGGCGGCCGCTCCAGCTCGCGGTCGGCATCGGCCGCGCCGCCCCCGGCGGCCGCCGGGGCGGGCAAGGCCGTCGCCGCGACCGTGACCAGACACGCGATCGTGCACCGCGACGCTCGCATAACACCCCCATCATACCACCTTCCCACCCCCGCCGCCCCGTCCCGGCCCGCAGGACCGTGCTACGGCCGATACCACTGGCCGCGCAGCCAGTCGGCGAGGAGGCCGATCTGCGCCGGCGTGAGCAGCGGCGCGGCGCCCTCCGCCGCCTTCCCGAAACTCGGCATGCGGTCGTTGGAGTCGCCGTAGAACCGCTCGTGCGTCGGGTCGGTGATGATCCCCACGAGCCACTCGCGCGAGCCCCAGCCGGTGAGGTCGGGGGCCGAGCCGAGGTCGGTGCCGTTGTCGCCGAGTGTGTGGCAGCCGCCGCAGCGCCCGCCGTCGGCGACGAGGGCGCGGCCCTTCTCGAGCACCGCGGGCGGCACGCCGGAATCGGCGAGCCCGGCCTCCGCGCTCAGCGCCGCGATCACGGCCTCGATGTCGTCCCGCTTCCACTCGTCGGCGTCGGTGAGGTCGTCCTTCACGAAGTTCACCATGTCGCCCCCCTTGTGGGCCGTGTTGCCGAAGTAGCCCGGCCCGGCCACCTGGCCGGGGTCGAGCAGACCGCGCATCCACGAGGCCCTGCCGAACTCGAAGAGGTTGGCGGCCGACGACTTCGCGAGGATCGCCTCGGCGCCCGGCGCCCGCGGATCGACGTGCGCGTGGCAGCTCGCGCAGTGCTGGGCGAAGAGCCGCGGCCCCTGGCTCTGGGCGTCGGTCCGCACGAGTTCGAGCATGCCCGCCGGCGGGATCTTCTCCGGTCGGCCGGCGAGCTCGATGGCCCGGGCCGCGTCGAGCCTGGCCTGCCGCGAGGCGTCGAGGAACGCCTGCGAGTGCCGCACCTTCTCGAGGGTCTCCCATTGCTTTTCGATCGCGGCGAGCTTCGCCTCGTCGCCGCCGAGCGTCGCGGCGAGCTTCGCCTCGTCGCCGCCGGTCTCGTCGAAGAGTTTCTGCGCCTCGGCGAGCGAGGCCTTGTCGACCCACAGGGCGTAGTAGTCCTCGTGCAGGGCCAGGGCCGTGAGCAGCCCCGCGCCCGCGATGATGCCGAGCGTGAAGGCCACGTTGAACCGGTGGCCCAAGTTCCAGCGGCCCACGATCGGCATGAGGAACATCACGCCCATGATCAGGCCCGGCACGACGATCGCCCCCAGAAACTCGCCCGTCGCCCCCCAGCCCTCGAACACCTTGAGGAACTGGAACAGAAACAGGAAGTACCACTCCGGCCGGGCGGCGGCGTAGGGCAGCGAGGGATCGGCCGGCGCGCCCAACTCCGCGCCGAGGTGCCCTGGATGCACCGGCTCGCCCGCGACCATCGCACGAATCGCCGGCACGAGGATCACGCCGAGCACCACCGCCATGACGGCGAGCATCGCCACGGCATCCTTGAGCACCTGGTCGGGCCAGAACAGCGCGTCGGGCTTCGTGAACGGCCGCTTCGCATGCAGCCCGTGCTTGCGGAAGAGCGCGAGGTGGACGACGAGCATGAGCACGAGGGCGCCCGGCAGGAAGCCCGCGTGGAGCGCGAAAAACCGCGTCAGCGTGTGGTGGCCGTATTCGGTGCCGCCGATCACGAGCTGCTGCAGCGCCGGGCCGATGCCGGGCACGATGCCGGCCAGGTTCGTGGCCACGATCGTGGCCCAGTAGCCCTTCTGGTCCCACGGCAGGAGGTAGCCCGTGAGCGCCATGCCGAGCACGAGCGTCATGAGCACGAGGCCGAGCCAGAAGTTCACCTCGCGCGGGGCGCGGTAGGCTCCGTCGATCACCACCTGCAGGAGGTGCAGCGCGAGCAGCACCACCATCGCCTGGGCCATGAAGTGGTGGATGCCGCGCAGCAGCCAGCCGCCGGTCATCTCGTGCTGGATGTAGTAGACGCTCTCCCAGGCGGTCTGGGCGCTCGCCGAGTAGCTCGCCCAGAGGAAGAGCCCGGTGATCACCTGCGTCATGAAGGCGAACACGAGCGTGCTGCCCCAGACGTAGCGCCAGCGGGCGCCCCCCGGCACGCGTTCGTAGAGCGCCTCGTGGAGCACCGCCCGGTAGCCGGTGCGGTCGTCGAGGAAGTCGGCGAGGCCGCCGAGGAGGCCGCGCGGGCGGCGGTCGGGAACGCTCATCGGCGGCGTCCTCGCGGGGCGGGGATCACTGGACCACCTTCCCGGCCACGCCGGCGCGGAACTTCTGCCATTGCACCTCGATCTCGCCGTTCTTGGCCACGCGGCACTCGAGCGCGTCCATCGGCCGCGGGCTCGGGCTCGGGGCCACGATCCCGCCATCGAGCGTGAACTCGCTCGAGTGGCAGGGGCAGCGGAAGCAGCGGCCGGTCGGCTCGATCTCCACGAAGCAGCCGGCGTGCGGGCAGGTTGCGGAGAGGGCCTCCACCGTGTCGGAGCCCTTCTCGCGCCGCAGGTAGACCGCGCCGATCGGCTCGGCCGCGAACCCGGTCCAGGCGTCGACCCGCTCCGCGATCACGGCGAACTGCCGCGGCACGCCGTCGGCGGGGACGGCCGAGAGTTCCGTCACCGGCAGGAATGATGCGGCCCCCCGCTTCCGCCGCAGCGGATCGAGGAACGCCCACAGCCCGGCCGCGAGCGGCGCGAGCGTGGCGAGGCCACCACAGGCGAGCGCTAGGAACCCGGCGAGGAAGCCGCGGCGGTCCCGGACGTCGCCCGACGGACGGTGATCGCGGAACTGATCTGCCACGGCGTGGGACTCCCTGCGACGACCGGACGCTTGAAAAGACTTTAGGCGGTGCGGCAGGCCTCGTCCACGGCTGCGAGCACCTGCTCACGGGCCGCCGCGAACGGCCCCGGCAGGATGGCGCCCGCGGCCGCCTTGTGGCCCCCGCCGCCGAACCGGGCCGCGAGCAGGTTGCAGTCCACATGGCAGCGACTGCGGAAGCTCGTCTTGATCTTGCCGTCGGGCTGCTCGATGAGGATCACCGCCAGTTCCGTCCCCTTCACCGCGAGCGTGAGATTCACGAGGTCTTCGGTGTCGCTCGGCAGGGCCTGCACCTCCTTGATGTCGGCCTGCAGCACCTGCGAGACGATCACGCGGCCCCCGTGCGACACGCGGGCCCCGGCGAGCGTCCGCCCCACGAGGTGGAGCCGGGCGATCGAGTCCTGCTCGAAAAGCTCGCGGTAGATGGCCGGCGGGCTGGCACCGGCGTCGACGAGCCGGGCCGCCACGCGGAACGACTCGCCGCTCACGTTCGGGAAGCGGAAGCCGCCGGTGTCGGTGGAGAGGCCCGCGTAGAGCGGCGTGGCGATCCGCTCGGAGAGGGGTACCTTCAGCCGCAGGCCGATCTCGTAGACGATCCGGGCCGTCGCCTCGGCCGACGTGTCCTTGAACCAGCGGTCGGAGAGGTCGTCCTCGCTCACGTGGTGGTCGACGACCACGACCTTCGGACGCATCGCCTTGGCCACGTCGGCCATCGCGCCGAGCTGGGCCCAGGCGCTCGTGTCGAGCACCACGAGCACGTCGCGGTCGACGAGTTCCTCCTTCGCGACCCCGGTGGCGAGCGACTCGATCCGGCGGTCGGGGTCGAGCCATGCCAGGGGTGCGGGCGTGGCCTGGGCGTTGACGATCCGCACGTCCTTCCCCAGCGTCTCCAGGATGCCGAGCAGGCCGAGCTCGCTGCCGAGCGCGTCGCAGTCGGGCCGCACGTGGCTCGTGAGCACGAAGCTCCGAGCCGTGCGGAGCAGGTCGAGGAGGCTCGCCCAGTCAAGTCGCATGCACGCTCCCGATCGTCGTCGACTCCGCCACCGGTGCGGCCACGGCCCGCACCCGCTCGACGTCGCTCGCGAGCTGGCGGGCCAGGTCGGCTGCCGAGTCGAAGCGGCGAGTCTCGCGCACCCGATCCAGGAAGTCAACGTGGAGCGTGTGGCCGTAGAGGTCGCCGTCGAAGCCGACGAGGTGGGCCTCGACCGACGTCGTCGTCTCGCCGAACGACACGTTCGGCCCCACGTGGACCGCCGCCGGCCGCACGATGCCCGCGCCGGCCACGGTCGCCCGGCAGGCGTAGACGCCCGGGCCGGGCACGAGCGTGGCGATCGCCGCGAGGTTCGCCGTCGGGAAGCCGAGCGTGCGGCCGCGTCGCGCCCCCGCCACCACGTCGCCGGTGCAGCGATAGGGGGAGGTGAGCAGCGGCCCGGCCTCGGCCACGCGCCCCGCAGCGAGCAGCGCCCGCACCCGGGAGCTCGACACGGCCGCGGCGCCGCGTTCGACCGCGGCGACGGTCGCCAGCTCCACGCCGTCGGCGCCGCACAGGTCGGCGAGCAGGGCCACCGTGCCGCGCCGGCCGGCGCCGAAGCGGAAGTCGGCCCCCTCCACGAGCCCGCGGACGCCCAGCCGCCCCCGCAGCACGCCCGCGTAGAACTCCTCGGCGCCGATCGCCACCAGCCGCTCGTCGACCGGCTGCACGAGCACCGCGTCGGCGCCGAGGGCGAGCAGCAGCTCGGCGCGGCGGGCGGGCGTGGTGAGCGGCACGGGCGCCGCCCCCGGTCGGAGGATCGCGGCCGGATGCGGGTCGAACGTGAGCACGACCGCCGGCACGCCCAGCCGGCCGGCCATCTCCACCAGCCGGCGGACGATCGCCGCGTGGCCGACGTGCACGCCGTCGAAATTTCCCACGGTGGCCACACAGGCCGGCGTCGCGGGCGTCCAGCGGCCGGCGGGCGGGAAGACGGTCGGAGGGGCGACGGGCAGCACGCCCCGATTGTAGCCGACGCGGCGGCGCCGAAAACGCAGGGTATGATTGGGCTCCACGCTCCGAGGGACGTCGCGACGCATGGCCGCCCCGTCGACCGAAGACAAGCAGATCTTTCTCTCGCCCGAGATGACGACCCGCCTGGGGGCGATCGACATCGGGTCGAACAGCGTGAGGCTGATGGTGGTCGAGGTGCTGCGTGGCGGCGCGTATCGCATCCTCGACGAGGAGCGCGAGCCCACGCGGCTGGGCCGCAGCGTCTCGGCCCAGGGCCGCCTCGACGACGAGTCGATCGACCGCACCGTGCAGGCCCTGCGCACGTTCAAGCAGATCGCGGCCGGCTACCAGGTGTCGGCGCTCCGCACGATCGCCACCTGTGCGGTCCGCGAGGCCCGCAACGGGCCCGAGTTCTGCCGGCGCGTCCGCGAGGAGGTGGGGCTCGAGGTGGAGGTGATCCCGGGCGATCGCGAGGCCCGGCTCGCCTTCGCGAGCGTGCAGCACGCATTCGACCTCGCCGGCCGGAACGTGATCGTGGCCGACATCGGCGGCGGGAGCACCGAGCTCGTGTTCGCCACGGGCGGCCTCGTCGAGTCGATCTTCTCGACGCCCCTGGGCGCGGTGCGGCTCACGGAACAGTTCGGCCTCGGGGAGACGGCGACGCCGGCCGACCTCGGGCGGCTGCGGGACGAGGTGGCGGCCTGCCTCAAGAAGCGGACCACTCGGCCGCTGTTCGCGCCCCACTTCCTCGTCGGCTGCGGCGGCACCTTCACGACGCTCGCCGAACTGGTGATGGCCGGCAAGAAACAGGTCGACGTGCCCGTGGCCGGGTACAAGGTGTCGCAGGCCGAGGTCAGGCACCTGCTCGATCGCCTCGCCAAGATGACGCTGCGGGCCCGCCGTGGCATCGCGGGCATGACGCCCGACCGGGCCGACATCATCCTCGCGGGCCTCACGATCGTCGACGGTCTGCTGACGCGTTTCCGCGTGAACACGCTCCTGATCCACACCCGGGGCGTGCGCGACGGACTCGTGCGCGAGATGATCGACGAGATGCTCGGCGCATCGGGCGGAGTCGCCGCCGACGCGGCCCATCGCGACGAGGCGATCGAGCGGCTCGCCGCGGCCTGCTCCGGTGAACTCGAGCACGGCCGGCAGGTGGCACGGCTCGCCGGGCGGATCCATGAACAGCTCGCCGAATCACTGTCGCTCGTTCCGGGTGATCGGACGCTCCTCGAGATCGCAGCCCGGCTGCAGGACGTGGGCTACGTGATCAACTACGACCAGCACCACAAGCACAGCTACCACCTGATCCGCAACAGCCGTCTGCCCGGCATCCGCGCCCACGACCTCGAGATCGTCGCCAACGTGGCCCGCTACCACCGCGGCGCGCTCCCCAAGCGGAAGCACGAGAACCTCGCCCACGTCTCCACCGAGGACCAGCGGCGCGTCCAGCGCATGGCGGCGATCCTCCGTCTGGCCGGCGGCCTCGACCGCAGCCGGTCGCAGCAGGTGCGCGACGTCGTGGCGACCGTCGGCGCCGAGGGCGTCGTGCTCGATGTGGTCGCCGACGAGGAGCCGCAGGTCGACATCTGGGGCGCGGAGCGGCGCACCGAGCTCTTCGAGAAGGTGTTCGGCCTGCCCGTCGCGATCCGCTGGGCCTCCGCCCGCAAGGACAAGGCGGCGAGGAAGCCCGCCAAGCCGAAGAAGTGACGGGCGAATTCCCCAAGTCGCGGCACCGCGCGTGACGATACCATCCGGAGAGTCCCCTCTCCCGGAGAGCCCCCCGTGCCCGGCCGCCCCCGACCGCTCGCCGCCCTCGTCTGCGCGTGCATGCTCAGCGGCGTCGCCCGCGCGGAGGACGTGAGCCGCGTCGGCGAGCCGAAGCCGCTGCCGCACGGCGTCCCACAGCGGCAGGCCCCCTACCAGCCGGGCCGGTCGCCCTACGTCACCAGCCGCCGCCAGCGCCCCAAGTACTTCGTGCCGCCGACGAATCCGCGCACGCCCACGTGGAAGATGTACGGCACGCCCCCCGGCGTGAGGCCCGGCGACTGGCCCGTGTACGCCCCCCTGGGCTTCGGCGGCTACCGCTTCCCGGCCGTCGGCGCGCAGGCGTACCGATAAGTCGAGGTGCTGTCGACGCGCGGCTCCTGCGCGCCCAATCCGGCTCGGGGCTCGCCGGATTCACGAAACCGCTCGCCATCGTGGCCTCGGGTTTCTTGGCGAACCTCCGTTCGCTCTTGAGAGCCGGGCCTCCAGCCCGGCAGTCCCACAGTTGAGGAGGCTTCGGGCTCCCCAGTACCCCGGCCGCCGGCTTTAGCGACCAGCGAAGCCATGGATGGCGCAGCGCCAGTCGCTAGGAGTGAGCGCAGCCCGGAGGGCGCAGCGAACGTCCGGCGACGGGGTCTGGGGAGCCCGAAGCCGGGTTGAGCGCGTTCACGATCCACACCCGATGGACCGTCCCCCGTGCCCAGTTGGGCATCGGAGCGTCAGGCCCTAGGCTGGAGGCATGGCCGACCTGCTCGAACTCACGCCCCAGGGGCTCTACTGCCGGGAGGGAGACTTCCACGTCGATCCCTGGCGCGGCGTGCCGCGGGCGATCGTCACGCATGCGCATGCCGACCACGCGCGCCCCGGCTGCGACCGCTACCTGTGCGCGGCCCGCGGCACACTCGTGCTCCGCGAGCGGGTCGGCGGCGGGGCGCCGATCGACACGCTCCGCTGGGGCGAGTCGCTCTCGATCAACGGCGTGAAGGTGTCGCTCCATCCATCGGGCCACGTGCTCGGGGCGGCGCAGGTGCGGCTCGAGCACCGCGGGCGGGTGTGGGTGGTGAGCGGCGACTACAAGGTCGAGCCCGACCCGACCTGCGACGCCTTCGAGCCGGTCGCGTGCGACGTGTTCGTCACCGAGTCGACGTTCGGCCTGCCGATCTACCGCTGGGCGGGGCCGGACCGGGTCGCCGCCGAGATCAACGCGTGGTGGCGCGACAACCAGGCCGCCGGCCGCACGAGCGTGATCCTCGCCTACGCGCTCGGCAAGGGGCAGCGGATCGCCGCGATCGTCGATCCCGCGATCGGGCCGATCGTCGCGCACGGCGCGGTGATGAAGATGGTGCGGGCCTACCGCGACAGCGGCGTGCGACTGCCGCCGATCGATGGCGTGCCGCCGCGGGCCCGGCGGGTCGGCGACGGGCGGGCGCTCGTGATCGCGCCGCCGTCGGTGGCCGGGAGCAGGTGGCTGCGCCTCTTCGGCGAGGCGAGCGTGGCGCCCGCGTCGGGCTGGATGACGGTGCGCGGCATCCGTCGCCGCCGCGGCTGCGAACGCGGCTTCGTGCTCTCCGACCATGCCGACTTTCCCGGGCTGCTCGGGGCGATCGAGGCCACCCGCGCCCGCCGCGTGCTCGTGACCCACGGCGCGAGCGAGTCGCTCGCGCGGCTCCTGTGCGAGCGCGGGCTCGACGCGGCGCCGCTCGCGACGCGGTTCACCGGTGAGCGGCCGCCGGACGACGCGACCGACGACGAGGCCGACGAGCCGCACGACGTGCGCGCCGCCGTCGAGGAGGGCGTGTGAAGGATTTCGCCGCGCTCTACTGGCGGCTCGACGCGACCACGGGCACGAGCGGCAAGCTCGCCGCCCTCCGCGACTATTTCTCGGCCGCACCCGCCGACGACGCCGCCTGCGCGCTGCATCTTCTCTCCGGCGGCAAGCAATCCCGCGCGGTCTCGACCACGCTGCTGCGCGAGTGGGCGGCCGAGGCGGCCGGGATCCCGCTCTGGCTGCTCGAGGAATGCTACGCGCAGGTGGGCGACCTGGCGGAGACGCTCGCGCTGGTGCTGCCGCCGCCCAAGGCGGACGCCGCCCCGGGCGAAGCGGGACTCGCCGCCTGGATCCGCACCACGATCGAGCCGTTGCGAGCGGCCGACGAGCCGCGCAAGAAGGAGATCGTCCGCGACGCGTGGCGACGGCTGCACGCCGACGAGCGGATCGTGTGGCACAAGCTGCTCACGGGCGGCTGCCGGGTGGGCGTGTCGCGCACGCTCGTGGCCCGGGCGCTCGCCGAGGTCGCGGGAATCGACCCCGCCGTGATGACCCACCGCCTGATGGGCGGCGGCATCGGCTCGGCCGACGACTATCGCCGGCTTTTTTCCTCCGAGCCGGGCGACGCCGACTCGCAGCGGCCCTATCCGTTTTTCCTCGCCTCCGCGCTCGACGAGCCCCCCGAGTCGCTCGGCCCCGTGGCCGACTGGCAGGCGGAGTGGAAGTGGGACGGGGCCCGCGGGCAGGTCGTGCGCAGGGGCGGGGCGTGCGCGGTCTGGACGCGGGGCGAGGAGCTCGTGAGCGACTCGTTCCCCGAGATCGTGGCCGCCGCGGCGGCTCTGCCCGACGGCATCGTGCTCGACGGCGAACTGCTCGCCGTCCGCGCCGACGCGCTCCTGGGTTTCAGCGCGCTCTCGAGGCGCATCGGCCGGCGCCGCGTCACGAAGAAGGTGCTCGCCGACGTGCCCTGTGCGTTCGTCGCCTACGACCTGCTCGAGGAGGCGGGGCGCGACCTGCGCGACCAGCCGCTGGCCGAGCGACGACGGAAGCTGGAGGCGCTCTCTCTGCCGGCGTTTCCCGCGCCGGGCGCCACGCTGCAGCTCTCGCCGCGGCTCGCCGCCGCGACGTGGGCCGAACTCGCCGCCACGAGAGCCAGCGCCCGCGACCGCGGCGTCGAGGGTCTCATGCTCAAGCGGCTCGCGAGCGCCTACGGGACCGGCCGCACCCGCGGCGAGTGGTGGAAGTGGAAGATCGAGCCGCTCGAGATCGACGCCGTGCTCCTCTACGCGCAGGCCGGCCACGGCCGGCGGGCGGGGCTCCACAGCGACTACACGCTCGGAGTCTGGCACGAGGGGCGGCTCGTGACCGTGGCCAAGGCCTATTCGGGGCTGACCGACGCCGAGATCGTCGAGGTCGACCGGATCGTGCGTGCGACGACGGTGGGGAAGCACGGGCCCGTGCGGATCTGCTCGCCGACACTCGTGTTTCAACTCGCCTTCGAAGGCGTGGCCCGATCGACCCGGCACAAGTCGGGCGTGGCGGTGCGCTTTCCGCGGATCGTGCGCTGGCGGCGCGACAAGCAGCCCGAGGACGCCGGCTCGCTCGCCGACCTGTTCGCGATGATCGACGCGCTCCCGACGCCGGAGCCCGCGACATGACGCGCCTCCGCACCGTGCGCCGCACGCCGGCCCGCATCGTGCCGCTCGACGCCGTGCGTGGCTGGTATGCGGGCCGCGGCTGGCGGTCGTTCGCGTTCCAGGAGGAGGTGTGGGCCGCGCTCGCCGCCGGCGAGAGCGGCCTCCTCCACGCTCCCACCGGCACCGGCAAGACGCTCGCCGCCTGGCTCGGCGCGGTCGTGAGAACCGGCGAACCCGGAGACGGGATCCGCGTCGTGTGGGTGACGCCGCTCAAGGCGCTGGCGGCCGACACCGTGCGGGCGCTCGAGGAACCGCTCGGCGGCCTCGGGCCGGCCGCCGCCGGCTGGACGGTGGCCTCGCGCACGGGCGACACGTCGGCCGCCGCCCGCCGCCGGCTTCGCGAGGCCTGGCCCGCCGCGCTCGTCACGACGCCCGAGACGCTCTCGATCCTGCTCTCGCTCGAAACCGCGCACGAGATCTTCGCCCGGCTCGACACGGTGGTCGTCGACGAGTGGCACGAACTCCTCTCCACGAAGCGTGGCGTGCAGACGGAGCTCGCGCTCGCCAGGCTCCGTGGCCTGCGGCCCGGCCTCGCCACGTGGGGGCTCTCGGCGACCCTCGCCAACCTCGACGAGGCCCGCGCGGCGCTCGTGGGGCCGCAAGAGGCCGCCGCGGCCCGGCTCGTCTCCGCGGCCGTCGAGCGGCGGCTGGAGATCGAGACGCTGGTGCCCGAGCCGATCGAGCGGTTTCCGTGGGCCGGCCACATGGGGATGCGGCTCCTGCCCCGCGTGCTCGAGACGATCGACCGCGCCACCACGACGCTCGTGTTCACGAACACCCGCTCGCAGGCGGAGCGCTGGTTCGAGGCGATCCGCGGGGCGCGGCCGGACTGGCGCAACGCGATCGCGCTGCACCACGGCTCGGTCGACCGCGACCTGCGGGCCGAGGCCGAGGCGGGGCTGAAGCGCGGCGCGCTCAAGTGCGTCGTGGCAACGAGCAGCCTCGACCTCGGCGTCGACTTCGGGCCGGTGGAGCAGGTGCTGCAGGTGGGCAGCCCCAAGGGGATCGCGCGGCTCCTGCAGCGGGCCGGCCGCAGCGGCCACGCGCCGGGCGCGACGAGCCGGCTGGTGTGCGTGCCCACCCACGCGCTCGAACTCGTGGAGTGCGCCGCGGCGCGCGAGGCGGCGCTCGCGGGGGTCGTGGAGGCCCGTCGGCCGCTCACCGGCGCGCTCGACGTGCTCGCCCAGCACCTCGTCACCGTGGCCTCGAGCGGCGGCTTCCGCGAGGACGAACTCCTCGCCGAGGTGCGGAGCACGCACGCCTTCGCCGGGCTCGACGACGCCTCGTGGCGCTGGGCCCTCGAGTTCGCCGCCCGGGGCGGGCCGGCGCTCCACGCCTACCCCGACTTCGCGCGGATCAAGGAGCGGTTCGGCCGCTGGTACGTCGCGAGCCCCGCGATCGCGAGAAGACACCGCATGAGCATCGGCACGATCACCGGCGACGCCACGGTGGAGGTGAAGTGGCTCCGCGGCGGGCGGCTGGGCACGGTGGAGGAATCGTTCATCGCCCGGCTCGCCGAGGGGGAGCGGTTCCTGTTCGCCGGCCGGCCGCTCAAGCTCTTCCGGTTCGACGGGCTCACGGCCTGGGTGCAGCGGTCGCGGCAGACGCCGGGCATGCAGGTGCCGCGCTGGAACGGCGGCCGCATGCCCCTCTCGACGCTCCTCTCTGCGGCGGTCCTCGACCTCGTGCGGCGGGCGCCGACGCGGGCCGACGTGCCCGCGGAGGTGCGGGCGGTGCTGCCGCTGTTCGACGTGCAGTCGCGCTGGAGCCGCCTGCCGGACGCCGACACGCTCGTCGTCGAACGTGTGAAGTCGCGGGACGGCCACCACGTGTTCCTGTTTCCGTTCGCGGGCCGGCTCGTCCACGAGGGGCTCGGCGCGCTCGTCGCCTGGCGGATCGCCAGCCGGAAGGCGGGCACGTTCACGTTCTCGGCCACCGACTGGGGCCTGGGGATCACCGGCCGTGCTCCATTCGCCGCCGACGAGCGGACCTGGCGCCGGCTGCTCTCGCCCGCCGGCCTGCTCGAGGATCTGCTCGCGTGCGTCAACGGCACGGAGCTCGCCAAGCGGCAGTTCCGCGAGATCGCCCGCGTGGCGGGGCTCGTGTCGGGAGCCCAGCGGTCGCAGAGGCAGACCCAGGCCTCGGCGGGGCTGCTCTTCGACGTCCTTTCGGAGCACGACTCGGGCAACATGCTCCTCGCCCAGGCCCGCCGCGAGGTGCTCGAGCAGCAGTTCGAGTTCCGCCGGCTCGAGGAGGCCCTGAACGCGCTGGCCACGAAGGACGTCGTCATCGTCGACACGCCCCGGCTCTCGCCGCTCGCCTTCCCGATCTGGGCCGAGCAGATCCAGTCGCGGCTCTCCACGCAGGGCTGGCTCGAGCGGATCAGCGAGATGGCCCGCGATCTCGAACGGGCGGCCCGCGACCGGGAGGCTCCATGAGGATCGGCCCCGCCGCGAGGATCGGCCCCGCCGCGACGAGCGACCTGCGGCTCCTCGCGGGCCGTGCCGCCTTCGTGCGGTCGTCGCGCACGCTGCTCGTCGCCGACGTGCACCTCGGCAAGGCGGCCACGTTCCGCCGGGCGGGCATCCCGGTGCCCGAGGGCTCGGCGGGCCGCGATCTCGAGCGGCTCGTGGGTCTGGCACAAGAGCATGCGGCACGGCGCGTGGTCGTGCTCGGCGACCTCCTGCACGCCAAGGGCGGCTGCACCGACGCGGTGCTCGACGAGTTCCGCGCAGCGCGGGCGCGGATCGCCGCCGGGTTCGTGCTCGTGCTCGGCAACCACGATCGTGGCCTCGCCGGGAATCCGGCGGCGCTCGCCGAGCGGCTCGGCATCGACGCCTGCGTGCCCGCGCTCGACGAGCCACCCTTCCTTTTCGTGCACGAGCCGGCGAGCCCTTTCACGGGCGAGCATGCGGACCGGACCGTGGTGGCCGGCCACCTCCATCCCACGTGTGCCCTCTCCGCCCCCGGTGGCGACCGGATCGTCGACCGCTGCTTCGTGGCCGAGCCGGGGGCCGTCGTGCTGCCGGCGTTCGGCTCGTTCACGGGCGGCCATCGCGTCGAGGCGGCGCCCGAGCGGCGGCTGTGGATCGCCCGCGACGACGGCGTCGTCGACGTCACGCGGCTGGCGGCACTCGCGGCGCGACGACGGCGCTGAACGCCGCCGGCAGCCCCGCGAGGACGTCGGTGGCGGTGAGCGAGACCTCGCCCACGCGTTCGGCCGCGATGTCGCCCGCGCGGCCGTGCACCCACGCGGCGAGGCGGGCCACGTCGAACGGCAGGCCCGCGTCGCCCACCAGTGGCTGGCAGAGGAGCGCCGCCACGACGCCCGTGAGCACGTCGCCGCAGCCGGCCGTCGCCATGCCGGGGTTGCCCGACGTGTTGTGGGTCCGGCGCGTGCCGTCGGTGACGAGCGTCGCCGGTCCCTTCAAGACGAAGATTGCCCGCAGGTCGGCCGCGAGCGCCGCCGTCGCCTCCTCGAGATCGGGCCGCGGGAGTGGTGCATCGCGGTGGAGCAGCCGCAGCATCTCCCCGGCATGTGGCGTGAGGATCCGCGGGCCGGCGTGGCTCGTGAGTTTTGCGGGCTCGGCCTGCGCGAGCGCCCAGAGCGCGTCGGCGTCGAGCACCGCTGCCTGCGGAAGCTCGGCCCACAAGCGCTCGACGATCGCGGCCGCCCCGGCCGACCGGCCGATCCCGGGCCCCACGGCCACGGCGTCGGCGAGCCGGGCCCGCTCCATGATCGCTTCGGCGGCTGCCGCCGAAAACGTGCCGTCGTCGGCCGCGGCGACCCCCCGGGTCATGACGCACGGATCGAATCCCGCCGCGATCGCGGCCACGCTCTCCGGCACGACGAGTTCCACGAGGCCGGCGCCACTCTTGAGCGCCGCCAGCGCCGCGAGGCTGGGTGCGCCGGCCATGCCGGCCGAGCCGCCCACCACGAGTACGCGGCCGTAGTCGCGCTTGCTCGTGTCGCGGTCGCGGGGCCGCAGCCGGGGCAGATCGCCGGGCACGTCGTTGGTTCGGGGCGCGGGCATGGCTGCTCCTGGCGGCTGACAATGGCGTCAGCCCCGAGGTGAATCGGGTCCCGGCATGGCGAGACCCGTTCGTTACCTTGACTGAAATGCTTCGCGCGGGCTACCTTCGCCGCGAAATCCCCGGGCTTTTGCCGGAAAGGAACGCGCGTCCGCCCATGAGTGCCGCGAAGAAATCGGTCGACCTGTTCGACACCAAGAAGGTCCGCCAGTTGATCGAACTGATGGAGGAACACGATCTCGCCGAGATCGACCTCAAGCAGGGGGATCACGCCGTCCGGATCCGGCGTGGCGGAGAGGTGGTGGCCGTGTCGGCCCCCGCGTCCCGGGCTCCCGCCCGGCCGGCATCCCCCGCCGAACCGGCGGCGGCACCACAGGCGGCCGCCGACGATCGGACGCTCGTCATCAAGAGCCCGATGGTGGGCACCTTCTACAAGGCGAGCGGCCCCGATTCGCCGCCGTTCGTGAAGGTCGGCGACCGGATCGGCCCGGAGAAGACCGTGTGCATCATCGAGGCGATGAAGGTGTTCAACGAGATTCCCGCTGGCGTCTCCGGCCAGGTGGTGGCGATCCTCGTCGAGAACGGGGCTCCCGTCGAATTCGGCCAGCCGCTGATCAAGGTCGAGCCGGGGGCCTGAGCGCCGTTTCAGGGGGCGGCCCACCGGCCCGCGAGAGCCAATGTTCAAACGGATCCTGATTGCCAACCGCGGTGAGATAGCCCTGCGCGTGATCCGCGCATGTCGCGAACTCGGCGTGGAGACGGTCGCGATCTTCAGCGAGGCCGACCGCGGTGCTCCCTACCTCGAACTGGCCGACGAGGCGATCTGCGTCGGCCCGGCCAAGAGCGCCGACAGCTACCTCCGCATCGACCGCGTGATCAGCGCGGCCGAGATCGGCAACGTGCAGGCGATCCATCCCGGCTACGGCTTCCTCTCGGAGAACTCCCACTTCGCCGAGGTCTGCCGCTCCTGCGACATCGGGTTCATCGGCCCCACGCCCGAGGCGATGGAACGGGTGGGCGACAAGAACTCGGCCCGGGCACTGGCCCGGGAGGCGGGCGTGCCGACGGTGCCCGGCAGCGACGGCATCATCGCGAGCGAGCAGGAGGCGGTGCGGGTGGCCCGCGAGATCGGCTTCCCCGTGCTGCTCAAGGCGACGGCCGGCGGCGGCGGCAAGGGGATGCGGGTGGCGGCCAACGACCTCGCGCTCGCGAGCGCCTGGCAGCAGGCCTCGGCCGAGGCCCAGGCCGCCTTCGGCAACCCCGGCATCTACCTCGAGAAATACATCGAGCGGCCGCGGCACGTCGAAATCCAGATCCTCGGCGACCAGCATGGCAACGTGTTCCACCTCTGGGAACGCGATTGCTCCACGCAGCGGCGGCACCAGAAGCTGATCGAGGAGAGCCCCTCGGCCCGGCTGCCGCAGGCCACACGGCGGAAGATGGCCGAGGCGGCCGTGCGACTGGCCAAGACGGCCACCTACTTCTCCGCCGGCACGGTCGAGTTCATCGTCGACCAAGAGGACAACTTCTACTTCATCGAGGTCAACGCCCGAATCCAGGTGGAGCACCCGGTGAGCGAGCTGGTGACGGGCATCGATCTCGTGAAGGCGCAGATCCGCGTGGCCGCGGGGGAGAAGCTCGACCTCGAGCAGGAGCGGATCGTGCCTCGCGGGCACGCCATCGAATGCCGGATCAACGCCGAGGATCCGGCGGCCACCTTCCGCCCGTGCCCGGGACGGATCGAGCGGATCATCGCCCCCGGCGGCTTCGGCGTCCGCTGGGACTCGCATGCCACCACCGGCTACACCGTGCCTCCCCACTACGACTCGCTCATCGGCAAGCTGATCGTCCACCAGCCGACCCGCAAGGAAGCGATCGCCACGATGATCCGGGCACTCAAGGAACTGCGAGTCGAGGGGATCAAGACGACCGTCCCGATCCACCTCGAGATCCTGCAGAACTCCGCCTTCCACGACGCCCGGATCGACACCACGTACATCGAACGCGTGCTCCTGGCCACATAGGGAACCGCATGGCTGAATCGCTCGCCCGGCCGCCGAAGGCCATCCACCACTTTCGCCGCGTGGCGATCCTGTTCGCCGGCGGCCCGGCGCCCGGCGCCAACGCCGTGATCTCGACGGCGGCGACGTCGTTCATGCGAAACGGCACCGAGGTGCTCGGCATGAAGCACGGCTACTCGTCACTCGCCGACTACTCGCCGAGCCGGCCGCTCCTCGAGGGGCAGGACTACATCCGGATCACGCCCGCCTTCCTCAAGCGGACGCGGTCGGGCCAGGGAATCATGCTCGGCACGGCCCGCACGAATCCCGGCAAGCACGTCTCGCATCCGAGCCACCTCGACGACCCGGAGCGGTCGCGGCCGCTCAAGAACGCGTACGAGGGCCTGCGGTCGCTCGGCGTCGAGGCCCTGATCTCGATCGGCGGCGACGACACGCTCAAGACGGCCAACAAGTTCAAGCGCTACCAGGATCGCCTGCCGGCCGACGCCCCGCGGATTCCGGTCGTGCACCTGCCGAAGACGATCGACAACGACTACATGGGGATCGACTTCACGTTCGGCTACTTCACCGCCGTCGACACGCTCGGCAGCGAGATCCGCAACCTGCTCTACGACGCGGATGCGAGCCGCTCCTATTTCCTCTGCGAGACGATGGGCCGCAGCGCCGGCTGGCTCTCCTACGGCGCCGCGATCGCCGGCGAGGCGAGCCTCGTGATCAGCGTGGAGGACATCCATGGCAAGTTCCGCGGCGAGGAGACCGTCACCGGCCCCGACGGCCAGACCCGCGTGAAGCCCGTCATGAACATCGACGAGGTCGTCAATCGGATCGTGAAGACGATGCGGGTGCGCGAGGAGCAGGAAGGGAAGCAGTACGGCGTGATCGTGATGGCCGAGGGCCTCGCGGAATACCTGCCCGCCCAGAGCCTCGAAGGCGTGCCCCGCGACGAACACGGCCACATCTCGATTTCCCACATCCAGCTCGGGCGGATGTTCGCCAAACTCGTGGCGGACGAATACAAGAGGCAGACGGGGCGGTCGCGAAAAATCGTCGGCCTGCAGCTCGGCTACGAGGCCCGCTGCGCCAAGCCGCACGCCTTCGACGTGATGCTCGGCAGCCAGCTCGGCGTGGGAGCCTATCGGGCCCTCGCGGAGCGGGGCCTCGACGGCGTGATGGTGAGCGTGTCGGGGCAGCTCGATCTCAACTACGTGCCGTTCGACGAACTCATCGACCCGAACACGCTCGTCACGGTCGTGCGCTACGTCGAGCGCGGCAGCGACTTCCACAGCCTGGCCCGGTTCCTCGAGACCTTCGTGAACGAGTAGGACAGGCTTCAGCCTGTCACGAACTACAAACGGCTTCAGCCTGTCATGAAACAAAAACGGCTTCAGCCTGTCATGAAGTACGACAGGCTTCAGCCTGTCGAGGAACGCCCCGTCAGGCCCCGCCCGACGTCGGCTCGAGGGCCGACGCGGCGACGCTCGACCAGTAGCGCGAGAACCGGCCGAGATCACGGACGCCGCCGCGGCGGCAGAAGGCGGGCCAGGGCTCGACCGCCACCGGGAGGGCGGCGGCCACCGCCTCCGCCTGCCGGCGCGCCCGCGGGCAGGGCGTGTCGGCGAGGGCCACGCCGTCGCAGCCGAGCGCCGCGGCGGTGGCGGCGAGCAGTAAGGCCGGATCGCCGCGGCGGATCTCCACGCCGGGGATCTCGGCGAGACATTCGGCGACGAACAGCAGTCGCTTGAGCGTGGGCCGCTCCGCGGCGAGCCAGGCGTCGTCGAACACGAACAGCCGCGGGGCGTGCGGGTGCCGTGCCGCCGCCGGGCTGGTGGCGGCGAGCGAATCGAGCGTGAGCCACACGAGCGGCCGCCGCGGCCCGGCGCCGGCCCGGCCCGGCCGCCAGGGTGGGGCGGGGGGAATGCGGAGCGGGCCGCGGCCCGCCCCCCCGGGAGATGCGAAGAGCCGCGCGGCGAGGTCGTCGTACGTGCCCTCGACGTCGCACCGCCCGCGGACGGGGCACCCGCCACAGTGGACGCCGTCGGTGAAGGCCTCGAGATTCTCGCGATTGAAGAGGTAGGGCTTCGCGGAAAACGTGCCCGCGATCCATTGCCAGGAGAGGTGGTTGCTCGCCGGGTCGCCGTCGAGCAGGTGCTCGAGGAACCAGTCGGCGCCCGCCTGCCAGCGGACGCCGCGCACGTGCACGAGCCACGAGGCGAGCCACATCCGCTCGTGGTTGTGGAGCCAGCCGGTCTCGTGCAGCCGGCGCACGAACGCGTCGATGCAGGCCAGGCCCGTCGCGCCGCCGAGCACGTCGTCGGGGACGCGGTCGTGCGGCCAGCCTCCACGCCGCAACGCCGCGGGAGCCTCGACGTCGTCACGGATGGCCGGCCCGAGCGCCGCATGCACCTGACGCCAGTAGTCGCGCCAGCCGAGTTCAGACACGAGTTTCGTCGCGTCCTCGGGCACCCGCACATGGGCCAGGGCGTGGTCGCGGACCTCCGCCAGCGAGAGCACGCCGTGGCGGATCCAGGCGGAGAGCCCGGTGACCGCCCCGCCGACGTGATTGCGGGTGCGGGCGTAGGCGACCGGATCGATGCCGGCCAGGCGTTCGAGGGCCGCCTGCCGGCCGCCGCGGATCGCGATCCGCTCCACCGAGTCGACCGACTGGTGCCGCACGGCATCGGGGAACAGGGCGGCCAGCCGGCCGACGACCGCGGCCCGGTCGCCCGCATCCGCGCCGAGCAGATCGATCGTCACCATCCCGAATTTTTGCCTGTCGGTGATCGGAGCTTTCGCCAGACCTCCCATCATGCCTCTTTCGTGAGCATCTTTCTGCCCCCAAATCGCGCCGTCCCGTCGCGGCCGCGGCCATCGAGGCGGCGCCCGGACGCCGCCGACATCTCGCGACGCACACGAAAAAAACATGAAACAGGCTGCGTGAGCGCAATGTCCCCTCGCAGCAGCCGGGCGTGGCACGGGGTGGCGGGCGATTCGGCACGCTCTTTGCTCTGCGGTGTGTCGGTTGGGCTCGTCAGGCATTCAGGACGTCCCTGATGCACGGAAGGTCAAGACCCTGCGGAGGGGCTCCCTTCCGTCGGTTGTCACCCTTCTGGAGTCGCACGATGCGTTCTTTTCCGGTCGGTTTTCCGTTTCGTTGGTGTCTCGCCCTGGGGCTCTTGCTCGGGGCTGTCTGGTGTGATCCCGCCCCGGCGTGGGCCGCGGAAGAAGTCGCGGCCGCCGCCACGCCGGCGACGCCGCCCCCTCCCACCGTCGAAGAGATGGTGCCGAAGTTGTGGATGGCGGCCGACACGGTCTGGGTGCTCGTGTGCTCGATGCTCGTGTTCTTCATGAACCTCGGCTTCGGGTGCGTCGAGTCGGGATTCGCCCGGGCCAAGAACTGCGTCAACATTCTCTCCAAGAACTTCATCGTGTTCGCCGCCACGGCGATCGCCTACTGGCTGTTCGGCTGGGACCTGATGTTCGGGGCCGGCGACGGCGGGTGGATCGGCAATTCGGGCGCGTTCATGGTCGGCGGGGCCGACAACAGCCCGGCCATGGGCGACAAGTACCAGGGCGTGTACGGCGCCATCAGCTGGGCGAACGTTCCGTTGTGGACGAAATTCTTCTTCCAACTCGTGTTCGCCGGAACGGCCGCCACGATCGTCTCCGGTGCCGTCGCCGAGCGGATCAAGTACCACACCTTCGTGCTCTTCAGCTTCCTGATGGCTCTCGTGATCTATCCGGTCACGGGCCACTGGATCTGGGGCTTCGGTTATCTCGCCAAGGAGTGGAACTTCTGGGATTTCGCCGGGTCGACGGTGGTGCATTCCGTCGGCGGCTGGGCCGCCCTCACCGGCGCCCTGATTCTCGGACCCCGCATCGGCAAGTACGGCTCCGACGGCAAGGTGCACGCGATCCCCGGCCACAACATGACCGCCGCCTTCATCGGCTGCCTCGTGCTCTGGTTCGGCTGGTTCGGGTTCAACCCCGGCAGCACGATGAGCGTGGCCGCCGACGGCGGGGCCCTCTCCTCGCAGGTGGCCGTAAACACCAATTCGGCCGCGGCCGCCGCGACGCTGACGGCCACGCTCACTGCCTGGCTGCTGCTCGGCAAGCCGGACATCGGCATGACGCTCAACGGTTGCCTCGCCGGACTCGTGGCGATCACGGCCCCGGCCGCGTTCACGAACGTGGCCAGTTCGCTCATCATCGGGGCGATCGCGGGAGTGCTCGTCGTGTTCGCCGTCCTGTTCTTCGACAAGGTCCGGGTCGACGATCCGGTGGGCGCCACGAGCGTGCACCTGGTCAACGGTATCTTCGGCACGCTCTGCGTGGGCCTGTTCACCACGAGCGACCTCTCCGGCACCGTTCTCTCCAGTCCGTTCGGCACGGCCGCGGCGGGCGGTCCCTATGCGGGCCTGTTCTTCGGCGGCGGCACGAAGCAGCTCGTCGCCCAGTTGGTGGGCGTGCTGGCCGTGGGGGCGTACGTCGTGCCCGTGTCGGCGATCGTGTGGCTGATCCTCAAGTCGGTCGTCGGGCTCCGGGTGACGCCGCAGGAGGAGATCGAGGGTCTCGACATCGGCGAGCACGGCAACGAGGCCTATCACGGCTTCGTGATGGCTCGGACCGAGTAGCACCGTCCAGAAGGATGCCCCAACGGCTTGGGTGGGCACTCCGCCTAGCTCACCCAGGCCGGGGCATTCTGGATGTACGCGAAACATCGGCATCCTGCCGATTTTCGCTTGGGCGGCTGCGGGGCAAGCCACGGTTGCCCCCGAGCCGCCGGCGGCCGCACCTCCCGGCGGCCGTGGGCATGGCCTCGCGGCCATGCCAGGGCACTGCGGCGGCCGTGCCGCCTGTGCCATGCCGTGCGGCGCCGGGCCTTTGGCCCGGCTGCACGGCGGTCGATGGGCACGATCAGACGTGCGGATAGGATGAGTGGCCCGGAGCCCATCTCATGAAACTCATCATCGCGATCATTCAGCCCCACAAGCTCGAGTCCGTCAAGCAGGCGCTCTCCGACGTGGAGGTGTTCCGGCTCACCGTGCTCGACGTGCAGGGGTTCGGCCGGCAGCGCGGGCACACCGAGACGTTCCGCGGCCACGACATCGGCGTGAACCTGCTCCGCAAGGTGCAGCTCCAGATCGCCGTCAACGACGACTTCGTCGAACCCACGATCGCCGCCATCGTGAAGGGAGGCCGGTCGGGTGAGGCGGGAGAGATCGGCGACGGCAAGATTTTCGTGCTGCCGATGGACGAGTGCGTGCGCATCCGCACCGGCGAACGCGGCATCGAAGCCATCTAGCTTTACGCCCGTCGGGCCATCCATGGCCCCGGCGGGCTTGGGCGGCTGCGGGGCAAGCCAAGGTTGCCCCGAGCCGCCGCGGCCGGCGTCCAGCCGGCCGTCCGAGAGGCTGCCGGCCTGGATGGCCGGCCAGAGGAGAGCACACGGAGGTTTGCCAAGCAACGTGAGGCACGACGCCGAAGCTTTGCGTGAAAATAGCCCATGCACGACGTCACGCTGATCCTCACGCTCACCACGGCCCTGACCGCGGCGCTCGTCCTCGGGTTCATCACCCATGCGCTGCGGCTCTCGCCGATCGTCGGCTACCTGCTCGCCGGCGTGGCCGTGGGGCCGTTCACGCCCGGCCTCGAGGCCGACCACGGCGTCGCCGAGCAGCTCGCCGAGGTGGGGGTGATCCTGCTCATGTTCGGCGTGGGGCTGCACTTCCACGTCCGCGAGCTCCTCGCGGTGCGCGGGATCGCCGTGCCCGGCGCGCTCGTGCAGAGCGCCGTGGCGACGCTGCTCGGCGCCCTCGTCGGCCGCTGCATGGGCTGGGACTGGCCCACGGCCGTGATCTTCGGCGGGGCGACGTCGGTGGCGAGCACGGTGGTGCTCGTGCGCGTGCTGTCCGACGGCCACGACCTCCACACGCGGCTCGGCCACGTCGCCGTCGGCTGGCTCGTCGTCGAGGATCTCCTCACGGTCGTCGCGCTCGTGCTTCTGCCGACGGTCCTGGGCGCGGCGCCGGGATCGGGCGGACCGGCCGCGGCGCTCGGGCTGGCCGCCGCGAGGATCGCCCTGCTCGTGGCGCTGCTCGTGGGCGTCGGCGGCCGGGTGATCCCCTGGGTGGTCGAGCGGGCGGCCGCCACGCGGTCGCGCGAGCTCTTCACGCTCACGGTGCTCGTGATCGCTCTGGGGATCGCGGTCGGGTCGGCACGCGTGTTCGGCGTGTCGATGGCCCTCGGGGCGTTCCTCGCCGGCATGATCGTGGGCCGCGGCGACTATAGCCTCCGGGCCGCCTCGGAGGCGCTGCCGATGCGCGACGCGTTCGCGGTGCTGTTCTTCGTGTCGGTCGGGATGCTGTTCGACCCGCATACGCTCATCGAGGCCCCGGGGCTCGTCGCCGCGACGCTCGGGATCGTCCTCCTCGCCAAGCCGCTCGCCGCGCTCACGATCGCGCTCGTGCTCGGCTACCCGCTGCGGATCGCCCTCCCGGTGGCGGCGGCCCTCGCCCAGATCGGCGAGTTTTCCTTCATGCTCGCCGCCGTGGCCCGGGAGCTCGGGGGCATGCCGGACCGGGCGGTCGACGCCCTGGTGGCCGCGGCGATCGCCTCGATCACGCTCAATCCGCTCTTGTATCGGGCCGCCCGGCTGGTCGAGCCTGCGCTCGCGCGCAGGTTCGCCGCCGCTCCAGACGCGGCGGGCGCAGGGGACGAATCGCCGGCCGATGCCGCCCACCGCGCGGTCGTCGTCGGCTACGGGCCGGTCGGTCAGACGGTTGTCCAGCTGCTCCTCGACAACGGCATCGAACCGACCGTCATCGAGCTCAATCTCGAGACGGTGCGGCGGTTGCGCACGTTCGACGTGCGGGCGGTGTACGGCGATGCGAGCCGCCCCGACATCCTCGCCGAGGCCGACGTCGCCCGGGCCCGGCACCTGCTGCTCACCGCCGCGACCGGAGCCGCCGAGGAGGAGATCGTGCGCCGGGCCAGGGAGCTGAATCCCGGCATCCGCGTGGTGGCCCGCACGCAATTCGTACGGCAGGTGCCGGCCGTCCGCAAGGCGGGGGCCGCGGACGTCTTCGCCGACGAGGGGGAGGTCGCCCTGGCGATGACGACGAGCATCCTCGGGCACCTCGGCGCCACCGACGAGCAGATCGACCGCGAGCGGGCCCGCGTGGAGGCGCTGTTTCGGTCGGGGTGAGCGTCTGGTGAAACGCGCCGGCTCGGGGTTACCCCGTGCCGTCTCGCCGGACGTTCGCCTCCGCTTCACGGGAAACATGGCATCGTGCCATTTTCCCTTGGCCGACCTCCGTCGGCTCGTGTTTACCCGGCCCTCCGGGCCTGGCGTCGACGTAGGGACAGGGCTCCAGCCCTGTCCACCGCCAGGCTTGGAAGCCTGTCGCAACGGTGCGCCGTGCTACGGCCGTTGCGGGTGGAGGCGGGGTGGCGCGCCGAGGGCGAGGCGGTTGATCGCGGCGAGGAAGGCCTTTGCCGAGGCCTCGAGCGAGTCGGTCGAGACGCCGCGGCCGCGCTGCACCTGCCCGGCATGCTCGAGTTCGACGGTCACCTCCGCCTGAGCGTCCTTGCCGACGGTCACCGCCTGCACGCGGAAGTCGCGGCACACGGTCGTGATCCCGGTGAGCTTCTCGATCGCGAGGAAGATGCCGTCGATCGGGCCGTCGCCCGCCGTCACAGTCACCGACTGCGGCGCCCCGCTCTGCCGCACCTGGAGCTCCACGGTGGGAGCGGCGCCGCTGGTACTCGAGAGGACGTAGCGTTCGAACGTGAACTGCTCCGGCAGTTCGGCGAACTGCGACTCGCAGAGGGCCGCGATGTCGCCGTCGTAGATCTCCTTCTTGCGGTCGGCGAGCGTCTTGAACCGCTCGAACAGGCTCTGGAGCTGCTCCGGCGTGAGCGCGTAGCCGAGGGCCTTGGCGCGGTCGGCGAGCGCCGCCCGGCCGCTGTGCTTGCCGAGCACGAGGTCGGTGCGCTCGAGGCCGACGTCCTCCGGCCGCATGATCTCGTAGGTCCGCCGCTCCTTGAGCATGCCGTCCTGGTGGATGCCGGCCTCGTGGGCGAACGCATTGCGGCCCACGATCGCCTTGTTGCGCGGCACCTGGATGCCGGTGATGTTGGCCACGAGCCGGCTCGTGGGCACGAGCCGCTGGGTGACGATCCGCGTGTCGCAGGCGTAATGGTCGCGGCGCGTCCGCAGCGCCATCACCACCTCCTCGAGCGAGCAGTTGCCCGCCCGCTCGCCGATGCCGTTGATCGTGCACTCCACCTGCCCGGCCCCCGCCTCCACGGCCGCCAGGCTGTTGGCCACGGCCAGGCCGAGGTCGTCGTGGCAGTGCACGCTGATCACCGCCCGTTCGACGCCCCGCACCCGCTCCACGAGGCTCTTGATCACGTGGTGCATCTGGAGGGGCGTCGCGTAGCCGACCGTGTCGGGGATGTTGACGGTCGTCGCCCCGGCGTCGATCACCGCCTCCACCACGCGGCACAGGAAGTCGATCTCGGTGCGGGCGGCGTCCTCCGGGGAAAACTCGACGTCGCCGCACACGCTCCGGGCCCGCTTCACGCCGGCCACGGCCCGGGCCACGATCTCGTCCTCCGTCATCCGCAGTTTGAATTCGCGGTGGATCGCGCTCGTGGCGAGAAACACGTGGATCCGCGGCCGCTCCGCGTGCCGCAGGGCCTCCCAGGCGCGGTCGATGTCGGCGTCGCTGCACCGCGCGAGGCCGCACACGGTCGCCCCACGCACCGCCGTGGCGATCTCGCGCACGCTCTCGAAGTCGCCCGGCGAGGCGATCGGAAAGCCCGCCTCGATCACGTCGACGCCGAGCTGCACGAGCGCCTGCGCCACCTCCATCTTCTCGGTGAGGTTCATGCTCGCGCCGGGCGACTGCTCGCCGTCGCGGAGGGTCGTGTCGAAGATGCGGATCGTGCGGGAAGGAGACATGAACGGATCCCGAAAAGGCACTGGCTGGGACGGAGCGCCCCGCGGCGCCACGCCTTGCTGAGAGTATCCCGGCTCCAGCCGCTTGTGTAGACTTCAGGCGGATGCCAGTGCCGTTTTTTCGAGCCTCATTCCCGGCGGTCCCGCCGCTTCGCATGTCGACGATTTCGCCCGCGAACGAGTCCGCCGGCCAGGCGCTTGCAGCCGCCCATGCGCAACGGGCGAAAGCCTCCGGGCACGGCTGGCTCGCGCGGCTCGGCCGCAGCCTGACGGGCATGGCGATCCTGGCCGCGGGCGGGCTCGCGTGGTGGTGGCTCTCCACCCACCACTTTGCCGGGGGCGACCATGCCGCTCCGCATGGCCCGGATGCGACCGGGGCGGCTTCGCAGCCGACCGACGTCGTGACCCTCCGCGCGGGGTCGGCCGGCGCCGCGGAGATCACCCTCGCGCCGGTCGCGACGCGGCAGTTGCGGGAGCATATCACGGTGCCCGGCCGCCTCGACTACGACGCCCGCAACCGCGTCGATTACAAGTCGCCCGTCAACGGGATCGTGTCCCAGGTCTTCGTGAAGGTTCGCGAGCGGGTGAAGAAGGGCGCCTCGCTCGCCGAGGTGTCGAGCCCCGAGGTGGGCGTGGCCCGCGACGAGGTCCGCAAGCGGGAGGACGATCTCCGCATCGAGCAGAAATCCGCCGACTGGGCCGCCACGATCGCCGACAACGTCGACGCACTCCTCGATGCCCTCACATCCCACCCGCCGATCGACGCGATCGAGAAGAAGTTCCAGGATCGCGTGCTCGGCGCCTACCGCGAAAAGATCCTCGCGGCGTACTCGCGGCTCGTGTTCGTGGAGAAGGTGAACGCCAGCACCCGCCAGCTCGGCGAGGGGGGCGTGCTCTCCGGGCGGATCATCGAGGAGCGCACGAGCAATCTGGAGGTGGCGAGCGCCAACTTCACGGCCGCCTGCGAGGAGGCTCGGTTCCTCACACGTCAGGATCGCGATCGTGCCCGGGCCTCGCTCAAGCAGGCCGAGAGGCTCGTGCAGATCTCGAAGGAAAACCTGCGCACGCTCGTGGGCAGCCGGATCGACACCGGCGACGGCGGAGCGGATCTCGAGGGCGGCGAGGCCGCCCCGGCCACGGTGGCGGCGCTCAGTTCGCTCGTGCTGCGCACCCCGGTCGACGGCATCGTCGAGGACATCTTCGTGGCCCGGGGCGAACGTGTGCAGGCGGGCGACCCGCTGTTCATCGTGGCCAACAACGCCAAGCTCTGGGTGCGGGCGCAGATCCACGAGCGGCAGTGGACGACCGTGGAGGTGGCCGACGGACAGGAGGTGGCGGTGCACGTGCCCGGCTCCGCCGAGCACAACACGACGGCCCGCATCAACCACGTTGGGGCGACGGTCGAGGCCGAGTCGCGCAGCGTGCCGCTGGTGGCCGAGTTGGAAAACGACGACGCCCACTACAAGCCGGGCATGTTCGTGTGGGTCGACCTGCCCCAGGGGCAGATCCGCTACGGTCTGGCCGTGCCGGCTGCGGCCGTGATGCGGCACGGAGCCGAGGCGTTCGTGTTCGTGCCCGATGGCGACGCGCGGTTCCGCAAGGTGGCGATCGAGCCCGGCACCGACGACGACGAATTCGTCGAGGTGAAGAGCGGCCTCGAGGCGGGGCAGCAGGTGGTGACCCGGGGCGCGTTCCTGCTCAAGAGCGAACTCCTGCTCGAGCACGAGCAGTAGCCGCCCCGCCCGCATTCCCGGGCGGGCATCCGTCGGCGAAAGGAAAGGCAGTCCGTGCTCTCAGGCGTCATCGAATGGTCGCTCGCCAACCGGGCGCTCGTGATCGCGATGTTCGTGCTGATGGCGCTCGGGGGGCTCTACGCCGCCACGCACATCCCCGTCGACGCCGTGCCGGACCTCGTCAACATCCAGGTGCAGGTCGTCACGGAGGCGGGCACCCTCCCGCCACTCGAGGTGGAGCGGCTGGTGACCTATCCGGTGGAGCTCGCGATGAGCGGCCTGCCGGACGTCGAGGAGATCCGCAGCATTTCCCGCCTCGGCATCTCGCTGGTCACGATCGTGTTCCACGAGGGCACCGACATCCTGCGGGCCCGGCAGCTCGTGGCCGAACGGCTGCCGGCCGCCAAGGGGGGCATGTCGCTCGCCGGGGCCGACCCGCAGCTCGGCACGCTCTCCACCGCGCTCGGCGAAATCCTGCAGTTCGAGGTGCAGGGGAAGGGGCGGTCGCTCATGGACCTGCGCAGCATCCTCGAATGGGACATCGCCCCCGTGATGCGCACGGTGCCGGGCGTCACCGACATCAACGCCCACGGCGGATTCGCGAAGAGCTACGAGGTGCGGATCGATCCCGACCGGATGGCATCGCAGGGCATCTCGCTCGGCGAGGTGCTCGCGGCGCTCGAGCGCAACAACACGAGCACCGGCGGCGGCTACATCGTGAAGAACGGCGAACAGCGGTTCATCCGCGGCGAGGCCCTGCTTACCGACACCGACGACATCGAGCGGGTCATCGTCCGCAGCCCGCCCGGGGGGGTGCCGGTGCTGATCCGGAACATCGGCGACGTGCGGATCGCGCCGCTCGTCCGCCAAGGGGCGGCCACCCGCGATTCCCGCGGGGAGGTGGTCACCGGCATGGTGATGATGATCCGCGGCGAGAACAGCCGGCGGGTGGTGGCGGCCGCCAAGGAGAAGCTCGAGCAGATCCGCGGCACGCTGCCGCCCGGCATCGATCTCGAGATCCTCTACGACCGCTCCGACCTCATCGCCCGCACGCTCGACACGGTGCTCCACAACCTCGCGGAGGGTGGCCTGCTCGTGATCGGCGTGCTGCTCGTGCTGCTCGGCAACGTGCGGGCCGGGCTGATCGTGTCGCTCGCCATCCCGCTCTCGATGCTCTTCGCGGCGAACCTGATGTGGGCGGTGGGCATCCCGGCGAGCCTCATGAGCCTCGGCGCGATCGACTTCGGGCTCGTCGTCGACAGCTCCGTGATCATGGTCGAGAACTGCGTCCGGCGGCTGGGGCTCGCCCTGCCGACGGCCTCCAAGCTCGGCGTGGTGCGCGACGCGGCGATCGAGGTCCGCGGGCCGACGATGTTCGGCGAGCTGATCATCGCGATCGTCTACCTCCCGATCCTGTTCCTGGAGGGCACCGAGGGAAAGCTCTTCCGGCCGATGGCGCTCACCGTGCTCTTCGCGCTCGCCGGCTCGCTCGTGATCTCGCTCACGCTGATGCCGGTGCTGGCGGCCACGGTGCTCTCGCGCGAGGAGGAGCACGAGCCGCTGCTGATGCGGCTGTTTCATCGCGTGTACCAGCCGCTCGCCCGGCGCGCCGTCTACCATCCCGTGCCGATCACGCTCTGCGCCCTCGGCCTCGTGGCGGCGAGCGTGCCGGTGGCCCTGCGGCTCGGGGCCGAGTTCATGCCGCGGCTCGACGAGGGGGATTTTCTGATCGAGGTCAACCGTCTGCCCAGCGCCACGCTCGAGGATTCCGTGCCCCTCACGACGCGGATCGAGAAGGTGCTCGGCGAGTTCCCGGAGGTCCGCACCGTGTTCTGCAAGACGGGCCGGCCCGAGATCGCCAACGACATCATGGGCGTGCAGCAGACCGACGTCTGGGTGATGCTCCGGCCGCGGGCCAACTGGCCGCGGGACATCCCGCGCGACGAGCTCGTGGAGCGGATGTCGACCGCGCTCACCCGGGCGATCCCGGGGGCCAACTTCGGCTTCAGCCAGCCGATCGAGATGCGGGTCGACGAGCTCGTCGCGGGGGTGAAGGCCGACGTCGCCGCGCTCGTCTACGGCGACGATCTCGCCACGCTCGGCGAGCTCGGCCAGCGGATCGAGGGCGTGCTCCGCGGCATCCCGGGGGCGGCCGACGTGCGGGCCGACTGGCAGGCGAACGTGCCCACGCTCCGCATCGACGCCCGCCCCGACCAGCTCGCCCGCCACGGCATCGACGGCATCGACGTGATGCGGACGGTGTCGGCCATGGGCGGCATCCAGGTCGGCGTCGTGTACGAGGGACGGCCGCGGTTTCCGCTGATGGTGAAGTTTCCCGACGCGTGGCGCGAGCAGGAGGAGCTCGTGGCCCAGATCCCCGTGGCCGCGACCGGCGGCCGGCCGGTGCCGCTCGGTGAGCTCGCCGACATCCGCGTGGAGGAGAGCCCGCCTTCGATCGAGCACGAAGACTCGCGGCGCCGGACGTTCGTGTCGGCCAACGTCCGCGGCCGCGACGTGGCGAGCTTCGTGCAGGAGGCGCAGAAGCGGATCAGGCGGGAGGTGCCGCTGCCGCCCGGCTACACGCTGGGCTGGGGCGGCGACTTCGAAAACCTGCTGTCGGCGAGCCGGCGGCTGGCGCTGATCACGCCGGTCGTGCTCGGGCTGATCGCGCTGTTGCTCTACACGAGCTTCAAGTCGTTCCGCCTCGCGGCGCTGATCTTCTGCGCCGTGCCGGTGGCGGCCTCGGGCGGAATCGCGGCTCTCGCGCTCCGCGGCATGCCGTTCTCGATCGCGGCCGGCGTGGGGTTCGTCGCGCTCTTCGGCGTGGCGGTGCTCAACGGCCTCGTCTGGGTGTCGGGCGCCGAGCACGCCCGGCAGGGCGGTCTCTCGGCCCGCGAGGCCGCGATCGCCACGGCCGACGTGCGCATCCGGCCGGTGTTGATGACGGCCCTCGTGGCGAGCCTGGGGTTTTTGCCGATGGCCCTGGCCACGAGTTCCGGGGCCGAAATCCAGCGGCCTCTGGCAACGGTCGTGATCGGGGGTATCGTGACGTCGACGCTGCTCACCGCGTTCGTCGTGCCGGCGATCTATCCGTGGTTCGCACCCCGTTCACGTCCGGAAGCCTCCCGACCCGCGTTCACGCCGCCATGACGCTCAGGGAGTTTCAGGCGCTGATCCGCGCCATGTACCACGACAAGGACGCGGCCCGCGGCGTCGAGGGCACGTTCATGTGGCTCACCGAGGAGATCGGAGAACTGTCCACGGCGCTGCGCACGCACGCATCGGCGGCGGCGAGCCCGACGACGAAGCAGGAGCTCGCGCTCGAGTTCGCCGACGTGCTTGCCTGGCTGGCGACGATCGCCAACGTGGTCGACGTCGACCTCGAGGCGGCGGTCGACGCGAAGTATGGCGCCGGCTGCCCGGGCTGCGGGAAGCGCGCGTGCACCTGCCCCGATGCGGAGAAGCCGTGATGCGCCCCGCGGGCTTCCTTCCGTGGGCGGTTTCGCTGCTCCTCGCCGCCGCGGGGCGGGCCGAGACCCTCGACGTGACCGCGGGATTCGGCGGCGTGCACCGCACGGGCGTTTGGACCCCGCTCGTCGTCGCCGTGCCGGCCGCCGCCGGGTCGGTCGCCGACTGGCACGCCTGGTTCGAGGATCCCGACGGCCAGTGGGTGCGGTCGCCCGCCGCGGTCGCGACGCGGGATGGCGAACTCGTACGGCTGCGGTTTCGCGGCCGGTTCGGCCGCCCTGTCGGAGGTCTCCGGCTCGAGGGGCCCGGCGCTGTTGGCAGCACGGAGGTGTCGCTGCCACCCGCCGCGGCCGGCGACGGAGCGCTCGTGCTCGTGATCGGCGACCTCGACGCCACCGAGCGGGCGGCGCGGCTGATGGCCCACGAGGATGGCAGCCGGCCGCGGGTGCTCCGCGCCGCCGGCCCGCGCGAACTGGCGGCGGGAGCGGCGGGCCTGACGCCCCGCGACTTCGACGGCATCGACGCGATCGTGGCCTGTGGAACGGCGCTCGAAGGCTCCGCCGGCGGCCTCGGCGGCGAGGTGCTCTCCGCGATCGACGGCTGGGTGCGGGGGGGCGGCCGGCTGGTGTTCATCGCGGGTGAATCGGCTCCGCGGGCCGCGGCGCCTGGATCGCCCGCCGCGGCCTGGCTGCCCGGCCCCACCGGGCGGCCCGGCGGCGTCGCGCGGATGGTGCCGCTGCGCAGGTCGGCGGCGCTCGAGACGTTCGCCCGGGCGGCGCGGCCCCTCGACAAGCCGCTGCTCGCCGGGCTCGAGGTGCCGCTGCTCGCTGACGCCGCCCGGCTCGACGGCGCCGTGCTGGCATTCGAGGGGCGGGCGGCCGCCGACCTTCCGCTCGTCGTGCGCAGCGTCCACGGGTTCGGCACGATCACCTGGCTCGGGCTCGACATCGACCGCCCGGCGTTCCGGTCCTGGCCCGGCACCGACACGCTGGTCGTCGAACTGCTTGGCGGCCGCGTCGCCGCTGCCGAGGGGGGCCGGGCGGGGGAGACCGCCCGCGGCACGCTCGATCTCGCCGGACAGTTGCGGACCGCCATCGACCAGTTCCCCGGCGTCGCGCCGCTGCCCTTCGAACTGCTCGCGGGGCTCGGGCTGCTCTATGTGGCGTGTCTCTATCCGCTCGACTGGTGGCTCACCTCGCGCGGGGGCGGCCGAGCGGCACTGGCGTGGCTGACGCTCCCGCTCGTGGTCGCCGCGTTCAGCGGGCTGGCGTTCGGCGCGGGCCGACGCTGGAAGGGGGCCGAGTGGCGGAGCACCGCGGCGGGGATCGTCGACGTGGACGCGGTCGGCGGATTCGTCCGTGGTCGTTCGTGGAGCGGCACCTGGTCGCCGACCAACGCCGTGCTCGACGTCGCCGCCGAACCGTCATCGGCGCTCGGCGACACTGCGCCCGACATGGCCGTCTCATGGCACGCCGCGGCGGGGCGGGGCCTCGGCGCCACCGACGCGGCCGCGCCGCATCCCGCGCTCGGCGGCGCCGACTACTTCTACCAGGGCGGCCTCGCGGCCCTCGCCGGCGCCTCCGTCGCCTCCGACTCCAGCCGACTCTTCGAGGCCGACTGGACGGCGAGTCTCGCCGGCGAATCGGCCGCCCCGCCGGTCGTGGCCGCGCTCGACCGCGACGCGCAGGCCGCGCTGCGAGGCTCGATCGAGAGCCGACTGCCCTTCGCGCTCGAGGGCTGCGTGCTCGTGCACGCCGGCTGGCTGTACGACGTCGGTCGGCTGGCGCCTGGAGGCCGGTTCGAGCCGGCGGCGGGCCGCGGCCCGCGGTCGCTGGCCGGAGCGGTCACGCGGCGGGCGGCTGCCAAAGAACGCGACGTCGCCGAGCGCTGGGACACCGCCTCCACCGACGTCGACCGCATCCTCGAGGTGGCCGGCTTCCACCGCGCCGCCGGCGGCAGTTCCTACACGTCGCTCGAGGCGGGCCGCCTCGGTCGGCTCGACCTCTCCCCCGTGCTCGACACGGGCCGCGCCGTCCTCGTGGGCCGCGGGCCCGCCGGCGCGGCCTGGCGGCTGCGGGCCGCCGGTGCGACCTCCGCGATACCACCGCCCACCTCCCAGACCGCGATCTGGCGATTCGTCCTCCCGTTGGAGCCCCGGCAACCATGATCGAAACGGTCGACCTCACGAAAAAATATGGCGACTTTTTCGCGCTCGAATCGCTCGATCTCAAGCTCGAGCAGGGCGACCTGTTTGGTTTCATCGGCCCCAACGGTGCGGGCAAGACGACGACGATCCGCATCCTCTCCACGCTCCTTGCGCCGACGTGGGGCGAGGCGTATGTGTGCGGCCATTCGATCTACACGCACCCGCGCGAGATCCGCCGCGCGATCGGCTACATGCCCGACATCTTCGGCGTGTACGACGACATGCGGGTGATCGAGTATCTCGAGTTCTTCGCGGCGGCCTACCGGATCATGGGGCCCGAGCGGCGGCGCGTGGCCGAGCGATCGCTCGAGCTCGTCGATCTCACGGTCAAGCGCGACGAACTCGTGACGAGCCTCTCCCGCGGCATGACGCAGCGGCTGGGCCTGGCCCGCGTGCTGCTCCACGATCCGCAGGTGCTCCTGCTCGACGAGCCGGCCAGCGGCCTCGACCCGCGGGCGAGAATCGAGATGCGCGGGCTGCTCAAGCGGCTGCAGGGGCTCGGCAAGACGATCCTCGTGTCAAGCCACATCCTTCCGGAGCTCGCCGACATCTGCAACCGCGTGGGGATCATCGAATACGGCCGGCTGCTCGCCTGCGGCGACGTGCAGGACCTGCTCGCGCAGGTGCGGGGCCGCCCGGTGTTTCGCTTCGCGGTGGCGGGCCCGCCGGAGGCCGCCGCGCGGCTCCTCGAGAAATCTCCCGAGGCCGCCGCCGTGGCGGTCCGCGACGGCGAGGTGCTCGTGACACTCGCGGAGGGCGTGCCCGACGCCTCCCCGCTCGCCGCCCGCCTCGTCGCCGACGGCCAGAAGCTGATCTCGATGCGAGAGTCGGAGGTGAACCTCGAAACGGCCTTCCTCGAGCTCACGAAGGGCAAGCTCGGCAAATCGTAGGACAGGCTTCAGCCTGTCGGCATTCACCGCTGGCCTCGGCATCCAGTTGAGTCGGCCTCCGCCGGCTGAGGCCGATCAGGACCTCCGGGCCCCACGAACTGCCCCGATACGACCGACAGTCGGTAGAATCGGACTGTTGTCTTCTACGTCGGGTCGGAAGAAAGAGAGGCCGCCGTCATGTGTGTGCGCAGGGTGTTGATCCCGGCATTGATAGGCCTCGGGCTGGTGGCCGGCGGCCGTGATCTCTGCGCAGCCCAGCCTGCCGAGACAATCGCGCCACCGGCAGACGCGCGGGCCGACGAAGCCCCCAAGCTCGACACGCCCGAGGCCCAGCTCGGCTACGCCCTCGGCCTGCGGATCGGCGGGCGGATCGCGGCCGACTTCCGCGGCCAGAAGGCTCCGCTCGACGAGGCGGCTCTCGCCCGTGGGCTCGCCGACGCCGTGCTCGGCGTAAAGCCCCGGCTCGAGGAGAAGACGATCGCCGCGGCGCTCGAGCGGTTCGAGGCCCGGATGCGGGACCAGGAACGCGAGTTCGCCGCCCGGATGGCCGAGGCTGCGAAGGCGAACAAGGGGAAGGCCGCGGAGTTCATGAAGTCGAATAGCGCGAAGCCCGGCGTGAAGGCGCTGCCCAGTGGGCTGCAATACGAGGTCCTGAAGACGGGATCGGGGCCGAAGCCTGCCCCTGACGACACCGTCTCCACGCACTACCGCGGCACGCATCTCGACGGCAGCGAATTCGACGCCACCGATCCGGCCGGCGAGCCGGCCACGTTTCCACTGCGCGGCGTCGTGCCAGGCTGGCAGGAGGCGCTGCCGCTCATGACCGTGGGCTCGAAGTGGCGGCTCTACGTGCCGCCCGAGCTGGGCTACGGCGCGGAGGGCTCGCCGCCGGTGATCGAGCCCAACGAGGTCCTGATCTTCGAGATCGAACTCGTGAAGATCCTGCCCCCGGGGAAGTGACGCCATGCATCTCGCGGGCCGCTGCTGCCTCGTGCTCACGGCGGCCCTCGTGGCCGGTCCGGCCGCGGCGCAGCAGCCCGGCATTCCTCGCCACAAACCCGATCCCTTCGAGGCGGCCCGCGAGCGGATGGTGCGCGACGACATCGCGGCCGGCGGCGTGACGGACGAGCGGGTGCTCGCGGCCATGCGGGCCACGCCCCGGCACGAGTTCGTGCCGGGGCCGCAGCGGAATCTCGCCTATTTCGACATGTCACTCCCGATCGGCGAGGCGCAGACGATCTCGGGGCCGTTCGTCGTCGCCTACATGACGGAGAAGCTCGAGCCCAGGCCGACCGACAAGGTGCTCGAGATCGGCACCGGCAGCGGCTACCAGGCCGCCGTGCTCAGCCCGCTCGTGGCCACCGTCTACTCGATCGAGATCAACGAGAAGCTCGGCGAGAAGGCGGCGAAGACGCTCGCCCGGCTCGGCTACAAGAATGTGGTCACGAAGATCGGCGACGGGTTCCGCGGCTGGCCGGAGCACGCCCCGTTCGACAAGATCATCGTCACGTGTTCTCCGGAAGACGTGCCGCGGCCGCTCGTCGAGCAGCTCGCCGAGGGAGGCCGGATGGTCATCCCGGTGGGCGAGCGCTACGACCAGACGCTCGTGCTACTTACGAAGCGCGGCGGCAAGCTCGAGCGCGAGGCGCTCGTGCCGAGCCTGTTCGTGCCGATGACGGGCGCGGCGGAGCAGGGGAGACGCATCCAACCGGACGGCTCGCGGCCGGCGCTCGAGAATGGCGGCTTCGAGTCGCTGCTGCAGGAGTCGAGCGTGCCGACGGCGTGGTACTACCCGCGGCAGATGGAGCTCGTGGAGGCGGGGGATGCGTGCGAGGGGCGGCGTTATCTGCGCCTGGAGAATGCCGAACCGGGCCGACCTGCGCACGTGTTTCAGGGTTTTCCGGTCGACGGCCGCGAGGTGGCCAGGCTTACCGTCAGGGCCCGGGTACGCGCTGAATCGCTCCGGCCGGGGCTCGTGCCGGACGAGGCGCCGGCGATCGCCGTGAAATTTTTCGACGCCGAGCGGAGCCGCTCGGCCCGGTCGCTGGCCGGCGGTCCGTGGCAGGGCACGTTCCCCTGGCGCGAGGCCGTCGGGACGGTGCCCGTGCCCACCTGGGCCCGCGAGGCGATCCTGCAAATCGGCATGCTCGGGGGCACCGGCCGGCTGGAGGTCGACGCCGTCTCCGTGGACGGATCGCCCCGGTAAAGCGGCGGAAAAACCGGTTTTCCAGGGTTTCTGGTCCCGCTGAACAGCAGCCCGCAGAAACTGCGTAATTACCCTGTGCTTCTTGATTTACCCAATCTGACAATTATTCTTGCCCACCGCGGGCGCTGCGGTGTCTCCGAAACCGTGTTCGGGTCACGACCTGCCGCCGCACAGAGCACCACCATTCGGGAGCATGACTCAGATGTCGCAGCGTCGCTGGTCGGGGATCGTGGGAATCATCACCGTGTCGGCTGTCGTGGCCGCGGCCTGCGATGCAGATGCGGGCTGGAACCATCGCTACCGGGCCTCCTCAGGCTCGGCGGGCGGCAGTTCGGGTGGCTCGTCCGGCGGCAGTTCGGGCGGGTCTTCAGGTGGCAGTTCGGGCGGCTCGTCGGGGGGCAGCTCCGGTGGCTACGTGGCCGCCGGCTCGTCCGGCGGCAGCTACGGTTCCTATGGTTCCTCCGGGAGCGCCGGTTCCCACCACGCGCAGCGGCGCGCGATGCGCGCCTACCGTCATTCCAGCCACGGCTCTTCGGGCGGCTCGTCCGGCGGTTCGTCGGGCGGCAGCTCCGGCGGTTCGTCGGGTGGTTCGTCGGGCGGCTCGTATGGCTCCTACGGGGGCTATTCGTCCGCAGCGTACGGCGGTTATTCGGCGCTGTCGGGTATGTCGAGCAGCATGCCGGTGGAATCGTATCGCGTGATCGATCCCGCTCCGGCCTCGGGCGGCGAGGCGATCGCGACACCGCAGCCGGCCAAGACCGATTCGACGGCGATTCCCGCCGACGCGGCCCTGCTGGTGGTGACGCTGCCGGCCGAGGCGCAGGTGTTCGTCAACGGCACGAAGACATCGGCCACGGGCAGCCTGCGGCGCTACGTGTCGCGCGGTCTCGAGGCGGGCAAGGACTACGAATACGTGGTTCGGATGGTGGTCGACCGGGACGGCGCCGAGCACGAGGAGACCAGGGTGGTGTCGCTCTCCGCCGGCGTGCGAAAGACGGTCGAATTCGGTGCCGTGGCGCCCACCGCCCAGGCGGTCAAGGCGGCCCCGAAGACCAGTCTGACGCTTCATGTGCCGGCCGACGCCAAGGTGTTCCTCGCCGGCAACGAGACGTCGTCGCAGGGCGAGACCAGGCTCTTCGAAACCACGAGCCTGCGCGACGGCCAGACGTGGAAGAACTACGAGGTGCGGGTGACCCGCTCGGTCGACGGCCGTGAGCACTCCGCCGCGAAGACGATCGACCTGGCCGCCGGCTCCGCCGTCGAACTCTCGCTCGATCCGGCGGCCGGCAGGACGGCCGCCGTCGACGCGACGGCGGCGCTCCGCTGACGCACGGGGCCGCGGACGCCCAGGACCGGGGCCTCACGACTCCCGCGCGGCGCGAGCCGCGCGGGAGTTTTTGTGCGCGCTGGTAGAGTGGAGGGCGGAGTGATCATGACGACCGCCGCCCCGCTTCCGTGGACGCCCGTTGCGAGGTTCGCGGCCTCCGTGCCGCTCGCGGCCTATCTCGCCGCGGTGATCCTGCCTCCGCTGGCCGGGCCACCCCCGGCGAGCGAACTCGCCGCCAGGCTGCTGCAGCCCCTCCGGCCCCTCGTGGGCCTCGTCTACCTCGGCCACGGATACCGCTTTTTCGCGCCCGATCCGGGCCCGGGCCACTCGATCCGCTGGACGGCCGAGCGGGCCGACGGATCCCGCATCTCGGGAAGCCTGCCCGATCCTGCGGCCGACCGGCCCCGTCTTCTCTACCACCGCCGGTTCATGATCGCCGAGAAGATCGCGCCCCTCGTGCCGCCCGTCGACGCGCCGGCCGACGTGCGCCGCGCCGCCCGCGCCGACTGGCTGCCGCTGGTGAAGGGTGTCGCCGGGCAACTGCTCGAACGGCACGGGGGGGTGAGAGTGGAACTGTCTCTCGTCGAGCATTACCTGCCGACGCCCGAGGAGGTGGTCGCCGTGGAGCAGGGCGGGGGAGCGCGGGCGGCCGGCCCCGACGGCGCGGCCACGATGGCCGACATCGTCACGCCGCTGGGCACGTTCGCCCGCGCCGGCGAGGGCAGGGGGCCATGACCGCGTCGGCGTCCTCCGTGCCCGCCCCCGTGCCGCGCGGCTGGCTCGCCGAATGGCTCGCCGGATGGAACGCCTTCTGGTTCGCGCCGGCCGACCCCCTGCCGCTGGCCATGGTCAGAATCTGCACGGGCGTGCTCCTCGCCTGGTCGGCCGTGGTCTGGCTGCTCGACGCACCGGCGTTCTTCGCCGCCGACGCCTGGCTGCGGCCCGAGGACGTGTGGCGGATGAACGACCAGCCGTGGCAGTGGAGCTGGTATTTTTGGGCGGGCACGCCCACCGCGGCCCGGCTGCTCGCGCTGGTGACGCTCGGCGCCGCCGTCTGCCTCGCCCTCGGCCTGCTCACGCCGGTGGCGGCCCTCGTCTCGCTCCTCGGGCTCGTGAGTGCCGCCAACCGCACGCCGCTCACCACCTTCGGCCTCGACGACACGCTCGGCATGCTGCTCGTGCCGCTGGTGGTCGGCCCGTCCGGGGCCGTGCTCTCGCTCGACGCGCTCCTCGGGTGGGGCGACCCGCGGCCCGGCGTGCGGGCGAACGTCGCCCTGCGGCTCCTGCAGGTGCACCTGTGCGTGGTCTACCTCTTCTCCGGCTGCGGCAAGCTCCTGGGCGCGAGCTGGTGGGAGGGCACGGCCCTCTGGGGGGCGATCGCCAACGTGCAGTACCGCACGCTCGACCTCACCGGCTTGGCCCGCCACCCCCTCGTCGTGAATGCCCTGACGCTCGCCACGCTGTTCTGGGAGGTGGGCTACGCGGCCCTCGTCTGGCCCCGGCTGACGCGGCCGCTGATTCTGGCGATGGCGGCCCCGGTCCACTTGGGAATCGGCCTGGCGATGGGCATGATGGAGTTCGGCCTGGCGATGCTCACGGCCAACCTGGCGTTCGTCTCGCCAGGGACGTTTCGCGCGATGGTCTCCACGGTCTCGACCCGCTCCCCCGACCCTTCCGAAGGACTCGCATGATCGACACGCTGGCAGTCGTCGGCGCCACCGGCGCCGTGGGCCGGATCATCGTCACGATGCTGCTGGAGCGGCGGTTCCCGGCGCGGCGGATCAAGCTGCTCGCCTCGGCCCGCTCGGCCGGCAGGCCGTTCGAAGTCGCGGGGCGGTCGCTGCCCGTCGAGGAGCTGAAGCCCGAGTCGTTCGCCGACGTCGATATCGCGATCGGCAGCACGCCCGACGAGGTGGCCGGGGAGTTCGTGCCGTGGGCGGTGGAGCGGGGGACGGTCGTGGTGGACGAGAGCGCGTTCTTCCGCATGAACCCCGACGTGCCGCTCGTGATCCCGGAGGTGAACCCCGGTGCGCTCGCGGCCCACAAGGGGATCATCGCCAGCCCCAACTGCTCGACCACGCAGATGGTGATGGTGATGAAGCCGCTGCACGACGCCGCCCGCGTGAAGCGGGTGATCGTGAGCACCTACCAGGCCGTGAGCGGGGCGGGGCTGCCGGCCACGAGGGAACTGGAGCAGGGGAGCGCCGCCTGGCTCGCGGGCGAGCCCCCGAAGCCGGCCGTCTTCCCACATCCGATCGCGGCCAACCTCATCCCGCAGATCGGCTCGCCGA
>Ga0214923_10000389_pt1 | contig 67739 bp, 58 predicted proteins | sample LL1510_MetaG_FD_177993 | JGI IMG/M metagenome (GOLD analysis project Ga0214923, IMG submission 177993) | Freshwater microbial communities from Lake Lanier, Atlanta, Georgia, United States - LL-1510 | ecosystem: Environmental > Aquatic > Freshwater > Lake | place: USA: Georgia | collected...
AAAAGCTCCACCCGCTCTGTAACGTCCCGCATTACCAAAACGCGCTTTCCCAGGCACACAGCTTCTTCCTGAATGCCTCCGGAATCTGTCATAACCCATGCAGCGCGCTCTAGCACGGCCACCAGCTCATGATACGGCAAAGGCTCCAGACACACAACGCCATCTTCCGCTTGTAGTCCTGCATCATGTATTGCTGTGCGCACCAACGGGTTTAAATGCATGGGTAGCAAAAAGACATATTCTTTGTGCAAGCGGGCCAATTTCTTCAGCGCCGTCATAATGTTTGCCATGCCGCCGCCAAATGATTCGCGGCGGTGGGTGGTGACCAAAACTAATTTTTTTCGTTGTCGCACTATGTGTGTAAACAGAGCTGTCAGTGAAGGTGAAATGCGCAATCGACCACTCTGCAGCTGGCGCTGTACATAATGTAAGGCGTCAACTACCGTGTTGCCGACGTTGAACACCCTGCGATGTGCTTGGTGGTCGCGTAAGAGGGCTGCGGCATTCAGGGGGGTGGGAGCAAAGTGGTAGTCAGCAAGTTGGGTTAGGATAGTGCGGTTAATTTCTTCCGGGAATGGGGCGCGTTTATCGTACGTGCGCAGGCCTGCCTCAACGTGGGCAACAGGAATGTTGTTGTAAAAGGCAGCCAGCGCAGCAGCAAGTGAGGTTGTGGTGTCTCCCTGCACAATTACCAGGGCAGGCTTGGTTTCACAAAAAAAGGTTTGTGCTTTCTGCAGAACCATTGCGGTGACGTGGGATAACGACTGGCCATCAACCATCACGTTAAATGAAATATCAGGTTGCACATCGAATAGCTGAAGCACTTGGTCAAGCATATGCACGTGCTGATGCGTAGCGCAAAGCAAGGTGGGGACATGTTGTTTTTTTAGGGCGCTATACACAGGCAGCAGCTTGATAGCATCTGGCCGTGTGCCGACGACAACAACAACCGGAGCCTTCATCGCTTCTCTCTCCACTCACGCTTTTGCTGTTAGAACTAGGCATCACAAACATAGCAGAGTGGAAGGCTAAAGCAACTTCTTTGTCCTAACAATGCTTGAAGTAGGCTCGTAGCGTGTCAAAGGAGCGCAGAGCGTAAATGACCAGAAGTGGTTTAATGATGAAATCACCAATGATGAATGGCCATACCCCCGCAGCAAACAGGCTTCCTGGGTCAACAAAATGGCTGAGGCGCAGGAGGCCACAGGCAAAAGTTATCAGCGCTGCCGTGTAATAGCTTGCAAGCAGCATAGGGGTACTTTTTTTGCAGTGGCGTCGCAAAAGGGCAAGTAAGATCATGCCTATTAGAAAGCCAACCAGGTAGCCCCCGGTTGGACCAAGCAAGCGCATAAGGCCCCCCTGCCAACCGGCAAAGACCGGTAGGCCAAACAATCCTTGCGTCATGTAAAGGACGTAGGCGTGAATGGCAGGCCAGCCCAAGAGTAGTGCTGCAAGAAAAAGGGGCGCAGGCTGGAGACTGACCGGTACGGGCAGGCAGGGGAGGCGTAGGGATAGCTGGGAGCACAGGGTATAAAGAAGCGAAAGTCCCAAGACAAGGGTGACCGATGGAACCCAGGACATCTTGTGGTTAGCTTTGATTGGTTGCAGCATCTGAAGGATCATACAAGTACCTTTAGTTAAAATTATCTCAGGGATAGGTAGCCTAGGGGGAATTTTCAGCCTGTGCAAACGCCCCCCCCCCTCCCTGGTTGGGGTTGCTGATGATCCAATTGCTAAAAGTGCTACCTGATCGCGGTTTTTAGCGGCTATCTTTACAAAAAGTGAGGCTCTTTTACACTGGTATGCTTGTTAAGAGCCTATAGTCTTTATGTTTAGCCCGACACGAGGTTTTTATGATAGTGATGCACCATCTTGCCGTTTATACCGGCGTTTCCATTATTGGATTGCTGTTTACCTTTTTCACCTACTGCCGTATCGCTGCTCGCAAAAATAGTGACAAGCGCTCGGCGCACATTGCATCGCTTATTCGTCGTGGTGCTATGACTTTCCTGCGTCAGGAATATGCCATCCTGGCAATTGTTATCGCTGTGGTTTGCACCGCATTGACCATAGTGTTTGATGCAGTGAACGCCGCCGCGTATGCCGTTGGCGCCCTCTCATCAATGCTTGCAGGGTATATTGGCATGCGTGCAGCAACGCGTGCGAATGAGGCGACCACGATTGATGCCAAAAACCACGGCGAGCGTGCAGCGTTTCTAACCGCGCTCATGGGCGGCTCCGTGATGGGCTTTGTGGTCGCAAGCTTGGGCTTGCTTGGCCTTGGTGCTCTGTACTATTTGTTCGCTGCTGATGCGGACTTTATTAAAATTATCACCTGCTATGCCTTTGGTGCCAGCTCAATTGCACTCTTCGCACGTGTCGGTGGCGGTATCTATACCAAAGCGGCAGACGTTGGTGCTGATCTGGTAGGTAAAGTGGAAATGGGAATCCCCGAAGATGATCCACGCAACCCTGCTGTAATCGCTGACAACGTGGGAGACTGCGTTGGAGACACTGCTGGCATGGGTGCAGATATTTTCGAATCGTATGTAGGCTCTGTGGTTGGTGCTATTGCGCTTGGTGTGCACCAATATGCAGGACAGATCGATTACCTAACCCTGCCAATTATGCTGTGTGCGATTGGCTTGGTTGCATCTCTCTTGGGTTATGCGTCGGCATTTGTTATGCGCTGCAATGTGACCACGGTATTGCAAAAGGCTACCTACATCGCGATTGCCTTTTTCATTGCCGGTGCTGGTGCTTACCTGCACCTGATGAATATGGACATGAACCTGTTTGGTTCCATCGCTCTTGGTGCACTCTCGGGGGTGATCATTGGCTTGGTGACCGACCACTACACGAGTGGAGCGCCAGTACGCCGCCTTGCTGAAGCATCACGCACTGGTGCTGGTACCAACTTGATTTATGGCCTTTCTATTGGCTTTGAATCGGTGGTGGTGCCTATTTGCTCAATTGCGGTGATTGTGTTCTTTGCGCACCAATTCTTTGGGGGCTTGTTTGGTGTGGCGCTTGCCGCTGTTTCGATGCTGGCAACGGTAGGTATCACCATGTCTGTTGACGCTTATGGTCCTATTGCTGACAACGCTGGAGGCATTTCCGAGATGTCAGGCTTTGGCCCAGAAGTGCGTAAAATTACCGACAAGCTTGATGCGCTTGGCAACATGACTGCAGCACTTGGTAAAGGGTTTGCCATAGGCTCAGCAGTGTTTGCTGCATTAGCGCTCTTTGCCGCCTACTGCCAAGAGGCGCAGCTACCTCACCTTGATCTGATTGACCCGCTGGTGGTTACCGGCTTCTTCATCGGTGGCTGTTTGCCGTTCTTGCTTTCCGCGTTCACTATGCGTTCCGTCAGCTCTGCCGCGTGGAAAATGGTGATGGAAGTACGTCGCCAATTTAAAGAAATCCCCGGCCTGATGGAAGGCACAGCGGAAGCGGATTACGAGCAATGCGTTAACATTTCAACGCGCGCAGCGCTCCGTGAGATGCTATTGCCGGGCTTCATTACCATTGGCGCTCCGATCATGATTAAATTTGCTTTTGGTGCGCAAGGCGCGATGGCGCTTGGTGGCTTCTTGGCCGGCGCAACGCTTACTGGCTCGATTTTGGCATTGACCATGGCGAATACCGGTGGTGCATGGGATAACGCTAAGAAATATATTGAAGCTGGTCATTTAGAAGGCAGCAAGAAGGGCTCAGACGCCCACAAGGCTGCGGTGGTTGGCGATACCGTTGGCGATCCATTTAAAGATACCTCGGGGCCATCATTGAATATTCTTATCAAACTGATGTCGATTCTGTCGCTCTTGCTGGCGATGGTGTAAGACGCCCAGGTTCTGCAGATAAAGAAAGAAGGCCCCACTCGAAAAGTGGGGCCTTCTTTCTTTATTGTATGTTGCCTACGCGCTTTGCAGCTTCTTCGTAAGAGAAAAGTTTCCCGTTCTCGGCTTGTTTAGCTATAAAAAGATAAACAGCAGCTTGCTTGCGAGCATCTAGGTACTCCGCTTCTTCGTGTTCACTTTCTGGTGGCCACCAGGTCCGAGCTTTGCTTGAGTAAAAATGATAGTGGTCCCATGCAGCCTGACGTACGCGGTGTATACTTTCTGGTAGGCGCCAGACATGAACCAGGGGCATGCTCGCAGCTGTGAATGCCTTGGCGGCAAACAGGCAGCTATGTTGAGAGGCACAGGCCGTGGGGTTGGCAATCAGCTGGTTCGTGAATTCGGCAGACAAGGCACTTGGCAGCTTGCGATACGTATTTGATAAATGGTTGCGCACTAAAGCAGGATTTTTTCTGATGGCATCAATCACGCCGTGTCGATGAGCCTTAAAGCATAGGGCCCCTGCTGCTAAAGCAGTTACTGCGGCCCCCAGGGTGATCGGCGAAGAAAGCGTGGAGCGCCACCAGGCTGGTTGCTGTTTTTGAGTGCTAGCGAGGGATGATTGACTGCTCAAGGCACCAATCATCAGCATAAGGCCAAGTGTTTTCAGTTTCATATGCTAACCTTCCATTTCCCGTCAAAATACGCAGGGGGGCAAGATTTTTGTCTAGCCCCCGTCAAGAAAAGTTGTCCTAAGCAGCTGGCTTTTCAATAATGGAGAAATTAGCTTCAGCCTTGAGAAAATCGCTGCTATCTTTAACCCACTGACCATTTGCTACGGTGCGTGCCAGACCAAGATGGTGGCGTGCGAATGCTTGTTTTGTAGCGACCTTGCTGCGCAAGCGGCTTGCAAGTCCTTCCCAGCGAGGAACACCCATCTGTGTGTACATAGAAAGTAGTGCCTTATTTGCCTCTGCGTGCTCGAGTACAGCTGTTCTTGCGTTTGTTATCGCCTTGGAAAGCAATTCACTGGAACCTGGGGCTCCATATTGCGCAGCTGCAGCTTGAGCTGTTTGCAGATTGTGCATGAGTGCAATCTGCCTTTCTTGGGCACGGCGAGCTTTTGCAGCGTATGTAGTAAGCTGGTTTGCTTGGCGTGTCATCTGAGCAATATCTTCTCTGGCTTCTTGTGCCATTTTGATCGAATTGCATGCTGTTGACCATTGGACAAAGCGTGCCATGCGAGCATTTGCTCGTCGCGCCAAGGTTACCGGAGATAGCGCCCGCCATCCGCCCATGCGTGATACAAGGCAGCCAAGCCCTAAGCCGGCGTATATCGCAACGGGGCTGAGGATTACGGCTTTTCTAACTTGATTAGCTTGCTGTTGGCGCGTTGTTAAAGCGCTAGCCTGGGTTGCGGCCAAGCTTACAAGCAAGCTCGCCAGCAAAGTAGTTTTTTTAGGTGATGAAATCATGGATAAACCTCTCATTTAATGAATGAACAGCTACTAGTTTAGTCTTGTTCTTGGTACGGCTCTTGGTTAATTGTAATCAAACGTGAGATATATTCAGCTGTTGGCTCACTTGCTAGTGCCTCGCGGCCATTTTCCGATTGAGGGGGTGTAGCTTGTATAGTGATGTAGGCAGGGATGTCCTGGCTGAGAACAACATCGAGGTCTTCAAATGTGCCGCGCCTGTCATGTGGTGCAACTTCCACCTCTACGAAGATGCGAAACTGCAGTCTTTGTAGCTGATCATCAACTGCAACACTCTCTCTGCACATTGCTCCGCTTACAAGACCTTGGTCGCAGTAGGAGAGGTTTTCTGTCAGTTCTACAATCGAGATGTGAATTGAATTTGGAAGATTATTAACTGCGGTGAAATGAATTTGAGCAGCCTGCGCTTGGCTGAACATAACGAGCCCTGCAAGTGCTACTTTTCTTAAACTAATCATAATATTCTTTGTCCCTATCCAGTATTTCCTATTTGATAATTTGGTTACTCTGTCAATCTACCAAGATTTGCTTGTTATCGCAAAAGCCGCATTCCTCATAAAAGGCCCTTTTTTCGATTAAATTCAGTCTGAAAATATGCTTGGGCATGCCAGGAAGAGGGCCCTTTCTTCTTATTCTTCCCTGGGCTAGTGGTTTTTTTTAGACTCAAAATCGAAAGATTTGAGGGGGATTTTCTGTGGAAAAACGTCTATTTTTGCTGGTTTTTGTGGTTTTATTGAGCTGGGTGCCTGTTGAGGCAGCGGTCATAGGTCAGTCTTTTATTTTAACCCTGCCAGAAAACAGTAGTGATCAAGCCTTAAAGCAATGGCTTCGGGCGACCAAGCCGGCAGGAGTGATGCTACTTGCTGCCCACGTGCGCAATAGGGGGCAGATTAGGAAACTTACAAACATGCTCCAACAAGAGGCTAAGCGGCTTAAGATGCCGCCGCTGATCATAGCTATGGATTGGGAGGGGGGGATCGTCTCGCGTCCCAGCGAGATGGGCAGTTTTAACTCCATTCCAAGTCCGTGGGCACTAGCAAAGCTGGGTCGGCAGGCGTGTTTTCAGGCTGGTTTGCTGGTCGGTCAGCAGATGCGCGATGTCGGCATTACGATGAATTTTGCGCCTGTGCTGGACTTGTTTGGGAGCCGCATTTTGGCAACGCGCTGCTTTTCGCACGATGCAGAAAAGGTTGCCGAGTGCGGGGTTGCATTTGCGCGTGGGCTGATGCACGCCGGCATAGTGCCTGTTATAAAACATTTTCCAGGGCTGGGGTCGGGCAGCGACGACACGCATTACACCCCCGTCACTCTTGATGCCGACAGTGTTGAGGAACGTGGCGACATGCAGCCTTTCTTGCAAGCGCTGGAAGCAGGAGCGCCTGCTGTCATGGCTACCCACGCCGTATGCCCAGCTTTTGGCAAGGTTCCTGTAACGCGTTCGTCCACTGCGGTTAATCAGCTGCGAACAAAGAATCCCAATGTAACGCTTATAACTGATGACTTTGAAATGCAGGCAGCATTTGGAGACGTGAGCCAGGAAGAAGCGATCCGGCAGGCTTTGCAGGCAGGCTACGATTACATTATTCTCTCCGGCAAGCCCGCGCATCAAATAGAAATACTGCAACAACTGGCAAAGCAGCATAATTTAGCAAAAAAAGATTCGGCTAAACGTGAACCGCTCGTTCCACAGTGTGAGGTTCGCATCGATGAAGCAGCGCTTGCCGCTCACCTAGCCACTGCTTATCTGCAGACAATACCCATTCCTTCGCTGCAGGGGAAAAAAGTGGTTATGATTACCACCGACCTTGCCAAGATTCGTCCACCAGAAACCTGGTTTGCGCTGAAGGGCGTCAGCTATGTGCGTCGCATGCTGGAGCAATACGGCGTCCAGGTAGTTAGCGAAGTCTTGCTCAATCCGCTGGACGAGAAAAGCGAGGAGCTGCTTGCAGAAACCGTTGCACGCGTACGTGCAGATAAAGATGTGGTAGCACTTACGCAGACCGTGTTTTACGGCGATAAACCCTGGAATACCATACAGCGCTCGTGGATTGAGCAGTTTGCAAAAATGCAAGAGCAACTGGTAATGGTATCGCTCGGTCATCCGGAAGAGTCCACCATCATGCCTGATGCGGATGTTATCAACCTGGGCTCCTTCAACCGGCCCTTGCTTGATGCCTTGGCACAACGTCTTGCAAAGCCCGTCCTGCAGGGAGCCGATGTGCTTGTTGCGCAACTTGAGCAGCATTTGGACGGCAAGCGCATAGGTATCTTGTGCAACAAAGGCAGTGTAACTGCGGATGGGCGATTTTTGCCCGATGTGGTACACGCATGGCTCAAGAGCCAGATGAATGGTGGTGCTCTTGTTGCCTTATTCAGTCCCGAGCATGGCTTGCAAGCAAACCACGAAGCATTTCGGTCAGTGCCATCCAGTGCCACCAGCGCTTGGGATTGTCCTGTCTTTTCGCTGCATGGCGACCATCGCAAACCAACCGCAGCTATGCTGGAAGGCATAGATCTGATGGTGATTGACCTGCCAGATGTTGGCATGCGCTGCTGGACCTATTTGTCCACGCTAGATCTCATGCTTGATGCATGCGCCCAGCGCCATATCTCTGTGCTTTTGCTTAATCGCATCAATCCACTCGCACGATGGGGCCAGCAGGGGCCGGTGCTTGCAGAGGATTGTCGCTCTTTTGTTGGACACCTACCTGTCCCCTTCATGCACGGCAGCACCCTTGGCGAGCTTGCTCGTCAAGTGGCCACGCGCAAGCAAGCTGCTGTTACCGTGTTGGGCGATGGTCATGCTGACGCGGGAGCTGGCTGGTATTTTGTTCCACCATCGCCCAATTTGATGTCTATAGATCATGTCTTTGCTTATCCGCTCACCGTTCTTTTGGAGGGAACCAACTACAGCGAAGGGCGGGGAACTTTGTACCCATTTCTACAATGTGGCGCGCCCTGGGTTAATGCAAAAGTGCTGACTGATAAGCTGAATGCATTAAAGTTACCTGGCGTTTATTTTGAGCCAATCACCTTCATCCCAAAAAAGATGCCGGGTGTGGCAGACAATCCTAAGCATGCGGAAAAGCCGTGCCACGGGTTCTTTGTGCATATCCTTAATCCGACCAAGGTGCAACCAGTGCTTACGGCCCAGACTATTTTGCGCCAGCTCTTTTCTCTTTATCCTCAGCAATCTCGTTTCAATAGATGGGGTAAGCAGTATGGGGTAGATTTGCTCTGGGGAACCAAACAGTTGCGTCTGTCGGTCAAGGGTAGCTAAACAGTTCGCTTGTACAGGATTGAAGCACGCACGTGAATGGGTACTTCGCGTATGATTTGACGCAGTGCATCGTGCGAGTCGACAAGGCCAGCAAAGAAATCAAGTTGGTACAAGTTGTTGTGAAACGCTCCGCCCGTATCGGCAAGAATGCCAAGGCGTAACTCTGGTTGATTGGTAGCAGGGTTTTGGTAGCGGATGGCAATGAGTTTGCCGAGCCCGATGTTATGCAAATCGCCCGCGAAAACAACCTGCTTGCGCCGCTCCAAGCGCTCTACCGGTGTCATACCACCGCGGGTATGGCCGCCAATTTCTTTAAAGAACCAATAGCGCTCCTGATCCTGGCGGTCTTTCTTTGTTTTATCATACGGGCGTCCATTGTTGACGTGTACGTTCAATAGCCGCGATTTACCATCAGGAAAACTGACCAATACGGTGCCGTGCATAAGCGCTTCTTCAAGCGAAGTACGGCTAACCCAAGCAAGCACTTCACGATTTTTATGCTGGTGTTTCTTTTCCAGGGCACCAGCAACAATTTGTTGTTTGGTGAAGCGTTTAACAATCGCATAATTGCGTACTGCATAGAGCGCACAATCAAACGCATCTGTCTTGGTTGAGTTGCCGGGGACATTGAACACGGAATAGGTGGTTAAACGAATTCTGCCGTCGCCCGGCACATCCACATTGTGCTGCTGCGCGCTGGCATGGTCCGCGCGCCATACCAGGCAGCTGAAATGCTTGTTCAGAAAGGAAGGCTCTAAAATGCGATAGCGCCCCGTGTGTTTGTCCTCTTCAATGCAGTTGGCGATGAACGAAAGCGTATTTTTCACCCCTTCCAACGAAAGCAGGTGGGAAAAATGTTTTGGACTGAGAACATGCATGTGGGTGCCTGCACGGCGTTGGATGTAGCGCAAGGCATCCCGTGCTGCTTGCTGCAAGGCCAAGGGGTCGGTTTTTATTTTCTCTTCTGTTAGGTAAAATTTCTTGTGCTCAAAAAAAGGGTTGATTGTGACGGTGCCTGGGTAAGAAGTTGCAGGCATGTTTGTGTCTAGGTTGTCGACGTGGAAAGCATCAAGATTTTCTAGGCCACAGAGCGCAAGGGTTAAGAAAAAAAACGTGATGAGCATCATCTCATTATCCTTCAATAAATCGTCATATGCAGCGTGCACGTTGCGTGCTAGTAGTGTATACTTGGCGCTGGAGGAGAAAGCGAGAAATGCTAGAAATTATACAGGGCATAGTAGTCAAAACATTTGCAAGTGGGCTATCGAAGGTGTGCTTGTTAACGGGCGAACATGGAAAAATATCGTTGACCGTATTCAATCGCGCTACTGCTGCGCGCATGCGCCTAGGTAGCACGGTAGAAGCGGTGGCTAAGCGGGACGCGTATGGCTTGTACAACGCGCAGGCAGTTGATCTACTCGCACAACCCTCAGTTGTCCACACCCAGCTTGCGTGGTTGCATCATGCACTGGAAGTGGTGTATTTTTTCTCTCCCGCTTTGCAGCCGGCATCGACACTGTTCCTTGTTTTGCAGCGTGGTGTGGCGCTTTTTGATATGCAAAAGGATATAAATGTCGATTGGTCACTCCTTAATCGAGCGGTCATAGGCTGTTTGCTCATGCAGTTTGGCTTTTATCCACCGGCCCCCTATGAAAAAGCCCTCGCACGGATTGAAGGCTTGCTTAGCATGACTGTTGACTTTATGCAGAGCCAAAACCTAGAATTGCTCACCAGCCTGGCTGCGACGCTTGCATTGCATGATCTAGCTGAGTACGATGCGTGGCTACTGGCATCCATTTCTACTCACCCACGGATTGGGGGTTTCAAGACCTTGCCGTTTGTGTACAAGACCATGCAAAGGGGTTACCTTGGACATAAATCCTAAAAGACGTTTCTTCGCCGTATACGGTGCCGCGCTCATCATTTCCCTTTTTTCCACATCTCTTCTTTACGCTGCTGAACGATCGGCATCGCCTGTTGGCCTCGCGTTTATTGCTACGAGCGTTGAGCTGCGCAAAACGCAAAAAATAGAAGTTGAAAAAGTATTGGCGCAGGAAAAAAAGCGTGCCGAAGAAGCGAGTAAGCGCTTGACCCTGCTCTTGGGACAGTTGTCGAACGAAATTCAAGCAGCCCATGAACAAATCGAGAATGCTAACGAGCAAGAAGTCGACGTCTTGAACAAAAAGACGGCGGTGCTCAACGATCGCAAACAAAACTTGATCGATCAACAAGAGCTGTGGCGGGAGATTCAGGAAGTTTACGAGCAGCGCATCAAGGGATTGAGTGATCTGATTGACTACATGACAACCCCTAAGGTTGATTTAAAGCCAGCCTATTCGTGGAAAGAGTTTCGCGATAGCCAGTTGCGCCTTGCAGAACAAAAAGAAAAGGTCGAGGTATGTCAGATCAAGCGTGACAACCTCAAAAAGCAACGCATTGCTTTGAACGAGCGCTTAGCCTCGCTTGAGCGTCAGCGCAGCGTTAAAACCAAAGAGCGCGAACGCTTAATTGCCCAGATTGATCGTCAGGTGGACAGGGAGAAGGGCCGTACCACGCTGCGCTATGAAGGGGATACGATAGCGCAAGAGTTGCTTGCAATTGCTGAGTCGATGGAATCGGTCAAGCTGAATGTTGAAAAGGTTGATGCCGAGACGCGGTTCTGGGAAGACATGAGCGATTTGGAGCAGCAGCGTTACTATCAGTACAAAAACTTGCTCAATCAGATGGAACAGCGCCTGGTGTTAGATCACAGCGATGTCGAGGTTGCTCGCTCAGACTGGAAAAATGAAGCGCACAACGCTTTGATGATTAAAGAAAAGATCAACGCCCTGCGCGAACCAAAGAAGGAAGCCAAAGAAAAGGTTGCAGCTGAGCTTGAGCTGCTCAGACAGAGTTTGACTTCGGTAGCGCCAAGCGACAAAGAGGGCAAGGAACCAATTGAGGCGGTGCTCCTTAAAACACGCATTCGCCGCTTGACGGCCTTGCTACATGCTGCTGAAAAAGAGCTTGCTGTTCTAGATGCAAAGAAAGAATTAGCTGACATGATTGCTACCGAGCGGGAGCTGCAGTACAACATGGTTGAGATGCGTTACCGCTTACGCTTGGAAACAGAAAATTTAGATGAGTTATATGCAGCGTTTGCAAACAAGCGTGATTTGGCTGCCAGTTCGCTGCGTGAGATCAAAGACAAGCGCACACAGGCAATCAATCAACTGATCGAAGTTAATCGCTCGATAGAGCGAATCAAAAGCTATCAAAAGCGCCTCCAAGCCCGTCGCCATGTCGCCAGCATGCGCCTGCGTGAGGTGCATGTGCGCGAATTGCTTCAGCTAATGGAAGAAACAGCAAATTATTTAGCGTGGCAGCTCAACTTTACACAGAGCTACTTGGCGGTCAATGCTGATCTGTTGGCCCATCAAGAAAAGATCCTGAGCCAATACGATGCAATTCTGCATGAGATTGATCACCGCTTGCGCAACTTCAGCATTTGGAAGCGCTCTCCTAAGGCCATTTCGTACGAAGCGTTAGTGGCTGCGGTGCTTGAGGGAGAAGCATTCTTCAAAAAGTTATATTGGGAAACGCCTGCACACATACGACCATCCGCCTTAGTAGATTTGGTGCGCTCGTGGAATTGGCAAGACTTCTTGCTTCTCCTGTGCTTCATTGTTTTTTTCCTGGTTTCATTCCGCGTCACCCGGCTCGCCTTGCAAGTGCTGCGCAACAAGCTCAGTGTGGTGACGGAGCGCTACAAGGGGCATACGCGCTATTTATACTTCCATGCTGTTCAGACCTTTTTGGACTTTGTTTTGGAATATTTCACCATCTTTTTCACCTGGTTTTTCCTCTTTCTGCATGTAATTTGCAATTTCGCCTATGTTTTTTCTACCCTGCGGCCGCTTGTTAGCAGTTACTCAGTTGCGGTCTTTCATTTGTTTTCTATCCCGCTACTCATTTTCCTGACTAGCTGCTTTATTAGCCTGCTGCGTGATGTGAACGAGCGCCTCAGTTATGTGTTGTTTGCTGAAAAGTTTCAAAACCGCTTTGTGCTGCTCATTAGCATTTTCTGTTATGCCACTGCTGTTGTTATTCCGCTACGCTTGGCGCTGGTTTCTTACACTGATGGCGCGCATTCGGAATTTTCAACATTGATCCTTGCTGCGTACTCACTGATAACTGCTTTGGTGGTGGCCTTCCTCTTCAACAAAGAGGACATCCTGCGGCATATCCCCTCGACCACCAGTTTTCTGATCATGATCAAGCGCAAGATCGACAAGCATTATTATTCCGTCTTCTTTTTTATGATGAGCCTTTTTGTTCTTTCCAACCCTTACGTTGGCTACTCCAACATGGCGTGGTTCTTGGCCTTCGCAGTGCCCGGTTCGATCATGTTGGTGTATGTTCTTTTCAGCGCGCATCATCTTATTCGACGCTATGCGGTCTTTCTGTTTATGAAGGAAGATGAAGACGAATTCATCGATAAATTCGAACACGCCAAGGCGTACTACGGCTTCTTTGTCATTTTCTCTTTCTTGGTGCTTCTTTTTGTAACATTCCTGCTCGTTTCACGCATTTGGGGCTTTGTGTATAGCCCTGCCGATATCTGGAAAGCGCTCTCTGAGCAATGGGTGGTGCAGATCAGCCTCGATCACAAGATCGGCTTTGTGCAATTCATGATTCTGGGCATGTTCATCACCGCTGGATTTTTCATCTCTTCCATCACGCACCGTTTTATTCTTACCCGCCTGTTTGATATCTTGCGGTCGGAGCCAGGCATACAGAATACTATTTCCCGCATATGCCACTACACCATTATTTTTATAGCAATCATCCTCGGTTTGATTGCTATCCACCTCCAACAGTTCATGCTGTATGTCGGTGCATCGTTTGGTATCGCCCTTGGCTTTGCGCTCAAAGATATTGGGGCCGACATCTTGTCTGGCATTTTTGTGCTCATTGAGCGGCCGTTAGAAATCGGCAACTACGTGCAGATTGATACCATTCAGGGCACGGTGCATAAAATTGCGGCCCGGTCTACCACCATCATCACCTCAAAGAACCACTCCGTCATTATTCCCAACCGGGACTTGGTATCCAAGTGGATTATCAATTGGGGCCATGGCCGTTATTCAATTGGCTTTGAAGTGAATGTGCGCGTCGACCCTTCCTGCGATCCAGAACTGACGCGGCGGATTCTCTATGGTGTAGTGCAAGCGCATCCTCTTATCCTCAAAGTTCCTGGAGTGGTAACACGGTTAGAAGAGTTTGAAGAAAACGCGTTTGTGTTTTTGCTGCGTGGTTTTATTAGTGCGCGGCGCGTCAAAGAGCAGTGGGAGATTGCTGCTGCTATCCGCACCGAAGTGGTCAAGGCGTTTAAAGAACATGGCTTGCGCTTTGCTCGCGCAGAACGGGCTTTGGTGATCACGAGCAGCGATAGCGGTCAGGTTGCGCAGAGTGTAGAAATCAAGTTTGATAAGTAACGCTGATGAAAAAATGGGTTGTTTTTCTTCTCTTCGGTCTATTGGGCATACTGGATATATTCTTCTACTACCGGTTCATGGAGTCCGAGTGGCGTGCACCCAACAGGTCTGCAGTAGGAATAGTGATTGTTTTGAATGGCCCATCCGCTGCAGGAAAAAGTTCGATCCAGCGAGCATTCCAGCGCCTTATGATGCCCCAGCTTTGGATTAAGCTTGGCATAGATTCATTGTTCGATGGGCCTATGCCTGACATTGATGCTTCTAATCTTGCGTATTGGCAGGCCACCAACCCCATCCGCTGGGTGCAAACAACAAGCGATGCGCACGGCAATACCGTTGTAACCTTGCATGTGGGCGTGCTTGGTCAGCGCGTTGTTTCTGGCATGAATGCTGCTATTGCGGCGTACGCCAAAGCGGGGAATTGTGTGATTGTCGATTACATTGCGTATGAGAAAAAATGGATTGATGACTTGCGCGCTCAGCTGCGCGATCTTCCGTCTCTGTGGGTCAAAGTAGATGTTCCGCTGGCGGTGCTAGAAGAACGTGAGACTGCACGCGGTACCTCCCCTAAAGGCCACGCGCGCAGCCACTACGACCAGGTGCATTGGGATGTGCAGTACGATCTAGTGCTTGATGGTGGCAAACTTGATCCGGCCGCTGCTGCAGTGCGCATCAAAGAGGCTGTACAGGCCAAGGCCGCACGCTAACGAAAAATAGAAGACATGGATGATGCAATTGCTTCATATAGCTCAGTGCTGGGGTTAACAGGCGCCACCTTTAAAAGGGTAGATCGGGTAGATTCCTTGGTCGCTGTTGTGTATGAAGTTTGTCGTCCAGGGGCGGCTCCGCTCATACTAAAAATTTGCCCGCGTCTTGGTGATTATCATCGTGAGCTTTATTTTTTGCGTATGTTTGCCCAAGAACTACCAGTTCCTGCCGTGGTAGGCAGCGTCCCACCCTCCGATGAGCTTGCCGGGGCGGTGCTTATGACCCGCTTGCCAGGTGCTTCACTGCAGGCAGCAGCGATGACTGATGCCATCGCGTATGAGCTGGGCTCATTACTAGCGCGCATTCATCTGCACCGAACGGCGCGGTACGGTGATCTTACCACCCCAACAGGTTTGCATGAGATGGCGTTGGTCCCTCTGCGGAGCAAGATCGAGGAAGCGCTTGCCGAGTGTGAAGGGCATTTGTCACCAGCAATTGTTGCCCGATGTCGTCACCGGCTGGAGCAAAGCGCGGTACGCCTCGAGCGTGTAGATGGTCCGTGCATTATTCACCGAGATTTCCGGCCCAGCAACATCGTGGTCCATGCTGGCCGCGTGCAAGGCATTATTGACTGGGCAAGCGCCCGCGCAGGTTTTGCTGAGGAAGACTTTGCTGCCATGCAACATGATGTCTGGGAGCATTATCCACAATCGCGAGACTCATTTTTGGCCGGTTATATTAGTATTAGGCCTGCGCCTGCCTACGAAGATGTGATGCCTCTGCTGTGCATGCAACGCGCTTTGGCAATTGTAGGTATGACGGTTCGCGAAGGCACGTGGCAGGGGCCAGATGCCTATCTCTATGCAAAAGAGAAAGCTTTTTTGGAAAAGCTCGGGTGACTAAAGGTGACAGTGGGCTGTGCAGGATATTTAATAGATGAATAGGGGCAACATGCAGATAGAATCCTTTTACGTAATAGGCATAGATGTTAGGACCACGAATCAAAATGGTCAGGCAGCGCTGGACCTTGGTGTATTATGGGGGCGCTTTTTTGCGCAAGGGGTTATGGACCAGATTCCTGATAAAGTTGGCTCAGACATTTATGCTGTTTACACCGACTACGAAGGTGATCACACGAAGCCATATACCGCGGTTATTGGAGCTAGGGTTGCCAGCCTGCAGCATATTCCTGCTGGCATGGTGGGCAAGAGTATCCCCGCAGGTAGGTATGAGCTTTTCACTGCCAAGGGCAATCTGCACCAAGGAGCCGTAGGAGGGGAATGGGTGAAGATTTGGAAAATGCCGTTGCATAGAACCTATGGGGCGGATTTTGAAGTCTATGGGCCTAGAGCAAGTAACCCGCAAGATGCTGAGGTAGACATTTTTGTCGGGGTAGAATAGAACAGTATGCCTTTTAAAGCGGCGCAGCCAACCGGAGCCCCGTAGGGCGTAGATTGGTGGAGGCGATGGGAGTCGAACCCATGTCCGTAGAACAACAAGCACAAAGCACTACATGCTTATCTCTTGGTTATACACGCGAGCTTGGACAAGAGCACCCGGACCCGCGCGTCAGCTCAGTGTTACGTCCATCCCTACACGGCTAAAAAGTCTTGGGATGGCCGTTTTATCTAGGGTAATACGAGTGTGCTAGCGGATAAACACGCTTGGCACCCAAGAGCTTAGGCGCTACCTCGAAAGGTACTTACGCGTAAACCGTTGCACCGAAGTGCTTAGATGTGTTTGCATCTATGTTTTGCAGCGTTTTTTAACGAGGAATGCTCCAAACCTCGACATGCTCTTTGCACGTGCTATAAAACGTCGAAACCAGTACGCCCCCAGGCGATTCAAAGATCTTAGCAGATATGCTATACTGCCGATTATACGCAGCAATTTACTAGGTGTCAATCGCAAAAGGTGCGTCCAGGCGCATAATACATGAAACATAACCCCCGCTTCAATAATTCTTCCCGTCCTAGCCGCCACGCTCGTCAGTACGACGAGGTGCGCCCAGCCCTGCCGTTCAAAAAGAAGGTCTTTGGACAGCACTTCCTGCGCAAGCAATCAGCTGTAGATCACATGATTGAAGCGGTTAGTGTTACCCCAGAAACCACGGTGCTGGAAATCGGTTGCGGCGACGGTTTTTTGACCAAATCCATCCTGGCCCAGACCCCCTGCAAGGAGCTCTGGTGCTTCGAAATTGACCCGGAGTGGGCGGCAGTGGTACGCGGTGCGGTTCCGGACCCACGCCTCACCATACACCTTCAGAATGTCTTGGAAGCAGACTTTGGTGCCTTAGAGCCGCGTAAGCCATGGGTAATGCTTGCCAACCTGCCCTACAACATCACTTTTCCCATTATTTTCCAGATTCAGCGCCATAAACACCTTTTTACCGAAGGGGTAATCATGGTGCAGGATGAGGTTGCGCGCAAAATTGTGGCCACCGAGGGAAGAACCTACAATCCGACCTCACTTTTCTTGCAGCATCATTTCAGCTGGAAACTTATGGAGAAGATCGAGCCGGGAGCCTTTACGCCCCCGCCTAAGGTCAACTCACGCCTCCTTCATTTTGTGCCAAAGGTTGATATTGCTCCCATTCCACAAGAAGAGGCATTCTGGAAATTTATTAAGTTTTGTTTCCGTTCACCGCGTCAAACTATCAAAAATAATCTCAAGCCTACTCATTACAATAATCACCCAGCCATTACCCCCGACATCCTTGCCTTGCGCGCACAGCAGATGAGCTTTGCTGATTTTTTGCGTGTGTGGGAACAGATCACGCTTTGACATCGTGGCGGTGACATGATACTTTTCCGTCGCCTACGGGCATGAGGAATGGTATATGTCATTTCAAAGCGCATGAAGGCTGCTTTTTATCCTCTTCTGAACTTCTTTTCCAGCTCACTTTTGGCGATCGTCCACATCGTTGGTCGTCCATGGACGCATACAAACCGATTCTCCACGCTCATTAAATCATTAATCAACTGCTGCATGGCTGCTGGCGCTAGGGTGTCCCCTGAGCGCACCGCAGCCTTGCAAGACATATGGCTGTGAACATGCTCATTGAACTTCATAGGGAAGGCGGCACGATCAAGGCTGCCGTGCTCAGCAATAAAATGGGCTGCGCTGGTGAGCACCTCAGCAAGTGCTGGGCCGCGCAGTTGCGGTGGACTTGTGCGTACGGCGATTTCATGCGTTCCTAAGGCATCAAACTGAATGCCTTGCTTGGCAAAGAATCCCTGCCACTTCATTAGGTGTGTGGTCAGGGCTGGGCCCAGGGTAACAACTTCGGGAAAGAGGAGCGTAATGCCGTGTGCCTCATCAAAATAATGGGTACGCCGTTCGTACAAGATACGCTCATGGGCAGCATGCTGATCGATGATAACCAGCTCATCGCGCCGTGCGCATAAAATGTAAGTGTCCATGAGTTGCCCCAAGACGCGATATTCAACTTCGGCCCCCTGCTCGATTGGTTTGGTTGGTGCCAACTCCTGTTGCATGCCAGTGAACAGCGGTTCCGGCGCGTAGTGCACGGATGTCGGTGGACGCTGCGGAGGAAAGGTTATTGCTTGCATAGGCCCTTCCGATCGGGTGCCGTCCTCAGGATGCGCAGTTTGATACTGAACGGGAACGGAGGGGCTTGAGATACGCTTTTCCGGCATGCCAAATGCTTCGTGGAGGGGTGGCAGTTGCACCTCCGCCATGCTGGCAGGGGTAAAACGCTTGGTAACAGCAGCATCCAGCGTTGCTTTGACTGCTTGCATGATGGCGGTGAACACCAAGCCCGGACGACTGAAGCGGACTTCTTCTTTTTTGGGGTGAATATTAACATCCAGTTCTGCTTGATTGGTGTTAATAAAAATAATGGCCCCCGGGAAGCGCTCTGGCGGCAGAATGCCTAGATAGCCCCGTACGAGCGCTTTGCTAAATTCAGCGTTTTTTACCCAGCGGTTGTTTACAAAAAAGAACTGGTGTGTTTTGCCGTAGCGCCAAAACTGGTGATCGCTGATGGCACCGGTCAAGGTGAGCGTGTCTTGCGTCGTGCTTACCAGTGGGATGAAGTGGTCAGCTGTTTGTGCATCCCATACTTGTGCAGCGCGGTCACGTGCTGTTGCCACTGCGGGCGCATTGAGCGTAAGCTTGCCATTGTGGTAGAGCTTGAAATGTACGCCTGGATGACTAAAGCAAAAGGCGAACACTGCTTGCTGAATCGCGTTCCATTCAGTGTCATCTTGCTTCAGGAATTTTTTACGCGCCGGGGTATTGTAGAACAAATCTTCAATGATCAACTCGGTGCCGACCGGACAAGCGATGGGGGCGATGCTGATCAAGCGATCTTCGGTGTACACCACCTCACGCCCTACCTGCTCCCCTGCCTGACGCGTGCGCAGCGTGACTCTGCTAACGGCTGCAATGCTGGTGAGTGCCTCACCGCGAAAGCCGAATGTTTCAACCGTTTCCAGGTCGTTTACCCCTTTAATTTTGCTTGTGGCGTGCGGCAGAAAACATGCTTGGGCATCTGCTTCGTCCATGCCGCAGCCGTTATCGATGATGCGGATCTGCTGTTTGCCTGCTTTGGCAAGGTGGAGTGTTATTGCGGTGGCGTTTGCATCAAGGGCATTTTCAATAATTTCTTTAATGATATGAGCAGGACGCTCAATGACCTCGCCGGCGGCGATCTTACGAGCCTCTGCTGGCGAGAGGAGGTTGATGTGTGGCATGATGACCTCCGCGTTTGGTATGCAGACCGGTAGTAAATTTATTAATGACCAACGTGGTGGAAACGGGCTTCTGTTCGCTGCCTTGCAACGTCACTTTGCCTGAGGCAAGATCTATGGTTGCCGCAGAACAATCAACCGATACAGGGATTTCCTTTGCTCCCTTGCCTGGTTGAGTGATGTGCACGTTGCCCGTCAGAAAACAGCGCTTTTCCGCTGGCAGCAGTATAGCAGAATCGGCTCGTGCTGTCCGCTCTTCATGCACAAAACGCACCTGCTGGGATAACGTAATTTTTTTGATGTTCTCTACTCCCTGCTGCTTGGTCGCGCTGTTGGTATCAAGCACAATCACCAGCTTTTGTGCATCCGCCTGTGAGCCGTCATGCATCGAAATATGGACATCGTCAAGATAAGTGAAGCAGAACTGTTTTTTTTTGTTGGGCACCTGGGTGCAGGAGGCGCGTTTACTGGTGATTATAATCTTGTTAGGGCTGGCAGCACCTGCGCAGAGCGGTCCTGCCAGCATGTAAAAAGCTATGACTAAAAAAGTTTTAGAACGGTTCATTGCAACTGTGCCACGGCAAATCCTAATTGCGCCTTCTTGGCACGACATCGTCGTGTGGCTGCTGCGTTGGCTCTACCAGCCCAGCGAGGGCCAGCAAGTAATGCGCCGCCTCTGGGATCATGTGAGCTAGCTCACTGACTACAATGCTGATGGTGCCGACTGTTACGCGAAAGCCAGCTTGTGCCATTACCTTTAGCCCACGAGCGATATCATTTGGCTCTGAATAGATAGGATTGGTATTGGTGTATTTGACCCATTCGATGAGCTCAGCAGCATGGATATTGTCTTCACGCGTATTAGTGTAGTAGCCAGTGATTTGCCACTCTCCCGCGGCATCTTTTTCCACGAGCAAGAATGTGCGTCCCCGGTAGAGCTCGACATAATGCTGGCCGTTGGCGTCTTGCATGACCGGGAATTGCAGACTGCCGCTCTGTGGGTCGAATCTGATACCAGGAGGCTCTGACAGGCTCTGGGGGTTGGCGACCCGGGGGATGACGCGTTGATTTGATGCGCCCTGTGCGGGGGTAATACTAGAAAAAACAAGTGTTAGTAACAGAACAAGCATAACCATGGTGACTCTCCTCTCCATGTTGTTGTACTACTGCAAGCCAACCGTGCACGATGATGCACGCACGGTCGAATAATGGTGGTGATCAACGGGGTATTCTATTCCCAAAACATTACTCCTGCAAGTGGCCCTTTACCAGGCGTAATTCATACTCAGGTGGAACTCACTAGCTGATTCGTTCTCATGCTTTTTACGATCAAGTTTGAAGCCCCAGTCAATTTTTGCTGGCACTGGTTTGAGCAAGTTCAAGCCGAAGCCAACAGAATGGCGCAGGTCGAACTTGTCGCGCCGAATAAAACGGCGATCAACCAGGTCATCTTTTGGCGTATCCCAACCGGCGCCTGCATCGTAGAACACGTGAGCCTTCATCGAGTAGTCAGGGATGAGGGGGAAAATAAGCTCGGTATTCAGCTGCAATGCATTGCGCGCTCCAAGCGGGTCGCCCGTAAGCCATGCTGGCCCAATGCCACCCCAGGTAAATCCTCTCACCGTGCTTTGTCCGCCCATGTGGAACAATTCTTTGTAAGGGACGGGGTGTTTACCGTTCCACGATGTAATGCGTCCTGTGCGTGCGTGCAGGCCAAGTACCAATGAATCGTCACCAATCAGGGCGCGGTAATAACTACCCTCAAGCTCCCATTTGAAATAGCTGAACTGATGATTGATGCCTGAAGGCGCTGCGCGTGTGCTGATAGTGGTTTTGTACCCTTCAGTTGGATAAACCTGATGATTGCGCACATCTTTGACCAAATCCAGGCCAAACCATTTAAGTGTGCCCGTCTGGAAACTGCGGCGCACGATTGGCTCAAACACTGCATCATTAGCGACGGGGTGGTTATTTTTGATGTCTTCGATGCCAAGTTCAGCCACGAGTTGTAAGCGTTTGGCAAGTTCAGGCAACAGAATGCCGAAACGTAGCGTGCCGCCGGTGACCCTTTGGTTAGGGGTTTTATCGACGCTGCGCCACTGCTCGTAGTCGTCATTCCGCTTGTACACAAAAATGCCAGCAGAGATGTCAGAATCAAACAGGTGCGGATCGAAGAAGTGTGCCTCCATCTTGCGCACATGGTGACGGTCTGATTGGATCATAGCGCCTACATCCCAGCCGCGGCCAAAAAGGTTGCCTTTTTCAAATACGATGCCGCCGCGGAAGGAGGCCTTTGAGTTGTACTGATCAGTGCCATAGTTCAGGGTGGCGTTCAAGTTGCCTGTTTTTGCCTCTTTCAAGTTCATTTCCAGGTCAGCCAAGTTGTCTGAAAGGCGGTGGATGCGCCATTGCACGCCGTCGCGTTCAAAGAAACTCAGGTACTCAACCGCAGATTGTGACTGAGCAAGTTTCTTGCTCGTGATCAGTTCGCCTTCGGCGATTTCTAGTTGGCGTCGAACCACTTTATCTTTGGTCACGTTGTTGCCGGTAATAATGATTCTATTTGCGTACAGCTTGTTACTACGGTCCACCATGAAGGTAACATCGACTTGATTAGTATCTTCATCAGGGGTTACTTGTGGATAGACGTCTGCATAAATGTAACCAGAATCACCATACAGGTCTTTGATGCGGTTCATCGTTTGCGTCATCTTGCTTTGGGAGAAGGGCTTGCCCTCTTCCAGCAGGTTGCAGGCCATCAATTCATCGCTGGTGTGCAGTTCATCCCCCTGCATGTTCACAGCGCGCACAAAGAATTGGGGGCCTTCTTTAATGTGAAAAGTAACGCTGATGGTGCGGGTATTGTCGCTGAAATCGACTTTGGTCTTGAAGACTTTTGCTTGCAGGTAGCCGTGATCGCGATAGAAATACTCAAGGCGGTGTTTGTCTGCCTCCAGCATGTCTTTGTTGTAAGTGCCTGAGCTGTCCATAAACCCAAAGAGCCACTCTTCACGGGTGAAAATGCCACCGCGTAGTTTGCGAGCGGGCATGTGATCATTACCAACAAAGTTGACGTATTTGATGAAGGATTTGTGTCCTTCGGTAATCGTGAAGTGGGCGGTTACCTTATCGGGATTGTCCTTGTTTGCTTCAAGCTTGGTGGCAATGCTGACATGGTGCTTGTTTTCTTCTTGGTAAAGCTTTTTTATCTCCGTTGCAATGCGGTGCAAGGTTTCATCGTCAGCCGTTGCTACTTTTTCTAAGCGCAGCTTCTCTTTTATCTCGCGTGTTTTGAGCGCTTTGTTGCCTGCGAACACAACATTTTCAAGCAGCTTTTTTTCTTCGACTACCACAAAGAGCGTGGTTGGCCCTTCTTCGCAATCCTTTTCCAGGCGGATCTGGCTGAATTGGCCTAGATCATACAAATTGCGAATGGCGGTACTGCTTTTGCTTTCATCAAGCGTGTCGCCTTGACGAAACGGCAAGCGTTTGATAATGGCGTCAGTTTTGACGTACTTGTTTCCTTCAACCACAATGTTTTTGATGACTTGTGCATCACCGTGCGGTTGCAGGGCTGAAAAAACAACAAACAACGTTCCCAAAAACAGTGCCTGCGCACGGTTTGTAAGTGACTTCATTAATGCCCTCCTGAACGGCGCATTCAAGACTGATATCCGCGAAAGATGCAGGTTTTTATGATACCGGTTCAGGAAAAAAAAGCTACGATTTTTCCAGGGGCGTTATCCAATAACGTGTTTGTAGACTGCTTCAAATTCGAGCTTGCCGTGTGGATCATTTGGTGCCCACGCACGCGCTTGTTCGCGTAGCGTGTTGAGGGTTGTTCGTGGCATGCTGACGGTGGCCGAAAGATTTTTCTTGGTTTCAGAGGCAACCACACTAAAGGTGCTTTCGGTTTGTTCTAAGCGCACAAGAGCATTGGTAAAAGCCTGTTGATTAAGAGCCTTGGTGATCATGGGCAGTAGTACCAAAATTGGCAAGGGTGCGATAGGAAGAGCCACGGTTTGAGGAACATCGTCCCAAGAAAAGAACCATAGTTCTTTATGGGTTGGGTCGGCACTGTTGCGTACAAAAATGTTTTTTCCTGCGAGCAGCTGCGTAAAGACAGATTGTTCTTCTTCCAACGATGCCTGCTTAGTTTTGGCTGCCTGCTCGTGCGCAATGATGCGCGCTTGCACCACGCGTGCCATGCGCCCGGCTTTAACCAGCGACAGGGGAGGTTTTTTCGTAATGCGCGCGCTACTGAGCGCTTTTTTCGAGGTTACCCAGTCTATTTTCTGAACAACATCTTCGTCGGAGTAGAGGTTGTAAACTGTTTTGAAGATGGGGGCGTAGCAAAATGATTCGGTTTCTGGTTGTATCGGCGTGCCGAGCATAATCAGCTGATCGATTACCAGAGAATTTTTCTGTGGCACGTAATCATACACCTTCTGATCAACACGAGTTTTAGCAATTTCCTGCGTGGTCAATTCAGTGAAGAGTGCGCTCATTTTTTCAACCGATTCTTGCTCATCGGGGTCCGAACTAAAGACGTGTTTTTGATCAAAGGTGCCAGCTTGCAGTGCCATTTGGACAGCAGCAAGGTTTAGGCACAAGTTGCCACCATGCGAGTGCGCAACCAGGCGAATGCGCGGATACATGCCGTCTTTTGCTAGTTGTGCTAATTCTTCCTGCAGGGCATTATAAAAACGAATAGCCTCAAAGCGCCTGCTTTGCTGGCTCATCGATCCGGTCCATCCAAAGGTATAAAACAAATCGTGCTCTTGATCCGGGTGGACGGCTTTGGCAATAGTCTCGTATGCTTTTGCGAGGGGGAAAGCTGCGTATTTTTTGTTGCCAGCTTCGGCTAGGTCCATGGTTGGGCGCACGCGCTTGAGGCCACGGTCAAGGATTGGCTGGTCTTTAAAGAAAAAATCATCCATGCGCATTTTTTTAGTTGCTGCTCGATACAGGGAGCCAGAGATCCGGTCATTCAGAACGTCTGAAAAGCTTAAAAAACCAAGCAAAGATCCGAAAGTGCCGTGTACAAACACGGTCATTGTTGGGGTGCTTCGTGCTGTTTGTTCGGCGCTTTGATTTTGCCAGTACCATTTGAGTGGCACATAGAGGCAAAGCATAATTGCAAGCAGGCCCAGGGCGGCGCCTGCCAGAAGTAGCGGTCGAGACGTAAAGTATCGTCGTGACATCATAATTCCTTAATAGTTCGCCATAACAGCACGCTGGTGCAGTATTCCACAATTATCTTGAGTTAGGCAAAAGCCCTGTAATAAAATGCATTTATACCTTGAGGGGCGGGGTCTTATGGAAAAAAATCTACGATTACTGTTGGTTGTATTTATTCTGCAGTCTGTTGATCTGGGTGCGCGTGAAGGCGATGATATTGCTACAAAAATGCTTCATGCTGGCAAACAAGAAGCTGCCCAGGTGCTTAAAGAGGGTAGGCGCGAAGCAAGGCGCGTGCGGCGCCAGCTCGTCGAAGAGGAGCACGAGGCCAAGGAGGCTGTCAAGCAGCGCCAGGAGCAGTTAACGCAAGAGGCGTTGGCAGAAGCCCAGAAAATATTAGATGAAGCCCAAGAAGAGGGTTTGGGTGTTGTTCAGGCATCCTATGCTCGGATAGAGCGGCTGAAGCGCCATGCGATGGAAGCGATGGATGATATCATCGACCAAGCCCAGCAAGAAGCGCTCGCGGTTCAGGCAGAGAGCCGCCGTCAAATCTTAGAAGATTTTTTAGAAGCATCAGAACAACGCGAGAAGGAAGCCTGGAAAGAAGGACTGCGGGCTGAGTTTGTGGAAGCACTTAAACAGGTAAAAGATATTGTTCGGCAAGGGGAAGACGCTGCCCATGCGCCCGTCATTCTCGAGCACATCAAAAAACAGCGCGCTTGGTTTTTAAGCACCCTTGACCGGATTCAAACTTCTTCTGACCAACGCTACTTTGTTCTGTTCCAGCGTTTGCAGGCGCTTAAAAATATGGTGCAATCAACCAGAGATGTTGGGCGGCGTCTTATTAAAAAAGCAGCAGAGCGCAGTATTGATCTCTCGGATATGCATAAAATTCGTCTGATGGCCTTATATGATGTGCAATCAGTCGTTTCACACAAGAAGCGTGTGGATGGGGTAGCGGTTGCTACGTTTCTGACCGGGCGAGAGTGTGATATCATTGCCGAAAGTTTGAGTAGCAAGTTGCTTGCGCTCCAGCGGGGTCTGGAGGCTAAAAAGGCCAATGACCAACTCCGCACGCATCAGGAGATGCTCCAAAATTCTTTGAATGTTGCCAAGCGTGAACAGGAGCAGATTAAACAGTCGATGGAGCGGATGCGCACAGAGGCATTGGCCCAGGGCAAGGCAATGGCCGATGAAGTTGCAAAGCGTGTGGAACAAGCTGCCTTTGCAAAGCTAGTGCCGGTACTTGAAGGAATGAATAAAGAAAATGCCCAACTACAAATGATCATTCTTGACCAAAATCAAACGCTTGAGCGGCTTAAATCGACTCAGCCACCTACCGCTCTTGCTGTTACGCCTACCCCTCCTGTACCGTCTGCCCTTCCCGTACCAGCAGTTCAAGTTCCTGCGCCAGCACCTGTGGTGCCCCCACCGGCTCCAGCGCCTCTACCAGTTACTACCACTCCCACCCAGCCGCAACAGCCATCCCTGACAGTGGAAGAGCGGGAGGCACAAAGTAGGGTAGCGCTCGAGGCAGAGTTGCAAAATTGGCATCCAGCCCCGGGCTCGTGACCGCTACTTTGATTAAAATGATGAAAGCTGTAGACTGGACTGTGTTAGAGTAAGAAGTATAGCCCACCGCTCAGGGTGGACAGCTGCTTACGAAAAAAGGAGATAAGCATGAGGTGCCCTAAGTGCTTAGGCTTAATGGTAATGCAGTCGTTCTTTGATCACTTCATTAATTTTGAAGGCTGGAAATGCCTTAATTGCGGCAAAATTATTGAAAAGCGTGAAAACACGATTAAAGACGATGCCTTCAGTATTTTTTATCAACGCCAAAAACTTAAACGCCACAACGATTAATGTCCACCACGGTTTATTCCCTTGCCATCCAAGCAACGTACCAGAACTTGAGCATAGCGCTCTTTCGGCAAGACGTTTGCATAGGGCACGTTGCCCACATTCACCAACGTGCCAGCTCATTCCTTATCCCCCACGTCACGGCATTGCTCAGCGAGCACGGTTTGTCCTTAGCTGACATGCGTTATTTGGCGGTCGACTGCGGTCCAGGCGCTTTCACTTCCCTGCGGGTTGCTATTGCCACGGTTAATGGGATTGCTTTTGCCAGCCGGATTCCACTAGTCCCTGTTGATAGCTTTCAGGCAATTGCACATGAAGCAGGCTCACCTCGGGTGCTCGTGCTCTTTAATGCTTTTAATAGTGACCTGTATGCTGCGTATCTGCAGGATGGGGTCATCAAAAAGGCTGGCTGCGTGAAATATGAGGCGCTGGCAGATTTTTTAGCTGAACATGCCACAAATGAAGCTGTGACCCTTGTTGGCAACGGTGTAGAGGCATATCCGGAGGCGCTTACCCATGCGCTTGAGATTTTTCCTAACCTCGAGCGATCGAACGTGGCTGTTCCTGATGCACAAAGCGTCGGGGCTTGCGGTTACGCCGCCTGGCTGGCCGGCAAGACGGTTGAAAAAGTGGAACCGTATTATCTTAAGACGCAGAACTTTGCGATCAGAGCGCCGCTTATTAAACATTAAGCGAACGCACGGCTCCAACCAGCAGCTGCACCGCATCTTGCGTGCGCAAGATGCTGGGGCCAAGTGCTACGGCGGTATGGTGTAATCCCTTCAATAAATTTTCTTCAGCAGTGCTAAAGCCCCCTTCTGGCCCGATAAAAACCCTGACTGCAGCAGGGGCATCAGCGAGCAGGTGCAAGGTGCTTAGCAGGGGAGCCCCAGCGGGCTCTGCAAGCAGAGTATGTCCTGCGTGGGGAGTTGCTGCCTGCGCAAGTGGAATCGGAAGATCGAGTCTTGGCCGTGCAAATTGCTTGGCCTGTTCGCATCCTGCAACCATGATGCTTTCTAGGCGCGAGAGCAGGGAGGCTGTAAACCAGGGGCGATGAATGCGCTCGGTGAGCAGGGGGGTGATACGCGTAACACCAAATTGGGCAGCGCTATAAAGAATGTGTTCAAAGGCTTCCCGCTTTGTAAGCCCAACAAGTAAATGCAGTTCTGGCGCGCGGGCTTGAACAGGGTGGGCGCGTGTGACCCTGCCGACAACCACGTTTTTTTTGCCGGTGGTTAGAGTCACCTCTACGGCGACGGCGTCATCAAATAAAATGACGGACTCCCCTTCTTCCAGGCGCAACACTTGGGTAAGGCGGCGCCACAATTCCTCGTTGGGGAGGTGCAAGGAGCTACCTGCGGCTATAGGAGTAGGCAGAGCTGATGTATGCAAGGCGAAAAGGTGCTTACCGCTCATATCAATTAGGCCGTAGCCTCTTCTTGCTGCTTGCGATGAATTAGATAGATGGCTACCACGCCCGCAACGGCAGCAGTGATGTAAAATGCTTTGTTCTGTTCCCATTCTTCAGCAAGAACAACACGCAGCAGCCCAACTGCGGTGCGTACCTGCGCAATGAAGGAATCATCCATCAGGAGGTCGGCATCGTCAATTTCCATAAGCGCATCGTCCAGCAAGGCATCGTCGCCCGCTGAAAGATCCTGTTCAGTGTCAAAACCTTCTTGCTGGGGGGCATTAGCGTCAACGTAGAGCGAATCAGCAATAGGCGGAACCGCTGCAGTTGCTGCTTGAGCTGGCATCGTCCAAAGGTTGGCAAGTGTGAAAGCCAATAGTAGTCTATAAAACATGCGTATCTCCATAAAAGAAGCAGTCTCTTTACCTTTCAAACTGCCTTTTTCTAGTATCGTGTATGAAGTATAGCGTCACAGGGGACCTTTGTAAAAAACGTGATGCAAAGAGGGGGCTTCATGGACAAACCCACCATGCTGGTGGTCTTGGATGGCTTTGGTTACGCGCCACCAGGCCCTGGCAATGCCATTTCTCTTGCCAATATGCCATTTTGGAGCCATCTCCAGCAACATTATCCGCACCAGCTGCTAAAAGCGGCGGGATGTGACGTTGGCTTGCTCCCAGGCAGCGTTGGTAATTCTGAAGTTGGCCATATGACCTTAGGGGCTGGCCGCGTTGTGCCGTCTTCGCTTTTGCTGTTTGAACAACTAATTGCCCAAGATGGTTTAACAACACACCCTGCCCTGCGCGCCTGTCTTGAGCGCTTGCAGCAGACAGGGGGGCGCCTTCACGTCCTTGGTTTGCTTTCTGATGGCGGGGTCCACAGCCACCAACGCCATGCGTATGCTCTGCTTGAAGTGCTCTCTAAACTCAGCAACACACCGATTTTTGTGCATCCTATTTTGGACGGGAGGGATGTGCTGCCCAAAAGCGCCCAGCACTACTTGGAAGCGATGGAGGCCGTCTGCAAAACACTTTCCCATGCGCAAATTGTTTCTGTTCAAGGGCGTTTTTATGCCATGGACCGTGATAATAATAGTGAGCGCACGGAACTGGCCGTTAGGATGCTGACTGGCCAGGTGCCAGCAGCAGCGCGCTCGTGGCAGGAAGTGCTAGATCGTTCCTACAAGCATGACGTTACGGATGAATTCGTCGTCCCCGTGCTTTTGCATGCCCAGGGTGCTATTCGCCCCGGTGATGGGGTTATATTTTTCAACACGCGTCCCGACCGCGCTCGCCAACTGGCTAGGCTTTTGGGAGGGGATAGCGGTATTGGCTCTCAGTTGGCCTTTTTTCTTTGCCCCGTACAATTCAACAATCCTGCACCACCCAACAACGCTTACTTGTTTGAGCAGCCTCGGCTTCATGATACGCTGCTTCATGTTCTTGCCGAGCAAGGCAAAAGGACCTTTGTGATCGCTGAGACGGAAAAGTATGCCCACGTGAGCTACTTTTTCCAAGGGCAGCATGAGGGAGTGTTGCCGCACCAAGAACGCGTCATGGTGCCGTCACTAAAGGCTAAAAATTATATCATGCACCCGGAAATGGGTGCGCATCAGATTACTTCAACCTTGATTAAATCATTGCGTGCGGATCCTGCATCGTTCTATTTGGTTAATTTTGCCAATCCCGATATGGTCGGGCATGCAGGCGATGTGGCTGCTACCAGTCGCGCCTGTGAATGCATTGATCAGCAAATTGCCCTCCTGTACCACGAAGTGGTTGAGCGTAAGCATGGGCTGTTGTGCATTACGGCTGACCATGGGAATGCTGAATCCAAGCAGGATGCCCAGGGCAATCCGCTGACAGCTCACACCGCAAACTCCGTTCCGATACTCTTTGCGCAAAAAAGAATGCACCAAGTACATCACCCACAGTGGGCGGAGGCTAAATATGGACTGGCTCATGTTGCACCAACACTTTTATCCCTCATGGGCCAGCCAATCCCTCCCGCCATGGAAGAAAAGCTTTTGTATAAAAATAAGTAAAAGGAGCTAGGGTGAAAAAACTGCGTATGTCTGAGCGCGTGTGGGGGGCGTTTGCCCACATGCCGATTATCGCGATTATCTGGATCAGTTATTTAATCTACCGCGTGTGGCCGGTAGTATCCGTGCGCATGATTTTGCTCACGGCTAAGGCTTTGGAAGAATCGTCCGTGCCCGTGGTGCCACTCCTCTTGACTTGCGCAAGCTTTCCCATTCTTATGCTTCTGCGCCGCTTCCAGGGCCGCTCTTCTTTTGTGAAAAAAAATGCCGATGCTGCTTGCCTGTTCAACTGGTGGCTCATTAAAATGTACATCCTGCTCGGGTCATTGATGCTGATAGGCTACTGCGTGCCTTCTGACCAGGTTATTGCACTAGCGACTGGTATAGGCATAGTTGTTTCGATTATCTGCATGCAACAGGCGTTTTTTGGCGTCTGCAAGGCGCTCAATGGGCACGTTTACCACTACTGGTTGCCGTCAGACCTGCTTGCGGCTCTTCATGGCATGCTGTGCAAAGGCTGCGGCGCATCCACCCAGAAAAAGAAGCAGAAAAGAAAGCGAAATACCGAAGGTGACGATGCGGTAGCCAGCAATGCCCAGCACAAAGAAGCAGGACAGGAGGCCGGCGAAGGGCACGGCAATCGGTAAGCTGCTAATTGCTCGCTGTGATACGGCACAGAACGCGGCAATTACCGCCAATAAGTAGGAAAGCATTTGAGCCCCTACCGACATGTTCTGCAGCGGCGTTTGGTTAATGGTGATGAACAAAATCGCCGATGCTAGCAGCCCCTCCAGGCATAAACTAACCCAAGGAACATTGTTGCGGGTCAGCCGCGTGAGCAAGCGCTTGCCTGGCAAGTGGCCATGCTGCGCTAGGGTGAACAGATTCCAGCAGTTGCTTGTTAGGATGGAAAAGAATCCGCCCATAATCGATGCAAACACGATGCCGTTCAGTAAGCTACCAATCAGCGGTGTTGTTGCCATTGCCTTCATGCCCAGTAACAGAATCGGTTCCTTGGCATGTGCTAAATCATACCCCAGTATGCCAAAGATGGTTGCCTGGAAGGTGATGTTTATGGCTGCAACAATAAGAAACGATGTGATGATCACACGTTTGATATTGTTTTTCGCATCTTGAATTTGGTTGCCAATAGCGCAGATGACTTCAAACCCGACCAATGCAAAGATGGCTGTGGGGAGGGATAAGCACAGCTCTTGCAGGGTGGCAATTTCTACAAAATTACGCGAGTCGAAGAAGAAAAAACCTGCTGCAAAGGTTGCTAGGATAGGCGTTGCTTTGAGCGCGCTGAAAAAATACTGGATGCGCCCCCCAATCGAAACCCCGCTGATGTTTAAGGCTACAAACATGCTAATGAGGGCAATGTCCAAGACAACGACGGGTACGCCGCTTAGCAGGTCGATCCGGGCCTGGAAGAACTGCGCAACCTTGTGAATGAGCGTAGCGGCACTAACGCTCTTGCCTAAAAAGTAAGCCCAGGCACTTACAAAACCAGCCCAGGGCCCGATGTGCGCCTTGCTGTAAACGTAAAGTCCACCGGCGACTGGGTGCAGTTTGGCAAGCTCAGCAAGGCACAGGAGGATAGGCAGCATGATCAGCGTGCCAAGCGCATAGCTTAAAAATCCATACGGGCCCGTGATTTGCGTGAGGGCTTGTGGGTTTATAAAGAGCCCGGCGCCAATAATAGAGTTAATGCAAATTAAAACCGCTACCAGTGGGCTAATGCCACGTGCGCTGCTTGCCATAATTGACCTCATGCCTTGTTACAAAGAAATCCCCCACGATGCTTGCAGTGTACCATGGGGGAACGTTGTGGACAAGATTAGAAGCGGTGACCAGCAAAGTCCATTTCATCGGACGCAGAGTCTCTACGGCGCTTGTCTTTGCTCTGATTGTAACAGTCTTTGCAAAACCTTCCTCTGTCCTTGAAATAGCGAGCTTCAACATTTTCATCTTCATCGCAAGCTTCACATTTTTCTGTTGTGCGCAACGGGCTAAGCCGGAACATCTGAAGGGGGATGTCATCGCAGCCAAGACACCAACCTTCTTCATGCAAGGCTAGCGCCACACATCCGCCGCAGTAGGGAGCGTTGCAGGGATTATGGAATACCAAGCCGCTGCCTCGGGCAAAAGACTTGCTACAGACCATGCAGGGAACTTGTTCATCCCAGTCTAAGAGCTTCTCCCCGTAGCGCTTCCAGTCACTGACTCTGGCGGCTGATGAAGAGGATGCAGCTTCACTGGCCGACAGAAGTGGCGTTGTAAGAGACGGCAACAACGCTGCAAAAAAAGTCATGGCGACTAGCCAAGTTGGTCTGAGCATGATGTGGTCTTTCCAATCAGTATAATAATTTGTTTGCCAAAACTTACCGGCCGCCAATATTCAAGTTGAGACGCGCATTTGGTCTGGTTGCTGCAAACTGACGATCGCGTTCATTTTCGCGGCGCTTGTAATCGCGGTCAAGCATCTTCTCGGTTGTTTTGTGTGCAAGCTTTTGGCGCTGCAAGGCTGCTTCGTGTTCACGTTGACGGCGCTCTGCTTCGTGCTGTTCAAAAAGCGCGACTTGTTTGTCGTAGTTTGGATGCTTAGTAATGAATTCAAGCACGCTTTCAATTTGCGTATACGAACGTGCTGCGCTTTCTCGCAGAGCTGGCGTTTGTTGCATAATTGCGCCATAGCCCGTAGGATTTGATGAAGCTTCACTGTGTGCGTCATTCAGTGCTGCTAAGGCGGCGCCAAGGTGGCGTGCTTGCGTCATAAGGTCTTCACGTGCCAGCGTAAGTGGCCAGCTGGTACCGTACATAGCCGTGATGCGCGCGGTTGTGCTGTCAAAGCTGCGTACATCAATATTGACAAGCGGGTTGACTGATAGGCTGCCGATAATCCCTGAGGCATAATTAAAGCGGCCTGTTGGTGTGTAGAAGGACATGAGCTTGTAAATTAGCGCTCCCGTAGCAACCCCAGCCAGTGCACCACCGCCGATGGTAGCTCCCCATTTCACGCCATTCGACCACCCCTCACCTTCTGCGTAGCTCTTAATCCCCCATCCTGTCAGGCCCCCTACAACTGTTCCGCCGCCAATGCTGCACAGGGTGACAGTATTTTCGCTAATAGGTTGGGAGGGCTGCATTCCCACCAAGAAGATCAAGCTAAGTGTCAGGAGGCGTCGATTAGTAGTGTTCATTGAATGGATCCCTTTTCTTGCGATGCTAAGCGATTGATGAGGTTAAGAAGCTCAAGTTTAAGGCTGGTCAACGCTTTGACATCGGCCGGCGCGTAATTCTTGGCTAATACTTCTTCATAAGCTTCATTAAGTTCTGCATGCGCGGCTCGTAAGGTGTCTACCAGGCTGTTGATGTGCTCCTGCTTACCGGGAATATTCTGGGAGCTTGCTGCCACTTCATCAGCATTGACGGCGGCCACCAGACGCGAGGTCGCATCAAAACGCCCCTCAGGAGTGAATTGCATCAGAAAGTTACCAAAGGCAGCGCTGGTGATAGCGTAAGTGGCACAAGAAGCTAAATAAATTGCTACCGCCTTAAGCAAGAAGCTGTCAGAGTCGCTCAGTGCACGATGGGTTGCAACGGCAGAAACAGTCATGGCGGCTGCGCCAACCAAGAAACCACAGAATTCTGCATCTTCTCTGCTTATCGTGTGTGCTTGCTGCCCCACGCAGGAGATGAGCAACGCACTCAAGAGCGCTGATTTGAAAAGTTTCATGAAGTCATCCTCTTAGTCTAAGTAAACTACAGTGGCTTGTTTGCGCAATTTTTTTTCTAACTCGACAATGATTTTACCGCGCCGCTTATTTTGTATTGTCCGCTCAATGCTGCTGTAGCGCTCTTTGAGCGTTTTTAGTCGCGCTTCTTGCTTGGCTATCAATTTGACCAGGTCATAATAACCATCTTTTTTTATCGGATCAAGCACTTCACCGGGGTTAAGAGCGGTCACTTTTTGATAGGCGTCGTCCAATTCTTTTTTTTCTATCAGCCCGTGGTCTTCCCACGTCAGGGCAGGGTCTGCCAGCGCTGCTTCTTTAGAAGAAAACTGTGCTTCTGGGATAGAGGCGATTTGGAGGTGATACGCTTCAGTGGTGTGTTCGGGATGTTTCTTGTAAAATTCCTCCACCTCTTGTGTGGTTACCACTATTTTTTCGCTTACCTCGGCACGCTTGATGTTTTCTACTGCCATCATTTCACCCAGTTGTTGTTTGTACTGTGCCAGGGTGAAGCCGCTCTGTTTCAACTGATTCTCAAACTCTGCCTCAGAGAGCTGCGTTAAGTCATTGTGCACCTTAAAGGCAACGAGCTGGCGGTCGATGTCCAGCGTAGAGGGGAGCATGTGCATGGAAGCGGCTTTTTGGTAGAACAGTTTGTCGGTAATTGCTTCCTCGAGCGAAAAGCTGCTGCCTTCTTTTGCTATGCGCGGCTGTTGCAAGTCGGAGGCAAGGATGTTTGCGCCGTTAACCCGCGCAACAATTTTATCAATCAAGATGCGTTCAGCGTGAAGGCCAGCACTGCCCGCCACGAGCAAGGTGCTAATAGCGATTATTTTTGACATCATAGTACTTCTCCCAGACCTAAAAAAAGGCGACCCGCACAACGCGGATCGCCTTTACTTTTTTTCTTTAATTCAGCGCCCGTGGCGGTTAAGCTGCCGTCGAAGCTGCTGGTGCTGGCTGCTCAGACTCTTCGTCCTTGTCGCCATCTTTTTCGTTAGCGGCGCCAGCAAAATATTGTTCGTTGGTAACAACGCTTAGCTTGCTGCGGATATCTTTCAAGCGCGCTTCAAGCACATCTTTGAATTTGTTGCCCTTCAGCATGCTTTCGATATGTGGCTTAACTTCATCGTGCGCGAAGAACTCGGTTTCTTTTTTGTCAGCAGCCTTAATGACCCAAATGTCTTTGCCGGCTTTTACTTTTTCAATGGTAGGATATTTTGGCATCGCAAGAACTGCTTCTTTGATTGGCGCTGGCACAATCTCAAATTGCATGCCGCGCGCTTCTTTGCTTACGCGACCAAAGTCTCTAAACTTGCCGGTCTTTTCGTCTTTAGCAATCTTTTCAAAGTCGCTTGCATGAGCGCGTGCTTTGGCCAAGAAGGCATCGGCAGCTTGGTCGGTGTCGAAGCGAACGCCCGAAGCAAGCACACCACCGGCAACTTTGACAAAACGCTCTCTGTTTTCGTCGTAGTACTTCTTGTTTTCTTCATCGCTCACGCTGATGCTGTCGTAGATTTCTTTTTCAACCACTTGCACCTTGAGCGCGCTCTTCAGTTGCTTTTCAGCTTCTTGGTAGGCCTTGATGAAGGCAGGGTTCTTTTCAATGTTGTTCGTATTTGCGTGTTCTTCAATCAGCGCCTGAGTGACCAGTTGCTCAAAGAACTTACGTTGCAGCTCTTTAGGCAATGAATCAGCAGTTGCACCACGAAAGTATGGGTTTGCCTGAATCATCTGGTTAAGGTTGCTCAAGAAGTCAGATTCTTTGATGACTGGCTTGCCGTTAATCGAACATAGCACCACCCCATCGCTTTTGGCGTCGGTGCTGGCAGCTGAAGTATCTTTGGATTCACTGTTTTGTGGTCCGCATCCTGCAAATGCCACAAGGGACAACGTCAGAAGAGAGCCTTTGATCAGGTGAGGGGTAAGTTGCTTCATACAGAACTGTGTCCTCTGAAATGGAATTGTTAACAGAATATGAAACTAGGGTAAGGGTACCAGATTGGCCCGAATTTTCAAGGAAGCGATATTCTGTGATATAATCCCGGAGCCCGTAGTTTATAAACCCTTCTTTATATGAGGAGTTGTCATGTCACGACAATCGAAAATAGGTTTCTGGGCAGCTGTATTGATGAATATCAACATCATTGTGGGCGCTGGCATTCTTGCCATGACGCAAAGCATGGCGGCAACAGCGGGTGCAGCAAGCTTTCTTGCATGGCCCATGATTGGATTGCTCGTCTTTCCCGTGGTCTGGTGCATTGCGCAAGCTTCCCGCGTGTTTCCTGGCGAAGGCGGCATCTATAACTACTGCGCTAAGGGGATTAACCCAACGGCGGGTTTTGTCGCCCAGTGGGCATACCTGCTTGGCTACATGGGTACAGCAACAACGCTGACGCTGGTGCTTAAGGACGCGCTCGTGCATAAGGCCGGCCTGACTATTGTTGGCGAATACAGCATGCTTTTCAATACGGCGGTGATTGTTGTTTTCACGCTCCTGAACATGCTTGACGTCAGCAAGATCAGCAAAATCCAAAGTGGCCTTACGCTGCTCAAGCTCCTACCGTTAGTGGTAGCGATAGGGCTCCTGCCATTCTTCTTTTCGGCCAATGTCTCGTATGCACCGGTTGATTTTGGCTTGATTGCCATGACCCTGCCAAGCGCCATTTTCGCGCTGTGGGGATTTGAAGCGTGCGTCAGCATTAGCCACCTGCTCAAAGATGGTGCTCAGTCTGTAGGCCGTGTGGTGTTGATGGCATTTGCTTTGGTGATTGTTCTTTATACCCTCTTCCACTTCAGTCTGATTCACATCATGGGTGCTAAGCAGCTCGCAACGCACGGTGCAGCACTATTCCCTCAGTTCCTCGGCTTTGATGCCAACATTGTCAATGCGCTCGGCTTAGGCATTTTGGGTGCCATTATTATCAGCTACATGAATAGCATCTTTGGAGTAACGCTTGGCAACATGAGCAATCTGTACACACTTGCTAAAAACAAGCTGATCACCTGCTCGTCAGCGCTGACTACCACTAACAAGCAAGACCGGCCTGTAACGGCTGGTATTGCTGTAGCAGTTGTTGGCTGGGCTATGCTTTACTTCATCGATAAGCTGAGCATTTCTGTTGCTATTACGAACGTGGGCGTATCAACAGCCTTCGTGCTGACCTTGGTTGCTCTCTTCCTGCACTTTTGGAAAAAGCGCAACATGCTCCAACTAGCTGTAACGCTGCTTGGTTTTGCCTCCTGTGCCATGATCATTTATTACAGCTGGATGGATATCAGCCCGGATGCTACAGAGCGCTTGCTCTATGCATCACCGCTGGCTGTCGGCCTGGTTATTGGTTTGGTGATGAACAGCGTTGCAACGTGCAAAAAGAAGACCAAATAAAGCTGACCACCGCCTGAAAAGAAGTCGCGGGGCGATTATACACCGTTCGTGGTGAGGCTCTCCTACCACGAACGGCCTAAGAGTATCGAATAACCACCTGTAGGATTACCATGCAGCACACCATCCCATTTTGGCTTGCAGTTTTGATCAACATTAATATCGTCATTGGGGCAGGATTCTTCCTGCAGGTGCAAAGTATTTCCAGAGCAAGTGGCGCGTTAGCGCCAGTTGCCTGGTTGATGTGCGGCTTGCTGTTAGTGCCGCTCGTCAACGCACTGGCGCAGCTGTCTCTCAAGTATCCGCGTGCTGGTGGCATTTACATCTTCAGCCGCGAGCAACTGGGTGCCTGGTGGGGAATGGTGAGTGGATGGTCATACTATGTTGGCACCGCAGCAGCGAATGCAGCCGTTGGCCACGCGTTGACACTGGCCATTGTCGACTTGCCCTGGATTAGCAGCGTGGTCCAGCAGCACAACGTTCCCATGCTTGCCTGTGATGCTGTGATGATCATCATCTTCACGTTGTTCAATCTGCGCAATATCGATTTTTTGGAAAATGCCCAGCTTTTCTTTACCAGTTTAAAAGTGATTCCGCTCCTTGCGCTGGTACTTGCGCTTCCCAAGCTTTTTGCCTGGCAAAACGTGCTGGCAGGGGGGATGCCATTTGACTCCTTGGTGCCACAACTGCCAGGGCTATTGTTTGCCTTCATTGGTATTGAGGCCTGTTGCTCGGTGATGGACAAAGTGGAAAACAGCAAAAAGAATGCTGCCCGCCTGATCATGTTTTCCTTTGCGGCAATCGTTGCCATCTACGCCGTCCTGCAGTTTGCTGTTTTGGGGGTGCATGGCTCACGCGATGTCGATCCATTCCTGTGCTTGCCAAATCTCTTCTTTCAGCACCCTGGGCTTATTGCTGGGGCAACGCTTGCTATCCGCCTTGGCCTGCTCGCATCGTACCTAGCGGGCTTTTACGGAGTGTTTTATTTCAACAACTGGAATTTGCATACCATGGCCAAGGAAACGGGTATTGTGCCGCTACGCTTTCTAACCAAGCTCAATGCTTCTCAGGTCCCCTGGGTTGCGGTGCTCGTGCAGTCTGCTGTGGTCATGGTATTTCTGGCCACCGCGCAGATCGGCACGCTGTATGTCATTGCTGGCCTTGGCACGGTGATTGCCTACGCCCTGAGTGCCATTGCTTTCTTTGCATGGCGGCGCTCAGCCAGTGGGGTGCTTGCGATGCTCAGTTGCCTGTTGTTTTTTTATGCCTGCGGTAATGACTTGGTACAGAATGGTTTGATGGCCGGCCTGCCGTTCGTGGTAATTCTGCTTCTTGGGCTTGTTGCTTACGGCTTGCTGCGCACCGATAAGCGTGCGTGAACAGCTATGAAAAATCGGATGCCGAATAAATGAGAAAAGGGGCGACTCTGTGTCGCCCCTTTTGCTGGGAAAAAGCTGTAAAAATGCTGTTTTTTAATTAATGCAGGTTCCCAAAGCTATAAATTTGAAGTCGGTAGCGTTGAGAAGCGATGCAATACGCATGTTGAAGATCATTTCGCGCGATACTGGCTTGCGTAGTTGTTTAATGATGATATTCAGGTCTTCAGGGAATTGGTTAGGCTCAATGTTCCAGCCATTTAAGAAGCTTGGCAGGGAAATAAAATAGAGCTCGTTGAACGACATCAACAGCGCTTCATGTTCTGCCGGTGCAAAATCTCTTTGCGTGCAGAAGCGACGGTCAAGCTGGTATTGGCCGAGCTTATTTCCTTGCTCATCCGTGATGCTCCAGGTGGTAATGCTGCGCGGGATTTCTACCACTTCGTTGGTGTTTAGCCGGGCCTTAAAGGTTTCACCCGTGCGCGTGAAGCCAGTGCGCTCCATGATGATTGTGCGTGTCTTGAGCGGCACCACCACTTTGTCGCCGATGCCACCGTTCTCGCCACTGCCATGGATCAAAAATTCCCAGCCATTTGCATAATATTTTGGCTGTGATGGCAGCTGAGGATCGATGTTTTTAATGTTGTACACGCCAGCATTAAACATCTGGAGCAAATCTGAGCCGCCTGCAATGTACTTGATGGTGCAGCCTGCGTCGGCTTTAGCTTTGAGCGCTTTCAGACTATTTTCGTGCCAATGCTTCCAGCCATTGCCGGCAAGGTTATACCACGTGACGGCATACAGCATCCGGCCAAGCGGCTGTTCTTGTGGATTAAGCATCATCCGTTCAAATGTCGGGAACGTCTTTTCTTCAAAGCAGTATTCGTAAAAATGGTTTGCCACCGTGAAAAGGTACTTACTTGCCTCAATGGTATCTTTGTGGGCAAAGAGCATTTGAAAAAGACCGGTGTACTTGTCGATAATTTTGCTTGAATCGTTTGAGTATTGCTCATCATCGGCAATCGCCTTGGTGTGCATCGGTGATGAACGTAGAAACGAGATAAAACCGGGCATGTCGTGTTGCAGTAGCTGGTAGACTTTGCCAAAGTGTTCTTTGATTGGATCAGCTACTGGATTGCGCAATATGAAGCCATCTTTATTGATGCATGAGCCGGTGAGCTCATCAAGTAAGGGGGTAAGCTGCTCCAAGTTGCCGATCGAGGCAACGTACTGCTGTTTTAATTTTTCGCCATCCAGATGCTCGGTCATGGTAGTTAGATCTTTGTCGGGCATTATCAGTTGCCATTCGTACCACTTAGCAAAGACCTCTTCAGCTCGTTTTACGACGGGTTCGGCTTGCACCGCGGCGGTCAGGCTGGCTAGGGCGACCAGGGCAGTGGCCAGCAGTTTTTTGCTGTATGCAGTGATCATACGTCTCCTTTTTAATTAGGTAGGATCAGAGGCAAAATTAATATATTTCAGCTCGGAGGAGTTCAGCAGCGCGGCGACACGCATATTTTCCAAAAAGGTGCGGTCTATCGGCCTGCGCAGTTGCTTGATGTACATAGCAAAACGCTCGTCCAGCTTGGATGGGTCTATCCCCCAGCCGCTCAGCATGCTTGGTTGCGCGATGTACACCACCTCATCGTACGACATCAGAAAAATTTTGTTTGGGTCATACGCTAAGTCATTTTGCTCAACGGGGCGGCGAACAAACGTGTACGCACCAAGCACATCACCGTCTTCGCTCACCACATCCCATCGCGTGGTGCTTTTGGGGGTTTTCCAAATAGTGTTATTGGAAAGTTTGGCATAAAATAAGTCTTGTTCTTGGTAGGAGCGGCGCACCAATTTGACGTTGTTGCATTCAGCCCCGCAAATGATTTCATCCCCCAGCCCCCTGCCGGCGCCCTTGCCTGAAACTAGATAGTCCCAGCCGGCGGTGTAGTAGCGCTCTTGCGTTGGGAAAAAAGGGTCAAGCACGACCACGTTGTAGATGCCCACTCGCAGAAACTGGTACAGGTCAGTGCCACCAGCAACGTAGACAAGTTGCTTGCCGCTGCTCACATCGCGTTTGATGGCGTCAAGCACGTCTGCTTGCCAGTGCTTCCAGCCGCTGCCAACGAGTGTTTGCCACACGGCGGCGTTGATGAAGCGCAGTACGGGATAGTATTGTTTTTGCGCATAGAGTGCACGGTAGTGTGGTGCGGTTGCAGCATCAAAGCAAAAGCGGGACAACCGATCTGCCATGCTAAACAACCGGCGCTCTTCTAAAATAGGATCGGGGTGGCACGCAAGCAGGCGCAGTGCGGTGCGATGACGGTTAATCAGCACCTCGCTGGGAGCGGTACTTTCTTCCTCGTTAACCAAAGGGCTGCGTAGCTCCGTATGCAGCAGGTCATCAATGAACGCCTTCGGATCATGCTCTAGCTGCTCATGCACGCGGTGGATAGTTGTTTTAATGGCCTGGGCCGTTGCGGCATCAACCATCCGGTGATCTGCCGACAACCTGCCCCCAGAAATGAATGACAGGTAGGCCTGGTAGCCATTCAGCGCGCTTGCATCTTTGATGAGGTGTTTTTTCAACGCGGCTAAAAAATCGTCATCGACCAGAATACTTGCTGGCGGCACGTCTTTGTAGACGCGCTGAATTTTAAACCAACGGCCGAAGACCTCAGTTGCATGGCGCTGGTTGGGGCGTAATTCTAAATCACTGGCATAACTTACTGAGGCGCATACAAGCGCAAGACACAGCCTTGCTAGGTGTTTCATCAATGATCTCCTTTTCCTGATGCAAGCAAGTCTAGCAAGGTGGCTGGAAAAGCAAAGCATCTGTGCAGAGCCCTTACGGGTAGGCTTTTTCCCAAGTATTGTTGCCACCCTTTTGCCCGGCTAGGCTGGAAAAAATGTCTGACGGGGAAGGGATGGGATGCGTATCACATGGCGGTTGGTGCCGGTACTGCTGTGCTTGAGCAGCCTGGTTGCGGTGCCAAAGTATGAGAAAAATAAGCTGGGAAAGGCTGCCTTGCGAGAACGCAAAGAGCGGGCGGCCTACGCGTATGTCGACTATGTGCTCAGTCCACCCGCAGAGGCTATTGATCCTGAATCATTTGAGTATCGCCTCTGGACACTAGCCCGCATGATAGGCGTTGCTGCCTTCAGCGTTTTGGTGAGCAAAGGGGTGGTGTATGCCATTCGGCTTATTCCGGTCATCCGTGATACCGAAGATTTTCTAGAAAAACGCATCAGTTTATGCAAGACGATGATTGAGCAGACACAGCTTGCCATGCAAATGCGCGACCGGCTGCGAGATCTTTTTCAGGGGCGCGGCCCGGTGCCGGCACAGGTAGAACAACTGGAGCAGCTACCGGTGCCAGATTTCGCGCAGCATTTAGGGAGTTACCTTGCTCAAAAGGCCGTTCTGGTTAATGCAGGCAACATGCTGGAAAAAGGATTAGCAGCGGTCATATTCTTTCTTGTCTGCCGCTACTGCATCTCTAAGCATCCTAAGCCAAGCTGGACCTTTAAAGGCATTGTGGGAAAGGTGGTAGCAGAGTGGCCCGAACACAAGTACAGTTTTCCAGCCTCCCTGCGTCCCCTCTTCAATGCCCTGCATGACGCGTACGTTGCTCGTGGCAAGCTGGAGAACTTTGAAGAACGTGATGCTGAGCTGATTATATCACTTGTTTTTGCTGAAACGTGCGCTGCGCGTGAAGGGCATTAGTTACTGCTTGCCTTCCTCGGTGGGCTGATCGTCAGCCTTAAAGATGAGCACCTGTAACACGCGCCGTTGCGAGGCCTGTTGGACTTGGAAGTGGTAGCCTTCATACAGCACACGCTCACCCTTACGCGGCACGTGCTGCAGTTTTTCTGCCAAGAAGCCCCCGATGGAAACTGAGTTTTCCGTAACCATGCGGATAGAGAGCAAGTCCTCAATTTTTTCTAGGCTCGCGGTGCCATCAACAATCCAGCCGCCCTGCTCCAAAGGCACGATTTCAGCGACGGTCTTCTCGTGCTCGTCGATGATTTCACCAACGATTTCTTCGATGATATCTTCCAGGGTAACCAAGCCGGTTACGCTGCCATATTCATTTAGAATAATAGCCATATGAATGTGCTTTTTGAGCAATTCACTCAGCAACTGATTAATCTTTTGCGTTTCAGGGACGAACATAATCGGCCTGACCAGCTCGCGCAGCGTCTTGGTTTCTTTGCGGTAGAGTAGATCGAAAATATCCTTCTGGTGTACCACGCCAATGATGTTGTCATCATCGTCTTCATAGACCGGCAGACGGGAATAGCGGGAACGCACAAACATGTCCATGCCCTGCTCCAGCGTGGCATTGACGCTGAGCAAAACGATGTCTGCCTTAGGAATCATAATCTCGCGTACCAAGGTCTGACCAAGACTGAAAATGTTTTGGAGCATCTCGGTTTTTTCAGCTTCCATTAAGCCTTTTTCATCGCTGTAGTCGATCAAGAACTCAATTTCTTTTTCCGAGACCACGTCACTCTGTTTTTCAAGCACATGGCTGCCGCCGACCTTGGAGAAAAACAGATCAGCAATGCGCAGCAGAATAGTTACGAACGGATATTCGATGTGGTACAGAACGTTAATCAACCATAAAAATGAGCCAAACAGCTTTTCGTGATGGGCTTTGGCAAAGCTTTTAGGAATGATTTCGCCAAAAACCAAAATCATAATCGTGGCAAGCCCAACCCCAATGGCAAGACCAAAGGTGCCCAAGTGGTGCTCCAGGACATTTGAAATCAGTACCGAGGCAAGCACGTGAGCAAAGTTGTTAGCGATCAAAATGGTAATCAAAATCCGCTGCGGATTCTTTTCCCAAGACTCAAACAAGTTTTTGTATTTGGCAACGGTAAGCGCCAGCTCTTTGAGCTTGAAAAGGCGCAATGCGGTCAGCGCTGTTTCTAAAAAGGCAAACAGGGCAGCAAAGCATAACGCTATTAAAAATAAACCTATCTGTAACAAGAACGACATAATATAACTCCTAAAAAGGTCTCACAATTGGGATCAACAACGTACACAGCGTGCGCATTATGCGTTCTGCTGCTATATCCGAGGCATTGTGAGTCGCTTTTTATCTATTTTCCCCGTAGCATTCATGGGCAGGTCGTTCAGACATACGATTCTGCGGGGCACTTTGTAAGCTGCCAAATTGCGGATGCATAGGTTGCGCAGGGCCTCTTCCACATTCTCAGCATCCTGTTTGATCGCAACAAACGCAACTGGCACCTGTCCCCCCATGTCCTCGTCTTGTCCAACAACAGCAGCCTTAAAAACTGCTGGATGCATCATGAGAATATTCTCCACTTCGGCAGGATAAATATTAAATCCCTTGTGGATAATTATATCTTTAGTGCGTCCGCGGATAGCAAGATTTGAGTGCAAGTCTACCGATGCCAAATCACCGGTGTTAAGCCATCCGTCTTGCAGTATGGCTGCGGTACTTTCTGGAGCATGGTAGTACCCCATCATGACGTTGTCGCCCTTGATCCATAGGTTGCCCGTGGTGTTGGGTGGCAATGATTTGCCTTCATCATCGCGTATTTGGCAGGTGATGCCGACCAGCGGCTTGCCAACCACGCAGGTTGCGGCAAGGCGGTTTTCGTGATCGACAGCAACAACGGGCGACGCTTCAGAAAGGCCGTAGCCGGCGCATATTTTTCGGCCATAAATAATGCCGAATGCTGCGCGGATTTTGTCTGGAAGCATATCAGCACCAGAGACAAATATTTTTACCGACTGCAGGGGCGCGGTGCGCATGAGGCACAAGAGCCCGTACAGGGGAGGCACCCCGAAGAAAAGGGTTGGTTTATGGCTGAGTCCTTCCAGGATCAGCTTGCGGTCAATTTTTTGCACTAGGATAACGGCGGCGCCAATGATGGTTGGGAGCCACAGACAAGCATTTTGTGCAAAGACGTGAAACAGCGGCAATACGCAGAAAAAGCGCTCTTGCTGACGCATGCCAAAGAGGGTAAAGCGTGCATACCCCTGCATTGCATTAGTCATAATGTTGCGCGATGAGAGCATCACCCCCTTGGGTGTGCCAGTCGTGCCAGAGGTGTAGAGCAGCGCGCACAGGCTCTCTTGGTCGACATTTTGTTCAACTAGGCTGGTCAGGGCCGCATCAATTATGTCAGGTTCTGGCGTTTGCCAATCAAAATCATCAGCGCTCATGATGGCGGTATGATGATGGGTAAGTTCTTCCTGAAAAGCATTATCAACTACCGTGCGCAGGGTTGGTGATGCAACAATGACCGTCGGCTGTGCGTCGTTAATAATGTACGCCAGTTCGCGCTCATGCAAGAAGGTATTAACGGGAACGCACACTGCTCCCAGTTGCCAAATGCCAAAATAAGCAACAAAAAATTCCGGCGTATTTTCGTAAAAGATAACGACGTTATCGCCCTTTTTCACCCCAGCTGAAGCGAGCCGTTTGCTGAAAAGAAGGGAGCGAAAAAATAAATTTTTATAGGACAGCGTGCGATGCGAGCTGATTAGGGCAGTGCTGGAAGGATAGAGATGGTTGGCACGTTGTAACAAGTGGCCGGCGTAGAGAAGCTTACCTTGTGGACTACACGCTTCTTTGATGTCATTGAATATGGTTTGTTCACAAGAACCCATATAAACCTTTAATAATTCCCCTGGTTATCCCGCTTCATCTTCAACGTGTATGACCGATACGGGACACAAATCTGCAGCTTCACGAATGAGCTCTTCATGGGCCTGCGTATCGGCATTTGGTAAAACTTCTGCGGTACTTTTTACCACAAACACTTTGGGGCATATGGACTCACATGTGCCACACGAAATGCACCCAGGTTGTATTTGTACACGCTTAATTTTTTTGCACATACACGTTAAAAATTAGCTTTTAATGTTGTGTTTTCTCGTCCGCTTTGTCAAGCAAGCTTTGCTCGTAATCTTTTAGGCTGCCAAAGAGGTCAACGCTGCTGGTTCCGCAACCGCCTTCTTTGCTGCTACCGCAGCCGCTGCAACCGCCGCAGGAGCCTTTTTCAGCGCCCACTGCTTCGCAAGCACAGCCGCCATTGGCGCCGCAGCTAGATTCTTCATCATCACAGCAAGCGTCTTCGTCGTCATCGCAGCAGTCATCATCATCGCCGTCGCAGCAACCTTCTTCCTCGTCCTCGTCGTCTTCAAGATCTTCGTCAGCGTCTTCGCCAACAACGGACTCAAGGTATGCGGCAACTTCTTCGATGCTGCCTTCATTCACGGCGTCTTTCAGGTCATTGACCATTGCCAGCAAGCTTTGTTTTGAAGAACTAGCTTCATCAAGCACTTCTTGCTTAAAGGTTGCGGTGTCTTTGAGTTCTTCATTTTCATCAAAAATCATGTTCAGCAGCTCTTTTGCTTGTGCTGGATTTTCAACGACAGCGATCTTTTTGAGCGTTTCTAATTGCTCGGTCAGGAATTCGATGTCCACCGTTGCTTCTTCCATCAAGCCATCGGCCTGTGTTCTGATAAGCCCGGCGATGCGAGAGATGGTTTCTGCATCTTGGGTGCCGTTGGTCGTTTTTGCAGCGCGAGCGTTGACTACTGCAAGCAGGTCTTCAAACACGCGATTGCATTCTGCAAGAGCCTCTTTCTGGCAATCGAGAAGAAAAGAAGTTTGGTCGATAAGTGTTTGAATTCTGCTCACGGGCAACCTTTCAGGGGAAAAATAATCAAATTCATTGTTGGATCGCAAAAACCAAAGAACCATTCTACCGATTTTTCAGCTTTTCGCGAGGGGGTGGCAATAAAGGGCGAAAACCCCTGAAGTATTGATTTGACTGGCTCGGGCTTTCTAGCGTTAAAGGGTCGTTTAGGGCGTATGGAGAGGAGATATTATGAATAAATGCTATTTGAAAATCTTTCTGGTGGGCTTGTTAGCCCTTGGGCTTGCAAGCCCTGCAGTGGCCACTGGCTTGCGGCCTGCCCAAAAAGCGCTCAAGGGTAAGACCACCAGGGCAGCAAAACTGCGCACGGTGCGCGGTAAACGTGGGGTAGCGGACTGGTCTGTTCTGACCTACATGCAAGCAGACAATAATCTGGCTCCTTTTGCTCAGTTCAACGCTAGAGAAATGCAGAAGGCAGCCATCCCTCCTTCGGTTAACGTTATTCTTGAATGGGATAAGCCGCGCGATGGCAAGACCTGGCGTTACAAGGTAGGCCGTGGCACGCTGACCGATGTAGGCAGCTTCACGGGCGCTCATGATTTGGGCTATAACCCCGTGCAAGAAGTGATTGATATGAGCACCTGGGCAAAGTCGAACTACGACGCGCGTCAATGGTGCCTCATTCTGTGGAACCACGGTTACGGGGTGATCGATCCTGGTCTGCGTGCAATCAACAAGCCGCTGCCAGCAGATAGACTTGCCAATGTGCTCCCATGCTTCCCATGGATTCGTATTCCCGGGCTGCACAGCAAGGAACGCGGTATTTTGTTTGATGACACGCAGGGCACCTATGTTACCAACACACAGCTGGGCCAGATGATGCAAGGAGTGAGCACCGCTATTGGCCAACCAATTGACATTGTTGGTATGGATGCATGCATGATGGCCATGATCGAAATCGGCTATCAAATCAAGGATTATGCGCGCTATCTGGTGGCTTCAGAAAACGTGGAGCCTGGTAACGGATGGAACTATGCGGGCTTTCTGGGCCACCTTTCTGTCGATTCTGCAAGCTGGACGCCGCAACGTCTTGCGTCAATGATCGTGCAGCAGTACGGTATTTTCTACCAAGGCCAAGACAACAGTATTACCATGTCAGCGCTGGATTTGAGCCAAATGGGCGCACTCAAGGACAATGTAAACCAGCTGGTCTCAGCGATTGCTGGTTGCAGCCGCGTTAATCCTACCCAAACGCGCAACTTGATATTGACCGCGCGCAATGCAGCCATTGAGTTTGATGTTACCGACTATATTGATTTGTACTCTTTCTACAATGCGTTGGCCACTCAAATTTCCAGAAAAATCATCAGACCAGCTACCAAGGGCTTGCGTCCAGGCAAGGTAAAGGTTGATACGGTCTTTTCAAATGCTGCCCAGGTGGTGCAGACGATTTTGGTTAATGGCATGCAACTGATTGACCGTGCGGTTATTGCCAACACTGCCGGTTCGGCATTCAGAACGGTGCGCGGCCTTTCCATCTACTTCCCTCGCGGTGCTGCTGATCCATCGTACAAGTACACCAAATTCGCTCAAGACACTTCATGGGATGATTTCATAGCAACCTACTAATCGCGGAATAGTTAGCCAAAAGGGGCCTATGCAGGCCCCTTTTATTTTTGAGGAAGGGGGTTGGAATGACAGTGTCACGCCATGCCTGGATAGTTCTAGCTATCGTTGCTTTCTTGAGCGTTTTTGCCGTGTGCATGAGGCCCCGGCGCCTTTTTGCTGATCCTACCACCGATCAGACGCCTAAAACTATTGCGGTAATCGGCGCCGGCCTGGGTGGGCTGACGGTCGCGTACCGGCTCCAGCAGGCGGGCTATAACGTTGATGTCTACGAAGCACGCAATCGTCCTGGCGGGCGCGTCTATACCTACCATGCCGATGATGGTTCATACGAAGAATTTGGTGGCACCACGTTGTTGGATGGTGATAGCAGCGCTCTGCGTTCCCTAATTGAGGAATGTGGTTTGACGACTGTGGTCAAAACTGGACCAATAGCGCCCTGGATTGCAAAGGATGATGGTTCGTATGAAGACCTAGCGGAAGTAGCTTCCCTAGGAGAGCCAACGGAGGTGGGGGGCTTGCTAAAAGAGCAAGCGGGCGCCGCAGCAACCATGAGCGCGATGCCATCCATAGATGAATTTATCCAGACCGCTGCCCACGGCAACGATGCATGTGTTGCGGTGCTTCGCGCTCTGTGGCGTAGTACACAAGGCGATCCTGTCAACAGCACCGGCATTGCTTGGCCTGCATTGCATGCATCTTACACAAAGGTGTGGTCAGTAGCGGAGCAGTTGCGGAAAAAGCTGGTACCCGTCTATTCCTTCGAATATATCAAAGGTGGCAATGATCAGCTTGTCTACCGCCTCGCGGAGCCGCTCAAAGGGCACACTCACTACAAATCTCCCGTCACTGGAGTGCAGGTCGATTACAACGGTTCTGTTGTTATTTCTTACCGCGATCCTGAGCGCTCAGAAGAAAAGACTGCATCGTATGGCTGCGTGGTATGCGCAGTGCCGTGCACGCTGTTGCGGGAAGGGGGCATAAGGTTTTCATTTGTTGGTTTTCCTCAGCAAGAGGCTGCAAGCATTACGGAGCGCTTTGCTACGATCGCCCAGCAGCCCTACGCCGCGGTGATCAAGATGCTGTTCCGCGTGCAAGCCGAAGTAAGCTCGGTAGAGGGAAATGAGCTAAATAGCGCACGCACTACTCATACGGTGGCTCTACCCTATTTTTACAGCCTCATGCCCGCTGGAGAGCTGTGGCCTAATGTGGATGGCAGTCTGCTGACTTATTACATCACCAAGCCCCTATCCAAGGGTGATGGCACAGCATTCACCCCTGAGGATTACGCGCAGCAGATTCAAGAGCGCTTCCCCTTTTTAGATGAAGTTACCTGCGTGGGAAGTGTTGACTGGGCCAACGAACCATACTCACTGGGAACATGGCGTTATGCGGGTAGAGCGCCATTGACCGACTATGACGTTGACGCTCTTTACCAACCAATTGCAAATAAGCTCTTCTTTGCTGGCGAGCACACCGACCGCTCTAGTGGAAACATGGCAAGCGCCGTCAGATCGGGCGAGCGGGTAGCTAAGGAGATTCAAGCGCTCTTTCCTGGTGCTGCCTAACAAGCGAGGATGTTGTGTTATGAAAAAACCTTTCTTTTTCTTGTTCCTATGCCTAGCGCTGCATCCCTTGCTTGCCCAAGGCCCTTACACCGTGTGCCTTGACGGCGGCGGTTCCAAAACGGCCATGCAAGTACTTGATAGCGCAGGCAGTCCAGTCATTCTGACCCTTGAAGATCAAACGGGGGTTGAGGTTGTTGCTGGTGGCTCAAACATTAATGTGGTTGGTGAAAGCGGTGTGCGCCTGGTGGTTAACAAACTCTTGCAAGCAACCGTTATTGATGGTGAGCGGCAGTCTCTAGTCAAAGATCTTGCAGCTGATGGTTGGGTATATGCGGGCATGGCAGGCGTTGGCAGCCCAGAACGTGAAGCAGCAGTGTGCGCCATCCTGCAGGATGGCGGCTTTGACCCAGCGCGCATCTTGGTTACTAGTGATGCCGCTATGGCCCTGCGCAGTGTGCCAGGCGATGGCATGGTGCTGATTGCGGGCACCGGATCCATCTGCTTGGCCAAAAAGGATGGCGTAACCTATCGCGTTGGCGGCTTAGGGCGCATTTTAGGTGATGAAGGCAGCGGCTATGAGCTTGGATTGCTTGCAATCCAAGCGGCGCTGGCTGCTGAGTATGGCTGGGGCAAACCAACGGCGCTAACTGAAGCACTCAAAGAGCATTTCAAGGTTGATGCCCTCAGGCTCATTATTCCTGGCGTCAACACGTGCTTGTATGCGTCGCGGGACATTGCTGCCGTGGTTCCGATCGTGTGCCGATTGGCTAAGCAGGACGATGCCGTTGCCCGGGAGGTATTGCATGCGACCGCTGGCCGGATGGTTGCGTTAGTTGATCGCATGGTTCAGTATGCTGGTCTTAGCCGAGGCACCGTGCATTGCGTTGGTGGGCTCTTCAAGAGTCCATTTCAGGAAGAGTTTTTGGCGTGCATTCGCTACCAATTAGTGGAGCGGCGTAAATCTGCTTTGATTGTTGAAAACAAAGCGCATGAGCACCCGGCAGTGGTATACGCGCAGCAGGGCGTATCCTCGATATACCGGACCAGCTTATCAAAAAGGCCCGAACACCTTACCAAAGATGTAACAACAAGCACAGATGGTAGCGAGGCTTAGCGCCGGCGGTAACAGAATACTTCCCAGCACTAGCACGCCAGCCGCAACCATCAAGAATGGGTAACCCAAGATGGCTAGTCCCCCTATTGCCACACGAATGGTACCCCGCAACAATAATGTAGCAAGCCTACCTGCTGCGTCTGAGATATCAGTGGGTGGCGTTTTTGTATACGCGCGGTAGAGGCTCTGGCTGATTTTCCAGGCAGCAATAGCGCCTAGAGCCAGAACGAGGGGTTTCTGAGCTTTGTGGGCTATCCAAGCACTTATCCAACCACTATTGATTCCAGCTGCAACCAGACCTAAAAACAGGCCCCAGCTCATTTCTCTTTCCCCTGAAACCGAAGGTGACTCTGGAGGTGACTCTTTAGAACCAGCTGCAAGTTCAGCTGCATACTGGAGATGGTGCTTCTTTCTTTCAGCTAGATTCTCTTGGCGCCAGCGCCTCTGTATTTCAGCTAGTGACTCTCTTCTAGTTTGCCTCGGTCTTATCGCGCTTACGCTTGACGCCCCCAGTAACCCTGTCAGAGCAAGGGTGGTGAATAATAAAAATTTCTTCATGGATAAAAACCTTTGCAAAAGCGTGAAGGGACCTACAGACCGTAGCCCCTCTTTTTGTGAGGCATTGTCTGGCAGAAGGGAAATTCAGCGTTTCACGCATGAAAAATTTATAGGCTATTAAGTGCATTTATCATTACCATTAAGCATTCGCTGTAGCGTTTAAGAAAGCGACTTGCCCAACGGGAGGCTGAGATTTGAGCGGGGTCTGTTTTTGTATACGCGCAGTAGAGGCCCTTGCTGATTTTCCAGGCGGCAACAGCGCCTAGGGCCAGAATGGCGGTCTTCATGGCGTTGTTTCTGAGCAAAATAGCTTCAGCAGCCTTGCAAACCTGCATCTTGTAATGATTTGAAGCATGGACTATGTTGTCTTGCTTCACTGCCCACTTTGCCCAGTCAAGGCGATTTTTAAATCTATATAGATCTATGAATCTTTCCCTTCCATCTATCCTGATCACATCCTGAGCGTTGTGGGCTATCCGATTACTATTGATATGAGCTGCAATCGAACCTAAAAATAGACCCCAGCCCATCGTTCTTTTAGCTAGAAACTCAGGTGATTCTGTAGGTTGAGTTGCGCTTACGCTTGACGCCCCCAGCAACCCTGTCAGGGCAACGATCGCGAAAAATGAAAACTTCTTCATGTGTAGAAGATCCCCCATAAGAAAATGATTAAAACACCTATCCCCAAAGGCTAATTCGAGCGTACCAGCACGGAAATTATTTGCAAGCGCTGCAAGTCAGCATTTTTCGCTGTTGTATTGCCTTCTGGAAAATGGTTTTCGAAAAAGGGGTGGTGATTCTTTTCAGGGTGCCAATTCCTGCTCGACGTTCTATGGCCCTAGCGGGCGCTGTGCTATACTCCGTCGCAAAACGAAAGGGCCCCTATGAAGAAGCATGACGAACAAATTTTGGTAGTGCCGGCTGCAGCGCTTGATGCCGTAGGCGCGGTGCAAGGCTTTACCCCTGCAGCCGACTTTGCCCCCTACCAAACCCTAGTGCGGCAGGAAGGGCGCTTTGGGTGGCGCAGTGCCATGGAAGAAGATCCAACCTACAAGCAAATCATCCCCTACCTCATCTTCAAACATGCAGACACGTATTTTCTTATGCAGCGGCGCGCTGATGCGTCTGAGCAGCGTCTTAAGAACAAATATTCCCTCGGCATTGGCGGCCACATTCGGCAGGAAGACCTTACCGACTGTGACATCGCTTCCTGGGCTAAGCGCGAGTTTCACGAAGAGGTTGCCTACACCGGGCAGCTTACTATCAGCCCCCTTGGCCTGATTAATGACAACACGAGCGCCGTTGGCCGTGTGCATGTCGGTTTTGCGTACCTGCTTGAGGGTGACAGCGCTGCCATTGCCGTTAAAAGCGAATTGAAGAGTGGCTCGCTTGTGCCGCTTGATGTTGTTAACGAGCATTATGATCAGCTTGAGGCCTGGAGCCAACTGGTGGTGCCGCATTTGCGTCCGCTCAATCAGGTCCTTACCCCCTCAGCCGTCAAGGCTACGTATTACACAGCGGGATGAGCGGAATCCCTTGTGAAATCACTCGCTCTGCCGCCTACGCTCGCCCTGAGCTAGTCGAAGGGTCTGCACGAGCGAGGATGAATCCACCAACCTTCTTACCCAAACGAGTCCCATGCAACCACACAACGATAAAGCGTTACTTTCATTTCTCGAGCAAAAAGCCCTTGGTATCCGCATTGATGCGATTCGCGCAACCACCGCGGCCGCCTCGGGGCATCCGACTACCTGCCTATCCATCGCCGACGTGATGGCGGCCCTTATCTGCCACGTGCTCCGGTACGACTACCAGCAACCAAAAAATATTTTTAATGACCGTTTTATCCTTTCCAAAGGGCATGCGGTGCCGGTATTTTATGCCGCGCTGCACCAAATTGGCGTTATCAGTGAGCAAGACCTGCTTTCGCTCCGCCAGTTTGATTCGGTGTTCGAGGGCCATCCGACGCCGCGCTTTGTGCATAACGAAGCGGCAACGGGCTCGCTTGGCCAGGGGCTTTCCATCGGTCTTGGCATGGCAATTAATGCCCAGCGCAACAAGTTGGGCTACAAAACCTACGTGGTGCTTGGTGACGGTGAGTGCGCTGAAGGCTCAGTCTGGGAAGCGGCAGAGCTGGCCGGCCGTGATTCGGTGCCAGGCCTGATTGCGATTGTCGATGCCAACCGGCTTGCCCAGGCCGGCACTGCCCTTGACGCGCACGACGTTGACCGCCAGCGTGCTAAGTGGGAGGCGTTTGGGTGGAAGGCTATGGTGATCGACGGAAATGACATGGCGGCCATCCTTGATGCCTTGGCGATGGCGAAAGACTATGCTCAGGGGCCGGTGGCGATCATTGCGAAGACTTTTAAGGGTTTTGGGGTTAATGAGATTCAAGACAAGCCTGGCTGGCATGGCAAACCGCTCAAAGAGCTAGAAGCGGCAGCCGCCATCGACCAGCTCAACCAGCGTTTTGCAGTAGCCCGCGCCTGGACGGGGCAACCCTACGCCCCTAGCAAGCCCGCTGGCGTGAGCGTGCCCGCTGCCCTTCTTGTCCCCGGTGTGGATGATGTTGCGTGCAAGCAAGCTCTGCCCCACGGCAAGGTTGTGGCCACACGAAAAGCCTTTGGGTTGGCCTTGGCTCAGCTGGCGAAAGATTGCTTGGCCGTCTGGGCGGTGGATGCGGATGTTAAAAATTCTACCTTCACTGATCTTGCCCAAGCTGCAGCTCCCGAGCGTTTTGTGCAGTGCTACATTGCTGAGCAGAACATGGTGGGTGTGATGACGGGCCTGACCCAGCGCGGCAATATCGCTTTTGGCGCCACCTTTGCCGCCTTTATCAGCCGGTGCTATGACCAGATTCGCATGGCCGGTATTGGCCTAGTGCCGCTACGCTTGTGCGGCTCGCACAGCGGTGTTTCTATTGGCCAGGATGGCGCTTCACAAATGGGGCTGGAAGATATGGCCATGCTGCGTGCCGTGCCGGAAAGTGTGGTTCTTTATCCGAGTGATGGGGTGAGCACCTACAAACTGGTGTATGCCATGGCGGGCTACGATCGCGGTGTTTCTTACCTCAAAACAACCCGTGCAGATACCCCCCTGCTGTACGCCCATGAGGAGCAATTTCCCATCGGCGGCAGCAAGGTATTGCGTTCGTCTGCCACCGACAAACTGTGCATAGTGGCTGCGGGCATTACGGTCCATGAGGCGCTTAAAGCTGCTGACACGCTTAAGGCTCAAGGCATCACGGTTGCGGTAATTGACGCCTACTCAGTTAAGCCTTTGGACGCACAAACCATCATTAACGTTGCACAGGCTGCCGGGGGCATTGTGCTCACCGTTGAGGATCACTACGTCCAGGGGGGGCTTGGTGATGCGGTTGCTGCCGCCTGCAGTAGCGCTGGCCTGCGCGTCCATATGCTTGCAGTCACGCAAGTTATGCGCTCGGGCAGCCCAGAAGAGCTGCTTGCCTATGCGGGTATTGATGCAGCGGGCATTAAGGCGAAGGTTTTGTCGCTCCTCTCCTGAAGCCATATTTTTTCCTTGCATACGCATTAGTTCGTGCTAGAATAGGCGCCCTTTGGCTGTGGCTGAGGGGCGTTTTTTGTCATTGGTGTTTTATATCGCCTTGGAGCTTGTTATGGTTATTTTCCGCCATCTTCTGTTGTCCGGTGTTGTCTTATTTCATGCGGGCCACTCGCTGCTTGCCGCTGACGTGCTCCTCACGGCAGGTGAGCTTATGGAGGATGAGGATGATAGTAGAGAGGTTGTGGAAAGTATCTTTTTGCCTGGGGTCTTTGATGGCGAGCAACCGGTTTCTTTTAGCGTGGGTTCGTTCAGGAGACCAGCGCAGCGCAAGAAATTGCGCCTCAAACCAGTTTGCCAAGCGCCGATTCTAGCAGAGGAAGCTGATTCACCAACGTGTGCGACCCCTCAGGGTGACATTCATTTGCCACGATCAGTGGATGAGCTTGATCAAGCGATGCGCCGTGCATTTGTCGATGAAAATGAACGTGTGCACTGTGTAGTTGCCCTTGAGCAGCTCCGTGTTACCCGGCAAATTACGGAAGAAGCATATTGCCATCTTGCAGAATCCTTAAAAGAAGCAAAAAGCCGCAGTTTGCATGCATCGGTTAAGCGCATTCGCCTGAACGAAGAATAAGCCGTATTTTGCTGGAAAAGCCTCGTAAAAACGTGCAAATCATCAGAAAAAGCTGCTTTTTTGGTCGATTTTTACTTTTTAATTTTCTATTTGTAACATAGGTACATGAGTGTTTGGTAGGGACCAGACACGAGAATTATGGGTAAAAATGGAGGTTTTTACGATGAATAACAGATATTTAATGCTTGTGGCACTGTTTTTTGGTGCGCCTTTTATTTCGTGTGCGATGAACACAGCGCATGCTGCGATTGCTTATCAGGAATGCCAGCTGTGTACCGAGCAAACGCCGGATGCACATAGCAGATGTCCCAACAAGGACTGCACAGCGGTTATGTGTGGCGACTGTTTTGGAAAGCTCTTTGAGATGACCACCGATCTAACGACGGAAGTCGATGGCGTTGTTCTTCGCGAGGAAATGCGTAATAAGCGCAGTGGCAAATGCCCCTTTTGTCAGACTACTTTGACGAGAGAACGCAAGTTGCAATCAGCCCCTGCCCGCGTGATGCCGGTCGAGTTACCCGCACCAGCTGCTGACAACGATGCTGATTTAGAAGCTGCCATTAGAGCAAGTTTAGCAGCAGAAGAAGGTCCGGATCAAGATCCAGAACTTCAGGAAGCAATAGCCTTGAGCATGAGCCTTGAGCCTGAAGTTGGCCATCGTGCCGCTCCTGTACCAGTGCCTGCAAGAGCTGAAGTCGCCTTGAATTCAGGCACGTGGCTACGCCTGCTAGATCGGGGAAATGAAGCTCAATTGGAGTATATCGACAAACTCAATCTGCACGATGCTGTTGTGGCGTGGTTGGAAAATGTGAAAGAAATGCCTGGTGTTAAGGGCCTGATCCTTAAGCGCCTAATTGGTCGCATGACTCAATTGCTGAATGCAGGAAACCAACATGCGATGAAGTTGTGGCCTGCTGTCACCCTGCTGCTTGAGGAAGGTAGGGCATATTATGCTGATTTAGTCACGGACACTGAGGCCTTCATATCGGCAGCTTTGCAAGCAGGCATCGATGTGGATGATGTAAGTTCTTGTGCTACCAAATTGTTGGTAAGCACGGACTAAAATAACGATTAAAAGGCACTCCATGCGGGGCATCCTGTGGTGAATAGAGGTGCACCGGTGAGTGCGTCAAAAATGGAAGGTTTTACCATGAATAAGAGATGGTTGTTGATTATAGCTGCGTTGACGGCATTGCCATTGGCATCAGTGCAGGCTGCAGCTGCAGAGGTTTATTCTTCTGATTCGGATAGGGATTTTTCTAACTCGGATGAGGAATTTGCTGCGGCTATAAAGGCTTCTCTGGGCATGGAACCGGAAAAGCCAATTACCCGCAAAAAGCGTTCTGCGCCGGCCCATTCAGTGGCGCTTGAAAACGCTTTTAATGCGGCAGTTGATTGGTACGCGGTAAAAGATGCGCTTAATAGTGAAGAGCGCAGAGCCACGATCAACAGAATCGCCGATGTTATGCGCAACGTGATTAAGAAAGAGGATATGCTTCAGCTTCACCAAATGGTAGTCGAAATGCAGCATGAGCGAGATGATAATGACGTTGCTCTTGTGCGCATGTTAACGCGTTTGATCACAGAAGAACGCCGATGGTCGCTCCCAGGACAGAGCAGCCGCAAATAAAAATGGAGATCCTTACGATGAAAAAGACCGTCATTGTTAAGGCCGCAGCCCTTGCTGCATTGCTTTTGACCGGCGCATCGCTTAATGCTGCTGATCGTAACAGTGTAGACGCTTGGGCTGCTATGACGAAGCAAGCTGAGGAAGAAATAGCCAGACTTGCTCAGTCAAAGGGCCTGTGGAAGCTTGTTTTAACAATGGATCCCGCGCTGGCATCGCTTATTTTTGCTTCCCGCTTGGATGATCAGCCAAAAAAAACAGCTGAAACCCAGGGCGCCCTGAGGCGCGGCAGGACGCAAAAGCAAGCTAATTGCATGGTTTAAAATGGAGGTTTTTACGATGAATTACAGATATTTAATGTTTATAGCGCTCTTTATTGGCGCACCCCTTGTGTCCGTTGCGGTGAGCACAGCACAGGCTGCTGATCAAGCAAGCTATACGTGTTTGATTTGCCACGCTGATTGCCTAGCTAGAAAGATCAGGCACCACGATTGTGGGGGTACATTGTGTGGTGATTGCTACGCGAGAACATTGACGATGGCAAGCGGGCGGGCAGGAATGTGTCCTTCCTGTCAGCAGCCGCCTGTTCAAGAAGAAGATGCAGCTATGCGTCAAGCGATTGCAGAAAGTATAAGATCCTATGAGCAAGAAGCACCAGCTCGCCAGGTTGCTCAGGCTGAAGATGCAGCGCTTGCTCGCAGAGAAGAAGATTTAGCGCGAGCCATGAGGGCGAGCAGGCAAGTTGGCCCACAAAAGCCTCTGCGTGGTCTCGTTGAGAAGCTCTACGATCAAACAACCACTCAGCTTGAGAAGGCTTTGGCAGCTCACCGTCAGCAGGTTGCCGCTAGGGCTTCCAAGGAGACCCCGGCACAGTTCCGTGGTCGAATAGCACAGTTGAGAGAAGAAGCGCTGGCGCGAGCTCTGGCGCGCAATCCTCGCGCTACGGTAGAAGATGTGTACCGCGTGCCTGTAGTTGGGGCCACACATGCTATGGCTGATCTTGAAGATCTTTTGCTCAGCACGTCTTGGCAAGAGTTACTTAAAAGGGATCAAGGGGTCTTGTCCCAGAGCATTCAACGCTTGCTTGAGAGGGTTGAATGCTCTGGGACAAGGGCAATCAGCAGAATGCCAGAGCTGCTCATCAAAGCCCTGAAAAATGTAACCCAGGAGCTGCAAGAGCGCGGCACCATGAAGCTGTGGTGGGTGGTCGTTATGTTGATCAAGCAATGTAAGGGAACCGTGCAGTCTCACCCTCAATATGAATCCGCTCACGATGGATTCGTTCAAGCTTTGCGTACTGCTGGAAAAGACGCTGGTACAATCAGCGATTGCGTTATGACGCTGCTGCAGTGCGATCAATAATCGCACCTGGCAAGACAGCCCAGGTTTTTAGGAACGAGCTATTTTCTTTGTATGAGGGGTTCCCGGTAACGGGGGCCCCCTTTTTTATTCGCGTATTTCAAATAAAAACTTGCAAAAATCAGCCCTTCTGGCACAATAGCTTGCATTCCTGCCGATTCAACGGCAGAAATCCCCATTGAGGGGCTGTAGCTCAGATTGGTTAGAGCGTCCGCCTGTCACGCGGAAGGTCGCGGGTTCGAGTCCCGTCAGCCCCGCCAGGATTCTGTAAAAAACCATCACCTTTTTGTAAAACAGCCGTCCCATGCTACACTGCCGGGATGAAGAACAATAAAAACCAGCTATTCAAACTTGCTGCTCCTTTCCCACCGGGAGGCGACCAGCCAAGCGCTATTGCCACGCTCAACCAAGGGCGCCCCTGCACGTCAGTGCTCCTCGGGGTCACGGGGTCGGGTAAAACATTTACCCTGGCCAACGTCATTGCCCAGCAAAACAAGCCTGTGCTCGTTCTCTCGCCCAACAAAACCCTTGCGGCCCAGTTGTATGAAGAGTTCAGTCTCTTTTTTCCTGAGAATAAGGTCTGTTACTTTGTCAGTTACTACGACTATTACCAGCCGGAATCGTATTTGCCAGCGCAGGATATTTACATTCCCAAAGAAACAAAGATCAACAGCGAAATTGAGCGTCTACGGGTTGAGGCGACGGCATCTATCATCAACCGGCGTGATGTCATTGTGGTGGCGTCTGTTTCGGCGATTTATTCCTTAGGCAACCCTACTGATTATCGCGAACTGACGCTTGCGTTGCAGGTTGGGCAGCAGATTTCTCGCAAGCAGCTGCTTGATAAGCTCATCTTCATTCAATATCGCCGCAACGATACGGAAAGCACGCCTGGCACGTTCAAAGTGGTGGGTAACGCGATTACGATTAACTTGCCCTACCTGCGCGACAATCTACGTGTTGAACTGTTTGGTGACCAGATTGAGCTGATTGAACTAGTAGACCGGCGTGAACACAAAGTGTTGAGCGCTTTGGATAACACGCTTATTTTCCCCGCCAAGCACTTTGTGACGACGCAGGAGAAGCGTGATGCCGCTATCGAGCGGATTAAAAATGATTTGGCCCATGAGGCACCCCTCATCACCAATCCCCTCTATCGCGAGCGCTTGCTGACGCGCATCAATCACGACATTGATATGATTCGTGAAACAGGCTACTGCACGGGCATTGAGAATTACTCTCGCTACTTTGACGGCCGTCAGCCAGGCGATGCGCCGTATGCGCTTTTCGATTTCTTCGATGACGATTATCTGGTGATTATCGACGAGTCGCACATTGCTCTTCCCCAGCTGCGTGCGATGTATACGGGCGACCGCGCGCGCAAGGCTGCGCTGGTTGAATACGGTTTTCGTCTTCAGGCGGCCTTTGACAACCGTCCCCTCAAGTTTGAAGAAATTGAGCGCCATTTGCGTGACGTTATTTTTGTGTCGGCAACGCCAGGTGAATACGAACTTGCGCATGCCGACCAAGTTGCTGAGCAAATTGTGCGTCCTACTGGGATTGTTGATCCGAAAATTGAAGTGGTCCCCCGCAAAGGCCAGCTCAGCCATTTGGTTGAACAGATTAAAGCAACCACGCAGCAAGGCTATCGCACGCTGGTCACGGTGCTTACCAAAAAAGCTGCCGAAGAACTGGCGCAGTACTTGGAAGACCAGCGCATCAAGGTGTGCTACATGCACAGCGAAATTAAAACCCCCCAGCGCACGGAGCTTTTGCACAAGCTGCGTCTGGGCGTCTTTGACTGTTTGGTGGGCATCAACTTGCTGCGCGAGGGACTAGATTTGCCTGAAGTTGCTCTGGTGGCGATTATTGATGCTGATATTGAAGGATTTTTGCGTGACACCCGTTCATTGATACAAACGATTGGGCGTGCTGCACGCAACACCGAAAGCCGGGTCATTTTTTATGCTGATCACATCACTGGTTCTATGCAGCAAGCAATGGATGAAACTGACCGGCGTCGTGCTTTGCAAGAGGCGTACAATCGCGAGCATGGCATAACGCCAGAATCTGTTAAACGCGAGGTGACCAAGAGTATCACGAGCTTGCAGGCAGAAATTGCAAAAGCTTCAAAACTGGGCAAGAAAGGCCTTACGGTCAAACAGGCCGCCAAGGAAGAAATGCACGCGCTTATTCAGCGCTTGCAAGAGGAAATGCAAGTTGCTGCTGAGGAGCTTGATTTTGAGCGCGCTATTGCCTTGCGTGATAAAATTGTCGCCTTGCAGAAGGCGGAAGAACAGAATCCAAGGAAGTAGGTTACGCAGATTACAGCGCTCGTACGCCCTGCGCTTGCCATGTGATAAGCCAATACCGCCTAAGCAATCGCAGGATGAAGAAGAGCGAGCTTTCTATGGAGGGCGTTATCGATGTTAACTGGCCTTACAGACCAAGACGTGAGTCGTCGCCAGAAAAAATACGGTTCAAATAGCGTGCAGCGCCGCCAGGTTGCCTGGCTTGCTGTGCTGAAGCGTCAGTTCAACTCGCCTTTCTTCTACTTGCTTGCGTTTGCCGCAAGCCTCTCCCTGTATTTGGGCGAAGTCAGCAACGCCGTGCTCATTGGCATGTTCATCGGCATCAACACCCTCTTTGGTTTTTATCAGGAATATCGCGCTGAGCGTACCATTGCCGATTTGGCACGGATTGTAGCCCCCAAAGCAACCGTGCGGCGCAACGGACGGGTGCAAGAAGTGTTTACTAGCGAACTGGTGCCCGGTGATGTAGTGTTGCTTGAGCCGGGCGACATTGTGCCGGCTGATCTGCAGCTTGCTGACGTGCAAGATTTAGTGATTGATGAGGCAGTGCTTACTGGCGAATCAATGCCCGTGGAAAAACTCGTCAATCAGACCGCGTATGCCGGTACGACTATTGTCACCGGCACGGCGGTGGGAACTGTAGCCGCTATCGGGGCTGAAAGTGCTCTTGGTAGCTTGGCTGCTCGCGCCGGCGCGGTGCGGCACGAGAGTTTGTATGCCCGCAACATAAAAACATTTACCCTGCTCATGATGGTTCTGATCGGCGTTACGCTGACGGGTATCATCGTGCTGCATACTGCTTTTCGGCCTAGCGGCATGGAGCTGACCAGTCTCATTCTTTTTGCCATTGCCCTTGCTGTGAGCATTCTGCCCGAGGGGTTACCCCTCGTTATGACCTTTTGTTTGGCGCGTGGGGCGGCTCGTCTTGCTCAGCAGCGGGTGGTCAGCAAGCGGTTATCTGCGATTGAGGACTTAGGCAGCATTACGGTGCTGTGCACCGATAAAACAGGTACGCTGACCGAAAATAATTTGTCGGTTGCCGACGTGTTTGGTGAGCGCGAGGTGGTCCTTGCGGCAGCAATTAACGTTAATCAGCTGGTGCTAACAGAACGCAAAGACGCAGCACGCTCGTTTGATGAGGCATTGGTTAAGGCTTCTGCGGCCCAACATCCTCAAGGGGATCGTGTTTTATACTTGCCGTTTGACCACCGGCACTATTGCTCGCATGCCGTTATTAGCCATGAGGCTGGCGCAACAGCTTTTATCCGTGGGGTTCCTGAGGCGATCATGAAGCGGTGCGCCACGGTGGAGCAAGCATGGGCTGCCTGGGCTCATCAGCAGGGATCATTGGGACGCCGCGTCATTGCAGTTGCTAGCAAAGCAGTAGCACATGATCTTTCCTCATCAGACTTGGTTGGTTTACAAGGTTTCACCTTGCTAGGACTCATTTCCTTTGAAGATGTTATCAAGCAAACAGCGGCTGATGCGGTACAAAAGGCTCAGGCGATGGGGATTGCCGTTAAGTTGATCACGGGCGATACGCCGGAGGTGGCGGGTGCTGTAGCGCACAGCATTGGTCTGATTGATAGCCCTGATCAGGTAATCACACCAGAACATTTGCAAGCCGTATCCCCTGACAAGCGGATCGCGTTGTATCAGCAGTACGCGGTGTTTGCGCGCATGTCTCCCCAGCAAAAATATGAACTGGTGGAGGGATTGCAAACAGTAGCTGCTGTGGGTTTTATGGGTGAGGGGGTGAATGACGCACCCGCGCTCAAAGCTGCGCACGTGGCACTTGTGGTTGAAAATGGCACTGACATTGCCAAAGATGCCGCCGATCTCATTCTGCTTGATAAAAGCTTGTCCGTTATTGTGGACGGGATTGCTGAGGGGCGCCGCATTGTAGCAAACACGATCAAGTACATCCAGCTGATGCTTATCTGCAACACCTCTAATTTTTACTCGATAGCTGTTGCCTCTCTGCTCATAGATTTTCTGCCTATGACGCCGCTTCAGATCCTCCTGGTCAACGTGCTTTCAGATTTTCCGCTCATTGCGATTGCTACTGATCATGTCGCGCCTGAGGATATTGCGCAGCCACAGCAGTATCATTTTAGCAGCATTCTAAAAAAGGCTCTGTTCTTTGGCATGATCGGCAGCCTGCTCGACTTTGTAGTCTTTCGCATGTACTACCGCAAGCCAGCGCTGTTGCAAACGGTGTGGTTTATGTACAGCATCTGCAGCGAACTGATTATGTTTTATGTCATGCGCACTAGGAAGTTTTTCTTGTTCGGCCATCGCCCTCCCCTCGTCTTGATGGCCTTAAGTGGCCTTTCCGCTTTGGCTACGGTTTCATTGCCCATCAGCTTGGTCAGCAGGTACTGTTTTGGTTTTGTGCAGCCACCCTGGACAGCATGGGTCTTTTTTGGGGGGCTTTTGGTTGCCTGGTTGCTAGCGATGGAAGGGGTTAAGGTTGCTTATCGCAAGTGGGTAGGCGACTGAATAGTGAGTTGGTTCAGCCCTGATCAATCGTTTCTAAGTAGGCGCTGAGTGATGCTTCGATCGCTTCGAAAATAAACTGATAAAAAGCTTTACGCTTCTCATGTTGCAGCCCAATCATTTGAGACGACATCGTTTGTTCCGCTAGCGCAGTAGATGCCCCCATGACGACCAAGGCTATCGAATTTTTCGTTGATGAATCAGCGGGTTATGGGCTCGTTGAATGGCTCGAATCGCGGTGCTTTGCCGGAGGTTATGTGCTGCTAATGGCAGATAAAGATTTTGGTGACTTGGTTTTTAGGTAATACAAGCCTCACCATGGGGTGGTCTTGCTTCGTTTGGCTGATGCTCGGGTGCCTCAAAAAATAGCAGCAATGAGGAAATTGTTAGCTCATCATAGTGACAAGCTGCAAGACAATTTTTGCATTGTTACTGACAAGGCCGTCAGAATAATCGAACTAACCGTCAATTAGGGATGCAACACGCTGCAAATTTGACGTTCGATGTGATCTGGGGCACACTTTCCAGACATAGTATTATTCTATCACGCTCTAGGAAAACGTATGAAACTCTCGCTTGCCTGGATTTTTGACCATTTAGATGCCGACTGGCGACATCAGGATATCGAGCGCATCTATGCTTTGTTTAATAAAACAACGGCAGAAATGGAATCTTTTCATCACCTAAAGCATGATTTGAAGACGTTTTTTATGGGTCTGGTTACTGGCGTGAATGGTCAGACCGTCAGCTTATCCATTCCTGAACAGGGCAAGACGGTCGAGCTTAAGGGCTCGGCTGTGCAAGGAGGCGTGCATTTGCTCAAGCAAGCAGGTGACTGCTTTGGGTGGGCAACGCATGCTGACTTTGGTGGCGAAAAGGAAGCGGCTCTGCCAGCTTTTGACGTTGCTGAGGTTGACTTAAAAGGCACCTGGCGCAACCAATGGCAGGCTGATGATATTATCATCGAAGTAGATAATAAATCCATCACCCACCGCCCTGATATGTGGTCTCACCGCGGCTTTGCACGCGAGATAGGCGCATTTTTGGAAATTCCGCTCAAGCCCGCGGCGTCTTTTCTAGCTTCTCTGCCTGTCAGTACGGCAGCGCAGGCAAGTCCAGCTTGTGCAACGCAGCCAGTGGCGATCAGCATTGATGCGCCGCAAGGGTGCTCCCGCTTCACTGGCCTGTATTTGGATGGGGTAGTGAACAAGCCATGTAACGTCCTCATGGCAAGCAGATTATTAAACATTGGCGGCAATCCCCGCGATGGCGTGGTGGATGCAACCAATTACCTCATGCAAGACTGGGGGCAACCGGTGCATGCGTATGATGCACAAACTATAGACCAGCAGCAGATTCATGTGCGCATGGCGCGCGAAGGTGAGAAGATGCGGTTGCTGGGCGATGTTGAAATTTCGCTTACGCCTGCCGATCTGGTTATTGCCGATGCTACCAAGCCTTTGTGCCTTGCGGGTGTTAAAGGCGGCGCGAACAGTGGCATAACTGCTGCAAGTACAGCGATTTTTTTTGAGGCAGCAACGTTTGATGCTGGGACCATTCGCCGCAGTGCGCAGCGCCACAAGATGCGTACCGATTCGTCTGCACGTTTTGAAAAAACCTTGGATCCTGAGTTGACCGCGCAAGCCTGCCAGCGCTTCGTCAACTTGTTGACGCAGGCTGGCCTTGCTCACCGCGTGGTTGGTGGCATTGTGCAGGTGGGCGCGCCCCTGACCCCAAAAATCATCACCATGACGCACACCTTTTTAGAAAGCCGCGTTGGCATGCCCCTTGATGCAGGGCTGGTGGTCAAACTGCTTACCAACCTGGAATTTGGCGTGAGTAAGCAAGGCGATACATACACCGTTACCGTGCCCTCATTTCGCGCAAGCAAGGATGTAGCCATCAAAGAGGACTTGGTCGAAGAAGTGGTGCGGTGCATTGGCTTTGATAAAATTATTCCACAGTTGCCTCTCATCATCCGCACGCCCTTTTCCACCAGGTCGGTTCAGCGTGTTTCGGCAATAAAACACTACTTTGTGCGCGCTGTTCGCATGACTGAGCAGCAAAATTATGCCCTTGCTGATAGTCAGTTCTTGGCCGCAATCGGTTATCAGGTAGCGCAACCAGCAACCTTGATGAATCCAATCTCTGAGCACTTTGCGACTATGGTTACCTCACTGGTTCCTGGGTTGCTTAAAAACATCGTTGAGAACCATGTACATCGCGACCAGTTGCGCTTTTTTGAGTGCGGACGCATATGGCCAGTGGTAAACGGTGCGCCTAAAGAGGTGCCGTCAGTCGCGGGCATCTATTTTGCCAAACGTGGCAGCGTTGATTTCTACGCGGCAAAAGATGATGTGATAAATCTTCTGCGTGAGCTTGGCTTTGCGGCCGAGCAAGCGGTCTGGTCTAAGGCTACAGATGCTTTGGCTCTCTGGTACCATCCATTCCAGACAGCCCATCTTACCTATCAGGGTCAATATATCGGCGTCCTGGGCAAAGTTAATCCTGCGTTTGTCCCAAGGCTTAGCATCGATACGGCCTGTGACATGGCGATCTTCGAGTTGGATGGTGAGTTTTTGCAGGCGGCGCCTGCGATGGTACCGCGTCATCAGCCGCTCAGCCGCTTCCAGGATACCTATATCGATCTAAGCATGCTTGTGCCACTTGCGCTTCCGGCGGCGCAGTTAGTTGCTGCTATGCGCGCTGCAAGTGGTTTGATAACCACAATTGAACAAGTAGATTGTTTTGAAAATTCATCGTGGCATGATGTGCGTGCGCTCACTTACCGTCTCTGGCTAAGCAGCCATGAACGGACGCTTGAAAAGCACGACATCGACGTGGTATGGAACGAAGTGACGGAAACGGTAAAAGGCCTTGGCGCTCAACTGCGCGTATGATCGTATGAATGCATTACTTCTTTTTCTTCTTGCGTTGGGTATTGATCGATTTAGCAAGGCATGGGCGCTCAAGACGCTTGCTGGCAAGGTGCTGGCACCCTGCTGGTGCATGAATTTTCTCTTAACCTGGAATAGGGGCATCAGTTGGTCGTTATTTGAAACGACTGATGCCATTGGCGCTACCATTTTGACAAGCCTGATTGGTTTAACCGTGGTAGCTTTTGCCGCCTACACCGTCTGGCGGACATTGCATTTCCATCCTGTTGCCTTTGAAGCCCTTGTGCTTGGTGGCGCGCTTTCAAATCTTATTGACCGGCTTTTTTACGGGGCGGTCATCGACTTCATCGAGCTGCACGCCGGGCTGTATGCTTGGCCGGTTTTCAATGTCGCCGATATGGCCATTGTGATCGGGGTGATGGGCATGATGCTGCGCGCCTGGCAGGAAGAGCCACAAGGATGCGGTAAGCGATGATGGCGCGTTTGCTTGCTCCCCTGGTGCAGGTTGTGTTTCCGCATCAGTGCAGGCTTTGTCTGGAGCTCATTGTACCAGAAGATGTGTTTTGCGCTGTTTGCTTGCGCAAGGTGCAGCCTATTGTTTCTGCATATCTTCCCGTGACCAAAACTATCCATTTGCCGGTAATTGGGCTAAGCGCTTATACCGATCCGCTTCGTCAGTTGGTGCTTAAAAAGTTCAATGGCGACCGTCTGGCCAGCGAGCAGTTAGCGCGCTTGCTCTTGCAGTTAAGCCCGTTGGCAACTATTCCGGTAGATGTGGTGGTGCCGGTCCCTTTGCATTGGACGCGTTATGCGTGGCGTGGCTTTAACCAGGCGGTAGAAATGGCGCGTGTTATTGCGCGTGGCAAGGGGGCGCGTGTCTGTTCATGCGTGATGCGTAAGCGCAAAACCTCATTCCAGTCACGATTAAAAGCTGCAGAACGGCAAAATAATGTGCGAGGGGCGTTTGGCATTCATCCTTGGTACCGCCTACGCGGCATGGATGGGATCCGTGGCAAGCACGTATTGATTGTTGATGACCTATGCACGACGGGCGCGACGCTTGTGCAGGTGGCAAAAATATTACTGCCGCACAAACCTGCTTCGATTACTGCGGTAGTTGCTTGTCGAGCAGTGTAATTTCTGTTCTAACCCCCTCTTCACACCGTACGCTTTGCGTTGTCAGATCAACAGTGCTTTTGGCAGCAATCGTTATTGCGGGCGGCGTGTTTATCAGGGTAGTGTTTGGTATTATCACGCTATTTGTGGCCCGGTTGTAGGAGCAGGCGGTGGTACTAAATGTCATAGGCCCCATGCTGCCGGTTACGCGGCGGTGGCACTTTACTACTTTGCCATCACGGTCGATGTTAGCCTCTGCTATCTGTAAAACAGCTTGTTGATCATTTTTTTCTCCAGCAAGCGTGACGGTGACCCGTTTGCAGGCTATGTCCTGCTGGTGTTGGGGGAGCTGTACGGCTTCAGCAATGATCGTGCAGAGGTTGCCATTCTTATCACGCTTGACGATAGTAATTCCTTGTACTTGCGCTAGGGGAAGGTGAACATCGGGCTGCGCATCTGGCTCGTGACGCGAATGAAAGAAGAGAGCAAGTATCACCAAACCGGTTGCAACGACAAGTACGGTTAGCAAGAAGGAGCGGTAGGACATAAAGCCTTGTCAATCAGATCTTGCGAGAAATGTTGCTTGCGCACGTAGAGTATTAGATCGAATAGTAAGCGTACCGCGTGCTCATGGCCGGCGCGCGGCAGAATGATATCAGCAATCGTTTGATAATAAAATGGCGTGTTAGCGGGGCAGACAAACAAGCTTGCCATTCCATGCAGCTTGACCTGTGCGTCTAGGTGGTCGTCGCCC
>Ga0214923_10000390_pt1 | contig 67621 bp, 69 predicted proteins | sample LL1510_MetaG_FD_177993 | JGI IMG/M metagenome (GOLD analysis project Ga0214923, IMG submission 177993) | Freshwater microbial communities from Lake Lanier, Atlanta, Georgia, United States - LL-1510 | ecosystem: Environmental > Aquatic > Freshwater > Lake | place: USA: Georgia | collected...
TTCATAATGTATTCAACTAAAGTTTCATAATGTATTCAACTAAAGTTTCATAATGTATTCAACTAAAGTTTCATAATGTATTCAACTAAAGTTTCATAATGTATTCAACTAAAGTTTCATAATGTATTCAACTAAAGTTTCATAATGTATGCTAAAACATAAAATGGTGGCATAATAGTATGTGGTACAGTTTGACCAGCACTATTTCCACCTATAGGATTGGTATGTGTCCCTTTAACATTTCCACCATATAAAACATCTCTATTGGTACCACTACTAGCAATTCTTCCATTGTCAAAATCACTATATGTATAATAATGTGAATGCGATGGTATGTGACTTAAATCTAATGTTACTGTTTCCGCACCTCCACTAGTATCATATACTCTATTAATTAAACCTACACCTTGACCTTGTCCTAAAATAAATCTACCTCTTAAATCAGGAGTTCCATTTGTTCCATCACAAAGTGCCCATGTAGGAGGTGGAATAAGTACACCTCCTACTATATTTGCAGGTAAAGGTTTCCAAGCAATTATTCCACCTTTTGGTGTAAGATTAGAAACACCATCAACTTGAAGATCTTTAACAGTTAAATTATTTGATACCTTTAAAATAGTTGCATTTAAATTACCAGGTATTGTTACACCAGTAGGTGATTGTAAATCTTTTGCTAAAGCTGCTAATGTATTAATAGCATTATTATCATCAATACCAGTAACTGATTGTGAATTTGTAAAAGTTTCTTTCACATCTGTTTGAATACAGTTACAACACAACTGATAAATCACAATAATTATAATTATTATTATTAAATACTTTTCCATTAATATATTATATAAAATAATATATTTAAATTATAATGTTTTCAACTAAAGTTTCATAATATAAGCTAAAACATAAAATGGTGGCATATTATCAAACGGTTTATTTCCTCCTTTAGCTTCTCCATCTACAAAAGTAGTTGAACGCCAAACATCTTGGCGATTACCTTGGTCTCCAGCAGGCCAAGGTCTATCTGGTTTTTCATATTTATGAGAATGATTTGGCATTTCATTAATAGATAATGATATATTTTCACGACCACTAATATCACCCAATACTCTATTAGTTAAACCTGTTCCCTGTCCTTGTCCTAATATAAATCTACTTCTTAAATCTGGAGTATTATTTGAACCATCACAAAGTGCCCATCCTGGAGGTGCTATTGGATTATTCCAAGCAACTATTATACCTCTTGGTAAAAGATTAAAATTACCATCAACATTAAAATCTTTAACAGCCATATTAGCATTTTCACTTAAATTAGTATATGATTTTAATCTTAACCAACCATCATTATCTGATACTAATACGTGTCTATTTTTTAAATTTAAATTACCAGGTATTGTTACACTAGTTGGTGATTGTAAATCTTTTGCTAAAGCAGCTAATGTAGCAATAGCATTAGTATCATCAATACCATTAACTGATTGTGAATTTGTAAAAGTTTCTTTCACATCTGTTTGAATACAGTTACAACATAAATGATAAATAATTATAATTATAATTATAATTATTAAATACTTTTCCATTAATATATTTTATAAAATAATATTTAATTAAAGTTTTATAATGTATGCTAAAACATAAAAGGGTTGCATTTTATCAAACGGTTTAGTTTCTCCTGTAGCCTCTCCATCTACCCATGAATTTGACCTAAATACGTTCTGTTTACTACCACTGTCACCTCTGTCGCCTTGATAATTGGTTACGACAAGTTGCTTTGGACCATTTCCCCTTACTCCTGTAGATACCCATCGTGTTTGTGACCAATCCCCATAGTTATTAGCTTGATTATATTTATGAGAATGATTTGGCATTTCCTCAATAGATAATTGTATATTTTCACGACCACTAATATCACCCAATACTCTATTAGTTAAACCTATTCCTTGTCCTTGTCCTAAGATAAATCTACTTCTTAAATCTGGAGTATTATTTGAACCATCACAAAGTGCCCATCCAGGGGGTGCAACTGTACCATTCCAAGCAAAAATCATACCTTTTGGTAAAAGATTAAAATTACCATCAACATTAAAATCTTTAACAATCATATTAGCATTTTGATTTAAATCTGTATATGATCTTAATCTTAACCAATTATCAGTATCTGATACAAATACATGTTTATTTAAATTTAAATTACCAGGTATTGTTACTCCAGCTGGTTTTTGTAATTCTTTAGCAAAAGCAGCTAATGTATTAATAGCATTATTATCATCAATACCAGTAACTGATTGTGAATTTGTAAAAGTTTCTTTCACATCTGTTTGAATACAGATACAACACAACTGATAAATCACAATAATTATAATTATAATTATTAAATACTTTTCCATTAATATATTATATAAATTAATATTTTTAAATTAACTAAATTGTATATGCTTATAATAAAAAATTGATATAATTTATTATAAAGTAATATGAATATTATGTAATATAATGTCAAAAATACTTGTAATTGTTGAATCTCCAGGTAAAATAAAAAAGATTAATGAAATTTTAGGTCCTAATTATATTGTTAAAGCTTCTTATGGACACGTCCAAGATTTAGATAAAAATTCAATGTCTATTGATATTGAAAATAATTTTAAACCCTTGTATAATATTTCTCATGATAAATTAAAAGTTGTTAATGAATTAAAAGAAATAGCCAATAAATGTATAGAAGTTATTTTAGCTTCAGATGAAGATAGAGAAGGAGAAGCAATTGCAGGTAGTTTAAAAGATGTTCTTAAACTAAAAGACCCAAAACGTATTGTTTTCCACGAAATTACTAAAAAAGCAATTACTGAATCTATAGCAAATCCAAGAACTTTAAATCAAAATTTAATTGAAGCTCAACAAACTCGTCGTTTATTAGATCGTCTTATGGGTTATAAAATTAGTCCAATCTTATGGGCTTTCAAAGTAGGTGAAAGTGCCGGACGAGTTCAATCAGTTGTAGTAAAAATTCTAGTAGATAAAGAAAAAGAAATATCACAAGCTGTTGCACAACCATTTTTAAAAACAACTGGTGAATTTTCTATTAAAGATACTAAATTTAATGGTGTTCTAAGTTATCAATTCAAAAAGTTAGATGATGGTAAATTATTTTTAGAATCATTAGATAAGACTTGTTCGTATATTGTTTCAAGTGTTGAAAATAAAAAATCAATTCGTAAACCATCTCCTCCTTTTATTACATCTACATTACAACAAGAGGCTTCAACTAAATTAGGATTTCCAGTAAAGAAAACAATGGATGCTGCACAAAAGTTATATGAAGCTGGTTTAATTACCTATATGCGAACTGATTCTACTAACTTGTCAGAAGATGCATTAAAAGCAGCAGAACAATATATTAAAGAAATATATGGAAAAGAATATTCTGATAGAAAAACGTATACTACTAAGAATAAAGGAGCACAAGAAGCACACGAAGCAATTCGTCCATCATATTTAGAAAAAACAGAAGTTCCAGAAAATATGGATAAAGATTGTGTTAAATTATATTCTCTAATTTGGAAAAGAACTATTGCATGTCAAATGGCAAATGCTAAATTAAATATTCAAACTATTAATATTGATATTTTAAAGAATAAAGATAGTCTACTTATTTTTTCTAAAAAACAACATTATTTTGTTTCTACGTTAGAAAATATAGAATTTGATGGTTTCTTAAAAGTTTATGATAATACGTCTGAAGAGGATGAAGCAATTAAAGGTAAATTAGAAATAAAAGAAAAAGATTCAGTTAATATGAATAAAATAAAAATAACTGAAGAATACACTAAATTACCATTACGTTATAATGAAGCAGGATTAATTAAATATCTTGAAAAGAATGGTATTGGTCGTCCATCTACATATGCCTCTATAATTAGTAAGATTATTGATAAAAAATATGTTGAAAGTAAAAATATAGATGGTATTAAAAAAGAATCTCAAATATTAGAACTTTCTGATAAATACAAATTGAAACAAAGTAAAAAAGAAATTAGTATTGGTAAAGAAAATAATAAATTAGTGCCAACCGATTTAGGAAATCAAATTATTGAATTTTTAGTAAAGAATTTTGAACCAATTATGGAAATTAAATTTACAGCAGAATTTGAAGAATATTTAGATATGATTGCAGACGGTAAAGCTAAATGGCATAATATTTTAAATCAATTTTATCAATTATTTAATCCTATTTGTATAAAACTATCAAAAGAAGTTAAAATAAATCCAACTATTACTAATGTAGATAAATTACTTGGAGTTGATAAATCTACTGGACTAGAAATATTTACCGGTTCCGGTCAATATGGTCCATATATAAAATGTCTTGAAGATAATGAATCAAAAAAATGGAAATATGTTTCAATTGAAAATTCAGAAAACATAAACTTAGAAGATGCTATTATATTACTGAAATATCCAATAAAATTAGGTAAAATAGGAAAAGCCGAATTAACTTTACATAAAGGGCAATTTGGATTTTATATTAAATATGCTAATAAAAACTATTCAATTAAAGATAAAGAAGAAAATGAAATTACATTTGATTATGCAAAAACATTAATTGAAGGTGGTGATAAATATGCAATTAAAAGTTTTTCAGTTAAAAATAAAATAATAAATGTAAAGACCGGACAATATGGACCTTATTTACAAATTATTTCTGGTAAATCAAAATCAAATATACCAATTCCAGATGATTATAAACCAGAAACTTTAACGGTAGAAGAAGCTTTAGAAATTATAGCTGATAAAAATGGAACTATAAGTAAACCACCAATAGAACAAAAATTAACTATTATTAAAAAAAAATCTAAAAAAGATGTAGAAATATAAATTTAATAAAAAAATTTATATATCTAATAATTTATTTATTCATCACTTTCATCAATTTCATCAATATTACAAAAACTTCCAGTAGTAGCATATTTATAGATTATATAAATATAAGGGAAAAATATAGCCATAAAAAAACTTCCAAAGCTAAAACCTTTATTACATTTAAAAGAAAGATAAATTGCAAACAACGCTAATATAGAATGAAAAATAGAATATATTGATGGATAATCACGAGTTTTTACTTCTTTAACAAATCCACATTCACCTGAAAGGCATGCAGGTCCTATCATGGGTAAACCTGTTGGTAAAATTGTTGCTTCATGTTCTTTTGGTCCACTTGTTGGCACACTTGTTGGCACACTTGTTGACACACTTGTTGGCACACTTGTTGGCATATTAGAATCATTTTTAGGTAGAAAATTAGTTGTAAATTTCCAAAGACCGTTTACTATAGAACCTCCTTCATATAGTGTTACTAAAGTTAAAGAATAAGTAGTATTATTTGTTAAACTAACTGTTGCTATATTTGATGTTGAACTAAATGATTGTAATATATTATCATAATTTTTTAGTTGATAACCTGTAATATAAGAACTATTTTCTTTAGGTTTATCCCATTGTATAGTTAGTTCAGTATTATTATTATTAAAATTTAGGTGTGTATTAATATCTCCATTAGGTATTATTAAATTAGAACTATTAATTGGTGTTATATTATTTGTTGTATCAGGAAGCATTATATATTAATAGATATTTATTTAAAAACACCACATAATCTTTTATTATTTACATATTTATAAATTATATAAATATAAGGAAAAAATATAGCCATAAAAAATTCTCCAAAATTAAAAAAACCTTTATTACATTTAAAAGAAAGATAAATTGCAAAAAATGATAATATAGAATGAAAAATAGAATATATTGTTGGTTTATTATTTTTAATAATTACACATTTTATTTTTTTATATTTTTTTTTATTATCTTGAATGGGAAACATGTATTGAGCAGGTAACACGTCCGGAATGGGTATTTTATCTTGAACGGGTATAAAATCTTGGACTGGTATTTTATCTTGGACGGGTATAAAATCTTGGACTGGTATTTTATCTGGGACTGGTATTTTATCTTGGACTGGTATTTTATCTGGAACTGGTATTTTATCTTGGGTGGGTATAAAATCTTGAATAGCATTGACAGTTTTTTTATCTTTAAAAGCTATATTGTCTTGAAAAGCTGTAAAAATTATTTTATCTTGAATAGACATATATTTTACATTAGATTATTTTTATATTTTTTAGAATATTATTAGCGCGAATTATTAACCAACCATTAACACCATTAAGATTATTTATATATTCTTGTATTTTATTTTTATCTGCAGATAATCCACGGTGAACTTCATAATAAAGAGCTATTAATGTTTCGTCATATTCAGTTGGTGTAACCGTATAATGATAAATACCATCATTAATTACAGAAGTAACTTTATTATCATATTTTCTTATATTTAGTATATATTTATTCCAGAGATGAGGAGGTAGTTGTGCACATGTAACACTCCAATGATGAATTGGTTGATTATTATTTTTACCACTCCGAGGAATTATAGATTTCCAACCATTAGCATAATCATCTTGAGTTAGTGGCTTACAGATTACTTTTTCAATACCGTCTACATTATAAGAAAATTGTGATTGATTACTAACTTTTGTATGATTTACTTTATAATGTCCAAATGGAAGTTTTTCTCTTTTTTTTTGATGTTCATTTTCATCAACATTTTCTATAAAATTTTTTTTAATGGATACCATTTTATATAGTAATTTAAATAAATATTATTTTAAATCATTTTTATTATTTAAAAAATGATTTATAATATAAAATAATGAATTATTACAACAAAAAAGAAGTTACGCATTCAGAATTGATTAAATGGAAATCTAATCCAGAATTAAATCCAAGAACTAATAGAAAAATTACAGAAAAAGGAGAAATATATAAATATTTAAAAAATTGTTACGATAATAAATTTTCAAATAAATTATACGAAACAGTAGATGATAAGGACCCAATTTCATTAGCAGTTTTTTGGATTGAAGAAAATGGAAATAGACGAATTATTTATAATGATATTTCTTCTTTAATTTTTTATAAAGATTCATATAATTTAGTTAGATGTTTTGAAAGAGAAACATTAGAATATTTAAAGGCACATAATATTACTAAACACCCAACTACAATGGAAGAAATACCAAATGATGTTTTTAAAAATATATGTGCTAAAGATTTAGAAAAAGAAAAAAAAAGAAAAACTAATAATGAAATTGCTTTTGAAATATTCCAAAAATTATCATCTTTATCTATTTTTATTGATTCCGAATTGTTTATGAATTTAAATAAAGAAAAATTAATTAAATTTAATTATGAAATAAGTGATATGTATAAAAAAAATTTTTCTAGTCATCAATTAAAAGAAATTTCAAATAGAATTCTTTTTTCAAAATACCATAATGAAATAGAATCAATGTCCCATGACTGCATTCAAAAATATCTTCTACAAGATATAGATGAGCTTTTATCTGTTAAAAAGAATCAATTAAAATATATGTGTAATTATTTATTAGTTGGTTCATTAAGTATTGTAATTCCGAAAATTCGAACATTATATCCAGATATTTGTTTTAATTTTATAATCTAAAAAAAAGTGTCAAAATACATATTAAAAATTTAATATATATTTTCATGATTCTCAATGGGATGTCTCCTCAATGAGAGCACAGTAGCTTACGCATTCTTGATACCGTTGCTTTTAGCATCGGCATATGCGCGGGCTTTGTTTGTTGCCTAGACACCATCGTCGGTGTCAAACTTTGGGCAACTTCTGACCGCCTTATAAGCCTTTCTTTCTGGTGCGTTGGTGTTTGGCACGGTTGGGCGATTGGTCGGAGTAGTCAACTGACTGTTGTCAGTGTTCATACTTTCGACTGTGTCAGAACGGGCACGTTTTCTTGGTGCGTTGGTGTTTGGCACGGTTGGGCGATTGGTCGGAGTAACACAGGGGTCCATGTTGCGATGGGGATTTGTGCTAATACCAAAATTTTCCCATTGGAACAAATAAACATTTTAATTTTCAATTTTTTTATAATACTTAAATTACCAAATTTTAGCTCTTTTTTTTGGTTCAAGATATAATTCATCAGTTTCTTTTATATTAAATGCCTCATAAAATTCGGGTATATTTTTAACGATTCCATTTACTCTTAATAAAGGCGGACAATGCACATCAACTAATAATCTGTGTATAATATCTTTTTTTCTAGAACTAGAACACCATACACGAGCATAACTAATAAAAAAATTTTGAATTGATTTTAAATTATAATTATCTGTATCGTTTAAATATTTTTTTAATCCTCGTAATGCAATAGTAACACCACCAAAATCAGCTAAATTTTCTCCTAAAGTTAATTCGCCATTAACTTTTACTCCTTCAATAATATAATTATCAAATTGATTTTTAAGAATTAATGTTTTTGATTTATATTTTTTAAAATCAGATTTATGCCACCAATTTTTAAGATTTCCATAAGCATCATATTTACAACCTTTATCATCAAAACCATGTGTTATTTCATGACATATTACAGAACCAATTCCACCAAAATTAATTGCTTTATCATAATTTTCTGAAAAAAACGGAGGTTGTAAAATACCAGCAGGAAAAACAATCTCATTATATGTAGGAGAATAATAAGCATTTACCTTTTGTGGATTCATAAACCATTCATTTCTATTAATTTCTTTATATAATTTATTAAATTTATATTCATTATTAGCTATATTACACATAATGTTATTTTTAAAATAAGAATATTCTTTTCTAATATCACTAGTATAAACTCGCCATTTAGTAGGATGAGCAATTTTAATTTTCATATTATCTAATTTATTTAATGCTTTTGTTTTGGTACTATTTTCCATCCATTCTAAATTTTGAATACTATTTCTAAATTCATTTTTTAAATATTTAATCATTTCACCAATAACTTTTTTTGCATTACTAGAAAAATATTTTTTAACAAAACATTGACCGATTAATTGACCTAATTGATTCTCTGTATTTAATAATACACGTTGCTCTAAAGGCTTTATTTTTTGTGTTCCATTTAATACTTTTTCATAAAAATTAAAACATATTTTTTCTAAATTTATTGATAAATAATCTTTCATAGTTATTAAAAATTTATAAATATAATAATCTTTCCATATTTGTAAATCTATATTATAATATAATTTGTTTAAATTAGCAAAAAATTTAGGATTTATTAAATTAATTTTTTTAGGAGTTATATTTATTTTTTTAAAGAAATATTTAATAAATTGAAAAGATGGATAATCAGCAATTATTTGCTCTAGTGTTCGTGTATTTTTAAGTAATTCTGGATTTCTATTTTGAACTCGTGTATACGTATATTTTGCTAATTTTTCTTCTAATTTATAAATTTCTTTAATATTAAGATTTAAATAAAAATAATTATTAATTTTTTTTAAAAATTTTTTATATTCATCTTGTTCTTTTTTCTTTGATTCTAATAAATAATAATCCCTATCTGGTAATCCTAAACCACCTGTGCCCAAATGTAAAATATTTATATTTGCATTATCAAAATCATTATGAATTAAAAAATAAAAAGGACTTTCAATATTACATGTAATTTGATAATCAACAACTAATTTTAATAAATCATCAATTGATTGTTTACTTTTTATTTCATTAATATATACATAAACATCATTAATAATTCTTTTTTTCTCTCTTGTTTTAGATTCTAAGCCTTGATTATATAAAATACTAAATTTATTAAACTTAGAATTTTCAGGATAAGTAGTTTCAACAATTTTTTTAACACGTTTATTATTTTTTTCTTGTAAAACTGAAAAAGTTCCCCATTTACTAAATTCCGGTGGGATGGGATTAGAATTAATCCAATTTTCATTTACATACATAAAAAAATTATTTCCAGGTGTAAATTTTGTTGAAAATTTATTAATACTCATTAAATTAATATGGAAATAATTTTTTTGTTTTTATATTGTATCAAACCATGAATGTTTTTATATTGTATCAAACCATGAATGTTTTTATATTGTATCAAACCATGAATGTTTTTATATTGTATCAAACCATGAATGTTTTTATATTGTATCAAACCATGAATGTTTTTATATTGTATTAAACCATATATGTATAGAATTTTCTTCAAATTTTTTAAACTTAAACACTTTTAATAATTCACGCGGTAAAGAATTATTCATTTGTATATAATTCTTAACCGATATCTCATAAATTTCTGTACTGACTTTTGGTTGTTTAAATAATGCTCTTTTAGCAACTATAGCAATTGTACAATAACAAGCAATTATTTAATTGGAAATCTTTTTAATTTTAATCTAGTTGCATCAAATCATACATTTTTTAATTAATATAAGAAAAAATTAATTTACGAGTTAGTAAAAATATTTTTAAATAATTACTTGTATGATAAATTAATGAAAGTTAAAGTATACGCAACGATACGCAACGATAGCGCACACTTGATTTTATGATTACCGAGATATTTGATAATTCTTTAGTTTCTTTATTTTTGAATATAGTTAGCTTTTTATTCCGTAATAATGCAGCCTTAATTGTTTTTTGATATGAACTTATTTCCTCATTGTAAGCCTCTTTGTAAGAAATAGAAATATTTGTTAATGTTGTATTAACTTTTAATACTTCTATGAGTTTCTCAATTCCATACTTATTAATATAATTTTTTGATAAATCGAGTTTTGTCAAATGTGTGTTTTTTTTTAATGCTTCTAAAACTTTAGTATAGCTAGAACGATTATATTGAAATATTTCAGTATTTGTAAGGTTGAGTTCTGTTATAGACTTATTAAATACGAGTCCTTCTGCAAGTGCTTCAACATTGTCGGCGCCATAATTATTGATTTTAACATTTTTTAAATTGAGTTTTGTTATTGTCGTATAAACTTTTAAATTTTTCATAGTTTCAATAAAGCCATAATACTGAAACCGACTATCTGCATAATTTAATTCTATATTCCAACAATTTCCAAACTTAAAATTCAAAAATGAAGAAATTAAATTTAATTCAATAGGAGATAATTCAATATACGCAAGATCTATGGTAACAATTTTTGTAGATGAAAATATAGTTTTTAGTACCATTTGTAATGGAAAAAATATTGAAATTAATCTCATTTTTTGCACTGTACGAATTAAAATATCTTTTGTTTTTCTAGTTGTAAAATTTTTAATACACAAAAAAGCAAATATATCATAGTCTTTTTTTGAAAATTTACAAATATTGCAAAAATTTTGATTTTCTATTTGAAGAAAATTTAATAATTCTATATTATATTTTTTAGTAAAGTTATTTATTTTATCTTTGATTAATGTTTCTATATTTTTATTTAAACTTTTATCAACTTTAGATAGATTAAGTAGATTAACAAAGTCTAAAAACTCAAAAATATTATTTAAAGTGTCTAAACAAAAGTTAGACAGAATTGAAGTATTTGCTTTGAGATTGTGTGCACACTTCATTTGTTTGTTGTATTTATTGTGTTTATTATGTTTGTTGTTGGTGATATACTTTGTTATTATATTACAGATAAATTATTAAATTTTCAATTTTTATTATAATCATCTAAAATGGTATTAGTATTAATCCAAAAATCTATTGGATAGTTTTTAAGTGTTTTAAACGTAAATACTTTTAATAATTCACGCGGTAAAGAATTATTCATTTGTATATAATTCTTAACCGATATATCATAAGTTTCTGTACTGACTTTTGGTTGTGTAAATGATAAACGACCATCTATAATATCTTCATAACGATTATTATATTGTGGAACATCTGTCTTATTTGTAATTGTGTTAATAATATTTTGAATATCATCTATATTTAGAATAATAAATTGCTCCGGTTTTGTTTCATCTACATAAAAAATAAAACCCGAATCAAGAAATATAGGTTTATTATATGTTTTTATATTATTGATAATTTTTAATATACTACTTTTTTTTAGCATATGATACCCCATTAAATGCATTATTTTAAGAATAACATTACTATAAATTAGTTTTGGTTGATTCTTAAATGGTATAATGAATCCAAATCGTCCAATTTTAACTTCAGAAATCCAAGGATTAATAATATATTCTTGAATATATTCTCCCCATTCATTGGACTGATTACCTAAATCTTTAAGTTTTAAACGCCATGATTGGGTAAATACATTGTCTAAAAGTGGAAAGATTTCAAACCGCATTTTACCACGACGGGACCATTTTGGTGTGGTGTCTAAAAAATATGGAATGTTTTGAGAATGAGCTAGTTTAAAAATTTCATATTTGTGAAAATCAAGAAATGGACGATATATATTTACATTATGAATAGTGCTATTTTTTTTCATTACTTCCATATCAAGAATATTACTTCCTTTCATAGAATTGGTAAAAATATTTTCAATAATATCATCTTTATGATGAGCTACAAAAACACCACTACAACCGTGTTCAACTATAATTTGTTTATATAGATTAAAACGGATTTTACGTGATTCTTCTTCAAATTCTGTTCGAGAGCCAGAATCTTCTTTTTTTCTAGAATACCCAGAGACTTTTGTTATATAAACTTTTATATTATATTTATTACAATATTCTATCAAAAAACTTATTTCTTTTTGTTGCTCTGCTCTTTGTGAGTAATCAATTGATGCAGCAAAAATAGGAAAATAATTATCTTTTTCTTGACTTAATTTGATTAGACATGCTAATAATACCATTGAATCAACACCTCCACTTAGACTTACAATAGCCCCATTTTTAACACAATAATTTTTTAGAGAATTATATAAATTATTTTCTACAGGAATACCAGATATATTTTCTTTTCCAAAATAATAATTTTTTGGGCTTTCCAAAAGACATTGATTGGTTTTTTGAAATTTACTTATTTTGTAAATAAAATAAGCTATAATAAAAGTTATAATTAGCCATATGAATGGCATTTATACATAAAAAATACATATAATCATAAATAATTTTCAATTTTTATAATTATTTAAAATCATAATCTAATATTTTTTTAGTATCTATTTGTTTATTTGTTGATAAAATAATGACATATGTATTTTGTATAGTTTTATTTTTTGATAACTTAAAATTATGATCTATATATGTAAAATTTTCTTTTGCAATCATTCGTGTAATTATATGAAATTCGGATTCTGATATTTCTTTAATAATTTCAAAGTCTCCATAATCAATATTTTGATATGATAAATTGTTAATAAAATTTTTTTTACCTTCTAAATCCCAAATAGGAATTGTAATAATAAAAGTTAAATTATTTTTATTTTCTTTTGCTTGTAATAAAAAATGTAATGCTTTCATTAAAGCAGATTCAATTATATATTTCTGATAAGGTGGGTTCATTCCGAATGTTCCTTTTTTAGGTATTAAATTGTAAAAACTACCTACTGAACCAAAATATTGTTCTATATCTTGATAAATTGAACAGTAATTAGTAAATGTATGATTAATTGCAGATGCAAAACATTCAAAATTTAAATTATAATCTTGTTTCAGTTGCATCATAATATTAGATTTAACTCCTAACTGGTGATTATTAGAACCAAGTAATTGATATCTAAATAATATAATCCATATTATATCATCTATATTTTTCTTTCCTGTATAATTTTTTTTTAATTTATTATATTCATCAAAAGGTATTAATAAATTATCTAAAATATTTAGAAGACGTTTATCTTTTATTTCAAATTCTAAATCGATATTATATTTAAAAAAATCATAATATTCTTCATTTCTTTTTTGTTTTATTTGTATTTTACTTACAATATATTTATTTTTATTATCAAAATAATAATTGGAATTTTTATAATTAGATAATAATTTATGTTGATTATTAAAAAGTTTAATTAAAAAATTAATTAATACTATTATTAAATCATTTGGTTCTTTTATATTTTCATCATATTTAACTAAATCATTTAAAGTATTTATTAATGATTGTGTTTCTGTATAATTATTTGGTAAAAATGGATCAATATTAGAATCAAAATTATCAGAAGCATACAGTGTAAATATCCAAGAAGAAAGTAAATTTGTTAATGTTCTCGGAAATGATTTTTTTATACTAAAAATTTTTGCACCAAATAATGAAATTGATTTATTTATGAATTCTTTAATAATATAACAAAATAATTTTCCTCTATATAATTCTATAATAATACTAGTTTCATTTGTTGAATTTACACTATATTCAAACTCGATATTATTATCAATATAAGAATGTAATTCATAGACCATTATTATATTTAAATATGTTTCTTTATATTTATTTATTATATATTAAAATAATTTTTTGAATAAGTTTTTTATACTAAGTTAAAACTGTTTACAATCTAGATATAATCGCTTGTGACACCAATCACTACATTGAATTGCTCCTCATTATACTCATACTCACACCACAGAATAATACTACATTGAACAAGATAATTATTCTATTTATTAATCTGATTATATATAATTACTCAATATACAAGTTTTTTCGACACATTGGACATGGAACAATAACATAACATTTATCATTTGGTTGTGATAGACTGTGTTTTAACTTTTCTATACACGTTTGACAAAATATATGATTACATGAAGTTTTTACGTATATAGGTATATCTGTATCTGTATTTAAGCAAATAGAACACTCGTAAATATCATCACATTTATCACATACAGTTAAATCTGGTATAAAATTTACAGTATTCTTAAATGGTACTTCTTTAGTCTCTAAATTTGCGTGGGGAGGAATAGTCTCCAAAATTGCATAGGGAGGAATAACGTGTCTAGGTACGCGACTAAAACGGGAACGATAAGTAACACCATCTTCCATTTCTGCTAAGTTAAGACGCATACGCAATACAGTTTCAAGCTCGTAAGGGGTACGAATAATAGAATCATCAGTAATTGCTTGTTCTACATTTGAAGATGGATTCATCATTGGTTATGATTTATACATATTAAATAATAATAATAAAATTATTAAATTTTCAATTTTTTATTTATAAATAAATATAATCACTTTTTTTTGCAATAATAGTATAACTTTGTTAAACATTTTAGAATGCTTGTATTTTAAATAAATTAGTAATGTATGTTTATTGATACATTATAAAGCCCGTCATTGTCTTTATTCTTTGCGTTGACGTTTTGCATTTAACAATATTTCATCAGTAGGCTGTTGTGTAAGCTGTTGTACTGCCGATGACGATGACGATGACGATGATTGTTGTGCTGGTGATGGCTGTTGTGTTGGTGATGGCTGTTGTGTTGACAATACCAATAGCTGTTCTGCTACTAATACTGGTTGTTGTTGTAAAATAGGTATTGGTATTGGTATTGGATAGTCTCCATCCATCTCTTTGTTCCATCTCACAAACGAGATAGATGACCTAATCTTGGTGTGTTTCACCCCAACGGGTCCACTTAATCCTGTACAGACCCAGATACGCTCTTCTTTGGTCGATTTACCGCATGGTGAGAACCACCAATTCTTAGACAACATCTTTTTGTCTCCGCACACAGCGCACTCTTTTCCGTCAAAGTTTTTGATTTCATCTTGTTTTGGTGGTCTACCTCTCTTTTGTGATGGATGTTGTGCTTCCGATTCTGATAGCTGTTGTACTTCGGATTCTAATAGCTGTTGTGTTGGGGATGGATGTTCTACTTCCGATTCTGATAGCTGTTGTACTTCCGATTCTGATAGCTGTTGTACTTCTGATTCCGATAGCTGTTGTGTTGGGGATAGCTGTTGTGTTGGGGATGGCTGTTGTACTTCCGACTCCGATAGCTGTTGTGCTGGTGATGGCTGTTGTACTTCCGATTCTAATTCCGATTCAGATAGCTGTTGTGCTGACGGTGACTCTATAACCATTGCTTTATCTAATATCCATGTAATTGTTCTTATTAGTGAATTTATTTTTGAACAAGCAATTTCACAATCAATTATTGCCATTCTTGATTGTACTTCCATTCTTTCAATTATTTTAATCAACTTTTCATTTTTTGTCTGTGCATCTATATCTATCAGTTCTTTGGTTCCTTTTAAAATGTCAAACTTTTTTATTAATGTAAGGGTATAATTATTATTACTATCATTTAGAAAATTAATCCATGATTTTTTTTCTAATTGATGTAATTTACTAGAAGTTATTTTTTTTATTATATCAGCTATTTTCTGGTCAAAATACTTGCGATTGTTAATAAAAGCCTCTCTATTAAATATTTTAAACGCTTTTGGATTATTTAACATATACATATATTGTTTGTATGGTTTGTTTGTATGGTTTGTTTGTATGGTATGTTTTATAATATCCATAAATTATTAAATTTTCAATTTTTTATATACTTAAAAGAAATTGTTTACTTGCTTATTTAGCTTTTACACAAAGTTTTCGTTAATTATAGTGATACATACAGTATTTATTTTATTGTAGATAATTCAAAAATTATCAAGTGCTTTTAGTGACCTAATTTGTTGGTATACAAGTTGATCTATCAATAAATATAGTTAGTCTATTTCTGGAATATTAAAATCATCATCGGTAGGAGTATCAGAAGTCGTTGTACGCAAAGTGATAAGCTTTCGTTCTAGTGACTTTCTAAATTCTTCAGCACTTACAAAGCTTTTGATACTAGCCGTATAAGCATCAAAGAAAGGTATGTGATTTACATTTTTGGTTTCCATCAATGTTCTACGTGCCATAAAAAGATCGTTTTTCCGATAAAACATTGTGTTTTTAGCTCTTCTTGCATTCATATTAGCTTTATCAAATTTATTTAGAAATGCTACCATATGATTTGTTGCATTTACTTTTTGTGAGATTGCCTCGTCCATCACAATTCGCTCTGTAATTTGGACACACAGAGAGTCGAGATAGTTATTTGCATCGAAATATAAAACCAATGCTCTTAGATACTTATCACTAATTTTTTTAAGGAAAGTGTCATGATTTTTTTTATCTTCGATTGCTTTTTTTAGCTGATCTTCGTATTTATCAATTTCTTCTTGTGCCTTTATAAGATTCTCTTGTAGTTTCTGATTTACACTTACCATTCTCTCATCAGTATTGATTACATTTTTGAAAGCAATTGCAAGCTCTCTCATATCTTTTTCTTTCTTTTTTTCATCTGCAATTGCTATTTCCAGCTCTTTTTCTACACGGATGATCGGGGTGGTCACAGTGATTGAGATAGTCACAGTAGTCGGGATGGTCGTAGTGATCATGATGACAAAGTGACCGAAGTGTCCGAAGTGAGCAAGGTAAAACTATGCAATATACTTTATAAGTAGTAAATAATTAATTTTTCAATTTTTTAATATAAAACAAAATAATTTTTTTAATATGTTTTGTTATATTTATTTATAAATAAATAGTTTTACCAAATTATATAATGTCTTTTATAAATAATCTTCATATTTATTAATAAAATCTTCCCACAAGTGTCTATTGATTTCATCATACACATATCCTTGTCTATTTTTATAATTATATTTTTGTTCGGTAATCCACATACTAAGTTTTTTTATTTCCTTATCTTTGTCTGTTTGTGATGGTCTTTTTTTATTTTCAACGATATATTCTACTACCAATTCTAACTGTAATATCCATTCTTCTTTTCTACAAATAAAATATTCTTTGTATTTGTCATCATTAATAAAATCTTCCCATAATTTTTTAATGTTTGATGGTAATATACTTTTATCTTTATTTTGATAACGTCGTTGTTGCCTATTAATCCAATTAGCATATTTTCTTACATTTTTATCTTTATCGTTATTAAGTGGTCTCTTTTTATATTTATTAATATATTCTTCAACCTCATTTAAATTTGTTACCCATTCTTTTGTTGTTGAACGTGGTGCTAGTGGTGGTGGTGGTGCTGGTGGTGCTAGTGCTAATGTATTTGGAAAATTAAATAGATTATCCATGTGTTTCTTTAATTTTATGTTTATTGTGATAAATATTTAATTTTTCAATTTTTCTATTTATAAATAAATAAAAAAATAATCTAGATTATTAACATTATATTAATTTTTTAACACCTTTTCTCATTTTGAGCGGTGTGCATTTTGTGTGTTAAATGAAATAAAATAATATACTATAATATATAAATGTTTACTATCATTCAAAATATTCCAAATGTTAATACATACCCTCTCAAATATGTATTTGAAAATATGAAATTACAACATAAACCAAATACTTTATGGTTAGAGTTTGGTGTAGCAAGTGGTAATACTATTAATTATATTTCAAAATTTACAAATGATAAAGTGTATGGATTTGATAGTTTTGAAGGACTACCTGAAAAATGGCGTGATGGTTTTGATAAAGGCGCATTTAATAGAAATGGTAATTTACCAAAAGTTAATAGCAATGTTGAATTGATAAAGGGTTGGTTTAATGAAACATTACTCAATTTTATACAGACACATAATAAAAAAGTTTCATTTATTCATATGGATGCTGACCTTTATAGTTCTACAAAATATATATTTGATGTATTGAAGGATTATATTGATACAGATTGTATTATTGTGTTTGATGAACTAGTAAATTATCCAGGTTTTGATGGAGATAAAGGAGAACTCAAAGCATTTTATGAATTTATTACAGAAAATAAAGTAGATTATGAATGGATTGGAATGAACGGAACACCAACTGGTATGTCTGGTTATTATCACGAAAATGTAGCATTAATTATTCATTCAATAAATTAAATTAATAATATATATGTTTATAATATTTTTATTTTTTATAAATAAATCTAAAAATGGTATTTACACTCTTGAACGTTATAAATGAAATAATATTATATGCGACGACGTTTTTCGTTTTCTTGTAAATCATTTGATTCTACTTGTCGTTCTTCTCGTCGTTGTTTTCGTTGCTCTTCTCGTTCTTTTAGTTTTTGTTCTTGTTCGGGTGTCCTTGGAAATGCTACATCACTTACTTCTATATCATAGATAATCTTATAAGTTGAGTTTATTTCTACTACTTGTGCTACTTGTTCTGCTACTTGTGCTGCGTGTGCTGCTTGTTCTGCTGCTTGTTCTGCTACTTGTGCTTCTTGTGCTATAGCTTGTGTTGCTAGTGAAGCTACTGTTTCTTCTTCATCATCTTCTAGTTCTGCTGCTGCTGCTGCTGCTGCTGCTGCTGCTTTTCTTTTTTTTTCTTCTTCTCTTGCTGTTATTATTGAATTTTTTTTTATTTCATTAAGTATACGTGTCTCAGTTCTTGTTTCTTTTTCCCAGTCTGTTCTTACTCTTTTTTTTCCTGAAGCAGACCCAGAAGCAGAACCAGAAGCAGAACCAGAACCAGAACCAGAACCAGAACCAGAACCAGAACCAGAACCAGAACCAGAACCAGAACCAGAAGCAGAACCAGAAGCAGAACCAGAACTAGAACTAGAAGCAGAACCAGAACCAGAAGCAGAACCAGAAGCAGAACCAGAACCATTAAATACTAACCTAACTATTTTTACCGACTTATGTTGTTCTACTACTTCTACTAATGATTCTTTTACTTCATCTACTTCATCTTCTACGTCATCAGAATCTTCTACGTCATCAGAATCTTCTACGTCATTAGATTCTTCTACATCCTCTTCTACTTGTGTTTCTTTTAGTAGTTTTTTTAATTCTTCTAGTTCTTCTACTTTTGAAACCAATAACTTCTTAATAAAAGTTATTGCTGATTTTACTTTTATTTTTGCTCTTAACGCACGTAGCTCTGCTATCTTTAATTTTACTAATAGTTGTTTTAAAATAGTGGTACATTCTTTAGCTTCTTCTTGAATTAATAATGGATTATTACTTACTAATGATAACACTATATCTATCTCTTCTTTCATTTCATCAGACATTGTGTTTGTCTATATTTTGATTATAATAACATATAATAAATAAATTTTTCAATTTTTTTATTATAATTTATAAGATTTAAAAAAATTTTATTAGCTCATCATAGTAATACCAATTGCTTTCATTTTTTCACGAATAATTTCTAGGTTATTAAATGCTATGTATTCGGTATTACACGGTTAGATATATATGAGCTTTTAATTAAATTAGGTTATCTTAATAAATAAAAATCTTAATATAGTTGTATATCTTTTAATATAATTTTCTTTTATTACATATAGATTTAGGAATGGAATGTGAATAACGCTTATTTGTTGTTCTTTTTTATTATTCATATAACCAACTATAATAATATCTTTTAAGACTTGTATTATTAAGATTAGAGTATTTAAAAAATACGGTAGCGTCACTACATAATGCTTCTAATTGTTTTTTAAAATTTATAATCTGTTCATTATCATAAATATTTTCAACACAATAATTAGGGTTTTGTATAATTATATGTGTAATAAATTCTCGTTCTCTTGGGTTTAGTTCAAATGCAGCAATATAATATGGTCCTTTATTTGAATCAATATATGGCGGATAATAACTAATATAAAAATATTGCTTTGATATATTTACACGACTAAAATCACGCATTTTATGCATATCTTGATACATAAATGTAGGAAAAAAACTATTTAAATTTATCATTTCATATACCCATGTTTGTGCAAATTGTAATGTTATAAAAGATGTTATTAATTTTAAATTTTTTGAGCTTGGGTTTATAGCAAAATTTTTTTTTACAATATTATTGTTAATAGACTGTTTTCTTAAAAATTCATAAAATGAAGGAAACTCGTCATCTGTATTATTTAGACTATTATCATTATTATTTTTAATTTTTTTTAAGATATTAAAATTTTTATTAATATGTTTTGGATTTATTAAATTAATTTTATTAACGTGTGTTAGTATAAATGCATTATTATTAAAAATAGAAAACAATAAAATAATTATATTTGAATATTTAAGCATATTATATATATAAATATATGTATATATGTATTTTTATTATATCGGATATTATTTGTATTTAGTTGGATTATTGAAGAAATCATTCCATGCATCCCATCCATTAATTAGATTTAAGTAGTATATATAGATATCATTATCTAATTGCTTAAGCACTTTAATAATGTATTTTTTATCGTTGAAACATTCAATTCCATAATCTGATAAAATCTGATTGTTAAGAGCACATAGAAAAAGCATGCCTTTATTTTGTACACATCTACCTTTATTTTGTACGTTGTCTTCAAGTTCTTGATTATCATTATCTGATGATAATGATAAGTTTTGGCAAATGATAGCATTTTCTCCTTCATAAAGTGCTTCTTCTAAAGCTTTTGTTCTGATTTCTATAACGCTAATATTAGACATTGTTTTTAATTAGTTAATAATATATAATAAATAAATTTTTCAATTTTTTAAAATCAAATAATTAAATGACTGTAAAAGTGTCATTGTGTTGATAATACTATTATATATGCGTGTAATAATAATCCTAAGTTCGCGTATAGGCTTTTCTAGTTCATTCTTACGTAAAACATTCTTATCATATTCCTCTATAATGGCTTTTTCTTTTATATATTCAAGTTCTAGTTTATCTTTTATTGATTTTATTTTTTTCTCAGCAATTTGAATAGCATCACTATTATCTTTTGTGTTTCCAGGTATAAACTTTGCCAGACGTGCTACTGTTTCTTCTAATTGTGCTTCTTTTAGCTCTACATTAAGAGTGGCAATGCAATTAATCGCACCTATAATTTTTTTTCTCTGTTTCTTTATAGAATTGTTTAATTCTTGCAACTCTTCTCGATAAGATACAATTATAGTATTCAATTCTTGCTCAATGTGTATTATACCCAAGCTTTGATCTGTCGTGTATTGAAGTATACCCTCCATATCGTTTACTTTAATAATTTATTAAAGTAAATATTAACAATAAATTATTCAATTTTTATTTAAGCATATCTTTTTCTATTTCCTTTCGATTAATAACTGCTATTGAGAGTATGCCAACCCAGCTACATTTTAATGTATTCATAAAAATCATAATTATTAAAAAAATATATACTATATTATATGTATAAAGATAAATATATAAAATATAAAACTAAATATTTAGCTCTCAAAAATATAATACAATATGGTGGTAGAGATGGTAGTATTGGCGGAAGCGTCATACCGGCAGCTACAACCACAGCAAAAGCGAGTGGGATGACGGGTGGTGGTGGTGGTGGTGGTAGTGGATGCACATGGGACGCATTGCATCTTTCAGAGTGGAGTGCCAAGGTCGCATCGCTGCACACGGAACTACGCGAGTCGCTCGCGCAAGTGTGGAAGACACAGACGGTCCACTTGCGCGAGCTGCGGCTCAAGGCAGAGCGCGCCTTCAAGAGTAGCCAGCGACCACGACCAACGGTCTGGCCTCCTAAAAGCAAACACGATGTTTTGCCCAAAACGATTGATGTTGAGACTGTTCGTCGAAATAATGTGCTCGAGAGGTGGTCATCAGTGCTTGCAGAGCACGATGCATCGTGGGCCGAATTGCAGGCAGAAAAGAGAGCAGGCTGGCAGTCAGAGGCCGTCGAGTGGTACTGGCAACAGCGGGATGCAGCCTTTGGTCGCGGCGACTCAAGCAAGGTGGACCGCGTCAACAACCGTGGGCTAGTGCCGAGCACGCTCAAGTATGTCGTCTTTTACAGCGAGTGGATGCCAAAGCTCTCACATGTGCTCTTTGGACGCGCCGCCGATGAGTCCAACCCACGTGTTTTTGCCGACGTCGGCTCAGCGCCAGGTGGAATGTGCGAATACTTAGTAGGCAACCTCGGGTGGAGCGGCTTTGCATTCTCGCTCGCGCCGAGGGATGGTGGGTTCGGCATGCAGTTCGCATCACAACAGCTTACGTACGCCGACTCGGACGCGAGTGTGGTTGGTGAGTGGCGCAGGATGCTCAAGCTTGTGGGCGGGTACGCCGTATGCGACTTTGTCAACGGCGGTGTAGTCATTGACCGCGGCCAGCAGCACGCGGAGCAGAATGAGGCTTATGACACGTTGGGGACAGAGCAACACATTAAAATCTACCGCAACGAACTCCTGTTTGGGCTGCACGCCCTCCGGCCGGGCGGCGCACTCTACTTTGCCTACCAGCTCGGCCAGACGGCACTCCTCATGCGCCTCTTGCTTGTCCTCCGACCAGCCTTTGCGAGCGTGCGCGTGACGCCTACGTTTGCGGTGGGGCGCACTCCTATGTACGTGTGGCTTGGCGAGTACACCGGCTTGGAAACGGCCACCGCTGCCACTGCCGTGCGCTTCCTCTTGGAAAGTGAGATGGATATATGCAGTAAGCAATACAATGGTAAAAGAAGCTTGCTGCAGGCAGCACAAAGGAAAAAAACCCCAAAAAAATAGAAAGATTCTTTATAATATATCTGGTTATTACCTATTCAATTTTTATTTAAGCATATCTTTTTCTATTTCCTTTCGAATAATAACTGCTAAATAACTGCTATTGAGAGCATAACAAATCTTAATATAAATATCTTGTACTTGCCAACAAGCAAAATTGTATTTGTTAGTAATATGGATTACGTAATCAGTTTCAATTTGTAAATCTACATTTACTTTATCAAGTTTTGATTGCACTAACTTTTTATTATTTTTGGGCTTACTTGAGTTATTGTATAACAATCTTGTATTTTTATCTTTTTTAAATTTTAATTTCTCTAATTTTTCAATAGCAATAGTCATATTAATACCTATATCCTGCATATACTGATAAGCTGTATTATATTTTTCAATAAGATGTAATACACAATTGTTTACTTCTTTTTCATGCTCTGTTGCTGCGTTCAACTTATAGTTATCTAATGTAACTGATACCATATTGTCAAGGTTTGTTAAATAGTTATTTATATAAAATAATAATCTATTAAATTTTCAATTTTTTATACATAATAAAAAAAATTGGTTATGGGTCCTTTACACATTGGACATAATCTATTACATTGAACTATACATTTTTTATGATAAACATGTGAACACTGCACTCTTACGCTGTTTGTAGAATTCAGTGGTTCTAGACAAATTGCACATGTACAATCATCAATATTATCTTGGAATAATTTTTCCATACAAATAACTTTATTTTTAATATTTGCAATTGATTCTTTGATACTTTGTTTGTTGATGATATAATTATTAATTGCTTCTTCCGTGCTTCTAATTGCTTCTTCTGTATTTTTAATAGCCATCTTAAAACTATTAAAAATATTTTTATTGTCAAATTTTGGAACGTTATAATCTAGTTTGGAACAGAGCATTACCACTTTTTTTGCGGTTTTGATAGCATCGATATCATTAATAATATTATGTTTCTCAAACATAAAATGAAACAAGTTATATATAGATAAATCTTTTTTCTGCACTTTTAGTTGAATAGTTTTTGAACCAAAATTTACTTGAGACATACACTTTTTCATACAAATTGCTAGCTTTTCTAGATAAACGTTATTTCTTTCATAGGCAATTAACATCTTAATATTTACTATATCGATTTTAAATATTTTACTTAAATAGAATAAGAATTCGTTTTGAATTACAAATAGATTCATCTGAATTATTATTTGATTTATTATCGATTTTTCTGTATTACAATAGATTTTAATAGGGTTATCTGTTTCTTGCTTTAAAAATGTTGCCGGAGAACATATAGTCTTAGTAAAAGTAATTCTTACTCCCAAATTATGATTGCGAACTCTTTTCGTATTAGAACAGATTTTAGTAGGATTACCTGTTTTAAATTCAGAATGAGGCCTAAGAATACGAAGAGAACCAGAGTCATTATTTAACGTAATCCTACTAAAGGGGTAATCCGAATAAAAACGTAGCTCTCTTAGTATTCCTACATCTATTTGGACTAGTTCGCGATCTTTTTCTGCGTAGATAATACATCGTCTACTCATTGGATGGATTATCGTAGATTTATTATTATTTTATGTTAAAATAATAATAAATTAATTTTTCAATTTTTTATCTTGGAACATAACGTGGTATATATGATTCAGGTAGTTGTGTATATAATGACGGTAGGTCTATATATGATTCAGGTACTTGTATATCTAGCGGTATATCTGGTGGTATATCTGGTGCTATTCTACAATAATCACGCATTTTTTGTCGACAATTACACTTACAATTTATACCAAAATCGTAGCTGTCTAATAAGATTTTTAATATAATGGCCAAATTGTCATGGCATTTACGTGAATCGTCTACAAACATAGCACTTGAAGAAAAATGCGTTGGGCGACGCTTAGTATGTCTATCACAACAAGTACATAATTTATACCATAGAAAATTATCTTTAACACTTTCTATAGTTTCTAATTTGACATAATTTCTACATAATGGACACGGAACAATTTTAGTCCGTGTATGTATCTTATTTATACAAGAACGATGAAAAGTATGTGAACATGATGTCTTAACACAATCGTTTGTCATTGGTTCAAAACAAATCGAACATTCGTCTATACATGGTTCACAGTCTACCATTAATTTTGGATATTGTTTTATAACAATATTTTTTTTACATATTTCACCTTTGCACAAACATCCAATAATATTACTTTTGGATATATATGGAAATTTAATGTGTCTATATAATGCCTCGACTAATAACAATTCTATAACAACTAATGATTCAGTATTCATAAACAAATTAGAAGGATTGTGTAATAATTTTCTAGCAATTGACAAAATAGTATCTCTATCAGTCATTAGTGTTGTATTGTTAAAAATATGATTGTGTATAAAATAAGTGTAAAAAGTTTCAATTTTTTTAAATATTATTAACTATTTTAATTTAATTATGTCATATGTATTTATTTGGGATACAACAATTAATAATTTATTTTTTAAATCAATAGGTGGAGCTATAATTGGAGAAGGTTTTACTTTATCAAATTTTGTTATGATTTCTGATAATAATGAATATGTATTATTAGATTTACCATTTGGAAATGCAATTAAAGGAAATATATATTTTTTTAATAATAAAGGTTTAACACTTTTAGAAAAAATATATGATTTGACAAAATATAATAAAAAAATAATAAATTGTTATTACAATGGTTGTGCATGTAATAAAAAAGTTTATAAAAAAATAGAGTGTTTTATTTATTGTATAAATAACCCAGAAATAATAAAAATGTATATGAAAAAATTAAATAAAGAAACATATATTATTGAATAAATTTTTTTTCTATTTTATCTTTTATATCTTTTTTATCCATGTATCTAAATACTGCAAATATTACTAAAATAATTACTGATGAAATAAAACTATTAATAATTTTACTTGTATCAATCGGATATGTAGAAATTATACAATTAATAAATATTAAAATAAATTTAAAAATATTTGAATTATCAAATAAGTTATTTAACCATTTAGGAACAGGTTGTATAGTATATCCCACTAATATACCAGTTAGTAAGGTAGATAGTAATTTAAAAAAATCATTCATTATATATATATATATAAAAAATTTAAATATAATATTTAAAGATAAAATAATTATTTTATAATAATGGATCACATTGAATTACCCGGAAGATTATTATTAAAGAGTGCAAAATTTCAAGAAAAAAACGTAAGTTTTAAAAATATTGCACAATTATTAAAAAATAATAAATTAAAAAAACCAAATTTTCAAATAGATTTAGATGAAGATAAAATAGAAGAAATGATAAAATCTTATCGACATCATCCAGAATTTTTAATATTTAAAAATAAAATTGTTATTGCCGTAATTATTACAATTTATAATAAATCTGATTATCATTATAATATGTATATTGTTGATGGACAACATCGTATAGAAATGGCTAAAAGAATATATGAAGAGGATGAAACAAATGATTATTTAAATTTTTGTTATTTTGAGATTAAAATGGAAAAAGAGATGAAAAAATTATTTAATGAAATAAATAAAGATTCTTTAAAAATTAGTAAATATATTAGTTTGGATGATTTTAAGCAAAATCTTTATAATGAGTTAAAAGAATATTTTATAAAAAATAAATCTGTATATTTTGCAGATAGGATAAGAGAGGTAAATAAAAAATATACTATTAGTGAATTTTTAAATATATTGTCAGATAAAAAAATTTTTAATAAATTTATAAATATTGATGATTTAATAACTGAATTAGAAAAAAAAAATAAATTATTTTGTAATAAACTTGAATACAAAGAATATTATAATGAGGAGCCACTTATTTTTTATAAAGAAGAAGAAACTAATATAAGAGATGGTGTAATTTACACTTTAAAAAATAATAATTTTATTGAATATTTATTAGATGATAAAGTAATACCCGATCATAAATATAAAAAAAATAAAATGTTATCACCAAATTTAAGAATGTGTGTATGGAATCGTTATTTTGGAAATAGTGAAACTGGTTCATGTCCAATTTGTAATAAACAAATTAAAGTTGGAAGAAATGGATTTCATTGCGGTCATATTATAAGTCATGCTAATAATGGTGAAACAACAATAGACAATTTAAGACCATTATGTGCTGATTGTAATAATGATATGGGAAAATTAAATTGGGATGATTATATTAAAAAAAAAAAAATTAAAAGTTTAATTTTATAAATTATTTAGAAATATAAAACATATTCTAAATAATGGATACTCATAAATTTTGGAAAACTCAGCCTATAGATATTTCTAAAAATTTATTTGAAAATAAAAGTATTGAGAATATTGATATTAATACAGTTAAAAAAGAACCAATAACTTTACAAGAACCATTTCAATGGTGTGATTTAGATATTTCTAATGAAACAGAATTAGATTTAGTTTATAAGTTTTTATTAACTTATTATTGTGATGATATTAAAGATGAGAAAAGATTTCATTATAGTCGGGAAATGTTAAAGTGGTTTTTGATGCCTCCTCATTATTATAAAGATTTATTAGTTGGTATTAAAGCAAATGGAAAACTAGTTGCTACTATTTTTGGAATTCCTATGAGTATTAAGATTTTTGATAAAGTAATTAAAATGATAGAAATTAATTTTTTATGTATTCATCAAAGTATTCGTAATAAACGTTTAGCACCTGTATTAATTAAAGAAATAACTAGAAGAACTAATTTACATGGAATATTTCAAGCATTTTATACAGCATCTCATGAATTACCAAATACATTAATGAAATGTGTATATCATCATAGACCTTTAAATGTTCCTAAATTAATTGATGTCGATTTTATGTCTAAACCATCAAAAATATCTATTCAAGGATATTCCAAATTATTTAAAACTATAGAAAAACCGACAATTAATATTAGACCTATAGAAGAAAAAGATTTTACAATTGCTTGTTCCATGCTTAATGATTATCATCAAAAATTTAATATTTCTATATTATTTGAACAAGAACAATTTAACCATCATTTTTTATTTAAAAAAAATGTTATAGAATCTTATATAGTAGAAACAAATGGAATCATTACTGATTTTATATCTTTTTTCTTTATTCCATCTAAATTATTAACAAATCCAAAATATTCAGAAATAAAAAGAGGATTTTTATATTATTATTTTAATACAGAAACTGATTTGGATAAACTAGTTGATAATGGTTTATATTTTATGAAACAAAATGGTATGGATGTAGTAAATTGTGTTCAGCAATATAATAATAAAGAATTTATTGATAAATTAAAGTTTATGGAAGGGACAGGTGGATTAAATTTTTATTTTTTTAATTGGTTATGTCCTCCTATTAAATATTCGGATATGGCTATTATAATGATTTAATTATTTTTTAGTATTTCTACCTTTACTTTTAGGTGGAGGTATAATAATTTCTTCTTCTTCTTCTTCTTCTTGTTCTTCTTCTTGTTCTTCTTCTGAAGAATCTTCTATTTCAGAATCTTTTTCATATTCTATTTCTTTATTTAGTTGTTTACTATTTTTTTCTTCTATTTTATTTATTAATAGTTCTTGTTCTCTTACTTTATTATTTAACAATTCAATTTGTTCTTCTAATCTGACCATACGTTCATTCATATAATCTTTAAAATCTTTTTGATGTTTTTCTAGAGAAATTATAATTGATGCTTTAAAAAAGATTGGTTTAGAATGATATGAAAAGTTAATTTTATATTCTTCATATGGTTCAATAAATTCATTTTCAATACTCATTTCATTATTAGAATAATTATTAAATGATTTTTTAATAATTTCTTCATATTCTTCTTTAATAATTTCAGGAAAACTAGATTTATTTACACTACCACAAAAATAATGATCGTTGTTGTCTATTTTAAGAACATTGTTAGAATATGTAAAAAGCATTTAGATATTTTATTTATAAAACAATATTTATTTTTATCAATTTTTATAAAAAATTAATAAAAAATCATTCTAATTACACTATTATACAAATATTTCATACTATAATGTCAATTATTCAATCATGTTATTAAACACCCATATTATAGAACTGATAAAATTATTAATGATCTTTCTATGATGGGTGGATGGAAAAAAATAATGATAATCAATTTATTCGTGAATATGAGCTAGTTTCAGGAATAATTTTGTAAAATAATTTTTATTTATAGAATTTAATAAACCATGTTTGAAATAATTAAAAAAAATTGATTTATAAAAAATTTATATTAAATATAATATGATAAATGACTACAAAATCATATTATAAAATGATACAGTTACATAGTGATAAATTTATTGACACTATGAATAATGATAAAAAATTTGTATATTATACCGATATTTATGGTAAATCATTTTTAACACATTCTATTATTCATGATAATTTTGATGCATATCTATCAATGATTCAACATGCATCATTTAAATCGGATATGAGTAAACCGGATATATCTAGACATTTTTTAAAATATATAGCAGAACGTGTAACTGAATGTGAATGGGAAAGAAATAGAAGATATATAGATGCTTTATTTGATATTGATTATAATTTTACAATTGACAATTTAATGTATTTTAAATCAACTTATAATATTTTTATGGAAATTTTATATAGAATGAATAATATAGATTATACAAAAATATTAGAAAGAATTCATATTTTAGATGATGATATTCAAATAAAATTATTAGAATTAATTATTAAACATTATAAAAATAATAATATGGTAATACCTACAAGTAATATTGAATATTGTATTAAACAAAATATACAAGAAGGAAATATAACTTGTTTAAACATTTTATTAAAAAATGGTTATAATATTTCAATGATAAATACTGTGCCAACAATTGCATATCTATTAAATTATAGGTTTAATAATCATTTAATAACTTATTTATTAAGTCAAAATTGGTATTATAATTTAAATTTTTTTGATTATATTGGAAAAACTGGCTATAATATTATTGAAAAATTACTAATAATAAAAGAAAATTATACTAGATTTAAAATACAATTTGAAACAATTAAAGATACTAATAACTTGTATTTTGATAGTATTGTAATGAATGCATTAACTAATTTTAATGGAATAAATAATAATAATTATTATAACCCAACAAATTTAGTAAAAATTATTAAATGTATTTATTTTTTACTTGATTTGGCTAAAGAAAATAATGTAATTGATATGATTTCGTCCATATCTAAAAAATTTTATACTAAATCCATAGAAATATATAATACACCAACAACAACACCAATAAACACAAATTACACAGACAAAATAAAATATTATTTAAAAGAATTTATGAAAATAATGGTTGCTTCTAAACAAACACAAACAGACGATTTTAAAAATTTACTTACACTTGTATTTACAAAAAATGAACTTGAACAAATTTTAATTTAATATTTTATAAATTATTATTTGATGTATACAATAAACTTATAACTGTTAATATAAAATATATTATAATAGATATATACGTCATTGATACTCTTGAAACTAAGTAAGGCCAATATGGTAAAAAATTAATAATTATAAGAGCAACGATTCCTAATAAATAGTTGATATAATTTATTTGTAAATATTCTTGTATATTTATTAATGGATATAATAAAGCTAAATGAAAAATATAACTTAGTAAAATAAATAATAATTTTAGTTTAGCAGAATATGTTAAATAAATTAAATAAGTATCTAATGTTCCAATAATAGCAATACATATAAATACATAACTAAAATATTTTATTAATTCTTTTTTGTAAAATATAATATATAATGAAATAGGAACTAATACCCACGATAATTGACCCTTCATCATATGTTTAAAAAAATCCTCATTAATCATTTTAATATATAATTATTATTACAAAATAAACTTATAAATGTTAATATTACATATATTATAATAGTTTGATATGTCATAGAAATTCTTGATACAGAGTAAGGCCAATACGGTAAACAATTAATTATTATAATAGTAAGAATTCCTAATAAATAGTCTATATAATTTATTTGTAAATATTCTTCTATATTTATTAATGGATATAATAAAGCTAAATGAAGAAAATAACTTGGTAAAATAAAACATGAACGTATAATAAAATTTTTTTCACTTAAATGATATGAATAAGTTACAATTGTTCCAATAATAGCAATACATATAAATACACAACTAAAATATTTTATCAATTCTTTTTTATAAATTATAATATATAATGAAATAGGAATTAATACCCATGATAATTGACCCTTCATAATCTCTTTAAAAAAATCTATAATATTCATTTTAATATATAATTATAATTATAAAATAAACTTATAAATGTTAATATTACATATATTATAATAGTTTGATATATAAAAGTTTCTCTTGATACTATATAAGGCCAATATGGTAAAAATTTAATTATTATAAAACCAACAATTCCTAATAAATAGTTTATATAATTTATTTGTAAATATTCTTGTATATTTATTAATGGATATAATAAAACTAAATGAAGAATAACACTTGTTAAAATAAATAATTTATTTTTTTCAGGATATTTAAAATAAAATAGATAACTATCAATTGTTCCAATAATAGCAATACATATAAATATATAACTAAAATATTTTATTAATTCTTTTTTGTAAAATATAATATATAATGAAATAGGAACTAATAACCATGATAATTTTTTTTTCATAATATTTTTAAAAAAATCAACAATATTCATTTTAATATATAATTATAATTATAAAATAAACTTATAAATGTTAATATTACATATATTATAATAGATTGATATATTATAGTTTCTCTTGATATTATATAAGGCCAATATGGTAATATTTTAAATATTATAAGACCAACAATTCCTAATAAATAGTTTATATAATTTATTTGTAAATATTTTTGTATATTTATTAATGGATATAATAAAGCTAAATGAAGAATAACACTTGCTAAAATAAATAATTTATTTTTTTCAGGATATCTTAAATAAAATAAATAACCATTATTTGTTCCAATAATAGCAATACATATAAATACATAACTAAAATATTTTATCAATTCTTTTTTATAAATTATAATATAAAATGAAATAGGAATTAACACCCATGATAATTGACCTTGCATAATTTCTTTAAAAAAATCTATAATATTCATTTTAATATATAATTACATTGTATAAAATAATCTTATTAAATAAATTAGTTTTGTATATTTTTTGGTCTATTTGGTCGCCATTCTGGTTCTGTGAAACAACGTATTATCGTGTTTTTTGCAAGAATTGCTTCCATCATTTCATCGTCACAAACTTGATACTCTGTTCTAGTCTTGTCAATATTAGCTTCATTCCGAACTAAGGGATAAAGTGTCCACGATAAAGCAGCATCTGATTTATTATTGTGAATACTACAATAACCTTTGTACTCTCGACTAGTTTTTTGACAACATAATGTCGTGCACTGTTTATTTATCATTGATTTTGTTAGCTCGTCTAGCATATTAGTAATAGTTTTTGTTTCATCAAGAACAAATAATTCTTGTGACATAAAATATATTTGCTCATTTATTATCTCATAAATAGTTCTTGGGTCGCATATACGACAATGCGCACATGCTAAAGAATTTACTCGTTTATCTATGATGCTTAGTGAAGCATCTCTATTTGCAGTAGCTTTAAGCTGTAACTCTTTGGCTATCATTTGACGTTTTTTTGCAACTTCTAACCAATTATGAACATCTTTCTTACTAGCAAAGTACACGTTATACCAACTTTTTTTTGCACAATACTGAAATGATTTAGATACTTGTTCTAGGCGGCATAGAGATACTGCATTAAGCATATTAATATGTTTAAAAATTTCTATTACTATATCATACGATAGTGTGTCCATAGTGGGTGCAATTTTATTAATTATAATTTAATTAAAATAATTAAATTATAATAATTCAATTTTTATTATTGACTTTAATATTTATTTATAATCTGACCTTTTGTAATTTTAGGTTCAACTGTATTTAACATAATATAATCTTTACGTTTCTTATTATTACAAATATTTAATAAAATAATATAAGTCATTAAAAGTAACATTATAAAATTATAAAAATATATATTATTTAATGTAATAATTATATTATTGATTGTGTCTTCGTTAATAAATTTTATATAAATAGTAGTAAAATTTTCTGAATAGATATAACTCATTACTTTATAATAGAATAAATTTTAATTTATTTTTTTTATTATTAATTTTAATTTATTTTTTTATTATTAATTTTAATTTATTTTTTTATACTTTAATTTTTTATTTTTATAAAAAACAATAGGTTCTGGATGTATTAAATAAATAAGAAGGAATCCAAAATATAAAATTAAAATAAAATTATAGTAATTATCCATTATTAAGTATTATAAAAACATTTAAAAAAATATATTTATTATTATTTAATAATGGATATAGAATCTTTTGTCTCTTTAAAAACTTTACCCGAATTAGAAACGTTATCAAATGAAATAATAAATATAATAACAATTTTATCTAATGGAAAAAAAATAATTAAAAATAATAATAAGGGAAATCAGTTATTAAAAAATCCAAAGATTCAATTATTAAAAGATAAAATAGAAAATAAAGTTAATTTAATTTTAAATAAATTATCAGAATTAAATATTAATAATCTTTTAGTTGAATTTGTAGAAACAATAGGTAAAATTAAAGAAGAAGAATTTAATGATATACAAAAAGCATTTTATCAAAAGATGCAATCCGATATATCATTTATTAAAATTTATATTGATTTCTATAAGTTAATTTCACATGTTTATATTTTACAATTTAATTATTCAAATAAATATATGATTAATATTATCGAATCTAAATTTTTATATGATTATTATGATATTGAATATACAGAAAAATTTAATTTTTTAATGGAATACGAAGATGCAAATAATTTTATAATTTCAGAAAATAAACGTATTAATCATTTAATTATAATTAAAAATATGATATATTCTAATATATTAAACAATAATTTAGAAAATATAATTACAGAGAAATTACTTGAACAAAAAAAATATTATGCGGATATTTATTATTGGTTACAAAACAAAAAACTAGATGATACAATTAAATTAACTATTAAAAATATTATTATGAATAATACATTACCATTAAGAGAAAAAGTATTATTAGATAATTTAATATTAGATAATAAAAATACAGAAGTAAAAGGTGATGTAAAATCGTTATCTACTCCACAAATAAAAGAACAAAATATTAATTCTGATACATTAGCAATAGAATCTGAAAATGTTATTGAAGAATATTTATTTATGGAATCAATTGATGAAGTTAAAATATTTATTGATAGTAGATGTAAAGATGCAATATCAAAAAATAAGTTTTGTCAATATTTATTTAATAAATATTTTGAATCAAATATTGAATCCACATTTAAAATGTTAGAATTTATAAAAACGTTAGTTAAAAAACAAATATTATTTAAGAGTAATTTAAGTAGAGGATTATTACTTTTAAATAATAATTGGAAAGATTTAGTTGATGATTTTAATAATCCAGATAAAAAAATGAAAGAATTATTAATATCACTTAAAAATTTAGGTATTACCAAAAATTTAGAAAATTTATTACAATTTCATAAAATAGAATATGTTTCAGAATAACTTTATAATATTTCTATATTTCCATTAGGTGATGGACCTAAAAATAAATATATTTTTGCAATACACCCATATAATTGTAATAATGTATCAATACCACCATTAACTCTAATATAAGATAATGAAATTATTTCATGTATTTTTAATTTGGTTGTTTCTTTTATTTTTAAATCTTTTTCTAAAAGACATTTCATAAAAGTTAAAAGGATATCATTTGGATAATATCCTTTTAAATATAATTCTTTTGTAATTTCAATAGCTTCAATTAAATTCCCATTAAGACAATCATTAATAATTTGTTCAATATAAATAGGTTTTGGTTTATCAATCATTATATAAATATTATCTGTTGATAATTTACCAAATGTATAATAAATACATTCTAAATTATTAATAGATTGTCTAATATCCATATCAGAAATAAATATTAAATTTTCAATTCCTTCTTCATCATATTCAACATTTTCTTTAATACAAATATCGTGAATTTTAAAATATAAATCTTGTTTACTAATTCTTGGATATTTAATAATCATACAAATAGATTGAATTGATTCTATTATTTTAGTACAATCGTTGCATATAAACACAAATCTTGTATTTTTTCTAAATTCAGAAATTATATTAGCTAATAAATTTTGAGCTTTTGTAGTAATAGAATCACATTCATCTAAAATAATTAATTTATTAGTTCCATCTGTTTTCTTTTTACAAAAAGGATAAATTGTATTATTAATCATAAATAAACCTCTATCATCTGATGCATTTAATTCTAAAACATATTCATTATATTGTTTCTCATTATAAATTTGTTTAGCTAAACAAATAATTGTTGATGTTTTACCAGTTCCTGGTTCGCCAGTAATAATAAGATTTGGAATATTTTTTGTTTCTAATATTTTGTCAATCTTTGTTTTTATAAACGGATCTAATAATATTTGTTCGGAATTAATAGGTCTATATTTTTCAACCCAAGGTAATTTAATTTCATTTACTTTATTTGATTTATTTTTAACTCTAATAAAGCCTTCAAACATATTAGCATTTGTTATTACCATTATATCATAGTTTAAATTATTTTCTTATATAATTTTAGTAAAATTATATAAGTTTATAAAACTAAAAAATTAAAATAAGTTAGTAAAATCTTTATTAATGCCCGCACTTAAAGTTTTATTAATGCCCGCACTTAAAGTTTTATTAAAGTCCATATTTAAAGTTTTATTAATAATATCAGTATTTAATTTTGAACTATATTTATCAAAAATATATGAAGATAATTCAATATTGGCAATAGGATTATTAGTCTTTGTATGTTTAGTAGACATATATATATTATATAATATACAAGCTATTATTAAAATGAGTATAACTATAATATATCTATAATCATTTGTTGATTTAATTATTAGTTCATGTTTATTTAATAAAAATATTAGAATTTGTTGAAATATCATTATATAAGCTAATATTGGTAATCCCGGAAAATTATTAATTAAATAATTTTTAATTGCAAATATACTATTTTTTAAACTAATAATATGTGTAAATATTATTACATAAGATAACATTTTTAAATAATACAAGTAATTATCTATATTTGTGTCTGTTTTATTAACAAATAAATCATAAATTAAATATATATATATTAAAATACTAACAATTAATAGTAATTTTTGTATTATAAATATAATATTTAAAATATTATCTATTTTTTCTTTTTCTTTTTTAATTTCTAATAAACTAGTTAAATCATTAGATTTATTATTAATTAAATCATTAATTAATATAATATCATTATAAGGTAAATTATTAATATTCTCAATTTTAAAATTTATTTTTTCAATAATACTAAAAATATTATAAAAATTATCATTAATAATGTTTTTTAATTTTTTATTTTTTTTTAATAAATTAATAAGTTCAATAAATAATAAATTTTTTGACAAATTTTTTATTATATCTTTTATATTATCCATATATATATTAAATGATAAAATTATTTTAATTAAAAAAGTTGAATTATTTTTTATTTATTTTATAAGTTATAAAGTTAAAATGGAACAACATATGTGTAATAATTATGAAAAAAGTGATACAAATAATTTTATTATTATTTTAACTATTATTTATATTATATTTATCAGTGTAATAATATTTATTAAACAATCAATTATCATAGTAGTTTCTGGAGAAGTTCCAGAAGAAGTTCCAAAAGAAGTTCCAGAAGAAGTTCCAAAAGAAGTTCCAGAAGAAGTTCCAGAAGAAGTTCCAGAAGAAGTTCCAGAAGAAGTTTCCAAAGAAGTCTATGAGAAGCGTGCTTTTATTGCTATAAAAAAATATGGTGATGCATATGTAAAATTAAAAGCACTTGGTGATATATTTACACATAATTATCGGTATCCTTCAAATGTATGGATAATTGATTCACATGAACGTAATGAGTTAATAAATAAGAATGATATATACAAAAGTTATAGCAATATATATGCAACCCATAGACATAATTTTATTAAAAATATATTTCGTGACGAACGACAAAAGTATTATGAAGAAGAACTAGCTATTGCTCGTACAGAAGCAATAGATGCTATGAAAAAAGCAAATTTATTTGATGATTTATTTATTAATTAATCAAAACTCATACTTTTTAATAATCTAAAAAATTGAATTATTTTTTTTTTAATTATAAAATATAAATATAAGGTTAAAATGGAATTCGAACAATGCGATAAACAATATTACTATACCAATATTTCGTTTTATGAAAATATTATTAGTTTGTTTATTATTTATATCATAGCTATCATTATAATAGTATTTTTTATTAAAATACCAGTAGAAGTTATGAAGGAAACACTTGAAGAAAATTTATTTGTTGAAGAAAAAGAATTACTTTCTAAAATAGAAGAAGAAGAATTATACGATAATGTTGAAGAAGAAATACTTGCTAACGAAGAAAAATTACTTGTTAACGAAGAAGAATTGTTTGATAATGAAGAAAAATTACTTGATACTGAAGAAGAACAATTACTTGATACTGAAGAAGAATTAATTGCTACTGAAGAAGAATTAATTGCTACTGAAGAAGAATTGCTTGCTAATGAAGAAGAATTATTATTGGCTAATTATAATAAAAAACAAAGAGGAATCGCATTACAAGAAGCATATAAGGAAAAACTAGATGTTCTTCTTAAAAAGAAAAATGAAATTAACACAAAATTAGATAATTTTAATAGATGTGGATACAATTTATTTTTTAATACAGATAGTAGTGGTTTATCAGAATCCGTAGTTAATAAAATATTATTATTAAGAATGATACATATTAATATATCAAAATCAATTAGTAATGAAATGCCATCAAATGAAGAAATACTAAGAACCGCAAAAAAAGCAGGTATATTTGATTCACCTTATGATATATTAGAATTATTAAAAATAAAAACAAATGCATTTGATAATGCTCATCCATTTTATAATGAATATAAAGAGGTATTATCAAAAATTTAATCTTAAGCTACTAAAAAATTGATTTATTATTTATTTATTTTATAAAATATAACATTAAAAAATGGAACTTCAAATGTGTAATATTTTTGAAGAAAATGATACTTTATGCAATAAACAATATAATTATGAAAATATTTACTATAATTTAATTATTATTAGTTTGCTTATTTATAGCACAATTATTAGTGTAATAATTTTTATTAAACAACCAGTGGAAATAATCAAAGAAGTTCTTGTAGATGTAATCAAAGAAGTGGAAGTAATCAAAGAAGTGGAAGTAATCAAAGAAGTGGAAGTAATCAAGGAAGTGGAAGTAATCAAGGAAGTGGAAGTAATCAAAGAAGTGGAAGTAATCAAAGAAGTGGAAGTAATCAAAGAAGTTCCAATTGAAGTAACTAATAAAATTGTAACAGAAGAAAATAATGAAGAAGAATTATTGCTTGCTAATTATAATACAAAAGAAAGAGCATTAGCATTACAAGCAGCATACAAAGAACAACTACAAGTTCTTTTTGAAAAGCGAATGAATATTTTAAAAAATTTGTCAACATTCAAACCTTTATCAAATGATGAACTAAAATCATACAGCGGATGGTCTCTAGAAACTTTATTTTCAAATTACACAATTCAGTATACTCAATCAAAAACTGTTAATAATCTATTACTATCTAAAATTAGTAAAAAAGTAAGAGAATCTATGAGCAAAGATATAGAAACAATAGATGATGAAATACTAATTATATCAAAAAAAGCAGGTTTGTTTCAAGTAGATAGTGAATTATGGAATGATTTACACAAGTATATAGAGCCATCCAATCAATTTTACAATGATTATAATTTTAAATTATTAAATATGTGATTATAATTTTATAAGTTTGTAAACCTAAAAAATTGATTTATTATTTATTTATTTTATATAATATAAAGTTAAAAGATGGAACTCCAACTGTGTAAAGAAAAGTTAACATTACCAACATCATACAAAGAGCAACTACAAGTTCTTTTAAAAAAGAGAATAGAAATAACTATAAAGTTAAGAAAATTCAAATATGAAGGAAGATTTAATCTAATAAACGGCCATGATATAATCAATCTATGTGGTGGAGATTCTTCAAATGAAATTATTAAATCACTAACTATTAACGAACTTGTAGTATATATAACAACTGAAGAAATGTTAAAAACCATACTACAAGATATGGCAACAATAGATCAAGAAATACTAATTGTAGCAAAAAAAGCAGGTTTCTTTGAAGCAAATAGCGATTTTTTAAATAATTTACAAAAGTATATTGACCCATTAAATCCAATTTATAATGATTATAAACATGAATTATTAAATATGTAATTAAAAATTTCTAATTATAATTATAATATTATGTGTTGGAATCAAACAATATCATTGAATACATTTATATTTACTTTATTTGGAATTAATTTTGCTTATTTAAATAATGTTATTTCTATTTATGATTATATATTTTATCTTTTATTTAGTTCAATACAATTATTAGAATATTTTACTTGGGGTAATTTGAATGATAAAAAAGTAAATAGATTTTTATCACAAATAGGGATGTTTATAATATTTATGCAACCAATTTTATTTATAAAATCACTTAGTAAAGTAGAGTCTAATATAAAAACGTTAGTAATTACATTATACATTATGTTTTTTTTGTGTTGTATTCTTTATTTTCCAATTGACTTTTCAATGGCTAAAGCACCAAACGGACATTTAGGTTGGAATTGGTTAAATTATCCACCATTAATTGTTATTATATATGTATTCTTTTATTATATATTATTATTATATGTAAAAAGATATTTTATATTTATTTTTTATGTAATGTTATTTATTGTAGTTTATTATACATATTATAAAACGAATACATGGGGCTCTTTATGGTGTTGGATAGCAAATATAATAACAATACATTTAATAGCACGAACGTTTTTAAATCCAAAATTACCAAATTGTTTATTAAATACACCATAAATCATCTCTATTAGTAATAGTCGATGGTTTTATGATTTTTAGCAGTAGACAAAGCTCATTGTGTGAGTATATGGGATATGATTTTTATCTAGAATATTTAAAAATAAAATAATTTAAAAATTATAAAAATTTTATTTTATTTTATATATGTATAATGCCTTTAAATGCACCAGAACAAACAGTACCACAACCAATGAGGTGGAGTGATTATGAAGATGATGGATCATTACCAGATATATCATGGGTCAGAGAACAACTATCAATAAAAGGAGTAATACCACCACCACCACAACCACTACCACCACCACCAACAATGAAGTCGGGTTATTATCAAACAAATATTACAAATACTGAAATTAAAGTATTTAGTTTATCTGATATTCATGGAGATATTCAAAGTTTTATTATTGCATTACGAGATCTTGCTGGAGAAGTAGGAAAAGAAGGAGTTATTAGAAAAAAACAACCTCCTACTCCTATAAATCCTAAACCAACGTTTGATAAAGAAAAAGATAAAGAGGAAAAAAAATTTAATTCAATGCATTATACAGCTTTTAGTCATGATAAATATGATGATAATATGGAATATATATTAAATTTAGATTTAAATACAGATGACGATATATATATAGCTGATTTAAATTATGAATGGTGTGGAGGAAATACACATGTAGTAATTTGTGGTGATATAATAGACCCACAAAGAAAGAGGACCTGTTTAAAAGAGGATAAGAATACACCATGTGCATATTATCCACAAATAGAATTAAAGTTATTAATGTTTATAAATGCATTAAATAAACTTGCTGAATCAGCGGGTGGTAAAATTGTTAAATTATTAGGTAATCATGATTTAGCTGCTATTATTTATCCTTCCGTTTATAAACACTATATATATGAAAAAGATATAGATTTAGGATATAGTTATTATAAAGAGAAAGGAAAAGATAAACATATTCAAAGAATAGACATTTTTAAAGTTGGAAACATAGGATTTCAATTATTAGTTGAAGGTGGTTGTGGTATATTAATTAAAATAAATAATACAATATTTGTTCATGGAGATTTATTAGAAACTTATGAATATTACAATAATTTAAATCAATTTATAAATAATCCTGCCTTTCACACAGACACAGAAGACAATCATAACATGTGGAAAACCGTATTTATAACGGAATATCAATCTTTCATATTGCGTGACGAAAATATAAAATTATATACAAAAGGTGAGCTTTATTTCAAAAAACGAAATATATTATCACAAGAACAACTTAACCAAATCATGACACAAGAAGAACTTGTTGAGTATTATAAATTACGTAATTTTGAGGAATACCTTAAAAATTCGTCGTCATTATTATGTAGAATGCGTGGGGATGACCAATTATCATCTGCTAGAGCTAAATTAAGCTTCCATGGTAATACTAGTAAGACAGAGAGTTTTTGCAAAGATTTAATATCGTCATTTACCAAGTTTGCGAGCAGCAATCGAGAAATTATAACAGAGGATACAAATGATTTAAAATTAGTTATCGGGCATTGTACACAGCATGACATTTCTACTGTAGACGGACTTTCAGGTAATGGATATAATGTAACATATGATACAAAAATTGGTGAAGATAGTGTAAAGGAAGTTTTTGGAGATAATATTTTTAGAGGAGAAGTAAATTTTAATGATAGGGGAAAAATTTTTGGTATAACTATGGAATGTCAAATACCCGAGCAACCACAATTAAGTCGTCTATATCGTGTTGATACTGGTGTGTCAAGAGATAATGATGATCCAAACGTTTCAGATAATCGATACCTCCTCGAAACCAAAATAATATATTCACATATAAGAACAGTAAAAGAAGAAAATCAATTTTTATATTCAAGAACTCCACAAATTTTAAAAATAAATGAAGATGGAAAATTTTTTATAATAAAATCAAAAATGATACATACTAGACGTCATTTACCACGACCTAATTATGAAGAACATGCATTAAAAATTCCCGAACTACAATTAGATATAGAAAAAAATAAACATTATGAACAAAAGTATTTAAAATACAAAAATAAATATTTACAATTAAAACAAATAATAAATTAAATTAATGATGATAATATATTTTATAAATAATTGTTTATTAAATAAACCATAAATCATCTATATTTTTAAAAATTGATTTTTCTTTTATTTATTTAATAACAATCAGATTAGAAAAACATGGACCAAGATAAAACATTTGTAAATTATCTAAATAACTTATGGTCTAATTCAAAACCATTTACAAGAACATCAAATACCATATTATTAACAAGTATTTCAAATAAATATTTACAAAAATTTAAAAAAATAATTATTGAAAAATATAATTTTATTAAAAATATTAGTAATTTTAATTATACTAATAAACTTGAAAAAAAAACAAGACTTGCTAAAAATGAATTAAGTAATTATGATTTTTATAATACATATATAGCATATAAAAATTTATTATGTTATAATAAAATTAATAATAAAACAATGAATAAAATTAATAAGGTATTATTAGTAAAAAAAATAAAAGATCCTTCTAAAGATATAAATAATGTTAAAAATTATCGTTTTTTACAAGTTCATTCAAAACCTTTAAAATTAATTGATAGATTATGGTGTTGTAGAATAACTAATATAATTAAAAATTTAGATACAACTATTTTCATATCAAATTTAGTAAAAGGAATGAATGATGCTACAATTATGGCAGCAGATAATAATACACGTTCAATTGAAAATGTCATATTAATTGATATTGAAAAAGCATTTGATTCGTGTGATTATGCTATTATAGAAGAGTTATTAAAATCAAACCTAAGTCGTAATTCAAATCCTATTATTGCAGAAAATCTTACAAAACAATACATGTATATTTTAAAAGAACGAGAAATATTTTTTGATAATAAAAAATATTAATTATCAAAAAGGATTACCCGTAGGACTTCCTTCATCAAATTTAGTATTTAGTTTAATTATAGATGAAATTATATTTAGATGGAAAAATCAAAATGAACATTTATTTGAAATAGGAAAAGATTTTAAATTAAATATTTATGTTGATGATATTTATATAAAATTATTTAATCTAATTATTAAAGATTCCGTTATAATTACATTAATTGATATTTTACACCTTTGCACATTTAAAACGCCGACCTAACGGCTAAAAAATATGAAAAAATGTAAAAATTTGGTTATAACCTGTCGTGGAACAGGTATGAAATTTAACAACTGCGACAAAACATTTCTGGTCTTTTCCCAGTATTAAATATAGATTTTACTATTTTTAACATATTTTGCACAGCATTCTTATCTCTGTTATGATATATTTCGCATTTATGCTTAACCGACTGACATCGTAATATACCATGACATAACTCTTTTTCTCCTTTTCTTTTTGGTTTTTTACTTGATTTTTCTAAAAACATTTCTAACTCGCTATTACAGCAATTGCAAAGTTTTGACGTTCTAAATTCATTAACCAAATATGTTTTATAACCAGCATTTCTAAATATTCTTCTAAACTTTTTGCATATTGTTGGTTCTTTTCCTTTCATATTTTCACCTTTATCATAATCACCCATTACAAATATTGTTTTATCTGGCTTACCATATTTCTTTTCAAAGTTTTTAATCATTTTACTTTCTGATTTTTGTGTATTTGTAAATGCATTTAATTTAAACTTTCTAAAAAATGATTGCTCATAATGGTTATAAAGTTGATTATTTACTTTATTCTTTTCAATACAATACAAATTAAACTTTTCAAAATTGCAACTTTTAGAGTTAAGAATAGACAAAGTTGTTTCTAATTCTTTAATGCTTTTACTATCTATCAAAGTTTCTTTATTAACATTATCAATAATTTTACTATACTTTTTATTTCGTGTTTCTAATCTTCTTTGGTTTTGAGTATATCTAAAAGTTTCTAATTCATTCTTATCATTATATGAACCACAAAAAATAAGGTCTGACATATTTGGGTCTGCACAAACAATTTTCATATTTTTTAATTCTTCTGTTAATTCTGCTTTTTCAATATAATCTATATTTTCATCTTGATAACACTTTTTATTAGCCAATGTTTTAGATAATGGTTTGCAATTTTCATCTACTCTTACAAACATTATACAACAAGAAACACCATCAGTTCTTATCATATATGAAAATGTATATTTTTGACCTTTCTTGAATACTCTATTATCCAAATTAAAAAATCTACTCCATAACTTATTATATTTATTTTCTTTTTTGTATGTTTTTAAATATTCACTTGTTGCTTCATCACCTAAAAAATTACTAATTAATGCACATGTATCAATACAAATATTTTTAGGAATTATATTTGTTCTTAATGGTAAAACATTAAATAATCTTATTTGTTTATCTTCATTTTGAATTCTTGTATTATTTAGTTGTTCAAGTTCATTAGAAATATAAAACATTGCATATAAAAAGTATTGTGTATTTGATTTGAGTTCATAATAAATATTATTTTCTTCAAATTGGGTTTTATTTGGGAATAATTTAGTTCTTTTTTCAATAATCCAATTATGATATTTTTCATTACTTGTTAGTCCATCAAATGATACCAAATCCTTTTTAACTTTATTAATTTCGTCATATAATGCTTTATGTAATTGTTTTCTTTCTTCTTTGTCTTTATTATTTTTTGTTATTTCATCTCGTTGTTTCTTAACATCAAAAATAATATTAACATATTTGTGCAGATGGTCTATAAAATGCTCTTGAATATTATTATTAACATTAGTTATCATATCAATCGCTTCATAAGCAAGAATATAACTTAATTTATCGTAATATAAGATTTCACCTTCAACAATTGTTTTAGAATAATGATTGTTGTAGAAATTTGTTAAAGTCTTTAATTGTTCAGGCATATTTTTATCGGTGTATCCGCCAGAATTACACTTGCGTTTAGTAATGACTTTAAAAATATCGCAAATAAATTCTTTATCAAGTGTTGGAAATTGTTGATTATTCCTAAACAAATCAATAAAATATAATTTTAGAAATTGGTACGAACACACAACGATTTTATTTGTTCTTATAACTAAATCATTAATAATAGGTAAATTAATGTTTTGATTTATAAGAACATTCTTAATATTGTCCTTATTTGTTTTCATAAAGTCAAAATTGTCAGCATCTTTTTTCTTTTCTTTAACTTTGGGTTTTGATTTTTTCATTTCTATAATATTACTAAACATTTTATTTTTAAATAGTTTTACGCAATTAGATTTAATATAAAAAATTGAATATAAAATTATTTAAATTAATATTAGTAATTATATTAAGATGCCACGTATAACAAAGACAACTAATAATTTTATTGATGAAGCAAAAATAGTTCATGGTGAATTATATGATTATTCAAAAACAAACTATGTTCATGCACTAATAAAAATAATTATTACTTGTAAAACACATGGAGATTTTGAACAAACTCCAAATAAACATTTAAGAGGCAGTGGTTGTCATAAATGTTCTCATTCTACTAAAAGAAAAACAACGGAAGAATTTATTGTTGAAGCAAATAATGTTCATAATAATTTATATGACTACTCAAAAACAAATTATATTAATTCTAATACAAACGTATCTATTGTGTGTAAATTACATGGTAATTTTGAACAACTTCCAAGTAATCATTTGAAAGGTCAAAGATGTCCTAAATGTTCTCATTCTACTAAAAGAAAAACAACGGAAGAATTTATTGTTGAAGCAAATAATGTTCATAATAATTTATATAACTACTCAAAAGCAAAATATGTAGATTGTGATACAAAAATATGTATAACATGTAAAACTCATGGTGATTTTGAACAACTTTATAGAGCACATATTTACAATAAAAGTGGTTGTCCAAAATGTTCTATTATAAAGAATGCAAATTTGCATAGAGGAAATAAAGATGAATTTATAGCAAAATCAAATATTTTACATAATAATAGATATGATTATTCAAAAGTTAATTATGTAAATCAGATAACAAAGGTAGTAATTGGTTGTAAAATTCATGGTGATTTTGAACAAAGTCCAAATAATCACACACATAAATCAAGCCCTCGTGGTTGTCCAAAATGTTCAACAATAGATACTGCTAATAAAAAGAGAAGTAACAAAGATATATTTATTGAACGAGCAAATAAGGTTCATAATAATTTATATGATTATTCAAATGTTGAATATAATAATTGTGAAATAAAAATAAAAATAAATTGTAAAAAACATGGTGAATTTATACAAAGACCACAACATCATTTAAATGGACATGGTTGTCCAAAATGTAATACACGTGGATTTTCTAAAATACAAATATATTGGTTGAATTTTATTTCAATATTCTATGCAATAAATATTAGTCATGCAAAAAATGATAAAGAATTTATTCTACCAAATACTCGTTTAAAAGCAGATGGATATTGTAAAGAAACAAATACTATTTATGAATTTCATGGTGATTATTGGCATGGAAATCCTCATATTTATCCAAATAATAAATATAATAATACAACTAAATGCACATTTGGTGAGTTATATAAAAATACACTAAATAAAGAACAACAAATAAGAAACTTGGGATTTAATCTAATTACTATATGGGAAAGTGATTGGATTAAACTAAATAAATGTGTTAAACTATTGCAAAGGAAATTTAGAATTTCTAAACTAAATTAGCGTCTTCTTTTGCCTTTATTTTTGCTTTGCGATTTAAATATGCTGTATGACGCCATTCTTTTAATTTTTCTGGATTTGTTTCCTTAATCTTATCCATGTATGATTTTGCCTTTTCTTTTACAATTTCACAATTCTTTTCATAATATTTTTTATTGCGTTCTGGATTTGTATATAATTTTAATTTATCTTCTAATTTCTGATTACGCTTTTTTAGTTCTTCAATTTCAGCTATTAATTTAGTTTCGTTATCTATATCAGTCATATTTTATTACTAATATAGAATATTAATTAATTTTTAAATATTTTATCTTATAATATTAAGATATAAATATGGCTTCGCACCATAAAAGTGAAGATTTTAAATTGTCAGCAGTTGAATACTATTTAGTTGGTGATAAATCACAATTAGAAGTATGTAGAATTTTTAAATGCACACCAAGAAGTTTAATGAGGTGGTTGATAAATATAATAATGAAGGTGAGATAAAAAGAAATAATAGAAAACCTATTGCTTATAAAGTTAGTAAAGAACATGTTAAATTTATAATGGATGAAATCAAAAAGAATAAAACTATTACTATGAATGAACTGAAAGATAAAATAAAAGAAAAATTTAATATTGAATTAAGTAGATTTCATATTAATAGAGTTGTAAATGACCAAAATATAACACTAAAAATAACGAGAATTAGACATGAACCACAAACAAGATTTGGAAAAGAAATTAATATAAACCAAAAATTAAAAGAATTTTATGATAAAATTAAAAAACATAAATTAGAAGATATAATTTGTATTGATGAAACAAGTATCAGCGGATTACAAAAAAGACACCATTGTTATAGTAAATTGGGTAAAAGATGCATAATAAAAACACAATCACAAGAAGTATTCAAAAAATATACTGGTATATTTGCGATTTCAAGTGAAGGCGTATTAGGTTGGTATTTATACGATAAAGGTGGTATAGATAGTGAAAGGTTAGCAGATTTTTTAGAAGCAAATATAACAGGAAAGTATAAAAATAAATTAATCATTTTAGATAATGCAAGTAGTCATAGAAATGCAAAAATAAAAGAGTTGGTAAATAAAAATAATACTTTATTATATTCCATACCATATCAACACTTTACAAATTCAATAGAAAATTACTTTAGCATGATGAAGTCAAAATTATATAAATTAGATGGATTAACACATAATGAATTAAAATCAAACATTACCAAAGTTATAAAGAATATACCAAAAGATAAATATGAAAATATAATTAAAGGAACTTATAACAGAACTGAAAAGTTTATTAAAAATCCATCAAATAGAACAAGAAAGAAAAAGAATTATTTATAAAGCATATATAAAACTCGGCGTTTTAAATGTGCAAAGGTGTAAAAATGTATGGTTTTACAGTTAATTTTGACAAATGTAAAGCAGATAAAAATTTAAATATTAAAATCTTTGGAAACTTAGAAGAAACAGATATGTATTTAGGTATACCATTTACAAGAGATATCAAAACATATACCGATTTAATGTTAAAAAAATATAAACTTGATAAATCATATAAATCTATATATGATAAACTTAAAAAAGATAATCATCCTGAAAAGAAAAAAATTTTAGGATTCTTTAATTATAAATTTAAACCGTTAATAAATAAATATAATGATAATGGCAATCAAACTTTAATTTCATTTTTTGAAAAATATTTAGTTTAATTTAATTTGTGTAATATTAAATATATAAATTTGGTAAACATGATCATCTAATATTTACTTCTTATTTTTAGATACAAATTTATTATAATTTTACCATATTAGTTTATTATTTTGTATATATATGTATATAATGTATAAAGAAAAATATTTAAAATATAAAACTAAGTATTTAGAACTTAAAAATCAATTAGGTGGTATTTCTAATACAATACAAGAAGGTGGTGCTCCAGATATTCAAGAGAATGGTTCCATACTCAATATAATAGATAGAATAAATAATGTTACTCTAAGTATTAATTATAATGAAGGAAAAATTAGTATAAACACAGCAAATGAGATAGATAATATTTGGATAGATCCATCACATGAAAGTTTTTCACAGGACAACAACTTAATTTGGATTGAAATGCTAGAAAAATTAAACGATAAGAATAAAATTATTTATAAAAATTTATTTGGAATAGCTATAAATGAATTAAACAAAAATATAACTCCTATAAAACAAAAATTAATAGAGCAACTTCAGTTTTATATTAAAACGTTAACATAATTCTATTAATAAAAAGTAAATTCTATTAAAAATTGAATTTTATTTTAATTATAAATTAAACATAATAAGCTAAACATGGACATGGATCTCCCAATGTATAATAATTATAAACAAAGTAATACTATATGTGATGAGCAATTTAATTATATTATTATTAGTTTTCTTATTAGTTATGCTATATTTATTAGTATAATAATGTTAATTAAACAATTTAAAGTTCAAGAAACACAAAAAAATAATGAAGAAGAAATATTGCTTGCTAATTATGCACAAGAAAAAGCATTAGTTTACAAGGAACAACTATCCATTCTATTTGAAAAACAAATAATCAATTATAAAAAATTAAATACATATTGGAAGGAAGGAAGATGTATGAAAGAAGGACATTTACTGAGAGAAAAGATAAATGGAACATATACTATGGATATTATAGTTAACAAATTAACTGTTAATGATTTAGTATTAGGTCTAATTGAAGATAAAGTATATCAATCCATTATTAAAGATATACAAACAACAAACAATGAACTATTAATTATTGCAAAAAAAGCGGGTTTATTTGAAGAAAACAGTAATTTATTAGATGATTTGCAAGATTATATAAAGCCAACAAATCCATTTTATAATGAATATAGAAATACAATATTAAATATGTAATGCAAACATATACTTAAAAAATTGAAAATTTAAATATTTACTATTTCTGTAGATATTTATATGTAATTTTCTATCCCAATGCAAATAAGTGAGATTGTAAGTCAATATCTAGCAAAAGTACTAACTGGAGAAATAACAGACCAACAATTTACAGAAGAACTAGAAACTAAAATTATTAATACCAATATTCCTAGGAGAGAAATATCTACTGAAGGAGCTAAAATCTGGGAGGAAATAGTAGATGAAGCAACCAGACAGATAGAAATGTTATGGAATGAAAAAAAAATATCTTGTTATTTAAGACGTGAGATAGCGGATGATTTAATAGTTTTAAACATTGGAATGATGATGACGCATAAGCTGATATATAATGATGAACATTCAGCAATATATGAAAAAAAGTTAAAAAACCTTCGCTATTGGAATGACGAATAGACATAACTATTATTAAAAAATAATTTTAATTTAAAAATTATTTTTAAATATTGTTTTTTTATAAATTAATATTAATCTAATTGATATCCATCTATATCAAATTTTGCATAGCAATTATTTGAATAATGTCCTGTTCGACCACATCTATAACATTCATTTTAGGAACATTTTCATGAAATATTGCACCTTTCTGTGTTTCAAATTCTTTATTACAATTTCTACAATTAAATGTTTCTTTCTTTTTAGGAACACTTTTACAATGAACATTTTCATGAAATATTGCACCTTTTTGTGTTTCAAATTCTTTATTACAATTTCTACAATTAAATGTTTCTTTCTTTTTAGGAACACTTTTACAATGAACATTTTCATGAAATATTGCACCTTTTTGTGTTTCAAATTCTTTATCACAATATCTACAATTAAATGTTTCTTTCTTATTTGGACATTTGTCTGCATAATGAGCAATTTTTCCACAATCAAAACATGTTTTAATTAATTTTTTATCTTTATATTCTTCTTTAAAAATATCATTACCTGTTTTAAAAATATCCTGAACAGTTTTAATAATATCTTGTCCTGTTTTAATAATATCCTGTCCTGTTACATCTTTTGTTTCTTTACAATTATTAACAAAATGTTCTTTTCTTCCACATTGTGTACAGCAATCATTTGCTCCCCATATTTGTTTATTAATTTCACTTCTTTGTGTATTATCTAATGCTTCGGTAACATATATACCACCTCTTACATTATCTATACCATATTTACCCATATACTCGATTGTTTCTTTATTTTCATCGTAAGAACTAGCGTTTTGTATAACTTTTTCAACTGATATTGGTTTATACTTTTTTGTCCACATAGAAGCAGTCCCATTTTTATGTGATATCATACGTGTTTCAATATCATTTGATTTACCAACATAATATTTATTGTTTTCTAATTTTAAAATATATATATTTGTATGCATTTATTTATAATAATAAATTAGCTATAAATTAATTTTTAAATCAATTTTTAAATTAATTTAACATATTTTTATTTGGTATTCCTTTAATAACTTAAAATTCTATAAAAAATTGAAATATCTTTTAATTATAGATTAAATATAACAAGTTAAAAAATAGAACTCAGATGTATTGTGATTTTTTAAAGTTATTATGTAGTTTGTTTAAGAACAAAAAAAGTGGCCATATAGATATCCAAGATATTTATGAGACGCTCAGAATAGAAAACAAAAAAAAGCAGTTTATCCTAATTATTGATTATAATTATAATGCTGGAGAAATTAAGGTAATACATCCAAAATTTAAACAATATACAATTTGGAAAACTATACCTCGTCTTAATGATGATAATCTATGGGGGAATAATTGGCTATTCAGATCTAGTTGGACGGATAAACCTATTTATAAAGAATTAATTGAAACAGCTATAACTGAATTAGAAAGAGATAATTCTACAATAACTCCCATGAAAAAACAATGTATAGTTCAACTTAAATTTTATATTACTCACTTATAAATGTATATATTTTAGCTACAAATCAATTTGTAAATCAGTATTTACTTATTTATTTTTTGTGTTAAAAATATTTTTATATGGTATTTCTTTATGACTAATTATAAAAAATTGAAATCTATTTTAATTATAGATTAAATATAATAAGTTAAAAAATGGAACTCTCTATATGCGACTATAAACAATTTGATACTCTATTTGACGAGCCATATAATTATATAATTATATTATTATAAGTTTCCTTATTGTTTATAGTACGTTTATTACTATAATACTATTAATTAAACAATTATTTGATGTAATTAATGAATTTGAAATAGAAAAAAATAATGAAGAAAACATATTACATGCTAATTATAACACACAAGAAAAAGCATTAGTATATAAGGAAGAACTATCAGGTCTTTTAGAAAAAAAAATAAACATTTATAAAAAATTAAATACATATTGGTTTGAAGGAAGATGTAAGAAAGAAGGACATTTACTGAGGGAGAAAATAAATGGAACATATCCAACCGACATTATAGTTAACAAATTAACTGTTAATGATTTAGTATTAGGTCTAATTGAAGGCAAATTATATCAATCCATTATACAAGATATACAAACAACAAATGAAGAAATATTAATTATTGCAAAAAAAAGCGGGTTTATTTGAAGCAACTAGTGATTTATTAGATGATTTACAAGACTATATAAAGCCAACAAATCCATTTTATAATGAATATAGAAATACAATATTAAATATATAATCATATATTTATTTATTTTATAAAATTAATCCAATCTATACAATTAAATGTTTCAAATTCGTTAATCACAATCACAATCCATACAATTAAATATTTCTTTTTTATTTGAACAATTGTCCGAACAATTACCATCTTTCTGACAATCAACCCATGTTTTAATTATTTTTTTTTTAATAATTTCTTGTCCTGTTAGATGCTTTGTTTCTTTACAATTTTTAACATCATGTTCTTTTCTTCCACATTGTGTACAGCAATCATTTACTCTCCATATTTGTTTATTAATTTCACTTCTTTGTGTATTATTTAATACTTCAGTAACATATAAATCACCTCTTACATTATCGATACCATATTTATTCATATACTTAATTATATATTTATTTTCATCGCGATGATTCATAGTTGGTATAACTTTTTTAACTGAAATTGGTTTATACTTTTTTGTCCACATAGAAATAGTTCCGTTTTTATGTGATTGGATACATGTTTCAAGGTCATTTGATTTACCAACATAATATTTATTATTTTGTAATTTTAAAATATATATATTTGTTTGCATTTATAATATTATAAATTAGATATAAAATAATTTTTTAAATAAATTAAATGTGTTTTAAATAGTCTCGTTTTTTTATTTTTCTTGTAAAATTTATGGCAATTCAATAGTAGATATAAATTTTTGAATAATTTCAACACTATCTTCATATCTTATACCATGATATTGTGCATATTTGTTAAAAACTATTCTTTCAAATAATATATTCTCATCTTTTTTTTTTATATAATTTGCTACAGTATTCGGTCGAACATGATTAATACCACGTTCAACAAAATAACTATATTGTCTATATAATACAGCCAATACATGAGCATCACTAAAATTAATCTCAAGAAAATCTTTAATTGTATTAATTATAAAATTTCTTTTTTCATTACATTCTTCAGTATTTTCATTTGTTATTGGTTTTGTTTCGCTTGCAGTGGAAGATAACATTTTTATCTATATTATTATAAAAAATATAAATATTATGAATATAAATCAATTTTTTAACAGTTATTTATATTCTCACTAATTATATAATTATTATGACAGAAAAAAATTTAGAAATTCATTATAAACTTATTAATAAACTTCTTATTAAAATAAAAAATTTAAATAATGAGCTTATTTTACTTTCAAAAGTAGATAAAAAATTATTTAAAAATATAATTAATCAAAAAGGTGGAACATCTATTGTAAATAATATAAATAATAGTGTACTTAATATAATTAATATACAAAAGATGTTAATTAAATATAATAGTTATATTAAAGCCTATACTGAATTAGTAGAAAAAAAATATTTACAGTTTAATATTTTTTTTACTATTCTTACTGAAATAATTAAATCTATAAATATAACTCCTAATAAAAACGTTATTCCTATTTCTCAGGGAATAAATAATGATGATATGAAAATACTATCTGAATTAACAAAACCTAAAAAATTAATACTAGCATCTTTAGATAATCCTAAATACCAAGATGTTATTAATAAAATAGGAAAAGATATAGTAAAGAAATTTATTTTAAAATATTCTAATAAAAAAATATAAAATTAAAAAAATTTGATAAAAAGAAAGTTTATTTTAAATACTTATATAATTAATGAATTATTTATCTGATGATGAAGACAATACTAATACACCCACTGAACCTACTTTTGATGAATTATATCCTCAATTTGATGAAGAAATAGATGAAGAAATGATGGAAATTATTAAAAAACACGCAAGTAAAGAAGATAATTTTTCTTATCAAGTAATAGAAAAAGAAAAAACAAATTTAAAAAAAGATAATTTAAAAAAAGATAAGTTAAAAAAAAATAAAACACTAACTGAATTTATTAAAGAAGAAGAAGATAAAAAACCAAAAAAATGGTCTAGTAATCGTGCAGATAATAAAAAGAAAAATGATGATACACCAAAAATAATAAAACGACAATTTAATCCAAGACTTCCTCCATTTAGAATTATTGAAAAAAAACATGAAATTGAAACTAAAATAAATAATTTAGAAGAAGGATTTCCTAATTTAATAACTTAATAATTTTTTATACTATCATTTCTGCTTTAATAGATGAGTAACAATTATAATTTAATATTTCAATATCTTCCCATTTATATTTTTCTAAAGAATAATAAGAATTTTTTATTTGTATTTGTGGTAAATCATTTGGAACACGCTGTAATTGTTCTTTAACTGCATCTAAATGAGTTTCGTAAATATGACAATCACCCATTAAAATATTTAATTTATCAGGATAATAATTAGTTGTTTCTGTTCTTACATTTAACGTATTACAAATTAAATGTAAAAATAATGCATTTGATGCAATATTAAAAGGTAAACCTAAAAATTCATCAACACTCCGTTGATACATATTCATTGAAACCATTTTATTAATCCCAACTTCAGAAACATAAAATTGAATAATTATAGAATGACATGGATAAAGTACACCTTGATTTGCTATTGATGGATTATAATCAGTTAATAGTATTCGTCTACTTGATGAATCGTGTTCTAATAAATACAATACATATTCTAGTTGATTATATCCTTTTCCTGTATAATCAGAAGCACAACCAGTATATTCGGCTCCAAAATGTTTCCAATTAAAACCATACAAAGGACCCATATCACCTTCTTCATAAGGTAAACCACATTTATTAATAAATTCTTTAGTTGTATTTGGTTTCCAAATGTTAACACATTTATTTTCTAAAAGCTTGCTATTAGTTTGACCGCGAATAAAAAATAATAATTCTTCAAAAATACCACGTAGAAAAACTTTTTTAGTTGTTAAAAGTGGAAATCCTTTACTCAAATCAAATGAAAGATTTTCGGAAAAAATAGAAAAGGTTTTTGCATTTCTTGTTTGACGATGTTGTCCGATCATTGTTTTTTTTAATAAATTTAAATATTGTAATTCTTGATGTTCTGGAATTTTATAATGATATATAGATACTTCTTTTTTATGACAACTATTTTTTAAATATGGTTTATAATCATCCAAATTAATATCAAGATATACTTTATTTATACCATCAATTACTTCTTTATTAATTACACTAATATAAATATTATCAATTATATTTTTATATTTAGATAAACATTCTTCGATTAAACTTTTACCACCAATTACAAATATTTTAGCATTATTATCATAAGGAATAGATTTAATAAATTCATCAAATGAATTAAAAAGTAAATCATACTTACTCCCTTCTAATGTTTTAGAAATTACTACATTCGTTATTTTTAATGTTTTAGAAATAACTACATTAGTTCTATCAGCTAGTTTATTTGGTAGTGATTCAAACGTTTTTCGACCCATTACAACATAACTATTATTGAATATATCGGTTGTAATACTTTTAAAATTGTCCATATCTTCTTTACATTTTTCCCAAGGTAATTGATTATTAATTCCAAATAATTTTTCTGGCGTTATTGCAAAAATTAAGTTTAATTTCATTATATATATTTTTATAATAAAATTAAATATTTTTAAATCAATTTTTATTTAATAATTTATAATAAATTTTTTTAGTTGCTTCAACATCATTTAATGCATCATGAGCACCATCAAATTTATTTCCAAATAATTTTTCATATAAAGCTTCTAATTTAATTTTAGAACCATTCATTTGCATTGTATCTTTTGATTCAATATTTTTAAATATATTTAATATTGGATTATTATTATCATCAACAATATTAATACCATATGAACGAATATCATTTAATATTGTTGTTAAATCATATTGTAAATTATGACCGACAACATACTTACATTCTGACAAATTATTTACTAATTCATTTATAACTTCTCTAAAATCTATTCCTTCGGCTTTAATTTTGTTAATATCTATTCCGTGAATTTTAGTAGAATCGTTTGTAGGTAATCTATTTTTAACATATTTATTAACTTTTGTTATAACATTACCGTTATCATCACAAATAACATATGCTAATTGTAACATATCTTTATAAAATTCACTTGTTTCTGTATCTAAAATAATAGTATATTTTCTATCTTTTTCAACATAACGAATATATGATTTTTCAATATTATCTGGTTCAAAAAGATATTGTAAACTATTTAATTTTAAAGGATTGTTACAAATTCTATAGTTATTTTGCTCTCGTTTTATCATTAATCCAATATATTTTATAAATGATTTAATATTTAATTCTGGTTTTTTTATTTTATAATATTTACCATTCATTATATTTATAATACCTAAATATTTAATTTTTTCTTGTTCTTTTGATTCTAATAATGTATAATAAATAAGTATTTGAACGTACCATTCTAATTTAAAATCCGATTCAGAACATTTAATATCAATTAATGTTTCTTCAGTCCAATCAATTAAATCAATTTCACCTGTTAAAATTGCAACACCTTTAAATTTATGATAAACTATTTTCTTACAAATTAAATCATGATCGTTCATTATTTCTATGTATTTATCCATTTTATTTTTAATTCCATTACTTAACATATAATTAAATAAATTAAAAATATTTCGATATATTAATCGTCTTCTATCATTATTACAATTTCTACATAATGAAATATTATAAATATCTTTAATTACTAAATTATTAGCTTTTGTAGTTTGACAATTAATATAGGATTCTTTAAGAATCTTTAAAAAATGAGAAGGATATATATTTTGTTTATCTTTATTTTCTTCATTAATTATTATTAATGTATCATTATCTTTAAAAAGAATATTTTTATTTATTATTAATTGACGTGTAATATATCTATCAACAAATTCACCAAAATCAGGTTCATAACCTCCTTTTTTTATTTCTTCACTAAATTCTATTTTATTATCCAAATCAAGAGAAGTAATTAAATCAGTGCATTCAATATCAAAATCAATAATAAAATTATTTGTTCTCATTTCATCTATAACTTCGGTATTTAATAAAAGAACAATATCAGTTACACTATATTTTTGTTTAATTGTATTATTATCTATAGTTTCAAATATATCAAAAGACGGTTTAGAATTTTCAGGATTATAAACCATTTTAACATAATCTACATTTTCTTTAATAAAACAAGATATAGGTATTTCTGAATGAGTTGACATTAAATATAATCTATTTCTAGCTCTTGTAACACCAACATAAAAAAGTCTTCTTTCTTCTTCAATATTTTTAATATTATTATTTAAATGTGATGGAAAATGTTGATTACAAAAACCAAGTATAAAAACATAAGACCATTCTAATCCTTTTGATTTATGAATAGTTGTAACTGTTACTTTATTAGGTTCTAAAAATTTTTTAATATTATCACCTATTTTATCGGTAATGCAAGAAACTAATGGTATATTATGTTTAGTTAATTCTGTTTCCATAATTTTTAAATGATAACTATTTCGTGATAGAATTACAATTTCATCTAATTTAATACCTTCTTCTATTAATTTATTTATTTTACTAATTATAAATTCATTTTGTTTAGTTTCTGTATCTGATAAAATAAATTTAGGACGAAATCCTATAGTATTATGTGTTTTCATTATTTTCTTTACTTGATTTTCATTAAAATTTATTATATTATTTGCTAATTTAACTATAAGTTGATTACTTCTATAATTAGTTGTTAATGTATATGTAGAACAATTATTAAAGATATTATCAAAATTAATTAAAAAATAATTGTCGGTTCCTCTAAATTGATAAATATTTTGTGCATCATCACCAATAACTGTTAAATAACACCCGTTTTTTACAAATTCATTTAAAATATCAAATTGTTTTGAATTTACATCCTGGAATTCATCAAAAAATATGTAATTATATTTTGATGAAATTTCATTTCCATATTCCATCATTAATTTTCTACCAATTAAAACATATTCAGATAAGGATATATATGATTTTTGTTGATGAAATTTATGATATAATAAACAACAAAAAGCATCAATTGTATAAATATCAATATTAATTTTAAAATCAAATAATTTGATAATTCTTTTTTTAAGATTTTCAGAAGAATCTTTGTTAAAAGTTAAGATTAAAATTCTATTTGGTGTTGTAAAATTATCAACAAGATATTTAACTCTACATAAAATAGTTGTCGTTTTACCTGAACCAGCACCTGCTATAATTCTTATATTTTGATTTGGTTTACTAGTAACTACGGTATATTGTTCATCATCTAAATTAATTTCTTCATCGTCTAAATGAAATGTTTTCTCATTTTTTTTATAGTTTTTCATAATGTTACTTACATTAATTAGTTCTTCTTTTTTTAATTTTGTTGTCCCACCTTCTATAAATGGCGAAAATAATTTTAAATCATTAGATTTAATAATATTATATAAATTCATATATTATATTATTAAATAATTTTTTCTTTACACCTGTTTGATTTTGTAAATTTAAAGTTTTACATTTATGTTTTGATATATAAAAATATTTATTACGTTTATCTTATGCCTTTGTCAGTGCAACTAACTAGTTTGTAGCTAATCCAAATACATATAGATTCTACTTTTCTTATTTCGGTTTTGGTTTCATAATTGATTAAACATAGCATTTTCAATTTATTTTAGGTTCTCTATAAGTGTTATCATTCTCGCCTTTGTATTAATAAAAAAATCCTCCGTTTTAAATTCATCAATATCATCAAAACCTAATTTTGTTCTTATAGATTCCATAGACAGAGGAATTCGTTCGCGATTAATTATAAAAAAATGTTCCAATTCATATTTTTCATCTGTAATTACTTCAGGTATAGACTCATAATTTTCATGTATGTTATCATACTTTTTATATTTTTTATAATTAGTTTTAATAACACTTAAATCTATATTAATATTAAAAAGAAATTTAATATATTTGTTTATCTGTAATAAATACATTAAAAATTTATCTATATCATCTTTTGTTAAAATTTTTATCTTTGTTTTTAATACGGATGTATATATCAATAGCTCTACAAATGTTTTAAAAAATATGTTTATATTTAATTTGTTAGATCTAAAATAATTATTATACATTATAGGAGAATATGTATCATCACTCATATATATTTCCTTTTTGGCACTTTCATAAATAAAAGAATGGTAAAAATCAATTACATCATGTTGCCTGTCTCTAGTGTTAGATTCTCCATTGATGATTTTAGTTATCTTATACTTTTTTATTACAATAAATTGAAAACTTATTTTATGTGAATTACTATTGAGAGTTTTATATGCATACGCAAATGTATTAGATGATTTAGTTTTATTATCAATTTGAGCATCTATCTTGGTCATAATGGCTTCATTAATAGCAGCCTCCTTATCTAACTTTGCCCTCTCAGCAACCGCCGCTGCCATATTAATCACCTTCATTTTCTCATTTGTTATCTCTTTAACTACCTCATCCAATGTATTATATACGATGTAATCGCGTGGTATTGACAATTGTTCCATCATATATGTCACAGCTCTATCATTAATTGTCTTGTTCCAATCATCATCTACCACATTATTATCTTTATCCCACTGTATAACCTTCATCATCACATATTTCCTCTTCTCATCAACCGCCTTCTTATCCTCAGCAGCATGTTTGTTTTTGCCAAATAGCCATGACAAAAAAGAAGGAGGACTACCACCCTCTTGTATAATATTAGCTCCACTATCTAATTCATTTTTGAGCTCTAAATACTTAGATTTATATTTTAGATATTTTTCTTTATACATATAAAATATATTATAAAATAATATATTTTTTTAATATATTTTTATTGTTTCCCAAGAATCTAAATTAAATGTTTTCTCATTTTTTTATAGTTTTTTACATTTTATTTGATTTTATAAATTTAAGCATCTAGTTTATCATCAGGAACATGAAGTCTAATTTTAAGAAGAAAAATAGACTGTATTTTTCTCCTTTAATAAATTGTTTATTCTTGTCAATAACAATGGAAAACTAACTAATTTAATATTATATTTTTCTCTATATATTTTCCTCAGTTTTTCCCTTCTCGTATTAACATCAGTTGTCTCTTTTGTTATAGCTTCTATCTCATTTATTCTATCTTTATACACTTTAATAAATTCTTCTGTTAACTTCTTATCCTTTTTACTATCTTCTATAAACTTTAAAAGTTCATCTACAATTATTTCTATATGTAAGATCGTATGATCCAATTGCAATGGATAACGTGTAGTTATCATTTGCAACTCATCTACTATTTTTTTAATGATATCATATTGTTCTTTTAATTCTTCAGATAAATTATCATATGAATTCTGATAGTAGTCCAAAATAAAGTCGTCTTTTTTATTTTGATAATAATACAAATAAATCACAGCATGAACTAGTTCATCCGGTGGACTATCTCTTTTATAATTATGTATGTTCATAACAGCTTTTCTTGCCCATATACACTTCTCTTTTTTGTCATCTTTTTTTCTCTTAGCTAATATTGATTTATTTAGGTCATATTTCTCTTCCTTTTCCTCTTCATTGATTTGTTTATCACACAGAATATTAATATCTTTTTTAAATGGTTCTTGTAGCTTATTAACCACCGCCTTCTCACCTACCGCCTTATCAGCAGTCGCCTTCACATTAGCAGTTTGCTTAGTAGCCGCATTCACAATAGGATGTTTTTTTTAACAAATGACAAAAAAGAACGAAGACCACCACCGTCTTGTATAATATTAGCTCCACTATCTAATTCATTTTTGAGCTCTAAATACTTAGATTTATATTTTAGATATTTTTCTTTATACATATAAAATATATTATAAAATATATTATAAAATAATATTTTATTATTATTTTTAAACTGATAGTATTGTTTGTGTAAATATTTTTGTTGTTATGACACCCTCTCTACCATGTCCACCTAGGCTCGCTTACTTCCTATCGGTGCGTTAGCTTGTTCTGTAAAAAAACGAAGTCTTTCAGCCGCTTCCGCGTCCGCTTTCGCTTTTGCTTCCGCCATCATTTTCCCCTCTGTTTTCCATTGCGCTGTCGCAGCCGCCTCTGCTGCTTTCTTTGCTTCCCATTCCGCTGCCTGTCTCTCTCTCTCCGCTTTCCATTCCGCTCTCTGCGCTTCCTCTGCCGCTCTCTCAGCCGCTATTTTCCTTGTCTGTGTCTCCTCTTCTTCACCTGAATTTAATTTAATCAACTTATTTTCAAATAACGCTCTTTCTTCATTACTATTAGGAGTAATATTACTTCTCTTGAATAAAAGATGTATTGATTTTGTTTCTAGTAATTCTATTACTTCTCTAGCTGCAATATCATCGATTATATTATCAAAATAAACTACAGATAGTTTACTATTGTTTATCAAGGGTTTTATCAATTGTGGTGGTACTGTAGTATCCTCTCCATATAATTTAATCGTTAACAGAACAATTCTTTTATTATTACCAATGGCAGTTCCTAATTTTATATATTTATCTAATGATAATTGGTTTATATTTAAGGTAAGATTATATGTTGTAGTATCATTTTCCAAGCCTTTTATTAATGCTTGAAATTCTGTGTCAGATATTGACTCTATATTAATATTAAGTGTTACACTAATTGAGTCGTTTGGTTTTGTAAATGCATTAGTTATTTCTGTTGCTTTATCTGTAGTATTTCCTTCTTTACGTTCAATTAATATCTTTTCGTATTTTGTCTTTTTCCTGGACCAAGGATTTGAGGGAAAAGAGGGAAAAGAGGGCAACTGGAATTTAAGATTTTCAAACGCACCACCTTCTTGTATTATATTAGGTCCACCACCTAATTGATTTTTGAGCTCTAAATACTTAGTTTTATATTTTAAATATTTTTCCTTATACATATAAAATATATTATAAAATAATATTTTTAGATATTTTTTTGTTTTACAAGAATCTAAATTAGAATTTTTTAATGTAAAATAATCTTCATCAATTGCCTTACCCTCAAATATACTTCTACTATTTTATTTGTCTTATTGAACTACTCTCTATCCTGTATAAAGTCTGGATGGGATAAGATTATCCTCTATCATTGCATGAATTATATCAGTAATCAATTTTATTGGCATCAGCCTTTTGCTCCTTATAGGTTCCAGTGTCATAGGGCTAGTCCATGGTCCTATTTTTGTGAACAATTGTCTGATAGCCGAGCGCTCATACACAATACCGTCTTCCGCAAGGACAGGGTCCTTGAACAATTTATGTGATATGGGACAGCTTACCGTATTAATGATATAATCTATAGATTTCGGACTTATAACAGTTTGGATTGCTTTGATTATATCCTTTATCAGTAAGACTTCATGTAGTATTAATATTGTTATCTCTTCTTTTATTGGGCTTTTATTATTATTTTTTTCTAAATGTTTTATGATGGCATCGCGTTCATATACAAAACTGTCATTCGCAAGGACAGGGTTTATGAACAGTTGATTTGTAATGGGACATTTTAAAGCTAGAATGGTTTTAAAGTCCTTTGATTCTAAGTCTCTTTTATCAGCAGCCTTACCAGCAGCCGCCTTATCAACAGCCGCCTTATCAGCAGTAGCCTTATCAACAGCCGCCTTATCAGCAGTAGCCTTATCAGCAGCCGCCTTATCAGCAGCCGCCTTATCAGCAGCCGCATCAGCAGCCGCCTCATCAGCAGCCGCCTCATCAGCAGCCGCCTCATCAGCAGCCGCCTCATCAGCAGCCGCCTTCACATTAGTAGCTTGCTTAGTAGCCGCATTCACAATAGGAGGTTTTTCTTTGCCAAATGACAAAGAAGGAGGAGCACCACCCTCTTGTATAATATTAGGTCCACTATCTAATTCATTTTTGAGTTCTAAATACTTAGTTTTATATTTTATATATTTTTCTTTATACATATAAAATATATTATAAAATAATATTTTTTAATATATTTTTTATTTGTCTTATTAAACTATTCTCTATCCTGCAGAGACTGCATTTGGTCGTGGGATAATACCATCGTAAGTCATTGCTTTGATTATGTCAGTAATCAGTTGTATTGGCAACAGCGTATTATCATTTATAGGCTTATTTATCATAGGGCTCTTCCATGGCCTCGGTTTCCGTAGTTCGATAATTTGTTCGATTGATGATCTCTCATACACATTACCGTCTTTAGCTAAGACAGGATTAACAAACAATTCCATTGATATGGGACAACTTAAAGTGTTATTGAGATTATCTATGGTTTTTCTATTGATATCTCCATCACTTTTATCTATAATAGCTGCTTCTTTCATTATACTGATTATACTTTTGATTAGTAAGACTGGCTCCACCGTTGTCTCTATTATCTGCTTTGTTTTCGGGCTTTTATTACTGTTTAATCTGAAATGACTTTTGATGGCAGGGTCTTCATACACGATACCGTCTTTTGCAATGACAGGATCTATGAACAGATTTTTTGTGATGGGACATTTTAAAAGTATACCCCTTTTATTTCCAACTATCTTCGTTATTTTAACATTATAAACAGCCGACCTCATTCTTTGTTCTCTGCGAGATGCATCATCTCTAGCTTTCAGCTGTTTATTAAGTGCATCGGTTGCACTCCTTGGTGAAACTATTTCAGGATTCAAACGTCTTCTTATTTTTGCTCTTTCGGCCTCTATCATGTCCGATCTCTCGGCATCATGGTCTTCAATGCGTTGTCTTTCATATTCCTTTTTTACATAACGATTTATTTGTTTGAGTTCTGATTGCTTTTTCATATTATTAAACATACTAATATCTTTATCAAATGCTTTTTTTAGCTCAGTTTCCGTTGGGGGGGTTCCAAATAAAGGGTATTTTTCTCTTTTTCTTTCCAACCAACGGTATGCTATTCTTATAATTTGCATAAATTCTGGATTATTTTCATCCCTGCCTAATGACGCAATATTATATTCCCATTCAAATGCAGGAATTGCCATTTTAAATATATCATTAACTCCCTCTTCTATTCTATTATAAAGCTCTATCTCTAATTGTCCCTTATAATTAAACCGTTCATCTACTATTTTATTTATATCCTCGAACGAATACGGATCCGGGTTCTTATGTTCATCCATATCGTATATAATTGCATCTTCAACATCATTCTGAGATACTATTGCTTTTTTAATAAATTGTTCGTACAACCAATAGAATGCTATTCTTTTAATGAACTTAAGTATGTAATCTCTTAGTTTACTACCATCATTACTCATAAATTCAGTATTTGTCATATTATGAATATTTTCTACATATTCTAGTAATCGATCACTATTTTCATTCGCCCATTTCAATTTTTGATTATCCTTAAAACGAATCATAAAAATATGTGCTTCAAGTGCGTCAGCAAACGCCGCATTGACTTTTAACAGACTGTTCTCTGTTTCTGTATCATTCTTTTTTTTTAGAACATCTAAAAAATGAGTTAATTCTTTAAGCGCAACCTCAGCATTTTCCTTTGCTATTGCCGTTTCTTTATTTTTATAGGTCTCTCCAAATATTATACTCATACTCACAGTCACACTAGCCACATCCTTCAAAAATTTGTTTACATGAGCCACTTTATTTGGATAATTATCCAAAAACATTTTAAGTGCCGCCGCCTTCTCAGCAGCCGCCTTCTCAGCAGCTGCATTCTCAGCAACCGCATTCTCAATAGCCACCTTCTCAGCAGCCGCCTTCTCAGCAGTCGCCTTATCAGCAGCCGCCTTATCAGCAGCCGCCTTATCAGCAGCCGCCTTCTTAGCAACCTCTTTTGGAAAAAAATAATTGAAGAAATTAGGAATTATAGTACCACCCTCTTGTATTATATTAGCTCCACTATCTAATTGATTTTTGAGTTCTAAATACTTAGTTTTATATTTTATATATTTTTTTTTATACATATAAAATATATTATTAAATAATATTTTTAATATATTTTTTTGTTTCCCAAGAATTTTTTTATAATTTTAGCATATCGCATTCTATAAATAGTAAAATAAATTTTTAATCATTAGATTTACTAATATTTTTTTACATTTTATTTGATTTTATAAATTTAGTATTTAGGCGTCTGGAGGATTCTCGAACGTGTCTATAATAATTTTTCTCGCCGTTTTCTTTACCTCTTCTATCTCAGATTTGTCAATGTCTAATTTTCTTATTAAAGGACTATTATCAATATATGTGTATAAATTTGGTAACTTTCCTAGAGCTGATTCTACGTCAATTGAATCATCAAGTAGTCTATTTACTTGATTTATTACAAGTGCGGTAATTAGTTCTATATTGTCTCTTCGAGTAGCATCCGCCCGAATAAGACTTCTCTTAACAAACGCCTTCTTCGCAGCCCTCTTAGCCGCCTCCTCAGCAGCCGCCGCCTTCTCAGCAGCCGCCTTCTCAGCAGCCACCGCCTCCTCAACCGCCGCCTTCTCAGCAGCCACCGCCTCCTCAACCGCCGCCTTCTCAGCAGCCACCGCCTCCTCAACCACCGCCTCCTCAGCCGCCTTCTCAACAGTCGCCTTCTCAGCAGCCCCAAAGGGTGGAACAACGGGTGGCGCATAGGGTGGCACATTAGAGGACGGATTATTTTGGTTATCTATACCCCTAGATATCACTACCTCACTAGGTCCTCGTTTTTGGCCAAATGGCCATGATGGCAAAGGTGGTAAAAAATAAGGAGGACTACCACCCTCTTGTATTATATTAGGTCCACTATCTAATTGATTTTTGAGTTCTAAATACTTAGTTTTATATTTTATATATTTTTCTTTATACATATAAAATATATTATAAAATAATATTTTTAATATATTTTTTTTTGTTTCCCAAGAATCTAAATTATAATTTTTTTTTATAATAAACTTTTATTATCTTTAATTATATTCATTAATATTTAATATAATTAAAATTAAATGTTTTTTATAATTTTAGCATATAGCATTCTATAAATAGTAAAATAAATTTTTAATTATTAGATTTATTAATATTTTTTTACATTTTATTTGATTTTATAAATTTAGAATTTAGGCGTCTAGAGGAAACTTTTCACGAATTTTGTTAAGAATGTATTGCTCCACATTAGTCTTATATTGTATTATATCGGATGGGTTTAAAAGTTCTTGTATCGTGGCATTATTATCAATAATATTGAGTAAATCTTTTTTTATTTTTGCTTCATCATCTATTTTTTTGGAATTAGCAACTAGTTCATCTATTTTACTTTCTATAAATTGATAAACATGCTCTATTTTACTTGGAAAATGTTTATTATACTTTGTTTTTATCACCATAATAAGATTACTTAAGGTAGGCCACGATAAATTTGTCTCTTTTATTTCTTTATATACTTTTTTAATAAATTCTATTTCTTTAGGTGTATATAAATAACTATAAGAATCATCTATCCAAGTATTGATAGTATCATTATCATAATTCTTATTAAAATCATATATTTCTTTTATAATCTCTGTTATTTTCATAATTTTTCTAAGTTTCTCAATAACAGTCTCAGCAGCCGCCTTCTTCTCAGCAGCCGCCTTCTCAGCAGCCGCCTTCTTCTCAGCAGCCGCCTTCTTCTCAGCAGCCTTCTTCTCAGCAGCCGCCTTCTTCTCAGCAGCC